>Ga0180430_10003424_pt1 | contig 13686 bp, 9 predicted proteins | sample SS_ome_9_FD_132999 | JGI IMG/M metagenome (GOLD analysis project Ga0180430, IMG submission 132999) | Hypersaline lake sediment archaeal communities from the Salton Sea, California, USA - SS_1_S_2 metaG | ecosystem: Environmental > Aquatic > Non-marine Saline and Alkaline > Hypersaline > Sediment... | reverse complement strand
TGACTCATCGCCGACGATTGGCGTGGATGGTACCGTGTACTTTGGTATCTGTGGTCCAGGTTTTAATATCGGTCGGGTGTACGCAGTGAATCCTGATGGTACGGAGAAATGGCATCTGGATGTTGGAGATTATGTATACAGTACGGCAGCGATTGGTGAAGATGGCACGGTGTATATCACTTCAAATGATCGTTATCTCTATGCATTAGATCCAGATGATGGTTCGGTGATCTGGAAATATCGAACAGGATCTGGATTAAGTGGACCAAGTATTGGAGCTGATGGAACCATCTATGTCTCGTCACATGATCATTACCTTCATGCAGTAAACCCGGATGGGGCACTGCAATGGAAAACCGAGATAGGAACAGGGAGCTCAGATACACCTGCAATCGGTGATGATGGTACTATCTACATCGGTGAGTTGTATTTCTATGCAGTGAATCCAGATGGTACCATTAAATGGATCTATGAGGGATGGGATCAATATGACTATGAAGTAACCTCCTCGGCATATGCGATCTCCGCGGATGGCCTGGTGTATTTCGTGGCAACTAATAAAAGCGGTCATGGAGGTGATCTTTTCGCATTGAACTGTGATGATGGCAGCTTGCATTTTCGGAAAACCATCGCACCACTTGATGATCAATATTCTCAGCCGGTGATCGGCAGTGATGGAACCGTATACATTGGCTCAGAGTTCTATAGTAGTACAACAGGAGGGTATTTCTATGCGTTTGGAGTTGTTGATGAGAATCATCCACCAGAGCAACCAATGATAGATGGACCAATCACTGGAAAAACACAAGAGGAACAGATATATACATTTATAGTTACAGATGCTGATGCTGATGAGGTGTTTCTTTTTGTTGATTGGGGTGATGAAACCGATTCAGGATGGAAAGGACCGTATGAGTCGGATGAGGAAATCACTCTTACCCATAGCTGGAGCCAACAGGGAACGTATACTATGAAAGCAAAGGCAAAAGATGAACATGACGTAGAAGGTGAATGGGCAACGCATATTGTTACCATGCCGAAAGCAAAAATACTTCAAAATGTAATTTCTTTGAGTCAATATTTCCGTTTTGTTTTTTTTCAATTATTTGACTCTTACTGATTTGCATTCTTATTTATTTTTCTTTTCTCCTGTTAAAATATAATTAAGATGCGGATTTTTGAATTTAGTTGAAAGAACGATTAAAAGTGCAAAGTTTGTATGAAATTAATTAAATTTGTTAGAAGGAATGGTTTTTTAAATCAGAATCCTTTAACAGCGGGTAAGAGGATGATTGCTATGGTGTATTGCCCGAAATGTGGAGAAAAAAACCCGGATACAGGGAAGTATTGTATGAAGTGTGGTGCAGCTTTACCAATACATGTGAAAGAGAACCCTGTGCAGGATCATATGGAGCATTTTGGGAATGAAATGGAAAAAATGGGGGATCATATTGAAAGAAGGATTGATCATGCGACCAATAAAACAGGGGAATGGTATCAGAAAACATTTCATGTGTATGGTCCACTCCTCTCGAGTTTTTTAAGTCTTATCGGTATTTATATTGTCATCGTGGTTATTCAGTATCTTGGTTCATCCCGTTCATGGTTGCTACCAATAAGTGATTTTTTGTACTCCTATTTATTGATCTTTTTTTGTATAATTCTAGGGGTAAACTATATCACTTTTTTTGCGAAAAAATATCATCAACTACAGTATGTTATCCCAGTGATTTCCATGATTGGGGTGTTTATCTGGTTCTGGGTAATCAGTACAATTCTTACTCTTTTGTATAATGGACTTGGGAAAACCTATTTGCTTAATTTGGCTCATATTTTAGATGTTCTCGTAATCCCAATAGCAATCCTTGTCCTATTTATTGGCTATATTAAAGTGTTATTTCTTGATAAAGGAAGTTACTGGAGAAAGAAACATTCAGAACCATGAATGATTCATTAAAACCAAATAATACATTATCGGAGTACAAGGTTGTATCCTCTGAGTTAAAGACAGAACCTATGAAATGAATGTTTTTTGTTGGATAACCCTTTGCAGAGAAGATGTTTTTTTAAAGGAAGACGGCATCATTAATACCATAGACATGGAGAAGAAAACCTATCAGTGTAAATACTGTGGAAAAAAAATGAATAAAATAGAATTTGACATGTATCATGGGTACTGTGTGAAATGCCGGGAGATTGTTGATTGGAAACAGATACTCTCCGAGTATAAGAACGCTAAAGAATAATACTTTTACCCGCCTCCACTAAAGACGTTTAAAACAAGAGAACCAAATAAGACCCAACCATAAGGGGGCGTCTTTCTACAGCTATGATACGTGGTACACTCTTTGATGTATATCCAGATTACGAGCAGGATGTCATGGTTATCTGGTTACTTACCAGGAGGGGTGCACGAAAAATCATTGATGTGTATCATCCCTGTTTTTATGTGGAAGCATCAACAACAGATCTCCATGAATTAGCACGGAAACTCAAGGATCACCCACAGGTACAAGAAACCATGTTTACAAAGGTATACACCCTCCTTGATCCACAGCGCCCTCGACAAGTGCTAAAGATCACCCCTAGAAGACTCCAGTGGTTCCGCAGGGTTGCAGAGATGATTGACCGATGGGGGAAGTATCATACGTATCAGTTCTATGATGTGGACCTGCGCATCCCCACTCGTTACTTGGAGAAAAACCATGTGTTTTTTAATGCAGAGGTCCTCTGGACAGGTGCCTCCTTTCAACTGCAAGATTCCCAATGGGCTGTTGATTATCCGCCCCCCTTGTTTTCAACGATACATCTCTCTATAAAAAGAAAACAAAAAAAACAAATACCCACACCAACAGACACCCTCGCTCAGATACAACTCGATGAAACCATTATTGAAGAAGACAATGAACTGGATAGCATGCTCACCGCCGTGCGATATATCAAAAAAATCAATCCAGATATCATCTATACACAGCATGGGGACAGCATGCTCTTTCCCTTTCTTCTCCACCGAGCACAAACACAGGGTATTTCCTCCCAGATCATCTTTGGACGGGAAAAAAACATTCCTGTGCGATCCATGAAACAGGCATCATCCTACATGAGTTATGGCCGGATTATCCATCGACCCGCGTTTTACACTTTGAAGGGTCGAGCGCATATTGATCAAATGAGTTCTTTTTTCTATAGTGAAAGCGGAGTAGCAGGATTACTTGATGTCTCCCGTTGTGCAAATCTCTCGCTTCAACTGCTCTCAAGGCTTGGTGCAGGAACCGCAATTAGTCAAATCCAAGTGAACACAGCACGAAAACAGGGAGGGGTTATTCCTTGGAAAAAGAATCTTCCGGAAACCTGGAAAACCGCAGAGGATTTACTGCAATCTGATCGAGGAGGGCTCATCCTTGACCCATTTGTAGGCATCCATGAAAGGGTGGTTGAGCTAGATTTTGCCTCCCTGTACCCAAACATTATGGTACTGCATAAGATCAGCCCAGAAACACTTCTTTGCTCCTGCTGCCCTGAATCCACACATCGTGTTCCACAGTTGCAATATCCTATTTGTCAAAAACAACCTGGGTTTCTACCGCAGGTGTTAACTCCTATTTTAGACCGACGGTTTCGGTTCAAAGCACGGATGAAACATCCTTGTTATGACACCGAACGGTATGCGCAATTGCAGCAGGCGTGGAAATGGGTGCTTTTGGTCTGTTTTGGGTACACGGGGTACAAAAACGCTCGGTTTGGCCGTATTGAATGTCATGAAAGCATCACTGCGTTTAGTCGGGAGAAACTCTTGACCGCATTGCATTGTGCAGAACAAGCAGGGTATATCGTATTGCATGGCATCATTGATTCCCTGTGGATCAAAGGAGTTCATCCTACGTGTTCCCCAGAGCAACTTGCTCGAGACATCGGGAGAAAAACAGGGATTCGTATGGATGTCGAGGGTGCTTATCATTGGATTGTGTTTCTCCCCAATAAACAATCCAGTGTAGGAGCACTTAATCGGTATTATGGTGTGTTTGAGGACGGAACCATAAAAACCCGGGGGATTGAACTCCGGCAGCATAGTACTCCCCCGTTTTTTAAACAGATGCAACAAGAGATGCTTACAGTGATGCAGAAGAAAACAAGTTGTGCTGCGGTGTTTGCTGCAATGGATGAAGTGATTGAAGTTGGTCGTAAAGCAGCAGTCCAACTGCGAAGAAACACCGTGCCTCCAAAGCAGTTCATTATCACAAGCAGGGTTGCAAAAGAAGTCTCCTCCTATCAGGTAAATACTGCCGTGAAAGCAGCATTACAACAGTTTGCATCTTTGGGAGTAAACATTCATCCTGGTCAACGTGTGCAGTTTGTAATAACAGATCAACATGCTACGGAGCCTTTTAAAAAAGTATGCATAGCAGAATTTCTTACAAAGGATACCACTCTTGATGTTTCTTTTTACCTTCGGTTTCTCGCCCGGTGTATGGAGACCATGCTTAGCCCCTTTGGGTATACGTTCAACCGATGTTTTCAGCTGATTCAATAAAAAAATGATTTAAGGATACCCACCGATTTTAAGACTGGGGTCACCAATGAGCGCGAAGCCTTGAATGGTATGATAATTCCATCGGGTAGCCGGAAGTTTATAATGATCAAGATAACTACTTATCGCGTACCCCCAGCATTCTCCTAGATACTGATAGTTCTCTTGTCCATGTGCTTTGAAAAACTCTAGTTGCATAAATCCGTATCCTGATTCTACACAGTCTGGTTCATTGTTTCCATCACCATCAAGATCACCGTTTTCTCCAACACTACCGGTTGGATAGCAGGTGTATCCAAGAGATGCAATGCCACCTCCATCGATTTTTCGTGCAAACCACCAGGCGATTCCCTCAGTGATAACAATGTACCCATAACAATAGGGACGATTGGTGAAACTGACATTAAACATGGCGGTATGACAGCCTCCGATAACAATGATGGGAAGTTCCTCATTTGAGAATTTCATGATATCATAGGTGCCTATTCCCGCTTCCCATTCATCGAATCCATCTGGTTTATGTGTGGACCATTTCACAGGGCTTCCATGGCCTTGGAGATGGATAAAGGTTGCACCAGTTCCCAGTGCATCGATGATGTTATCAGTAGTGACATCTGTCTGTGATGCATAGACTCGTTCAACCTCATAGTCTTGGAGGTAATCAAGTGTTTTTTCACAGGCAACCTCGCCCTCATAATCAGGGCCTTCCTCAAAATCATCGCCACCAGATAAAATGATTTTCTTGGAGGATGGGTTGTTTTCATAAAAGATGATCTTATCGACCATGACTTGTAGTTCCCATGTGTATCTACAGGGAAGCCGGCCGACATAGACCTCAGGATACATATCTACATCATCAAGGAAGAATCCATTGTTTTTCCATTCAGAAAACACATTGTTTTCATCAGTATCCCATGTGGAGAAGTTTCCGTTTCCATCGTAGAGATCAGCATAGTAGAGATCACTAACATATCGTCCTTCTTCTACCCAGAAGATGTGAGCATATCTGACAGGACAATACCAGGTTTCTTGAATCCCTGGTCGTCGTCCGCCAACAAGAAGCACATAGGAGATATCCCAGGTGTCATATGCGTTTTTGATGAAGTATTTTATTTGTTCAGCTTCGTCTCTACCGGTTGTTTCAAAAATAGTGCCATCATAAATGTCTTGGAGGCTGACAAGTTGTGTTGCAATTCCTTTTGACTCCTTATGATCTACAAGAGGAGCAAGTGTTTCAATGAATTCTTGTGGGGAAATAATGAGTAGATCATATCCATGTGTATTTGTTGGTTTGTTATCCACTGGTTCTTCATAAGTTATTGTGATGGTAAAGGATGAAACTGAATAGAGTTGAGTTTCTTGTATTCTAACAGGATAGAGTTGAATCGTGAGAAGAAGTGATGGCTCTCCTTCTTTTATACCATTGTTTATAGTGTATTCGTACCATTGGTGTGGATAGGAAAGGGTATTAGTAACGCTTCGTAGTAAGGATGATGTAGTAACAATCTCTTGTGTAGCTTTACCTGGTGGAAGTTGTGCTTTTGAAACTGTAAGATCATTTTGAATTGGTGTAGTAGTAATCGGTGTATCAGGTTGAATTGTTATGTCATGTATTGTGGTTTTTGTTGGAAAACTATAGGTTTGTGTATAACAGGGTAATATGGGTTTGCCTGGAAGCTGAAGATAGGAATTTGCCTCCAACAGTGTTATTGATGATTTTATGTCATTTGTGTTTACTTTGATATCTGGTGTTGAAAATGTAATTGTCTCATTGATTGTTTGCACTTGTTCATTTTTTATTTGCTGTGTGCTAAAGCTTGGAAGTATGCTCATTCCTAAAAAAAGCATTATGATAAAGAACGGTATTAATTTCTTATGCATGTGTTTGTCCCCCTAAAGTGTCATAACGAAATTCTTAAATTTATCGTTATTATTATATCTTAATGTATAATTGATATTTAAAATAAATGGAATTTCATTATATTTTTATAGGTTTTTTCCTAAGAGAGTATTATATATCATATTAAAAAAGTATCTTATTTAAAATAATATTTATAAAAATCAAAGTTATTAGTTGTTACATTAGACTTCTATGACACAGGGGCACATATACAGCTCCATAATAAAAAAAAAGAAAGAGTAGATATTATTTTTTTCATAATCATTCTTTTATATGTAAGTTATAGGTCAAGAATAATATTCCTCTACCACCAATTTCAAAAAAATAATCATTTCCTATCTGCAAATAAATCGAAAAAATAGGCAAGAACAAACCGTCTATTACAATTCTACTATAATCATCAAATTCTATGTTATTAAAACCAGGCAATATAACCCCTTTTGTATCAATAATAATAGGCATTTCTTCATTTATCCTATTAATTTCTATGATAACTCCAAACCCTCCACGAACTGTTACTATTGGATTGTTTGTTGGTTCTGGGTCAGCTTGTACAAGTGGCAATGATGTGCCTACCAGCATTAACACACATAAAACAATCGCTACTTTTTTCATATATATTTTAATTAGCATTGATTAATAAATTTTTTCATTTATACCTTTGAGAGAAAATTAGATGTCTCTATCAAAGGTTTAAATAAACATAATAATTTTACAAATAAACCCTCGAGATTCGCCATTTATTCAGGTTTTTTTTACTCTATTATTATCTTGTAAATAAATTATGAGTTATTCAATTTATAATATTAAATGTTTTTAATTTAATTTAATTAAAATAACTTTCTATATTATGTAACTAAAGTAATAAAAAAATGAATTTAATTTTTAAAAATATGAAAAATATTTTATAGGGGTTTTTGTTTGCCACTAAAAAAAAGGTGATGTACACTATGATTGAAAAATTAAGAGAAAGCTCTGGAAATGTAATAGGTTACAAAGCTGTTGGCACTATCACAAAAGAAGATGTCGAGAAAGTCAAACCTGATTTGCAATATCTTGCACAAAACGAAGGAAAATTCTGCATGCTCTTTGATTTAGACCAATTTCAAGGTGAGACCGTAGAGGCATTAACAGAAGATCTTGAATTTGGGCTTGAATACGGCAATGATATTCAAAAAATTGCAATCGTTGGAGATAAAGAGTGGGAAGAGAAAGTCACAAATACCGCTAATACTCTCGGAATGAATGCAAAATATTTCCATACATCAGAAATTGAGCAAGCCTGGCGCTGGCTCCGAGAATAAAAAAATTACTTTCATTGAGTATTCTACCAAAACAGGTAGTATATTCTTTCTTTTTTTCTCATTTATTTAGTGTAAAAGAGTAATACTTTTTTGATTACATTTCAAAATTTTTTATACTTTCAATATACTCCCCTATTAGAGTTTATAACCAATCAATGATATAGTTAGTATTAGAACGACGTAAAATGAGGGGGATAATGCCAGCATAGGTGCATCCCAACCCTTCCTTCCTCCGCTGGCATTTCTGCCATATCTTTTTTCATGATAGTAACACTCATTCTAATCAATAATAATAAAGATTTAAATATAATTCATATATTTTGTTATACACTTTAAGGGGTTTAGAAGTTATGAAATATCATCTATCTATCAATATAATAGTTAGCATTTGTGTCATACTTAGTATGTTTCAAAGCTTATCGATACAAGAAACAAATGCACAATCGAATGAAATCATTGACTATGTTATTATTGCACCGGAATCATTCCGTGAAGCACTGAATCCATTAATGGATCATAAAACACAACAAGGAATTTCAACAAAAATAGTAACACTTGAAGAAATTGAAAATGAATCCTATCCTCAAACTATTGGTAGAGATTCGGCAGAGAATATCAAATATTTCATTACGTTTTCCCATGAAACATGGGGTACAAACTATATCCTTCTTGCAGGAGGAAAACAACAAATCCCTGTTCGATATGCAAACATTAACATCTCAGAAGGATCACTCGCATATCCATATTCATTTCTCTCTCGTTTACCGTTTATAGATGATAATCCATTGATTCCACAGTTTTCAACCTATATATCAGATCTTTATTATGCTGATCTTTATTTCGAAAATGGTAGTTTTTGTAGTTGGGATACAAACAATAATCTAAAATTCTCTGAAAAAAATGAAACCATGCAAATTGATTTAGTGGATATCACACCAGATGTCGCAGTTGGAAGATTTCTTTGTCAAACATCCGATCAGATAGAAACAATCGTTGAAAAAATCATCACCTATGAAACAACTGCGTATCAACAAGAATGGTTTAACCATTTAATTGTCTCTGGTGGAGACACACATTCTCTATGGAGAGATCTTCTCATAAAACCAATGATTCCAGCAGAGTATAATGCACAAATCGCTTGGGAAGGAGAATACATGGGTGATGTTGCTGCAGCAACACTTGATGATTTTCAGGTGCATAAAATATATGCTACTGGATTAATTAACGATGAATCTGTTCCCATTTCTAAAGAGACTATTTCAAACCAAATCAATAATGGTTGTGGATTTCTTTTGTTAGCAGGCCATGGATACCCTGAAGCATGGGGGACCCATCCGCCATCATTATTTGGAAAAATATGGTTACCCGGCCCAGTTATCAATCCTGAATTGTACAATAGTAATGACGTGCAAGCCCTTTCAAATCAAGAAAAATTACCTGTTGCCGTTATTAGTGCATGTTCCTGTGGTGATTTCAATGAAACTCTTAGTCCTTTTGCCTGGGAGTTTGTCCAAAATCCTCATGGTGGCGCTATTGCAAGTTTTGCCTGTTCCACTCTTGGAACACTTCTTCCAACAACGGTGTCTGCTGATACCCTCAATGGAAAACTCGCTCTTGGCGTGTTTGATGCATACAAAAATGGAGTACATCGTCTTGGTGATATCTGGAAAGAAACCATATCTAGCTATCTATCTGACGAAAAAGCAATGGAACTAGGGGATTTCGCACAAGTCTATTGGTTAAACCAATTCAATCTTGAGGAATGGATACTTTTTGGTGATCCCACGCTTCAAGTTGGAGGATATCCAGATTAAAAAATATCAATTATACAATCCAATTCAGAGCCAATAATCGCAAATGTATCATCAAAAAGTAATTATATAGATTGATTACTATTTTTTATCATAAAAGAAATATATGGGGCATCCTATGAAACAATCATTGGTTCTTATCTTCTGCATTCTTATCAGTGCAATGGTGATAGTTCAACCAATGATACATCCAACATCTATGGTGCAATTAGTACAAAACAATGAAAACACAAACCCGCTTGAAGTTAATTCATTATATAAAGGGAGCCCCGGGCCCATTATTGGACAACTCTTAGAACAATGGGCACTCTTTACAAATCAAACATATATGCAATCAAATCCTGAATGGGAGTATTTGCTCTACCAACAGATCCTTGAAGAAGAGGATAATCGAGAATTCGTGTTCATCGTTGATGATGAAGGCGATGGCGACTATAGAAGTATTCAGCAAGCAGTTGATGCAGTTCCAAATAATTCAGCAGTCCTTGTCTATAGTGGTATGTATTCAGAATCAATCTGTATTCGCAAATCATTAAGTGTTCTAGGCATCAGTCATGAATATGGGATGGGAAACGATACAGGAAAACCCCAAATCATCAATTCATTACAAGAAGGTATTATCATCAATGCTAGTCTTGTATCTCTTGCAGGATTTCAGATTCATAGCAAGTACACTGGCATTTTGGTTAAACCAAATAATAACGATATTATCATCTTTGATACTGACATAGAAATCACAGGACCGGGGTCTGGAATCATCGCATCATTTACCGGGGGAAAGATACAGGAAAACACAATTTATGGTAATAACAATGCATCTCAAGGGATCAACAGTTTTTCATCAAAAAATCTTCAAATCAATCAAAATAATATTTCGTTGTTTAATTGTGCAATCAACCTATCAAATGCCGATTCAGTATACATCATGAAAAATACGTTTCAACAAGCAACAAAATATGGAATCCTTTTTTCTCAGAACATTATTCAAAATGTAACTCTTATTGGAAATAATTTTATTAATAATACTCAGCAGGTGGAAATAGTACCAGGGTGTGATGCGATCAATATTGTATGGTCAAAGAACATTACGGGTAATTTTTGGGATACGTATCAAGGAAGCGATGACAACGATGATGGAATAGGAGATTCCCCTTATTCTATACTTGCAGACATATTTACAGATTCCTATCCTTTTATTTCCCCATATCTAAATGTACCACCTGAAAAACCCCTAATTAATACTGATGAACAAGGTATTCTTTGTGGAAAAACCGATGAACGAATCCCGGTCTTTGCATACATCAACGATAAAGATGATGACAAAATTAGATACAAATGGATCTGGGGGCAAGAAGTAGGATTTTGGAGTGAGTATCAAACAGGACCGTTACTCTTTGAAGGTTCTCAAACCTGGAATCATAGCGGGCAATCATTGGTCTCAATGTATCAGATACAACTCCTTGTTCAAGATGAAACAGAGCTCATAACTGTATCTGACCCCTATGAGATACATATCTATGATCTAAGCTGTGTGAAAAACCCTATACTTCGATCAATACTTGATACATTGCTTCCTAGTTATTTTCTTACAGGATGGCAATAAAAAGAGCATACAAACTAATCAGACATAAGATAAATTTTCTTTCTATTCATTCATACGTGTCTTGAATTTTTTAATACGATCTCGCAGCTCAATTGCTTTTTCAAAATCAAGTGATTCTGCTGCCCGATGCATCTCATCAGTTAAAGCATCGATCATCTCAGGAATTTCTGCATCTGGTATATGATTGATATCTTTGACATCAACGGATTTCTCAGGAATTGGTTTGATAATAGTTGTTGGAATGATATGATGTGTGTTGTTATACTCAATCTGAAGGGATCTTCTTCGTTTTGTCTCTTCAAGCGCTTTTCTCATGGATTCAGTATAATTATCCGCATACAACACTACTTTTGCATCAACATTTCGAGCAGCACGCCCAATGATCTGAATTAAAGAACGTTGATCCCGTAAAAACCCTTCTTTATCTGCATCAAGAATCCCAATGAAACCAACCTCGGGTATATCAATACCTTCCCGGAGAAGATTGATACCAACAAGGACATCAAAGACCCCAAGACGAAGTTGCCGGATAATCTCTGTACGTTCAAGTGTATCGATTTCTGCATGAAGATACCGTGTTTTAATACCCTGAGTGGAAAGATAATTTGAAAGCTCTTCCGCAAGTTTCTTAGTTAAAGTTGTAACAAGGATACGATGCCCTTTCTTAATAGCTGCATTGATCTCTTTGATGAGATCAGGTATCTGCCCATCGATAGGTCGAACTGAGACCTCTGGGTCCACAAGACCGGTTGGACGAATGATTTGTTCCACTACCTGATCTGATATCCGTAGTTCATAATCACCTGGTGTCGCTGAAACAAAAACAACATGATGCATATATTTTTCAAATTCAGCAAAGGTCAAAGGACGATTATCAAATGCACTAGGAAGACGAAAACCATATTCAATAAGGGATTTTTTCCGTGAATAATCACCATGATGCATCCCATGGACCTGTGGAATAGTTCGATGACTTTCATCAATAAACATCAAGAAATCATCTGGGAAATAATCAAGAAGACAGAATGGTTTTTCACCAGGTTTTCTTCCATCAAAATGCCGGGAATAATTTTCAATTCCTTTACAGAACCCTGTTTCCTCAATCATCTCAATATCATAAAGCGTTCGTTGTTTCAATCGATGAGATTCAATTAGCCCAAGGCTTTGTAATTGTTCCTCTAACTCTGTTTTAATGGAATCAATGGCTTTTTGTTGTTTTTCCTCAGGTATAACGAAATGTTTTGCTGGAAATAAAAAGAAATACGGATAGGTTTCAACAATATTCAAGGTGATTTTATCTAATTCCTTAATACGATCAATGGTATTTCCAAATAATTCAATACGAATAAGGTTATCATAATATCCAGGGATGATATCAATGACATCTCCTTTCACTCGAAATCGGCCTTGTTGGAGTTCAAAATCATTTCTCTCATACTGCATTTTTATTAATTCTTCAAGGATTTGTTTTCTACCAATGCTTTGTCCAACTGAAAATTCAAAACCAAGATTTTGATAATCTGTTGGATCACCAACACTATAGATTGCTGATACTGAGGCAACAACGATCACATCTCTTCTGGAGAGAAGTGAGGCTGTTGCAGATAGACGCATCTGCTCTATCTTTGGATTGATATCCGCATCCTTCTCAATATATAGGTCTTTTGAGGGAATGTAGGATTCTGGCTGATAGTAATCATAATAGGAGACAAAATATTCTACTCGATTTTCCGGGAAAAGCTCCTTAAACTCACTATACAACTGAGCTGCAAGGGTTTTGTTATGTGCAATCACAATACTTGGTTTTTGTGCCTTATTGATGACCTGTGCCATGGTAAAGGTCTTCCCTGAGCCTGTTGTTCCAAGTAATGTTTGATATTGATAGTTTTTTTGTAATCCTTCAACGAGTTTTTGTATTGCTTTGGGTTGAGATCCCTTTGGTGTATGTGAGGTTGTAAGGTTAAATGAACTCATGGGCTGACCCCTTTTTTTCGGAGTAAACGATTATATGATATCGCGAAACGATGTGCTTCATCTCTTATTTCCTGTAAAAAAAGTAACGCTTTGTTCTTTTTATTGAGTTGGAGAGGAATGGGGATACACGGTAAATAGATTTCTTCAAGTCGTTTTGCAAGGGAAATAATTGGAATACGAACCCCTAATTCCTGAAGCACGTGATACGCTCGTTGAAGCTGGCCTTTTCCACCATCGATAATGATGAGATCAGGAAATCTTTCGTTTTCTTTTTGCAATCTTTGATATCGTCTCCTAACAACCTCTTCAATTGCTTTCACATCATCAATGCCTTCTACGGTTCGGATACGAAACCGTCTATAATTGTATTTATCCGGGACACCATTACGAAATTGTACCATGGAACCCACGGTATGGGTTCCTGAAAGATGTGAGATATCAAAACATTCAATGACCTGTGGTGCCTCTTGAAGATGAAGGACTTGCTGAAGGGTGTTTACTTTTTCGATGGCAGCAAAAAACGTGATCTCAATATTTTTTAAAACAAGAGTTAATAATTGTTTTTT
>Ga0180430_10003421_pt1 | contig 13694 bp, 14 predicted proteins | sample SS_ome_9_FD_132999 | JGI IMG/M metagenome (GOLD analysis project Ga0180430, IMG submission 132999) | Hypersaline lake sediment archaeal communities from the Salton Sea, California, USA - SS_1_S_2 metaG | ecosystem: Environmental > Aquatic > Non-marine Saline and Alkaline > Hypersaline >... | reverse complement strand
CTCCACCTTCACTCGCCCCTGGAGGTTCATGAGCCGGGCCGCCAGCTCGATGCTTTTGAGGGAGGCGAGGGTGGAGGCGCGAATGGCCATCTCCAGGGAGCGGGTCATGAGCTTGGGCCAAGCGGGCTGCACCGTTCGCTGATACGTGCCCAGCTGATTGTTGATGACGATCCAAAAGCGCATTTTGGGCCACGCCTTCTCGGATTGCTCGCGGTTCCAGATGTTGAAGGCGCTTTGGCTGTAGTCCTGGTCCGTCGTGTAGGCGATGTTGCGGGTGACCCCTCCGTCCACGTACAGGTCCCCGTCTATCTCCACGGGGGGGAAGGCTCCGGGGATCGCCGTGGAAGCGAGAATGATGTCGTAGAAGCGCTCGGGGGGCTTTCTTTCTTGGACGATGCGGCGGGCTTCCTTGCCCAGGTCCCACATCTTCACCATTCCCTGGTCCATGTTGGTGGTTCCGATGGCCAGATACCGACTTTCCCCGGCCCCCTCGGCAATGGCCCGGATGATGCCTTCGTCGATGCTTTCTTTCACCTGCTCGGCAAGCCCCGAGTTGTCCAATAAAGAGTGCCTCTTGAATAGGAAGCTGAACAGTCTCAGAGCAAACCAATCTTCGCCGGGATTCCGGTAAACCGTGAAAGCCTGGTCGTAGGCGTCCTCGGTGCCCACGAAGGCCAGGGGGGCGATGAGGGCCCCGGTGCTCACGCCCGTGACCGCATCGAATACCGGACGGGTCATTTGCGGGTCGTCAACGGTGCCCCACCCTTTGAGAAAGCCGGCACCGAAGGCCCCGTAGTCGCCTCCGCCGGAAAGAATGAGCACGTCGTAGGTCTCGTTGTCGGACGAGGATTCTTCCATCTCCATGAGCATCCGGTTCACCACGATGTGGCTCATCTCCACCCGGTCCCGGATGATCTCCTCCACGATCCGCTGATGGGCCAGATCGAGCTCCTTTTCCGAGCGATGAGGTCTGGTGACGGCGCATCCCGCGAAGGAAGCCGCCAACAGGAGCGCCGCAGCCAAGAGTACGAGTCTTGCCGCAAAGGGGTGCCCCTCGAGGGGGCATGCGCATCTTTCGATCTTCGTCATCCGACGCCTCCAAGAAAGTGATCGCTGGGCTGGATTCGTTGTTTTCATCTTCGAATTTCGGATTCCGATATTCGGATTTCGCCTGAAGGGGCTTTTCGCTCAGGCATCATTCCTATCCAAATTCCGTGTGCCGTTCGAGTCGCTCAGAGCTCTTGAGGCAGCGGTCTGCCGTTGACGAGAAGAAGTCGCCCGTCGTACACGGCGTGCACCGAATAGGAGGACCCTTCGAGGATCAGAACCTTTCGGTCCTCCAGCACCCGGATGCGCTGCCGGGCAACCTCACGGGCCCACTGCTCCGCTTCCGTCTTCGGCAAGCTGCGCAGATATTCTCCCTGCGGAGAGCGCATGGCTTGATCCAGAATCGCCAAAGCCAAAAGGTGCTCCAGCAACGAGGGGGCCATGGTGCATCGAGCTTCCACGCGCATGCCGCCGGAAAACAGGGAAGCCAGATCCGCCGGAGGTCCGGGAGGCGGCTTCAAAACCCCTCGGGCCTCCCCGTGAAAAGGGCCGTGGGGCGTCGTGAAGTCCCATCGTTTGATTTCCACTTCGGGAGAATCTCTCAGGAGGGTCGGGGCCAGCCGCAGGAATTGCACCAGCATCATGAGGCGCAACGTCTCGGGGGGAAAGCCCTGGACGAGCAATTTTCCGCCCTCCCTCCAGAGGGTTGTCAGAGCCTTGAAGTCCAACCGTCTTGCCGCCAACTGAAAATCCAGGCCCTCGACGGATTCACGGAAAACTTTCAGGTTCCGGCATTGCAAGAGCAAGTTCGCGCTCAAAACCTCGTTGGAGATTTCGTGGGACGCCTCCAAAGCAAGCTTCCCGAGATGCAGGGGAAGCTCCCCGGAGTCGGTGCTCCCGGCCAAATCTCCCACCCGAAGGGTCGCGCGGCCGCGCGAGTCCCCCTGCGGATACTCCAGGCGGAGCGCTCCCTCTCGAAGGCTCCAGACCTCCTTCCCCTCTCCCGTTTCCAGTCGGGAAACATCCAATCCGCTTTGGAGACCCTTGCCTCCGTTTTCAACATGGAAGAACCCTTCCATGGGGCCCCACCGCAACAACCGATTGCCGCTCTCGGGATGGAGGATTTCACCGGGGGGAACCGCCAGGAAATTTTCCACGTCGCTGTTGAAATGAATGCGGGTGGTCAAGGCCATGGAAGGAAACCGGGAACCTTCGGAAAGGAGGGCCCGCAGCAGGTCCGTCAAGTCCAGAAGGGTTTCTATGCGAGCGGCCGCCGGGCTCAAGGAAAGGGGAAGGCGGGAATGGTTTTGCCGGGGAAAGGGGCCGTGATCGATGGTTTGGCTCAGGGTGACGGATGGAGGGGATGCGGAGAATGCCCCGTCTTTCAGAATTTCCCGGAGGAGCTTGGGCAAGGGGCCGTGGAGGCTGACGCGCGTCTTCGCCCGCGAGCGGAGCCAGCCTCGGTCGTACTTTACGGTCGTGAAATCGGCCCGGGCCATTCGAGAAAGGCGGTCCGTCTGGCTTCGATAGACCCGCTCCGTGAGAATGCCGAATCCGTAGGCCGACAAGAGGAGAAGAGCAACGAGAAGAGCCGCCAGGCCCATGGGTAGAATGATCAGGAATTTCTTCACGCGGCCCTCCGCGGGCAGGAAAATCTTTCGGCGACGGAACGAGCACTCCCGGGGGAGACGCCGCCGGCGGTCAGGAAGACGGGAGGATGTGCGAGGCTCCCTTGAAGAGCAGTCGATAGCGACCGTCTTCGTCGGTTTCCAGATACCGGGCCAGCTCGTAATAGGCGAGCTTGGCGAAGCGGGCCTTCAAATTTCGCTTGGTGGCCCGGCAATAGATGGCCCGGTCGTTCACCACTTGGAGAGTTTGTGGATCCAGGGGCTCGCGACGCCCGTCCCGGAGCTCGATGTCGAAGCCTTCCGGGCATCCGTCCTCGTCCAGGCGGGGATGCACCGCTCGCACCCACAAGGGGGCGTCCGCTACCTGCACGGGATGGACTTCTCCTTCGCAACGAAGATAATATGCCCCTTCCGCGCAAAACAGGGAGCGGCTCAGGAGGCGGAACAGCTCGGGGTCTTCGACGGGATTTCCTTCGCAGAGCCAGGAGCCGTGCTCGTCGATGCGGTATTCATAAACATGGTCCTGACGGGAGAGATCAGGTTTCATGACCCTTTCGCCGTTGTTTCACGGAGGGATTTCCGTCAACCCGCCGAATTTTCCTCTCGAGCCCCGTCTCCTTGGATGCGGTGGCGGGACGCGGCCAGCTCGTCTTCGATGAGAGGGGCTTCGGGATAGGATCCGTTGGTCTCGAGGGCCTGCTCGTAATGCTTCACCGCCTGCTCGTAATCTTCTTGAAGGGAGTGGATCCTGCCCAATCGCCACTGGATCTCGCGATCCAGGGGCAGCGCTTCATCCCCCTCCATGGCTTGCCATCCCTGAAGGGCTTCGTCCAGCTTGCCCAGTTGTTGATAGGCCAGGGCCAAGTGATAGCGGGCGAGCATTTCCAGCTCGTGGTCGGAGCCTGAAAGGTCGAGGACTTCCCGGGCGAGCTTCAGAGCGTCCTCGTAACGCTCCTGCCGGAAGCAGGCCTTCACAAGGTCCATGCGGGCGTTGAGGGCCGTGCGGGTGGAGCCGTGCTCCTGAACCACCTTCTTCAGAGCGGAAATCGCGGGATCGAGGTCCCCGTTTTGCGAAGCCCCCTCTTGCGGCCACAGGCTCATGGCCCGGGCGTAGGCGTTTTGAGCCGTTCGCTCGCCGGACTCCTTGTAGGCGTTGAAACCGATGTACGAAGCCGATATCACCAGAACGGCCACCACTGCCGCCACCAGAGGACGGAAATGCTCGACGCCCCACTCCTGGGCCTTTTCTAAGAAGCCCGAGGTGTCTTCCATGGCCGCTGCGCTCTTTTGGGGGATTTTGATCTTCCTGGCTCCCAAAGATCTCACTCCTTTCTTTCCGAGTTGAAACGTTGAAGGATTCTTTCGATGATGGAAGTGGTGGACATGCCGGAAACCAGCGGGATGCGAGCCACTCGCCCTCCCGCCTCGCGCACTTCCCGGGCCCCGACGATCTTCTCCGGGGCCCAATCCGCCCCCTTCACCAGGATGTCGGGCTTCAATTTCCGGATCAAGGGCAGGGGGGTGGGGGTGTGGAAGAGCGCGACGTAGTCCACGCAATGGAGGGCCGCCACCAACTCGCTTCGCTCATCCTCGGCGTTGACGGGCCTGGAAGGCCCCTTGATGGCGCGGACGGAGGCGTCGCCGTTGACTCCCACCACCAGGCATCGACCCAGCTCCGCCGCTTCTTCCAAATACCTCACATGACCCACGTGAAGCAGATCGAAGCAGCCGTTGGTGAAAACGACGAGCCCGCCTTCGCGCTGCCGTGCGCGGCACAGGGATTCCAGCTCGTCCCACTCCTTGATCTTCCGGCGGGCTTTCATGGGGCCTCAGGGAACGGATCGGTCCACGAGGCCGTTTCGAAGCCTTTGCTCCACTTCGTCGAGGTCTTCGGCCGTCATGGGATGATTGAGGATGCATCGGTCGCTGCAAAGCGCGTCGATGATGCCCTCCCGAAACATCCTGATCCAAAAAAACAGGGTGTCGTCGGCATCGCTGTTCGCCCGGGCCGCTTTTCCCGGGTCCTCCACATGCACTTCCCCCTCCCTGAAGGTGGCCTTGAGCCACTGCAAAGCCATTCTTCCCTGCCCCTTCCGTTTGGGGCCGAGCACCTCCAGGTGGTAAAGAGTGATCTGCTTCTTGCCCTCGGGCGTCAGGGCGAGACTGATCTCGCCCCGGAAACAGCCGGGCTTCTCGAACTCCACGATCTCCATGGGGCCGAAGCCCTTGAGGATGGTCAACAGATCCTTAACGGAGTGATCACCGTAGGCAGCTCTCCAGACAACGCCTTTCCACTCGATTTCCGCCAATTGCTCCCTCGCTTCTCTTGACCCTGGAGAACCTCCTCCGTCGCGAGCCTTTGCTTTTCACCTCCATCTTGTCCTTGGCCTCGGACAAGGCATGTTCCAGAGATTGTTGCCACGCGGGAAGATCTTCCCGGCTTTCCCATCCCTGATCGTCTCCGCAGATGCGAAAAGAGCTTAAAGGAGGATGTTTCTTAGAGCAATCCTTGCTCTCGAAGAAAACCACTCAGTAATGTCTTCCTTTGCTCAATACGATGGTGTACAGTCCCAGTTGCTCGATTTCCGGACAAAGCTCATTGAGTTTCTCCAAGACTTCCTGTCTTTTCGCCTGCGCCATCATGTCTTCCTCATCAATGGGACAAGGGTGAACACTAACAGGTCATGATTCGACGAGCTCCATCACATGCGTTGAAATTTTCGTGCTCGGAGGGCGGAAACCACTCGAAAGCAACACCCAGGGACGGCGCCAGTTGGCGCATGGCTTCGAACAGAACGACGTTCACCGCCGACGCCATGTTGATGCTTCGAACGCGGGAGCGATCGATGGGTATGAAAAGCGATCGCTTTTCCTCGGATTCCAGCCACTCCCCGGGCAAGCCCGTTGTTTCGGAGCCGAAGACCAGACAGTCCCCCGGGCGATAGGGGAAATCGTAGTAGGGACGGCGAGCGCGAGCGGAGAAGTACAGCCAGCGACAGCGAGGGAATTTTCGTTGCAGGCTCGGGTAGTCGGGATGCACGTGCAGGTCCACGTGGGGCCAATAGTCCAGTCCGGCCCGCTTGAGGTATTTGTCGGTAAGGTAGAACCCCAGGGGCTCGACGAGATGAAGGGGGGTGTGCGTGGCCGCGCAGGTCCTCGCCACACTCCCGGTGTTCTGGGGAATCTGGGGTTGGTGAAGCACCACTTGCAAAAAAGAGGCGCTTGGCGGTTGCGAGTCCCGCATCTCCATTCTCTTGCTTCCGATTCGGATGTTTCGAGTATCCCGTTGACGGCGGCCCCTGCCGAAAATCCGAATCCTTGTACCACAAAACCTTCACGAACAGAACACAAAATTCAACTCCCCCGTTTCTTTCCCGTCAGTCGAAGTCCGCGTAGATCTGGCCGAAATTGATGCCCGCCACGGTTCGCCTTTCATACTCGCTTTTGATCTTCCATTTGGCTTCCTGGAGCTCCCATCCGGCGCTGCCGTTCCGCAGGGCCACGTAGGCCTCGATGAAGGCCGCCAGCCGATCGACGGCCTGAACAAGCTCGCCGTCCCGGGCCTCGAAGCGGTCTTCGTTGTAGAAGTCTCCGATGGCGTCGCCGCTCACTTCACGACATTCCCCGTCGAGGGTGACCACGTTGCGGAACTCGTTTTCCGTGTACCTTCGGATCTCCCCGCGCCATTCTCCGGGGATCAGCCCGTAGACCTCCTTTTCCATCATTTCCTTTTCGATCTCCCGAATCATTTCGCTGAGCCCTTCCACGGATCGCTTGACGGGGGAGATGATGTCCCGGGTGAGGACTTCCGGAAGGTCGTGGAACAATCCCGTGAAATAGTTGTTCACGCATCTTCGGGGACAGGCCCCTATCTGAAGCGAAAACAAATAGGCCAGCATGGCCACGAAAAGCATGTGGCCCAGCACGGAAGTGCGAGGCACGCGATGAACGTGGGCCCACCTGGCTTGAAACCTCAACTGCCCGCAAAGGTCGACGAAGTGGCGATAGGGGGCGTGATTCTTCAACGCCTTCAGTCCCGGCAGGTCCGCGTACGATTTTTGGTTGGCCCGCAGCTGCTCCTTGATGGTCCCCATGTCGTAGCCGTGAGGATTGGCGCGCTCCAGGATGTCGAACTCCCAACGGGTGGCGTAGAAATGGGCCGCGCCGAGGATGCGCCGCGAGAGGCTCTCTTCTTCGTGGTCGAAGTAATCGCGGAACTTTTGGCAGAAGGCTTCCCCGAGGCAGGACAGGGCCGAGTGGAGCTGGTCGTAAACCCATTCGTTGAGGCGTTGGTATTTTTCCTCGTCTTCCTTGATGCGATAGAAGACGGGGGGCTTGAGATCCGTAAGGACGATGCGCTGGAGGAGCTCGAAAAGCCCTCCCTCCACAAGCTCGGTCCACTCCAATCCGTCTTCCCGTTTCTGGAACTTTCCCAGAACGTAGGCGATGATCATCTTGTGGGCCTGCTTGTCCAGCTCCGTGAAGTCGGCGGGACGGATTCTGTCGTTCCACCTCTGCATGGAAGCCGCGCTGAAGAGCTTGAGAATCAAGGATTTGCGAATCATGGGCTTCTCTCTCGGTTGGGCCGTTGCGAATTTTCCAATCAGATAACGGAAAAACCCCATTGTTGGCAATACCAAGAGGCTCGAAGCAAGTGCTCGACCATGGGCTTTCGAGCTTGTCTTTGGAAAAATCCCCCTTTCGCAAAGGGGGCCTTGTCGGAAAAGACGTTCAAGCACTTATTTTCAGCCTCGACCCGGGAAATCGCACGCCCGCGGTCTCGTCGGCGAAAGCGAGATGGACAACTTGTCCGAGCCGGGTGTACACTGAAGGTCCTATGAGCACGGTGCGGCTTTCCCCCCAAGACGAAGAATTTTTCGATCTGGTTGCCCGGGCGACCTTCTGCAACCCCTTCAGCGACGAACGGGTGGAGCTGGATTTGAAAATCGCCCGCTGTTCCCCGAACCTGACGGTGGACGAGCGGGTGGAGCGCGTTTCCCGTAAGGTTCGGGAGCGAGTGCGAAGGCTGGAAGAGGGGGGCTGGGCGAATTTGCGCCGCTACGGCGGGGAAGCCCTGGAGCGCATGCGCAGCGCTTTTCTGTTCGAGATCTTCCATCGCTTTCTGGAGCAGCTGGACGAGCTGCTCATGGTTCAGATGCGGGCCGGAGACGCCCCCTGTCCCGTGCCTTTCGCAAGGGAAGCCCTGGGTCTGCTGCGGCGCCGGGGGTTTGCCGCGGAGGAATCCCTGCGGTTTTTCGCCATGTTCTATCAGGTCCGGCGCGCCTTTTATTTCGTGGACCGGGCCCTGGTGGGTCAGAGCCCCTCCATGAAGCAGCTGCGCCTGCGCTTGTGGAACAACGTTTTCACTCACGACATCCGCTGGTACGAGAAATATCTGTGGGACCGCATGGAAGACTTTTCCACCTTGATTTTGGGGGAAACGGGCACGGGCAAGGGCACGGCGGCGGCGGCCATCGGCCGTTCGGGCTTCATTCCCTTCGATCCCGCCCGGGGCGTTTTCGCCGAAAGCTTCATGCGCACCTTCATCACCATCAATCTATCCCTTTATCCCGAATCCCTCATCGAATCGGAGCTCTTCGGCCATCGAAAGGGAGCCTTCACCGGTGCCATCGAGCACCATCAGGGAGCTTTCGCGCGCTGCAGCCCTCACGGCTCCGTTTTTCTGGACGAGATCGGCGATGTGTCTCTCCCCGTGCAGGTCAAGCTCCTTCAAGTTCTCCAGGAGCGAACGTTTTCCCCCGTGGGAAGCCATGAAAGACATCGCTTTCACGGCAGGGTCATCGCGGCCACCAACCGGAACCTGGAGGAGCTTAGAGGAAAAGGGCTGTTTCGGGACGATTTCTACTACCGGCTTTGCTCGGACATCATCGTCGCGCCGCCCCTTCGCCGGCGATTGCGGGAAAACCCCCGGGAGCTGGAGACCATGCTCCGCCACGTCATCGGTCGCATGACGGGGGAAGGGGCCCCGGAGCTGGTGGAAAGGGTCCGGGAAGCTCTCAGGGACCGTCCCGGTCCCGACTATTCCTGGCCGGGCAACGTTCGGGAATTGGAGCAGGCGGTGCGGCGCATCCTTTTGACTCGCGCGTACGGAGGAGACGGTTGCAGGGAGGCTTCCGGCCTTGCGGAGCGGTTGCACCGGGGGCTGGAAACGGGCGACCTCCAAGCCCGCCATCTGCTGCAAGGCTATTGCGCCCTTCTTTACGGGCGATTGGGGTCTTACGAAGCGGTGGCTCGACGAACGGGACTGGATCGCAGAACCGTCAAGAAGTACGTGGCCGAACCAATTCCGTGAAGGTCTTGTAGATGCTGACGCCGAAGTAGAGACCTACGTAAGCGATGGACAGGGCCATGAGGATCCGGTTGGTTCCGGGGTACAGCCACAGAAGACCGATGGCCGAAAACCCCCACACCAGGCTGGCCGAGAGCATGGCGCGACGGAGCCAGGGGTTTTCGCTCAAATACTTGAGGCGCGAAGGGTAAACGTATTTGATGGGCACGAAGATGAGGACGGAGAGGACCACGACGATGGCCAGGTTGGTCCAGGGCGCGGTCCCCCAGACGAAAAAGTAGAAAACCACGATGTTCCAGTAGCTGGGGAACCCTTTGAAGAAGTGGTCGTCGGTCTTGGCGTCCACTTGGCTGAACTGGTAGGCCGAGGCCAGGACCACCAGCCCCGCTCCGTAGAAGCGCCATCCTTCGGGCAGGAGGGTGCTTTCGGTCATGAGAAAGGCCGGGGCGATGACGTAGTTGACATAATCGATGATGTTGTCCAGCATGGCCCCGTCGATGCGGGGTGCCGCCACCTTGGTCTGGGCCCGGCGGGCCAGCATGCCGTCCGCCGCATCCACCACGACGGCGGCGGCCATGAGCCAGAAAGCCAGGAGGAACTCCTGGCGGTGAATGGCGCTCAGGGTGAGCAGGCCCAGCACGGCGCCGGTGGAGGTGAAAAGATGGACCAGCCAGGCGGCTATGCGCCGCCGCCGGCTCACGAAAAAAGTCGTCTCGTCGATCATGGGGACATTGACTTCCATGGGATCTTTTCATTAACGTTCGGGGTGCGACATTCGGTCCGCAAAAAACAGCTCCCCTTCGCATCGGTCGATTCGCGGAGCGCGTCGTCGCTGGAGATACAAGAGGAACGGCCCTTCGGCCTTTTGGGACCCGGTTTTCGCCTTCTTGAGCCGGAAAGATAGCATAGACTTCTCAACAGGGCAAACAGTCTCGACAGGTTTTTGATATCGCCCCCCTCTAGACGAGAAAGGACAGTATGGCGGTATTCGAATTTCCCGACGACCCTCCCGCCGAGGAGTGCGCTCGGCGACTGGAGGATTTTTTTTCCATGGCGGACTCGGGAGAGCTTTTCTCCATGGAGGATGGCCGGGCTTTCAGGAAGATGCGGGAAGGGCTTCGAGAAGCCCTGGAGCAATTGCTCATGTGGCAGCGCCCTCGCTTGGAGCGCCTGCGCGGCATCGCCTGGCCCTACGAGGGATTGCGGGAGCGGTACGGCGTGTTGGAGTCCGCGGCCGAGGGGGAGGGCGATTCGCTCCGAGCCCTCCAGGCCCGGCTTTTCCTCGGCCTGCTTCCTTTTCCGCGACAGTGGTCCTGGATGCTCCGCCTGGAAGCGTCCCACGGGGAGGAAGCCGAGGTTCGCCGCTTTTTGGAAAAGGAGCAGGCCAAGATCCTTCGAAAAATCAGGAAAAAGCCCCAGGACCGCTTCAAATTGCGCCACTTGTGCCAGGTGATCAAACCGTTCCATTCCCCCCGGGAAAAGGGGATTCTGCGCATTTTCTCCCTTCCGTATCTATGGATTCGTCGGGAGCTGCTCGCCCGTTTGACTTCCCGGTACGTCCTCTACGTGGAGCCTTCCATGGGAGTGGTCTGGCGGCACGCCTGGTGCCGCTACTTCTCGGAGCTGGAAGATCCTTGCGTGCTGGGAGTCGGATCTCCCGAGGATTTGGCCTTCGTGGAAAGCCAGCCCCATCTGGAGGGCGTCTCCCTGGCTCACAGCGACTACCTGGAGGATCTCGCCCCTCCGGCGCGGGAGAGCTCCAAGGAATTCGACATCGTCTTCAACGCCACCTACGACGAAATGGACCGCAAGCGACATGCTTTGCTGTTGAAGCTGATGCACCATCCCCTTTTGTCCGAAGCTCGCGCGCTGTTTCTCGGGCGGGGGGAGGAATCCAACGTTCGCGCTTTCCGCGAGAGGGTGGGCCGGGAAGGGCTGCAGGATCGGGTGGCGGTTTTGGCCAACCTGAAGCGCAAGGAGGTTCCCTCTTGGCTGGCTCGGTGCAAAATGGCCGTCCACCTGTCCGTCAACGAGAACGGTTGCCGCTCCATCTACGAATTCTTCCGCGCCGATCTGCCTTGCGTGGCTTCCTCGTGCATGGCCGGCACGAGCCCCGCCATCTTCAATCCTCGAACGGGCGCGGCCGTCCCCGACGAAGATCTTCCCGAGGCCATCGCCCGGGTGCTGTCCCGCTTCCGGGACTACGAGCCCCGCTCGTGGTTCGTGGAGCATTCGGGGAGCGCCAATTCCAGCCGAAAGCTCAACGCTTTTTTCAAGGAGCGCTTCGCCCGTTGGGGATACGGATGGAGCGAGGACGTCGTTGCTTTGGGAAGCAGCGGGGCCAACCGCTACGTCCGGGAAGAGGACTACGCGCGCTTCCTTCCCGAATTCCGGTGGATTTTGAGCTGTTTCGAGGAGTCGGGGCCGTGGCCCGTGCCCTTTTCCGTGGAGTAGGGGGAGGGGAAGAATTCCCTGGCACGGGGAAGAGAAGCGTGCTAACAATCGACGGGCGGCCATCGAGGGCCGCATGGGGAGGTTCCAGGTTCGCTCCGCAACGAGAAGGAGGATTTGCATGAAGCGGAAAGCCACGTACCGTTTGATGGTCACTCGCAGGGAGATGATCTACGTTCACGACGAATTCGACCATTGCCTGATGCTGGTGGAGATGGAAGGGGAGCCCATCGAGTATCAGGTGGGGGTGGCGGGCGAGCTCGTTTCCCGCCGCAGCGTCACCTTTCACGACCGGGTTCGAGGCTCGGGGCCCATGAAAGGGTATACGACGACCACCTTTCAAGAGGGCGCCATCCACAGCGTTTTCGAAGGTCACCGGGATTCGGAAAGCAAATCGACCAAGGGAACCTGGAAGATTTCGAGGGGGCTGGGCAAGCTTTCCAACATCACGGGCAGCGGGACCTTCACCGTCAAAGCCGGCGGGAGGGACCGGGAGTACATCATCGACATCGAAGGCGACTACGAGCTGTAAGCCGGCCGCGCGTTTCCGAAGGCCTTTTTCGTGGTAAAAATACCCCTTGAATCCCCCCGTCATCCCCCCGAAAGCGGCAATCCGGAGTCTTTTCGCGTGGATTCCGGGCTTCCCCCGCGCTTCGTCCGGAATGACGGGGGCGTCGAAAGCCTCTGCAAAAGCTCTTGAGGCCATCGATTCGTATCTTTCCGGAAGCCATGCCGAGGATTCCTTTTCCATCATCGCTGATTCCCGTCCCGATACTTGCGAAACCGGCGATAGACCCAGAACCATTGGGTCGGGTCCCTCCGAATCTGGGCCTCCAGAGAGCGGTTGAAAGCCGCGGTCATTTCATGGACTCGCTCTTCCAACGAACCTTTTTCGGGAACGGGGAAGGGGGGATGGGCGACGACGCGCAAACGCCCCGAGGGGTGGCGCCAGGAGTAGGCGAAGTGGACCGGGGCCCCGGTCTTGATGGCCATCCAGGCGATCCCGCGGTTGGTGGGTACCATCCCTCCGAAAAAGGGGGCATCGATGGCCATGCTCCGCTTGGCGTTGTGGTCGAAGAGAACGCCCACCAATTCGTTGCGCTTGAGGGCCTTGAGCATGGCGCGGGCGGAGCTCCTGCGATGGATGATGCGGTTGCCCGAGCCTTCCCGGAACCGTTGGACGATCTCGTTCAGCCAAGGAGGATCCAGAGGGCGAACAATGACGTTGAGAGGGGCGGGTAGGAAGAAGGGCCCGCATCGGGCCATCCACTCCCAGTTGCCCAGATGGCCCGTCAACAGAAAAGCGCCTTTCCCTTGGAGAAGGGATTCCTCCACATGATGGAATCCTTGAGCTTCCAGGCGCTCGCGATAGTTGTCGCGAGTGAATCGGGGCAGGCAGGCGGTTTCCAGGGCCACCCGGGCGAGATGGGCGAAATTGGCCTTGGCCAGGGCGCGGGCTTCACGGGGGGAGCAGCCCAAGGCCAACCGCAGGTTGGATTGAGCGATGTCGCGGTGGCGACGGTCCAGGGCGAGCCACAGACCGCCGCTCCACCTGGCCAGTCGCTCCAGGCGGCGGGGATGCTCCACCAGTCGGAAGCGACGGAGAAGGCCGGTGACGTCCAAGGGGGCCATGGCCTAGGGGCGCCGGGCCGTTTGCGGGCTCAAATTCAGATCGTAGGTGAAAATGGCGCTGTTGGTTTCCCAGATTTTCAGCAGGTCCTTCCCCATGACCAGGCTGACGATGAGCTCCTCGGTCCCGTCTCCGTCGAGGTCTCCCAGGCGCAGGGAGGTGACCATGCCGTCCACTTCCCGGGTCTTCCAGTTCTCGGCCATCCCCAGCTGGTTCCAGGACAGGGAGACGATCTCCCCGTACTCGTAGTATTTGAAGCCCTGGGGAAGGAACCCGCTGTAGTCGGGGCTCCGGTTGACCACCACTTCGGCGATGCCGTCCTTGTTGAGGTCGGTGACGAGGATGGGCGATGGGATGTAGAAATAGTCCACCTGATTGTAGCGCAGGTCCTCCACCTTGCCCACGATGCGGTTGCTGGTGGCCCCGAACCGCTTTCTCGCCTTCCACCGCATGCCTTCTCCGCCGCCGTAAACCAGCAACCGGTTGTTGTCGTCGATGAGGATGGTGTCTTCGGTTTTGTCGTTGTTCAAGTCGGCCAGGGCGAAGTTGTACACGTTGCAGCGGGAGAGAAGGGACACGGGGTTGAGGACCTGCAGGTTGCCGCCTTTGAGCTGGAGCTCCTGGATTT
>Ga0180430_10003420_pt1 | contig 13696 bp, 16 predicted proteins | sample SS_ome_9_FD_132999 | JGI IMG/M metagenome (GOLD analysis project Ga0180430, IMG submission 132999) | Hypersaline lake sediment archaeal communities from the Salton Sea, California, USA - SS_1_S_2 metaG | ecosystem: Environmental > Aquatic > Non-marine Saline and Alkaline > Hypersaline >... | reverse complement strand
GGATGGAGCAGGGCAACTTCTCTAATGTGAAAGGTGTGGGTGCCGGCGTCTATGAGTTCAGGATTGATTTCGGTCCCGGTTATCGGATCTATTTTGGCAAGGATGGCGACCGGTTGGTGATATTGCTCGCGGGCGGTACCAAGAAACGGCAGGACGCCGATATCACTGCCGCGAAAGCTAACTGGCGCGACTATAAGCGCCGGAAACGGCAAGAGGTGACATGATGGCTCTGACGAAAGATTTTAAGGACACCATACAGGCACGTGCCCAACGGGATCCGGCGTTTCGCAAGGCCCTGCTGCAGGAAGGGGTCGAGTGTCTGCTTGCTGGTGATGTCGATACCGGCAAGGCAGTGCTGCGTGACTATATCAATGCAACGCTCGGGTTCGATGAACTCTCCCAGGTCTTCGACAAATCGAGCAAGAGCCTCATGCGTATGTTCGGGCCAAAAGGTAATCCCCAGGCGAGTAACCTGTTTGCAGTGATCCAACATCTGCAGGAGCAGGAGGGCATTCACCTGGAAGTCAAAGCCCGGAAGGTTGCGTAAGGTGCTGTGTATCAGTGTTCAATCTGCAATTGTTTTGAGCATTTTGAAGGATTTTTTGAGCATGGTATTTTTCATGGTATTACCGTTTAGCAGGAAAATAAGCCATTGAATATAAAAGACAAAAAAGGCTTATTGATAATAGAGTGGTAGTGACGTGAATTTATAACCTATTGAATAATAAAGATAATAATAGCTTCAATTGATAATATGATCTGCATCATCAATGGTATTTTTCATGGTATTTTCTGCGGCTGGCAGGGCTAACAACAGCGATACCATGAGAAGAAATTTTGTGCTGGCATGGTATCAGCCGCACTGAGCATTGCCTGTTTGAGCAAGGCCTCAGCCCGCTTTCTGCCATTAAATACACGATTTGCTCCCAGGACACGAAGGGAATGCATGTCCTTTCTCGTTTCGCGTCGAAGATAGTGGAGTGCGGCGTCTGGCGTGACGGCAGCCAGTATGATGTTGCTCACTCAGGTAATCCACCGTCGCCTGATATTGAAAAGGCTCAACAGAAACAGAACGACGCAGTACACACAGAGAATGGCCAGGTCGATAATGACAGGCAGGCTGTTTCCTCCATGCACAGCACCGTGCAGCACATCGGCTCCGTAGGTCAGAGGCAGCAGCCAGGCGACTGCCTGAAGCAGCAGGGGCAGGTCCCCGATGGGGAAAAACAGACCACAGAGAAAGATCATCGGGAAGCGGAAGAAGTTGGAGAAGGTCTGGGCCTCGAACACCTCACTGACCGCGACGGCGATGAACAGGCCGAGAAAGGTCGAGACAACCGCAATCAGGAATACCGCTGATACAAAGGCACTCCACACGACTTGGGAGAGATCGGCAAGGAAGGCTGCCATGATCACCGGCACGCAGGCGTTGGTCACCCCGAACAGGATGGCGCCACTGGTCTTGGCCAACATCAGCAACTCCAACGGGATGGGCGCCAGCAGCAACCGCTCGAAGGAGCGGCCCTTCTTCTCGAAGGTGACCGTGATCGCCAGCATGGAAGTGGTGCCGAACAGGATGGAGATCGCCACCACGCCCGGCAGGAGCGACAGGATATCTTCGACGCCGCCGGAGCGGATGAAGAACATGCCGGTCCAAGCCAGAGGGAAGATCAGGCCCCAGCTGATGTTGGGCGGTTTCAGGTAATAGGTCCGCATGTCCTTGCGCAGGATGGCCCAGAAGGCCGTCCCCCAGCTAACCGCTACCGGGTTGTTCATTGATGATCTCCCGCCTTCTCCCGTTCCTTTTGCATTGTCCCGGACGCGATGCCGGTGACGCGCACGAAGACATCTTCCAGGGAAGGCTGGATTCTTCGCGCTTCGGCCACCTCGATGTCGCGGTCTTCCAGGAAGCGGACGACTGCACCTACACGAATGGGTTCATCGGACTCGACCCTTAGCACGTCAAGCTCCGGACAGGTGAAAGTCAGGCCGGGAAAGTGCTCGGCAAGCCCCTCCGGTAGCACGCTCATGCCGTTGGCACTGGTGACCCGCACCACATGCCTTCCCTGCAGCGGCTGGAGCAGATGCTTCACCGAGTCGATGTCTACGATACGACCGGAGACGATGAAGGCGACGCGTTCGCACAACCGTTCCGCCTCCTCGATGTAGTGGGTGGTGAGAAAGATAGTGGTGCCGGTCCGGTGCAGGTCGGCGATGAGTTGGCGCAACTGGCGGGCGCTGGCCACGTCGATACCGGTGGTGGGTTCGTCCAGCAACAGGATCTCGGGCCGGTGGATGATCCCGGCGGCGATGGTGAGCTTGCGTTTCATGCCCTTGGAATAGCCGGCGAACTTGCGCATCGCCGCATCGCCGAGGCCGAAGGTGTCGAGCAGTGCGCGCGCCCGCACCTCGCGCGCTTGCTTCGCCATGCCATAGAGCGCGCCGCAGAAGGCGAGATTCTCAAAACCGCTGAGCTCGGGATAGAGATTGCTCTCGTCCGGTACCACACCGATGAGATGCTGGGCCGACCGGGGGTGCTCGGTACAGTCGATACCGCCGATCCGGATGGTCCCGGCATCCAGCCGCGCCAGCCCGGTGAGCAGGTTGATGGTCGTGCTCTTGCCGGCGCCGTTGGGGCCGAGAAAACCGAACAGCTCACCGCGCCGCACGCTGAAGGAGATCCCGGCGACGGCGTCGACCGTATCGAAACGCTTGGCAAGATCTTCAACGACATTGGCGTCGGACATGGATAGGCTCTGATCCTGCTGTATCACGTGGTATACCTGCCTGCTCTCCTGGTCGGTCAGGACCGACATCAGCCACCCGGGCTCCCCGGCCAAAGATATCGCAGCACCAGCCCGAGCAGCAGCAGGGCCAGGAAGCCCCTGAGCCACCGCTGCGGAACTCGGCGCTGGAAGCGGGCGCCCAGGTAGGCGCCGACCAGCCCCCCGAGGCCGAAGGCCAGGCCCAGCCACCAGTCCGGCCGGGCGGCAACGCCCTCCGGCACCGGCAACCAGGTATAAGCTGCCAAAGCGATGCCGGAGGTGAGAAAGGTGGCGGTCAGGGTCGCCCCGGCGATGGCGTGAACCGGGAGGCCATAGAAGGCGAGGCAGAGTGGCACCATGAAGGAGCCGCCGCCGATACCGTAGGCGGTGCCGATCGCCCCGACCAGGAAGGAAAAACCGAGCATGGAGGGCACGGCGAAGAGGTACTCGCGATCCCCCTGGGCGAAGCGCATCTCACGGCCGCTCCAGGAGAGCATACGAACCGGCTCATGGGCTGGCGCCATGGCGGCCTGGCGCCGCAGATCGGCCAGCATGCGCCAAGCCAGGTAGAGCAGGACGGCGGCGACGAAATACTCGAAGCTTGCCCGCTCGGCCAGCCAGTGGGTGCGCAGCCAGGCCCCCACCAGCGTGCCGGGCGCGCCGCCGACGGTAATCACCAGGGCCAACGGAAAGAACAGGCGGTTCTCACGCCAGTAGCGGTACATGCCGCCGGGGATGGCGACCAGATTAAACACCAGGTTGGTCGCAGAGGCCGCAGGACTGGCGAAGCCGAACGCGGAGATCTGGAACGGCACCAGCAGGAAGGCGCCGGAGATGCCGACCATGCTGGTGAAGAAGGCGATGACCAGCGCCGCCAGCGGCGGCAGCCAGAGCCATGTTTCGACACCGGAGACTGGGAAGATTACAGGATTCACCGACCTTCCATTATCAATTCATGATTCATGGGCCACCCGTGCGATTCGTGTTCAAAAGAAATAGCGCGCCCGTAGCTCCACCCGCCACTGGTTCGGGCGCTCACCGAAATCGGTATCGACGCCGCCGGTGAGCAAGGCCAGCCGGCCGCGCAGCTCGAGGTCATCGATTCCGGTGTAGGCCACCTCGGGGATGAAGGAGGCGCTGCCGTCTTGCAGGTTGACGATGGCGGTTGCGCCGGCGTTCCAGTAGAGGGCGTCGAAGGGTTCCTTTTGTGACGCTTTGAGGTAGAGATAGTCCCGCATCGGCTGAGCGGTGCCATATCCGGCCTGGCGCGCCGCCTGTGCGGCTGAACGCAGCGCCGGATTGCTCGCGCTGTCGCGGGCGAGATCATAAAAGTGCTGCATCTCTTTTTCGGTGTAGCCGGCACCGTTGTGGTAGTACTCGACAATCCAGGTGGTCTCGGCCTCCGTGAGATATCGCAGACCGAACAACGCGTCCCAGGACTGCGTTTTGCCCATCACCAGCGTGTCGCCGGGACCGAGCACCGGGTGGGTACGGTCTTCGAACCAGGCCAACTCACCATGAATCTCGAAGTTCGTCGTCAGGTTGCGGGAGAAGTCCACCCCGAGGGCATTGGGGCGGCTGTCGCCATAGCGGGCGAGGATGTCGATGTCGGTGTCGTGGTACAGGAAATAGATCCGCGCGGCGACGTTAGTGCCCTGCTCGCGACCGAAGTCATCGTTGATGTCTTCAGTAACCGGGAGGACCAGCGGCGTGAACGAGACGGTTTGCAGCGCTCCGGTGAGGCTCTTCACATACTCGGCCGATGCCACGACAAAGCCCTCGCGGGCCAGGTCCGGATCGGCTGGATCCTTGGGCCGTTGGATAAAGCCCACTGGGTTGAAGGCGTAACCCGTACCCCAGCGCAGTGCGCGCTTACCGGCAGTGAAGGTCCAGTGGTCGGCGGGCTGTGCGTCGAAGTAGAACTCGTAAAAACGCGTGTCGTGGCGGTTGCCGCTGTACTCGTCCAGCGTCTCGCCGTGCCACAGGCCGTTGAGACTCACCTTGTCCCAGCGGTACTTACCGCTCAGTTCCAGTACGCCACGGTAGCGCTGATAACTGTCCGGGGCACCACCGGGAAAGCTCACGGCGCTCAGTGCTGCATCCTGTTCGACCTCGATATGCTCGGCGCTGCCCTGCAGATAGCCGCGAAACTCGTACGGCTTTTTTTCGTACTGGCCGATGTCGAAGCTGAACTGCTCGGCGGCCTTTGCCGTCATGGCGGCCGGCATCGCGGTCAGCAACGTGGCCAGCCCCAGGCCCATCACGGGCCCCCTCATTTGCGCAGCTCGCCGACCCGCGACAGATAATCCAGGGTGAACACCTCATCGGCGAACTCGCGCGGGCGGATGCCGTCAAATAGCATCACCGACTGGTAGCCCTTGTAGAGTGGGCTGTCTGTGACCAGTTGCGCAGGTCGCACGATGTCGTGGCCGAAGTCCTTGATATTGGAATAGTGCAGGGTCTTGATCAGCAGCCCGCTGGCGGCGTAGGCCTCGATGGTCACTGGCGTGCGGGTCTGCTTGTCCACCCACATCTTCAATCGGTCGTAGGCCACTGCCGGGCCGCGCGCCTTGAGGTCCAGTACGTACTGCTCCGGCTCCTCGCCGGCGGCGCTCGCCGTGTATTCGACGTTGAACTCCCGGCGCATCAGGTCGGCGTTGTTGAACACCCCGCCAACCACCGACTGCAGGCTGGTGATGCGGATCGGCTTACCCACGTTGGGGATGAACAGCCACAGGTTGTCGCCGAGGCGCAAGGTCGCGCGACCCTTCTCACTGGGCGGGTCGAGGAACAGGGCGACCATCTTGTCGTCCCCCTTCTTGACGGTATAGAACACGAACTCCTTGCGGTCGCCGTCCGGTTCGATGTTGATCAGTTTGCGGTACATTTCGTAGGAGGCGGGGGCCATACGTGCGTCCACCTCTTTGAGTACCGTCGTGGCGTCGAAGGCCAGGGCCGCTTGGGTGAAACCCAATGCCAGCAGGCAGAACAATCCGGCGCGTAACATGACAGGCTCCTTTAACAGGTCGTTGAAGAAGTTTCAGGCGAGTGCGAGACAAGGCAAAATTTGGCGAAAAAGCGCAGTTTACAAGTCGTAAATGAGCATTTTGAGCCAGATTTTAACGCCGTATCGCGCCGCATGAGGGTTATTCAATGGCCTGTTATACGTGGCGCAGGGCGCTGATGGGATCCATCCGTGCCGCCTTCCAGGCCGGTTGCAGACTGGCGATGACCGCCACCAGGATCACGATGGCGCCGATCAACAGCACGTCGGTGGCGGCGATCGAGGGCACCAATACCAGATCCTGCTGGCGACCGAAGTTGAAATGTACCGGCCACAGGTTGAGCGCATAGATGAGCCCGAGGCTGACGACCGTGCCGATCACCGTGCCCACCAGCCCGAGCAGAAAACCTTCACTGACAAACAGCGCCAGGATGCGCCGTGGCGGCGTGCCGATGGCCGCGATGGTGCCGATCTCGCGGATGCGCTCGTACACAGCCATGATCATCACGTTCATGATGGCGATGAGCACGATACCGACCAGCATGATGCGGATGAACAGATCCAGCAGATCGATCATGCGCGCAATGTTGGCGAACGGGGAGAGCTGGTCCCAGGCGTGCACGTCGATCATCGCCTTGCCTTGCTGATTGACGAATCCCTCCAGCTCGCTGCGCAAACGGGCGGTGACCCGGTCGAGCCGGTCGATGTCCTTCAGGCGCACGGCGATCTCGTTGACTTCGTCGGTATCCATGCGCAGCAGGGCGCGGGCATCGTCCATATGTAGGTAGCCGTCACGGCCGCCCGGGCCGGATACCCCCTCCAGCACCCCCTGCACGACGAAGGTCTGTCCGTTGACCGAACCGTCCCGGTTGGTCGCCACCAGCACCACGGTGTCGCCCGGCTTGACCTTCATCCCCTTGGCCAGCAGTTCCGGGATCAGCAGCTTGCCGCGCTCCACCAGCCCGTTGGCCAGATCGCCGGCCACAAGGCGTTTGGCCAGGTCCGGCATGGCTGCCGCTTCGCGCTCAGGGACAATCCCGTTCAGGCGGATGCTGGTGGTTTCGGTAAAGTTGCTGAACATGGCGCCGAACTTGAGCCGCGGCGACCAGGCCGCGATCTCGGGAATGGCCTCGAGCGCCTGTTCGACCTTCTCCACCATTTTGGGCTTCATGTTCAGATTGAGTGGCAGATTGTCGATGGAGGCGACATAGCCTTTGCGATGGATCTGCAGGTGGCCCATCATCGAATCGGTGATCTGGCCGATCATGACGGACTTGAACGAGCCGGATACCGACACGAACAACAACACCGCGACGATGCCGAGGATGATCAGCCCGGAGGTCAGCAGCGTGCGGCGCCAGTAGCGCGCCAGGTTACGGGCGGCAAGCCTGAGCACCTTGATCATGACCGACCTCCATTGTTTGTAAGCCGCCCATCTTCCAATCCAAAGGTGATCTCGGCCGCGCCCATGATCTTGGGATCGTGGGTGGAAAAGACGAAGCTGGTGCCGAACTCGTCACGCATCTGCTTCATCAGATCGAGGACGCGGTAGGCGGTATCGTGATCCAGGTTGGCGGTGGGTTCGTCGGCCAGCACCAGCTTGGGATGGGTGGCCAGGGCGCGCGCCACCGCGACGCGCTGTTTCTGGCCGCCGGAGAGTTGATCTGGGCGCTTGCCCGCCTGGTCGGCCATGCCGACGGCATCGAGCAACTCGTTGACCCGCGCGCGGCGCTTCTGCGCCGGCCAGTCCTGCACCATCAACAGCGGATACTCGATGTTCTCGTAGGCAGAGAGTACCGGGATCAGGTTGAAGTCCTGGAAGATGAAGCCGATATGGCTGCCGCGGAACTCCGCGGCGGCACGCCTGCCGAGGCTGGCGACATCGGTGTCCAGCACGCTGAGGTGGCCGTTGCTCGGTTTGTCCAGGCAGCCGATGAGGTTGAGCAGGGTGCTCTTGCCGCTGCCCGAGGGGCCGACAAAGGCGACGAAGGCGCCGGGCTCGATGGAAAAATTCAACCCGCGCAAGGCGGTGACGTCGACATCACCTGCGCGGTAGGTTTTTCCCAGGTCTGTTGCGGCTACAAGACTCATCAGTGTCTCCTAAGTGTTCTCCCACGTATGGAGGTGACCTTCTAAGCCTACTCCCATTCCATCTCCTGGTAGACCTGTTGGGCATTGCGGCCCTTGAGGGTCTCGTAATCCACCAGATGGGAGAAACGGGACTGGTCCAGGGTTCCGATCTGGCTGATGTCTCCACCGTCAGCCATGAATTTTTCCACCGACTCGCGCAGGAAGCTCAGGTAGTCGCGGCTATCTTTGCTGGCTTCAGCGAGGTCGGTCGCCGGGCCGTGACCGGGGATGATCGTTTCGGGCTCAAGCGCGGCCATGGCGTCGAAGGCCTCGATCCAGTGGCGGCTGTTGGAGTGGGGCATCACCCCGAGCATACGCCCGATGTAAACCACATCGCCGCTGAAGACGACCCGCTGCTCTGGCAGCCAGACCAGGCTGTCGCCCGGTGTATGCGCCGGACCCACGTGACGCAGCTCGAAAGTAATGCCACCGAGAGTGAATTGTGTGATTTCTTCGAAGGTCTCGTCCGCGTAGACCGGCTGAGTACCTTTCAGACCATCTACCCCCACCAGATTGCCCAGCATAAACAGTTGCTCCTGGGTGCGGGCCTTCTGGTCCTCCACCGCCGCCTGGCTGGCAATGATGCGCGCACCGCGCGCCTTAAAGTAACCGTTGCCCAGCCAGCGGTGGTCCTGGCCGCCACTGTTGATCACCACCTTCACCGGTTTGTCGGTCACCTGTTGGATGAGTGTCTCGATGGCCGCCGCACCCTGGTATGTGCCGCCGGAATCGATCAGCACCACGCCTTCTTCCGTGATCACGAAGCCCGAGGTGGAATTGTTGCCAAGGTTCTCAGGAGTGCGGTTTCCGAATGGTCCGACTAGTGCGTAGATGTGATCGTTCACCTTTTGCAGTCGCATCGTTTCACTGGCGTTGGCCATTATCGTGACGGTGGCCATCAACAGCGAGAAAAGTCCCATGATCCATTGTTTGTTTAGCATCGTTTGTCTCCTCGTGATCAATCCGCCCGGTACAGGGCATGGCAGGCCAGACAGTTCTGCATTGTCCTGCCAGTCAGTTCCGCAAGACTCGCCATATCGTCGGTCTCGGCGCGAATGACGATCTCCTCGAACAGCATATGGGTAGGCCCGCCGATCTCCTGGAATTCTTTGGGTAGCTTGGCCCGAACTGATGCAGGCGTGGCGCGGGCCATGCGGTTGCCCGAATAGCGCGCCGCTTCGATGATCCGATCGCGGTCCTCGGCGCCGATTCCCGCGATGATGCCCTGGATACTGGCGAGCATCTGGCGCATTTCAGCAAGAAACTCTGTACGCTCGCTTTCTGTCAAACCGAGGCTCGTACGCGTGTCTGCTGTCCCGTCCGTGTCCGCCCCGGCGCCCTGTGCCGCAAGCACAAGCCCGAGTACGGCAAACATCTTCCCAAGTAGTCTTGTCATTCTATTCATATTTGTTAAGCACAATTGCATTTCCAAAATCTGTTGTTCGCGGCCCGTGCAAAGACACATCGCACGGAGAAGGCCGAGCGGCATGTATTACCGTTACTTCGGCAAGCGCAAAGTCATGCCACCTTCAAAGGTTACGTCATCAATGTGGCCGGCTGATTTGCCGTCCTTTGATACCAGATGGATATGCATCGCGTTCTTCACGCCTTTGTCCGTAATGGCAGGGGAGTAGGTGCCGATGAATACGCCGTGGTGTTTCTCCGAGTAGAAGCCGACGATATCCACGGGCTCGTTCTTCATCACGTAATTGGCCTTCGATTTCTTGAACAGCTCTTTGGTGAGGGGTTTGCCCTCGGTCCGGTCGACGTTGATGTGCCACTTCAACTCGGCCGGGGTGCCCGTGAGCAGAAAGGGGAATGGCGTACTGCTGGTATCGATGCCGGCGGCAGTCGCGCGCGACTTGACGAAGCGCTGCAGGTCCAGATAGCTCGTCACCTCGGCGGGTACAGGTTCGTCGCGCCATTGCGTGTTCTTCGTCCAGCCCGCGAAGATCGCCATGCCGGTCCCACTGTTGTCCATGATGAAGGTGTCGCCACGAACCTTGGTCACGTAGGGCTTGCCCTCGAAGACGGTGATCTCGCCGTCGAGGCCCTCATAGGCCCCGATGCCATAGGCGCCGTTGGCTCCCGACATCTCGGCTATCGGCAGGATGCCCTCCGTCTTGCCGGACGCGACGATAGCACCCTGTTTTCCGTAGTATTCGACCAGGCCGTCCCTGACGGTGGGCACTGCTGCCAATGCGCAGCTGGTCAGGAACATGGCGCCCAGCGCCAGGTAATTAATTTTCATGTTATTTCTCATCGTGGATTGATTTCCTGTGGGTGTGGTTCGGTCTGGGTTGATTCCAAGAGATCACTGCACCCGGAAACCGCTGTGACAGGCCACGCATTGCCGGGTGACGTCCGACAGTGCCGCCAGCGCCGGTTTCACGTCATCGGCCACCGCCGCGTCACTTGCGGCCACCGCGAAACGGCTGGCGGAACGATGCATCTCGGTGCCGATGGCGGCCATTGCCTTGGGCATGTACTGGCCTACCTCATGCGCACCGTGCAGTTCCAACGAGGTCATACCCAGGCGCTGCTCCGCGATCTCGCCCGCTTTCTCGAACTGTTCCCGGGCCAGCGCGTCCTGGATTTCGCTCAGTGCCAGCAGGTGGTCACGCATATTCGCCAGGGTGTGGATGCGCAACTCCTCCGGGAAGTGAACGATGGTTCGCTCATCGACTACCTTCGAGCCAGCATTCGTGTGTTGCATCTCCTGCATATGCTGCTTGTGCATACTGGGGTCGTGCTTCTGCTCGGCCTGGGCGAAGGCCATCAGGATAGCCGTGGCGATCGCACACAGAAGCATTGGTAGGGTTTTCTTTTTCATATCGGTTCTCCTCCTCTGGGGGCGCTTCGTATAGTAGTCAGGATAGGGAAAGTGACATATGATTCAAATCATATGTGGGGCTTGAGAGGCCTCGTCCAATAGTTGTGGAGGGATGCAAGAGATGCCCATTGACTGGGAGATACTCACTGGCGAACAGCCGGTGCTTGAGGTGATCCCAGGAGGACTGCGGGATGCGACTCGAACGCGGGCGTTCAAGAAAGGCGAGCTGCTCTATCGGCGTGGTCAGTCACCCGAGGCCATGCTATGTGTGGTGAGCGGAGAGATCCGCCTGGTGCGATCTGCACCCAGTGGCACCGAAATCGTCCTGCAGCGTTCACGCGGCGGCTTCGTCGCGGAGGCGAGTCTGGATGCCCAAACCTATCATTGCGATGTGGTCGCTGCCACCGATGGCCGACTGCTGCTGTTTCCCCGTGCGGCTTTTCAGTTCACTCTCGAGAATGATCCCGCTTTCAACCACGCCTGGATCCGGATATTGGCCCGCGAGGTACGCCGGCTGCGTGCACAGAGCGAACGGCTCAGCCTGAACAGTGCCGCCGACCGGGTCCTGCATTACATCGAGGCCGAGGGCAGCGACGGCTCGGTGCTGCTGAATCAGACCCGAAAAAGCTGGGCGGCGGAGCTCGGCCTGACCCACGAGGTGCTGTACCGGACCCTGCGGCAACTGAGCGAAAGTGGTGATATCGTGATTGAGGGTGAGAGATTTTCCCTTCTTGTGCCGATGGACACGTGATATCGGGATAGGTTCAGGGCTAATCAGGTAAGCATGCGACCCGAATTAGCAAGCAACGCCACCAGATGACTTTGCAAGGCACTCGTCGTTTTTCGTCAGCCGCACAACCAGAAAACCGCCCCAGGGAAGCCGGTTTGGCGTCCATGATTCAACCCAGCGGTCAATCCCGTTTCCCTTGGGCAGGAAGAGAGCGCTACGGATACTGAACTGTTTCGGTGGTGGTGAGAGCGCAGGTATCCATTGTTTGCGCAGGATCTTTGGCGTGATCCAGTGCGCCTGCCGGTAGCTGCCATGGGCATGCTTTTCCCGATAAAGCAGGCTCTGCTGGTTCAGCATGCCAATCACACAGTTGTTACGGGTCACGCGCCATATCTCTTGCAGGGCCAACACCGGATCATTGATAAAACAAAGGCTGGTGATGGCGACGGCTGCGTCGAAGCTGTCATCAGAAAAAGGCAGGCTCAATGCACTTCCTTGCAGGTAGGTCACATCGCCGCCCTCTTGCCGGGCGAATTCTAGTGTCATTGGGTCAGGATCAATTCCGGTAACTGACAAACCCAGTCGATCAAAGCGACGGCTGAAGTGACCGGTTCCACATCCAACATCGAGCAGTGAATCACCTGCGCCGGCATTCAAGAGTTGCCGCATCAGGGTGAATTCACAGTCACTGATCCATCTCCCACGCGACGTGTGGTACCAGGCCTCGTAGCGTGCAGGATTCCAACTGTTCACCATTTCAGGTGCCAGGGATCAAAAGACAAGCTGAAGGCTCTCATTGGGCTGGCTGCTGCGGGTCAGTGGCGGAGGCTTTTGATGGATCACATTCACTCGTTCAGCTTTTTCGTTAAAACACCAGTACCTGATCGGCAGCCAACGTACGTTGCGCCAATTCCTTCATGGTGCTGCGCCTGGCGCCCTCTATAATTGCCTCATCGCTGATGCCACGGGCATCCATGCAGGTGCCGCACAACAACACTTCGCCATTGCGGACAACGGATTTGAGCATTAGCTCGACGTTGTAGAATCCCTGTGGAACCTTCTGGCCGCGGTTCGCACAGGCCACGGCGTCTGCGAGCAGAAATACGGTCACGGATGCGCCTTCGGTGCCCAGTGCCTTTGCCAGGCGCAGGCCGTTGTAGCTGCGCTCGGTGCCGTAAGGGGGATCGTTAAGAATCAGTAGGGTTTTCATGATGCATCACTCCTGTTTCAATCGAACATCTTCGACGGGCCAGCCATGGTCAAGCCACGCTGTCATGCCGCCGCGCACCACATGTACATCGGAAAAGCCGGCCTTGGTCAGAATGGCGGCGGCCTTGGCGGAGCGCCGATCGGTGCGGCATACCAGTGTCACGGTCTGTTCCAGCCAGGGCTGCAATTCCTGCAAGGGCTTAGGCAGTTCTTCCAGCGGCAGGTTTTTTGCGGCTGCCATGTGCCCTTGTTCGCCAACGAAATCGGCAGCGGTGCGTACATCAAGCACCAGCAGGTTTTCATCTGCGTCCAGGCGCTGTTTGAGGTCGCTTACTTCCAACATGGGACGCTCGCGCAACCTGGCGATCACTCGCGGCAGGAAGGCCACGGCGGCCAGCAGCGCCAGGGCCAGCAGTCCCTTTTGAATCATGCCTTCACCACCGGTTACCGCCTCCCGTCCCGCATAACCCAGAGAAGTGTAGGCAAGCGCACCCGGCAGCATGCAGAGGTAGGAGGCGATCACGTAGTGCGACAGGCGGATACGTGTCAGCCCCAGCGCGTAGTTGAGAACGTTGAAGGGGAACAGCGGCACCAGACGGACGAAGGCAACAAACCGCCAGCCCTCGGCCTCCACGCCGTTTTTCAGCTGCTTGATACGTCCGCCACTCTTCTGCTCCACCCAATTGCCACCGAGATAACGGGCAATCAGGAAAGCCAATGTGGCGCCCAGTGTCGCACCGGTCAGGTTATAGAAGGTGCCCCATACCGGACCAAACAGTGCCCCGCCTGCCAGGGTAATGATCGAACCTGGCAGGAACAGCACGGTTCCAACCGCATAAATCAGCATGAAGACCAGTGGTCCAGCGGTACCGAAGTCAGCCACCCATTGCTCCAGTGCTTCGGCATTCAGTGCATCGCGGTAGATCACCGCGACGGTAATACCCGCCACGACCAGCCCCAGAACCAGGATACGCAGCAGGATCTTATTCATCGCTGCCTTCTCCCCACTGGCGGCGGTTGATCGC
>Ga0180430_10003417_pt1 | contig 13702 bp, 10 predicted proteins | sample SS_ome_9_FD_132999 | JGI IMG/M metagenome (GOLD analysis project Ga0180430, IMG submission 132999) | Hypersaline lake sediment archaeal communities from the Salton Sea, California, USA - SS_1_S_2 metaG | ecosystem: Environmental > Aquatic > Non-marine Saline and Alkaline > Hypersaline >... | reverse complement strand
CCGATCCAGGCGGTCACGGACGCGGAACTTCGCGACCATCCCGGAATCTTGCCTTTCTAAAGACGACGGGTGAAAATATGTTGAAACTCAAAACGGGCCGTGACGAAGAATTTCGCCAGATGCTACGCCGTATCACAGGCAAAACCGACCCCGCTCTTGACGGTACTCGCTTCTACCGCTGGAGCGATACTCTCGCACATCACCGCAAAAACTGGTACGTCTCCATCCGCGGCTACTCAACACGCGTACTCTCAACGGATGTACCCTGCAACAGCGAAGGGCTGCTGAACCATCACATCTCGGATGGGTGTATGTTGCTGCTGCAAAGTGGTGATGAATACCGCGAAATTTACCCCGTCTGGGACTGGCAGAAAATCCCTGGAACAACTGTTGAGCAAGCTCCCAAGCCGACGGGTAAGTTTCCGCGACATAGTCCCTGCGGCTTTGTGGGTGCCGCGACCGACGGACGCAATGCCCTATTTGCCTTCGACTTTGCACGTGATTCGCTACGTGCAAAAAAGGCGTGGTTCCTCACCGACAATGCGGTGCTTTGTCTCGGAGCGGGTATTACTTCCACCTCGGCATACCCGGTCGTCACGACGGTTAACCAGTCTTTACTCAACGATAAAAAAGCACGTCAGGTTGGCGAATGGGTCACACACGCAGACGTTGCCTACCATCTGCCTGCGACGGCAACACTCGACACCTCCCCGAAGACCGGTTCGTGGAAACGACTTGCCTCATTCAGGTCGTCTGAACCAATTACACGCGAATTGTTCACACTAACCATTAACCACGGGATAAAGCCGAACGATGCGACTTACCAGTACCTCGTTCTTCCGCGAGCGGGTGATGAGATAGCCCAATGGAAAGAACGTGCTGCACCGCTGCAAGTTTTATCGAACACGTCGCAGTTGCAGGCTGTAGCTGAGGTAAAACGGCGCATTGCCGGTGCAATTTTTTACTCGCCGGGAAAATTTTTGGCGACAAAGAGGCTCGCCGTCAAGGTTGACATACCTTGCATTGTTTTGGTCGATTATTCAGACGAAAAAACGGTCTTCCATCTTGCTGAACCAACTGGCAAAGCCAAAGTGTTGACGCTCACCTGCAACGGTAGAGAGCGGATAGTCTCGCTTCCGAGGGGACGTCAAGCAGGCAACACAGTTAAGGTTGTGTGGTAGTTTCCACGCCTTCAGCGAAGGCAAGGGGGCGCCGGTCTAAAATGGCGTCTGCGAGAAAGTCGAAGAGTGAACGCATCGCTGTGCTTTGGAAACTCTCTGCCGCCTCACGCGCCTTGTTGTAGTGCTTCTGCACAAGTCGGTTGGCACGATTAAAGACATCTGCTTCACCGTAGAACGTCACCGCTCTTGTGATGGTCGCCAAATCGAATCCCTGATCGTTGGAGAGCTTGGTTAGCTCTTCTTGGGCGCTTGGTGGAAGAGTCTCCATCGCCAGCGCCCATAGGATTGTGGGTCTTCCTGAGAGGAGGTCGGAAGCACGGGTCCTTTTACCCGACATTGCACCGCTTGCTGGGTCACACCAGTCGTCGAGGTCGTTGAGGATTTGGTAGGCCACACCGAGGTGTCGCGCGAACCGGACGGCAGCTTGTCGTGTTTCTGCAGCAATGGGGCCTGCTAGTCGCATCCCAGCTAGCAGTGCACATTCAAATGCGGGTGCTGTTTTGAGTGCGTAAATCCGCAGGGCATCGAGTGGAGTAAGCGTTTTTTTGTGCGTGTCACGCCAGATTAGTTCCGCGCCTTGACCTTCGCACAGCTTGGTGTGTGCGTGCGAAAAATTGGCGAGCAACTCCGTTACGAGCGTCGCGTCTTCTTCGGGGCGGTCGGTACTACCACTGCCGGACCAGCCATTCCTCGACTTGTTGGAAGGTTTAGCCGCTGCCTCGGCAACGAGCCGGTAACCAATACCGAGCAAAAAATCGCCAACGTTAATCGCTGTTGGAATCCCGTACTTGCGATGGAGCGTTGGTCGGTCGTAACGGTAGGCATCGTCGTCTTCAATATCGTCGTGGATGAGTGACGCTTTATGGAACGCCTCCACGGCGAGCGCAATTTTCTGTACGTGCTCTGGCATCGCGGCTGCGAGCGCAGCACCATCCGGCCCGGTGGTATGCCCGCCGGTGGTTGCGTCGAAGGCAGCCAGCGTAATGAAGGGTCGCGAATGTTTCCCACCTGCAGCGAGGTAGTCGCGCGCAATCGCCTCCGTACAGAGGATCGGGTCGAGTGTTTCAATCCCGTTGCTCTCCAGTTCGTCAAGCGTGGGAGTGTTGGGAAGGCGTCCAAGGAGCGAGTCGAGGTGTCGGTTCTCAAAGAGCCCCGCCGCCGCACGCATCAGATGCAGGAACGTCTTCGTCTTGCTGCCGCCGGTGAGTGTTTCTTCATCAGGAGTGTAGGGAAGCTCCACCATCTTTAGGACGTAATCGAGGTCCACCTCGGTATTTTCGCAATTGTCTCGCAGCAAAGGGAGCGCCACGGCCGGAATACCTGCGAGTAAAATTTTGTCGAGCGTTTTCTCCAGTACATTCAGGCACGCCACACCGAGAATTGCGTCCACTTCACCTGCAAGAATAATCTGCATCACCGCCGGCGAACCTTCAGCGATAAGAACACGGTAGCCGAGCGTTTCGGCTTGACGCTTCAAGTCACCCAGCGAGCATTGTCCGCAACTCTTGCAGAGTAATTCCGTCTCATCGCATTCGGCAGGACAGCCTGGCGTCTTCCGCAAGCAGCGAGGGAGTAAGAGTAGCCGACGGTGACAAGGAATGCTTTCAACGGAGTGACTCCAAAAGGCCGAGGCGAGTGCGACCATTGTCCAGCCGAGATATTGTTCTGGCATTGCGAGTTCTTTGAGCACCTCGTTGCTGCGTAACTCCATTTCGTGCCGTGAGAGAGGCAAGTTGCGTGGCAAACTTTCTGCCATCTTCGCCGCGAGCGCAGTAATGGTTTCTCGCTGGGCAAGTGTTTCAGGAATAACCTTTTTCTCCGCCGCCTCACAGGGCAGACCGCCTCCGCTATCCGCGAGAAACTGCGGTAAAGCGTGTGGGTCAGGGTTGTTGGGAGGTGGAGGTGTGGTCATCTTTAATCCTGCTTCCGCAGGTTGCAAGGAGTTGGGCTGTTACGTACTCGCGAGCGTCATTACTTCGCCAACATCCAGCACACGGTAATTCACGCCAAGCTTTTGGCATTCCTCCGCAAACTCTTGGGTGTCCCCGACGTTGAACTCAAACATATCGTAGTGGCAAGGCACAACGCAACGGATGCCTGTCTCCTTAGCGAACTGTGCTGCTTCCTGTTCGGACATATTTCCTGCCACGCCTGCACCGCGTCCATTAATTGGCAAGAAGGCAACATCCGGGGCGAAAGTGGTAACCGCTTGCACGAGCGCTGGGAACGCAACTGTGTCGCCAGCACAATAAATTTTCCTACCACCAATCTCAATGATGTAACCAAGGTAAAGGTCGTCATCATATTCGTTGCGCTCCCGTTCTTCGTGAGCGGCAGCAACGGCGTGGACCGCAACCTCGGACTTGTCGCGCCCAAAAAATCGGATGACATCGCCATCACTCATTGGCGTGAGATGTTCCGGTGGTAGTGCAAGTCGTTCGCCAACCTGGACGATGTTTGCACGTGGCACCAACAGAGCAATCTCGGGGTTCTCATCAATGATGGGGTTAATCGTTGCCGCGTCGCAATGGTCGGTATGGTTGTGCGTGGAGAGTAGTACGTCGATCGGTGCAAGTTTTTCCGGTGCGACGAGCCTCGCGGTGATGCGGATGTGGGGCTTGTCGGTCTCTGCATATTTTTCGGTCAGCGAATCAGAGAGGTAGGGGTCCACCACCAAGGCAGTCCCACCGTGGGCGATCAAAACACCCCCTTGACCAAGTCGCCAAAGGTGGACAGCGTCCGAGTCGGTGCGGAGTTGTTGGAATTCGTCGAGAAACGCTGGTTCCGTCTGGTGGGTAGGTTTTAGCATTCTTAGGCTAGCTGCTCTAAGGGTTACTGAAATTGTGGATAATAGCTTTAGTCTAACAGATTCGCTAGTGTGGTCAACCGGCGAGCGACAAAATAAGGATTAACGTAACATTATCGGGGAGGTTTGGAGGTTTTGCGTAGCTTAGGGTGCCTTAGATGGTTGGTAAATAATAATATTTGGCATTTGTGGCATTAATACCCCCACTTTTTGGTGATATCCTTGACAAAAATAGTAACCTATGTTACAATGAGTGCGACTGTGGGGGTTTTAGTGCGCCGCGTCGCATCAGAACTCCTGTTTTTACTCCACGCAATGCGTTGGAGCCCACTACCTTAATTTCTCTATTTAATGACGAAAACTTCTCTTAGCAGTTCGCTTGAACGCGCAAAAATTGCAGCCCAGGTGGCGACCGACAATCGTGGCGAAGATGTCGTGATTTTAGATATGCGGTCGCAGACCCCTCTATTCGACTATTTTGTTATTGCCTCTGGCACAAGTCGTCGCCAACTCCACGCGATGAGTGAAGAGATTGACAGTGCGCTCAAGAAGGGTGAAGGTGACGAGCGACTGGGGATTGCGGGCTACAAGGAGAGTAAGTGGATTTTACTTGACTACGGTGACTTGGTCATTCATCTGTTTGAAGAAGAAACACGTAAATACTATGCCTTGGAAGAACTTTGGGGCGCAGAGGTAGTAACCGACTAACGAAAAATGTCACCACTACTATTACTGATTCTTTACGCAACACTGGCACTTGCGGTTTCTTTTCTCTGCTCGATTCTCGAGGCAGGGCTATTGAGTCTGCCGCGCACTCACGTGGAAGGAATGGTTGAACGCGGTTCACGGGCAGGTCGCTATTTGCAAAAGATGAAAGAGAACATCGACCGACCTCTTGTGGCGATCCTTACACTCAACACGGTTGCACACACTATCGGTGCGGCGGGGGTGGGTGCCCAAGCGGGTTCCATCTGGGGAGGTCCTACCAATCAAAATGTCGCTGTCGGAATTGCCGGTGCCATTATGACATTCGCTATCCTTGTGCTGAGCGAAATTATACCCAAGACACTCGGTGCTGTTTATTCGCGGCAGCTCGCCGTCTTCATTGCAATCACCACACGTGGGATGATGATTCTTTGTGCGCCTTTTATTTGGGCACTCGAAGGCATCAACAAGATGCTTCATTTACAGCCGCACAAGAAGAGTATTTCCCGTGCGGAGGTACTCTCGACGCTACGTCTTGGATGGAAGGCGGGTACCCTTGCCGACCGTGAACACCGTATTGTTTCGAATATGCTCGGCCTTTCCTCGGTGCCCGTTGAAGAGGTAATGACACCTCGCATCGTTGTTACCTCCCTCTCGCACGACCTCACCGTCCCCGAGGTTTTTGAGAATCATTGGCCGCTTCACTTCTCGCGCATTCCCATCTACGACGACACTGGAGATGGCTCGAAGGAGAATCTCGTTGGCTATATTTCTCGCTTTGATCTGAATAAATTGATGCGAGAAGACCCCATTCCGGATGTCAAAGTTGCGACGCTTGCCAAGCCGCTTTTGAAGGTGTCGGAAGAAACTTCTGTAGCCGACCTGCTCGAGAGGTTGCTCCGTGAGCGTAGGCATATCGCAATGGTCATTGATGAGTTTGGAGCAATGGCGGGGATTGTTTCGCTGGAAGACCTCTTGGAGACGCTCTTGGGACAAGAAATCGTGGACGAGTCCGACATTGCTGTTGATATGCAGGAGCTGGCACGTAGCAGAACCGCACGCAACGGCTTACGTCAACGCAAGGAACTCGAATCGACACCTCCACCAGAAGCATCTACTGAAGTGCCCCCGGAAAAAAAATAATTGCCTCGCACTTGGTCTCTATAACACAAACTTAACTAGCAACACGCCAGCACCGTAGGAAACAAGATTGGCTACGAAGGCAAAACCGAGCAGACGCAAACCCTTTCGCGTCAGAGCGTATTCTAGAAGCTTCCATTCGATCAGTACCACCAAGACCTCTAAGAGTAGAACCGTAGGGCTTAGCACGTCGATGGGAGTCGCTCGTAGCCCTTGCAAAATAAAGAGAATGTAGTTTAACGCAGGATTGGTTGCGACATTAACCAGAACGATGATTCTCAGCGGCACCCGTTCATTGCCCCCAATTTTGAAGAAAAGGGAAACGATGCCTTCGAGAACAATCGTCGCTGCCAGCGGCCAAAGGAAGTGCCAAATGATCCGTAAAAATTCTTCCATATTTTTAGTACCTGCTTCCGCATTTTTTAGTCCCTGCTTCCGCAGGATGCCGGGATAAAGCTTGTTGTCGCTACGCTGCGCAGAGGTTGTCCCTACGTAGTTATTTTATTATATCTCCTCAAACACCACCACAGCAGGAGGGTTGCTGCGCCGGTGACCAACGCAAGCGGTACCGCTGGGTACTTGGCAGGTGGGACCATACCCATAAACCAAGGGAGGGCGGCAGCGATCAGCACGAACGCTGTCAGGCCGAACGCGAATCCTTCGCGACCCGGAAGTAGGTTTACCACCACAATGAGCGTGATCGGCATAGCGATGTTAAACATACTCACACCGAACAGACCCGCAAGGACGCCAGCCTCGTCGTCCACCAAAAAGCCGAGGGGTAGTAGTACCGTTGCGAGTATCATCGCGAGAGTGAGTGTCCGCGCCCAGCCGAACCGGTCGGCGATATATCCACCAAAAAGTTTGCCAAGAAACTCCGCACCGAAAACCAAGGCTCCGTAGGTTAGTAATGTTTCGGTAAGAGGGTTACTCTTCCAAGTAAAACCGGCGAGATTGCCGATGACACTTCGTAATCCCACTGCCACGAGCACCAGCAGAACGAGATTATTCGCGAGCATCGGGGAAAATTTAACCGCTTTGGTCACCATTTCTTCGTCACTGACCTGTCCACGTTCACCGTTACAGTGGATGAGAAAAGCGAGCAGCAGAACCGCTAATGCGAGCAACCCTAGCGGGAAACCGATTATCGGCCCACAAACGATTCCGGCGCAGAGACCGAGTGTGCCTGGCGCGACGAAAGCTCCTGCGGGGCCTGCTTTTCCGGGTGTAATGCGCAGTGCCGCAACTGCACCGCCGACGTGGTACATCGCGTTCCCCACCCCTACAAACGTTACTGCGAGAAAGGGAGTATCCATCCACAGGAACCCCGATGCCACAAGCAAGCAACCTACGATTGCAATGGAACGTTGCCAGCGTCGCAGGTCCACAAGCATTCCGAAGAGAGGTTGTAGCGCGAATGCCGCGAGGTCGTAGAATAGTATAAGCACTCCCGCTAGTTCCCGTGAGAGGGACGCATCTAGCGAAATGCTCTGGAAAAGAGTCGCAACGCTAAGAAAATCGATCAGCGCGTGACCAATGCTGTAGAGCGTGAGTGTTGCACTTTTTTGCCCCATTATTTTTCCAATGTTTTTTGGAACGCCTCTTCGGACTGACGTACCCAGCAACTTCTGCAGCGGCAATTTCTCCGACCACACGTACCCACTTTGTCAGCAGCGAGGAGCGGATTAATGGACGCTTCAATCAGTGTGAGTATTTTCTTCCAACGTGGATCGTCGCGCGATAGGAGCGGCTTCCAACCTTTTTCTTCCCAACCACCTTCCTTTGTCGGAAGTGGAGCAAGCAAAGCACGCGAAGCACTCGGTTGACCGACATTCAGCAACGCCGCGATTGGCTGCAAGGCAATCTTTTCGCCGAAGAGTTCCTTGAGGTAGGCCCTGAGTTGTTTCTCACCCTCTTGCGAGATATGTCTTGCCTCTTGCCGGTTCCACGAAAAATTGCCGTAGCACTGGCAGTTGAGGTCGAGCCACTCCATCACGCGTAGCGAGGAGTCGGGATCGAGCGTTACCTTTCCGTGCCCTTTTTCTAGCATCTCACGTAGTTTACTCTCGGCAGCAAAGTAATCGCGTGGGCGCGACGAGTTCGTTTCAGCCTTAAAGCGAGCGATTTTCAACAAGTTTTTGTGACGGCCCATCAGTGCATTGTAACTGTGCGGAACGCGGCCTGGATCGGAGTACATCAGGCCCTTCGGCAAGACGGAGGGTTCGACGGTACCGAGCAGACTCAGTCCGCCATCCTTCCGTTTGCCGTCCGGCGTTTTGGCATCCCCAGAGAGACCGTGGCAGGAAATTCAATAACGATCCCAGACGGGTTGCACCATTCGCGGGTAGCTGAACCCTTCGTAAGGGTCCGTCTCAATCGCTGAGGTTGGTATAATCGGTGTGACATCTTTGGTCATTGCGGCTGTCTGACGCAGCACGGGTGGTGTGCCGGGTGTTTCGTGACAACCGACACAGGATCGCTGCTCACCCGGTTGAAGGTAAATAAAGGAACGCATTGTCAAAACCGCAATGCCGTCTTTGTCTAGCGCTTGCAATTGTAATGCGCGACAGGAAGGTACTTCAAACTTGGCGGAACCGTCGGCGTAAACAGGAACGGTGCCGAGTATCTTCTTCGGCGTGTCGTGTCGCACTAGCGAAGGTTGCGCACCGCCACCTTTCGTCACGGCCGGTTGGTTAAGGATAGCGTTAATGCGAAGTGATTTGATCTCACCTCGTTTGAGTACGCCGTCGGGATCGTTGCGAGTGAGATAAACATCTTGAAGCGTTAGTACGGCGGGCTTGGGAGCTGCCGGTTGTGTGTCTCCATTACGGTCGGACGAACCAAGACGCGCGGCGAGCGGTACATTCTCCGGTAGCACGGGCGGCATCGATTTTTTAATCAGCGGGGTTGGTGAGAAACTGGAAACCTTTTCGTCACGGTAGATGAGTTCACGACCCCCGAAAGAATCGACGAGGTAGATCGCGTAGTCATTTTTTCCTTGTTGACCTTGTTTGGGAATTTTCTGCGGGGAATAACTCGCGAGGTAGAGGTCCTCATTGAGTGCGTAGGGGGTGGAGTAGCAACCCGCATTAACGATTTCCTCAGCTTCAAACCACTGTATTTCAGGCGTAATTCGCGTTATCGGTTCTTCGTAGTCGTCGCCTTGCGTTGGATCAATCAGCACCATCGCACCGGTTGAGTAGGTGTGGTGACCCGTTGCGAGCGCCAAAACCTTCTGGCTGCCGGGAATGGTGGACATTGAGGAGAGCATCCAAGGTCGCTCGGTAGCGTTGCCATAAAAATTATTGCTGGCGGTTCCGTCGGGACGCGTCCACCAGAGCATATGAAACTTCGTCACGTCTCGGTTAATGTATTCCCAGCGCGTATAAACAATGCGTCCGTCATTCAGCACCGTTGGGTCGCATTCATTCGCCTCACCCCACGAGAGTTGCGAGACGCCGTAGTCTTTATCCCAGCGGTAGAGCAATAGTGAAGGGGTGTAACGACCATTGTGGCAGCGCCCGAACCCTTGGCAACGTGTGGAGACAAACGCAATGCCACCGTCAGGCAGGTAGGAAGGGTCGTTGTCTTCAATGACCGAGGTGTAACGACCTCCCCAGCGGTTGAAGCGGTCCGCCTTCGTGCCCGTAAGTTGGCGCAGCGACGAACCATCGAGTGCAGCTTCCCAGATGAAAAAGCGACGCTCTTTCGATTCCACTCCCTCGGAGTGTTTGGCAAAGGCGAAAACAATTTTTTTGCCGTTCCAATGGAGCTTCGGTTTGTTGTAAGAACCGACGGGCATTTTCCCTTCAAAAAGGACCGCTTCTTTAGGGTTTGCCGTTTTCCAGTCGGTCAGTACCACCAGTTTTCCAGGCGAGGAGTGCCGGGCGAGGTACTGGTCGCAATTGTGGGAGTATTTGGTGGGCGGCGTTTTGTTGATCAAGAGTTTTTTGAAGTCGAGTGCGGGGTGCGCGAAGAGGATTTTGCGTCGGAGTTGCTTGATTGCTTGGAGCAATTGCGGGGAATTTCCGCTCAGTTTCGCCTTCTTGCTCAATTTTTTCAATTCTGCGGCGAATTCGGGGACTTTTCGTGATTTTTCGACGTAGATGAGTGTCTTTTCTGCTAATTTGAGCGCCTCTGGCACCGTTTGCGGGCTGGGAGGCAATGCCGATTGAGAGGGTTTGCCAACGGAAGAGGTCGCTAAGACCCCTGTTAGCATAAGGGTTAGCAGGCTAATGAGCAAAAATGGAACGTATTTCATCGTAAAAAGCCTCAAAATAGAGTGTTTTGCAAAAATAAACCAGTTTTCATTCTTACTATTCTACAGGAGGAAGCGGGAGATGTCAAGAAGCCTTGCAAACCCTCTTAATCGTAAAATTATGACGAATCGACGATGAATTCGCGAAAAATGGCCCATTTTAGGCTCAAGAGATTGATTTTTTGGTGACTTCGTGTAGAATCTACTTAGTAATGAAGGAGAATACCCTATTAAAAATTCGTTCTTTTTTCTCCTCCCTCCGCGAGACCTTGCGTGCAGGGCCTGCTTCCGTTCTGTTTACTTGCATTTGCTTAGTGGCGTTGGTGTGCTACGTTTGTCACTCACAACTTCTGAACTGGCAGACTGCATACCTTTACACTCCCAGTTTGTACGGCGTACTTTTTTCTGGTTTAGGCCTGGTCGTTGTAGCACGTCTTTCCACGCATCCCTTTTTCCGTCGTGACATTTGCGAGCGCATCGCCGACATACTCTCCTTTTTTCTAGCGGTCTTTTTTATGTTGCTCTTAGCGCATCGTGTTGTTTTAGGAGCCACTGCCACGCCACCCCACGATGCTGATTTTTTATTGCGCAATACTTTTGGCACCTCTTTTGTGATAGCCTCCTCCTTTGGCTTATTTTTTCAATCGCTTTTCGGAAGTCTTCGCTGGGGTCTTGTTGGTACGAGTTTAGCCTTTCTTTTTTTGGGATACGCAACTCTTATCAAGATCACTACGCTTGGTGACTACGCACGCTTACCAGATCTCTTCCTGCTTGGTCAGACGGGCGGTTTTCTTACGGCGGAAATGTTGACCATCTGGGCACCGTGGTGTTTAGTGACATTCCTTTTCTTTGGTATTCTTTTCTTTGGCACACTTTTTTCCCTAGTGCCCTCTGGCAAACTCACACCGCGCAAAAATACGGTTCGCTGGACCCTGCAGTTTACGGTTTGTGGTTTGCTTGTGCTTGGTTGTTTTTTTCCGAATCAGCTTCCTGATTTTTGTCGCCGCGCTCGCGCCATTTGTCTCTCGGACGAGACCAATATATGGGCTTCTCCTTCTTTTTATGCACAAACGTGCCCTGCTTCGTACCTCTTTTTTTCGTCATCCAGGCCGGTGTTGCCCGTGCCGACGAGTTACAGCGAAGAGACTGTTACCGAGATTATTGCATCGCACCGAAGTGATGAAGCCACGACCTTAGAACCGTCGCAGGAGCCACCTACCTCAAAGCCGGTGAACCTGATTGTGATTCTTAACGAGTCCTTTTGCGACGCAACCAAACTGCTTCAACTCGGCGACTCCAAGAAGGTACTCCCTTGCGTATCAGAGCTCCGCAAAAAATACCCGTCGCTCGAAGTCGTTCCACCCGAGTTTGGTACAGCAACGTGTCACAGCGAATTGGAGGTCCTTACAGGAATGCGAACGACCCTCCTGCCACGTGGTGTTTACGCCTGTTACTGGGTCTATCGCGACTTTCCCTCGATTGCTCGTTACTTGGGCGACAAAGGCTACGAAACATTTGCAATGCTACCAGAGTATGAGACGATCTGGGACTGGGCCAAGGTGGCTGAAAAGCACGGTTTTGGCACCGTTGCGACCTGTAAAGATGTTGACAATAAGGTTCGGTCGGGGGGGCGTATCAGCGACAAGACAGCCGTGCAAGAGCTAATCCGCCGCATCGAGGTAATCAAAGAGGAGAAAAAAGAAACTCCCTATTTTGCTTATCTCCTGACAACACAAAATCACAGTCCGTTTGAAGGTCAAAGCTTCCTCCGAAAAACCTACTCGCCAGGTTGCACTGGTTTGGACTTGCGTTCCGTCGCACCGCAAAACCGTGTAGGACTGGAAAATTATCTAGCAAGTACAAGCGAGTCCGATGCTTCGTTGCAGCTTTTAATCGACTATCTCGAAAAGGATGCAACGGAGCCGACGCTCGTCGTTTTTCTCGGTGACCATTTGCCGCCGCTCTCTGCTTTGCGAGCGTACGCCGCAGAGGCCAAGTTGGACCGCAACTCGCTTCCAGTACCGATGGTGGTCTGGGCGAATTATGAACTTCCCGACGTATTCCCGAAGCAGCAAGTCATCAATATGTCGTACGTGCCAGTACTGACTCTTGATCTACTTGGCCAAAAACTTCCTCCGTTTTTGCGGTTTGTCAAAGATTTTCACACAAAATATCCGGTAACAACGCGTAAGTCGGCCTCGGACCAAACAGGGCAAACACTGCCAATGAAGCGGTTCTGCGAATCTAAAGATTATCTCAATTATCAAATGCTGCAATACGACCTCTTTTTTGGTCAGCAATATGCCGGCAAGAAATAAGCCCCTCTTGTGGTGCTACAAAAAATAGTGTAAAATCGGAGAGCGTTGGTGCTTGCAAAGGTAAGCGATTGAGCCAATGTACAAAACGTCTATCAAAAAAGAACATTCACGGAGTGTTAGAATGCAAATTACCGAATCCCTCATTAAAGATTTCTACCAAGAGCAATTTGGCAAAGAGCCACAGCACGTCATTAAAGCACCAGGACGCGTCAATCTTATCGGAGAACACACCGACTACAATGACGGTTTCGTGATGCCGCTGGCGATCGACCGAGCTATCTGGATTGCAATGGAAACAACCGGTCACGAAAAGACTACCTCCTTGACCTCCTACGATTACAAAGACACCCAAACATTCCAACTCGCTTCCTTCAAGAAGAACAAGGGGTGGATTGAATATGTTAAGGGAGTCGCCTGGGCGTTGCAAGAAGAGGGTTGCCAGTTACGAGGTTTTTCAGGTGTTATGGCGGGCGATGTGCCACGCGGTGCGGGTCTTTCTTCCTCGGCAGCGTTGGAAGTGGTTACCGCCAAGGCATTTTCCCTAGCTAGCGACTTTCCGTTCAAAGCGAAAGAAATGGCACTACTATCTCAGAAGGCTGAAAATAAATGGATTGGCGTTAATTGTGGGATTATGGACCAGATGATCTCCGCCATCGGCAAGAAGGGTCACGCAATGTTGCTCGATTGCCGCTCGCTCGAGACAGAGTTGGTGCCGATACCAGAAGGGTTGGCCGTCGTCATCCTCGACACCGGAACTCGACGCGGGTTGGCTGGCTCCGAATACAATGCCCGACGCGATGCCTGTGAAAAAGCAGCCGAAATCTTCGGGGTGAAAGCATTACGCGACGTGACCCTCCAGCAATTCCAAGCCAGAGAAAATGAGCTGGACGACCTATGTCGTCGTCGTGCCAGACACGTTATCTCTGAAAATACGCGGACCCTCGAGGCCAAAGAAGCGATGCTCGCAGGCGATGCAAAAAGGCTCGGACAGTTGATGAATGAGAGTCACGAGAGTCTCAAAATCGATTACGAGGTTTCTTGCCAAACGCTTGACCAGATGGTTGAGGCCGCCCGCTCGCACGATGCGTGTCTCGGTGCAAGAATGACCGGTGCCGGATTCGGCGGTTGTGCCGTCGCGATTGTGCCAACCGATGCCGCAGCCGATTTCGCTAAACAAACCGAAGAAAAATATAGCCAAGTTGCCAAAGATAAACCCTCCGTCTATGTTTGCCAAGCCAGCGACGGTGCCGGAAATCTTTAGTCCCTGCTTCCGCAGGTTGCGTGAATAACGATT
>Ga0180430_10003414_pt1 | contig 13723 bp, 10 predicted proteins | sample SS_ome_9_FD_132999 | JGI IMG/M metagenome (GOLD analysis project Ga0180430, IMG submission 132999) | Hypersaline lake sediment archaeal communities from the Salton Sea, California, USA - SS_1_S_2 metaG | ecosystem: Environmental > Aquatic > Non-marine Saline and Alkaline > Hypersaline >... | reverse complement strand
TCCGGCTCGACGAAAGCATCGGTGTCCAGCCCACCGACCTCGCTTAATGTCCAGCGGCGCAGTTCTCCGGCCGATTGCGCCCGCCTGCCCAGCTCCAGCACGTACACGTCATTCGGGGTCTGAGCCGTGCTCAGGTTGAAGGCCAGTTGGCGGCTGTCCGGGCTGAATTTCAGCCCGGAGATCACGCCCACCGGGATCTGTTTCGCCTGGCGGTAACGCATGCTGCGGGTGTCGAGCAGGTAAAGCCGGCTGATACCGTCCTCGTTGGTGACGAAAGCGCCCCGCTTGCCGTTTGCGCTCAGGGCGAAATCCGATACGTCCCAACTGCTCTCGGCCGTGATATAGACGGCCTCCCCCGAACCGTCCAGCGGCATCCAGGCCAGCTCCGCGGCGCGGTTCCTCTGGTTGGTGATGAAATAAAAACCATTGCCCTGGCGGTCGAAAGAAAGCGCTTTATTGGCCGAGAGCCGTTCGCCGCCGCCGGCGCCGGCGTACAGGCGGCGTTCCTCGAGGTCGAGGACGTAAATGCGTGAATCGTCGACGCTGATAAAGCGCTGCACGAGCAGGTAGCGGCCATTGGGGCTGAAGTCGGCCGGCCCGAACCAGGAACCGTCCGGCGCCTCCAGCAAAAGCTCTTCGCTGCCCGGTTTGTCCGGCCTCATGACCCAAAGGTCGTTGCTGCGGCCATTGCGCCGCGTTGACTGGAATGCCAGTTTTTTCCCGTCGCGGCTCCAGAGCGCGAGCCGGTTACGTGAAATGCCATCGGTCAGGCGTTGCGTGTCGCCCGTTCCGGGGTCGAACAGGAAAACCTGGTCCTGCTCGCGCCCGCCCTCGTCCATCGTGATGGAGAGCGTGCTTGCGCCCGCTCGGCGCATGACCTGCCCGACGGGTTCCCGGTACCAGGTCAGCTGCTGGCGGTAACCGCCTGGCTGCCTGACGCGGTGCAACTGGCTGATTTCGCCAAAGCGCGTGCGAATGTAAATGCCTTCGCCATCTTTTGCCCAGTCGAGGAAAACCGCCGAGCGCACGTTCTGGTAGCGGTTCAGGCGCCTGACCAGTTCAGGCGGAATCCTCGGAACGTCCTGCAGAATCAGCTGACCGCCGTTCGCGGTCCATTGCACCGGCTCGTCAGCCCGGGCCGCAGACAGCGCCAGGCACAGGATCAGGATCTTCAGGAGGAATCTCATCGATGGCGCTGCGGGTTCTTGTTTTGCTCCGGTCTTGCCCAGGCCGGGCCGGTTTTCGTTCCGCGACTATAGCCCATCGGGGCGGGCTTCTGAAATAGAGCATTGGTAACGATGCGACTATACTTCGTTCTCAACGCATCGAAAGAAGGCCCGGCCCGATGAGTAAGCCCCTGCATATCGTCGTTCTCGCCGCCGGTGAGGGCACCCGCATGAAATCCAGCCGTCCGAAAATGCTCCAGACCCTGGGGGGACGCCCCATGCTCCTGCATTTGCTGGACACGATCGGTTCGCTGGAGCCCGCGAGCACCCATGTCGTCATCGGCGCCGGCGCCGATTCGGTGCGCGAAGTCTGCGGCGCTTACGAGGTCAACTGGGTGCTCCAGTCCGAGCGCCGCGGGACCGGTCACGCGGTGATGCAGGCCATGCCCGGCATACCGGACGGCGCCCGCGTGCTGGTGCTGCTGGGCGACACGCCCCTGATACCCGCGTCCCTGCTGCACGGCATGATGGATGCCTACGAAGGTCCGCTGGCGATGCTGACCATGCAACCCACGGACCCGCATGGCTACGGACGCGTGATTCGCGGCCCCGGTGGAAATATCATCGGCGTCATCGAGCACCGGGATGCTGAGGCTGAGCAACTGGAAATCCGCGAGGTCAACACCGGCATCTTCATGGCCGATTCCGAACGGCTGCGCGCCTGGCTTGGCAAGATCGGCTGCGACAACGCCAAGCGGGAATACTACCTTCCCGACATTCTCGGCCACGCCAGGGACGAAGGCGACGATATCCAGGGCGTGATCGCGCCGGATGCCTGCGACCTGGAAGGCGCCAACGACCGGCGGCAGCTGGCTTCGCTGGAGCGGCGTTACCAGCGTCGAATGCGCGCCGCGCTGATGGACGCGGGCGTCCAGCTGATGGACCCCGAACGCGTGGACGTGCGCGGCACCGTCGCGGCCGGGCGCGACGTTCTGATCGACATCAACGTGGTGCTCGAAGGCCGCGTGACGCTGGGCGACGGCGTGCGTGTCGGCCCGGGCTCTGTCCTGAAAGACTGTGCACTGGCCGCGGGCACGACGGTCAAGGCCCACTGCGTGCTGGAAGAAATCGAGACCACCGGCCCCTGCGAGATCGGGCCCTTCGCCCGCCTGCGGCCGGGGACGGTACTGTCGTCCGGCTGCCGCATCGGCAACTTCGTCGAGACCAAGAACGCCAGGCTGGGCGAAGGCAGCAAGGCCAACCACCTCAGCTACGTCGGCGATTCGGAGGTCGGCAGCGGCGTCAACATCGGGGCCGGCACCATCACCTGTAATTACGACGGCGCGAACAAGCACCGCACCGTCATCGAAGACGGCGCCTTCATCGGCTCGGATACGCAGCTGGTGGCCCCGGTCACGGTCGGCCGCGGCGCCACCATCGGCGCTGGAACGACGCTGACCCGGGACGCGCCGCCCGACGCCCTGACCGTGAGCCGGGCAAAACAGACAACCCTGAAGGGGTGGAAACGGCCCGTCAAAAAATAGGCGGCCGGGAGGAAAGCACATGTGCGGTATCGTTGCGGCCACCGCTCTGCGGGGCGTGAATGAGATCCTCGTTTCGGGGTTGAAAACACTGGAGTACCGGGGCTACGACTCGGCTGGGCTCGCCCTGCTGACAGGCGCGGGCCTGCAGCGCCAGCGCGCCAAGGGCAAGGTTTCCGATCTCGAGGCGCTGCTTGAAGAACAGCCGCTGGAAGGCAACTGCGGCATCGCGCACACACGCTGGGCCACGCACGGCAAGCCCAGTACCGAAAACGCTCATCCGCACCTGTCCGGCGGCACGCTTGCGCTGGTGCACAACGGCATTATCGAGAATCACGAGGCGCTCAGGGCGGAGCTGTCCGAGGCGGGCTATACCTTTGGCTCGGAAACCGACTCCGAGGTCGTGGCGCACCTCGTTCACCGCCTGATGGACGGCGGTCTCGACCTGTTTGACGCGGTTCGCGCGGCGGTCAGGCGGCTGCGGGGCGCCTACGCCATCGCCGTGATCAGTGCGCGGGAGCCGGGCGTTGTCGTCGGCGCTCGCCAGGGCAGCCCCCTGGTGCTGGGCATCGGTTTCCACGAGCATTTCCTGGCTTCGGACATACACCCGTTGCTGTCCGTCACCAACCGCTTCGTCTACCTGGATGAGGGTGACGTCATTCGCATGGATACATCCGGATACGAAATCCGGGATCGTGATGGCGTCGCCGCCGAACGGGCGGTAACGGAAGCCGACCTGGCGGCCGACGCGGCGCAGCGCGGCCGTTACCGGCATTACATGCTGAAGGAAATTTTCGAGCAGTCCGGCGCCGTGGCGGAAACGCTCGAAGGGCGCATCGACCGGGAACACGTGCTGCCCAATGTTTTCGGCGTGGGCGCGGACGAACTGCTGAAACGGGTGGAACAGGTGCATATCGTGGCCTGCGGAACCAGCTACCACGCCGGCCTCGTGGCCCGTTACCAGCTCGAGGAACTGGCGGGCAGCCCGTGCACGGTCGAAGTGGCCAGCGAATACCGTTACCGGCACCCGGTGGTGCAGCCGAATACGCTTTTCGTGGCGATTTCCCAGTCAGGAGAGACCGCGGACACGCTGGCTGCATTGCGGCATGCAAAAGAGGCCGGGTACCTGTCGACCATGGTCATCTGCAACGTGCCGGAGAGCTCGATCGTGCGGGAGTCGGATTTTTCCCTGATGACCCGCGCCGGGCTGGAAATCGGCGTCGCCTCGACCAAGGCGTTTACCACCCAGCTGGTCGCGCTGCAGTTGCTGGTGCTCAAGCTGGTGGAACTTTCCGACCGCGTTGGCAGCGGCCAACTGCAGCAGTGGGTGAAGGAACTCGCCGGCGTCCCCGAGAAAATCAACCGCGCCCTGGAACTCGACGCGCGCATCGAATCGCTGGCGCAGCGTTTCGTGGACAAACACAATGCCCTGTTCCTGGGTCGCGGCAGCCATTACCCGATCGCGATGGAGGGGGCGCTGAAGCTCAAGGAGATTTCCTACATTCACGCCGAAGCCTACCCGGCCGGTGAACTGAAACATGGCCCGCTGGCCCTCGTGGACAGCGACACGCCGGTCGTAGCGGTCGCCCCGAACAACGTCCTGCTGGAGAAACTGATCAGCAATATCGAGGAAGTGCGTGCCCGTGGCGGTGAAATGTACGTGATCGCCGACCGCGAGGTGACCTCGAGCTTCCGCGAACGGCACGGCGAAGTGGTCGAGGTGGAGACCGGCGGAGCACTGATCGCGCCGGTGGTCCTGACCGTCCCGCTGCAGTTGCTGGCCTACCACGTGGCCGTGCTGCGCGGCACGGACGTCGACCAGCCGCGCAACCTGGCCAAATCGGTCACTGTGGAATAAGCCTGCGCGGGCGCGGTGGCAATGAAAATCCCGCGCGAGCCCGCTCTGTCGTGTTCATGGACGGATGTCGGTTGCAGATTTATGGGTCTCAGCCGAACGAGCGTTTGAGCAGTTCCTCGACGCTGACCTCCGGCGGCAGCTGCAGGTAGTAGCCCGGATCTTCCAGCGCCTGCAGCACGTTTTTGGCGTCGGCCTGCGCCAGGCGGGTACTCGCCTCCAGGTCCAGCTGCATTACCTCGGTCGCTGCACCGAACCTCGCGCGCAGCTCAGCGGGCAGGTCTTCGAATGAAACGCCCTCGGCGAGGTAGAGATAGGTCGAATCTTTTTTTTCGGACCGGTAAATCGAGCAGGCAGGCATGGTAAATCCATCCGTTCGTGTTTGCGCGCAGTATAGCCTCCCGGAATGGCGCTGTGCCTACTCTTCACGGGAAAACCGCTATACTCAGCGTGAATCCCGCAGGACGGGTGCTTGAAAAGATAAAACTGAAACAACAGGAGAATTCACATGATCCATCGCAAGGTAAGTCCGGGCGTAATCGTCGCGCGAGCCGTCGTATTCCTGGCTACGTTTTTCATCTCGTCGCCGCTGCTTGCGGCCAATCCCAAGATCGATCTGAAGGTCGGTGAAGTCGACGGCCAGCCGAAGCTGCTCTTCACCAGCACCGCCTGCCCGTCCGGCAAGCTGGGCGAGATCTGCGTGGCCAAGGGCAGCAAGGTGTTCATCATGTGGGAGCTGGACAAGGACAGCAACGACAAAGGCTGGGATCTGAGCGGCCTGCGCCTGTCCTGGGCTGACGATGTGCCGGTCGACTGCGTGGTCGCGGATTTCAACGTCGATCCGCAGACCGGGGAAGCGCTTGATTTCCAGGTGCAGCCCAACGGCCGGGACGCCAGGAACCGGGACGAAAATGACTGCGCCGAACCTTACGAGGTGAACTACACGATCAGCGCGACCCACCGGGATAGGGACATGACGATCGATTCCGATCCGGTCATTCGCAACGGCGGACGTAACTGAAGCCGCGTTTGAACGCCAGTGCTGCGCAACCCGGGGAGGCTGACCTCCACCTGACCATCGGTGTCACCGGGCACCGCGACCTGCCGGCGGGTGAGATGGCTTCGCTGGAAGCGCGCTTGCGCGATTTTTTCTCCGGGCTGCAGCGTGACTTTCCGGAGCTGCCGCTGCAGTTGATCACGCCGCTCGCCGAGGGCGGCGATCAACTTGCAGCCGAAGTCGCGCTGTCGATGGGGATATCCATCGTCGTTGTCCTGCCCATGGCGCAGACCGAGTACGAGCGTGACTTCAGTTCAACCGAGAGCCTGGGTGCATTCCGCCGGCTGCTCGCGGAGTCCAGCCAGCTCATCGTGCTGCCCCCGGTCGCGGGGGACCTGGAAACACCGTACTCCGCGCACGAGCGCGCCCTGCAGTACGCCCAGCTCGGGGTGTTCACCTCGGACCACAGCCACGTTTTGCTGGCCCTGTGGGATGGAAAACTCGGCGCAAGCATCGGCGGCACCGGCCATGTCGTCAAGTACCACCTGACCGGCGTCATGGATGGCCTGGAAGGCGATCCCACGCCGGCGGGCCTGCTGGCCGACAACGAGAACGATCTCGTTTACCACCTGGTCTGTTCACGTGAAGCAAGCGGCAGCGCACCCGCGCCCGGCCTTCGGCCGGGTGAAGCATTCTGGTTCAGCAGCCGTCCAGAGATTCAGCGCTCCTCGGAATTGCCCAGGCTGTACCGCGAGCTGCTGGAACGCCTGCGTCGTTTCGCCGAGGACTGGTTCGACAAGAAAGACGAAGTCGAACAGCGCAGCACCAGCCTGCTGGCCAATGCGCCGGACCTGCCTCTTCCCAATGGCGCTGCGCTGACCGACCGTCTTTTTCGTGCAGCGGACGGTCTGGCCATTCATTACCAATCGCGCGTCGTGGGCAGCCTCAGGGCCTTGCACATGCTCGCTGTCCTCATGGGGCTGATCCTGCTCGTATACTCGGAGTTCGACGGGCCGAATTACATGGTGGCCGCGTTTCTCGGGCTGTTTTTCGCCGGCGTTCTGCTGTACCTGATCGGCATGAAAAACGAATGGCATCGAAAGTACCTGGATTACCGGACGCTGGCCGAGGGGCTCCGGGTGCAGCTTTACTGGAACCTTTCCGGCGTGGTGGAAAAGGAGTGGGCCGGTTTCGCCTACGACAACTTCCTGTTGAAGCAGGATCCCGACCTGGGCTGGGTTCGCCACGTCATGCGCCAGGCCAGCATGCGGCGGGAGCGCGGCGTCTCCGCCGACGGGCGCTGGCTGCCGTGGGTAATATCCGAGTGGATCGGCGAACCGGACCGCGGCCGCGGCCAACTGCACTACTACACGCGCAAGGCGCTTCACAATACCCGGCGTTTCGCGCGCACCCAGCGGCTTGGCACGCTGTGCCTGTGGACGGGCATCGCGACGGCTTTTCTCCTGTTCCTGCTCGATTCCCGGGCCAGCGATCAGATAAAAAACATGCTGCTGGTGCTCATGGGCCTGCTGCCGCTCATAGCCGGTGTCTGGGATGCCTACGCCCACAAGGTGGCCGAGAAAGAACTGATCAAGCAATACGGGTTCATGCGGCGCGTGTTCACGCGTGCGCGATCACTTGCAGTTGAAACCGAAGATTCGGATTTCAAGCGGCGGGTGCTGCGGGCCCTGGGTCAGGCCGCCCTGGACGAAGGCGCCGAGTGGCTGCTGATGCACCGCGAGCGGCCGCTGGAGCATGGGGGGCTTTAAAGAGATCGCAGATGCATGAGGGAGATCCCGGATATTTGCCTGCGGCAAATTCCGGGATGACGGCTGGAAAATTGCCTTCGTCACCCCGGAAGCCGCGCAGCGGCTGTCCGGGGCCGGGATGACGGCTGGAAAATTGCCTTCGTAACCCCGGAAAATGCGAAGCATTTATCCGGGTTCTTCCCGCACGGCAAAGGCAACACCCCAATGCTGCTTCGTCGCTTGTCTTTGGCTTCGCCTGTCCGGTCCGGGACGTCGGTTGCTTTGAACGGAACCGTCAGGGAAGTTTCAGCGCCTGACCGGGAAGGATGTGGTCCGGGTTTTCGAGAATGTCGCGGTTGGCTTCGAAAATTTCCATGTAGCGCGAACCGTCGCCCAGTCGCTCTTCGGCGATTTTCCACAGCGTTTCACCTGCTGCGACCGTATGAGCGGTCTCCTGCGTGGCAGCAGGCTCTGAATCCGCCTCGGGTTTCGGTTCCTGCGGCTTTTTCGCCTCGGGTTTTTTCGTTTCGGCTTTTTCCCTGCCGAACGCGGACTTGATCTGGTCAAAAACTCCCATCGGGCTGCTCCTTTTGCCTCGGGCTTGTCATGAGGCCCAGATGAAACGGGCCTCCGTACGCGATTATACAGAGGCCCGTTGGTTTTTATGAAAAACCGGGAGAACCGGAAAAGCCGGGGTCAGAGCAGCTCAGCTACTCTGACCCCATGTCTCGGCTCAGCGGTTCATCCGGTTGTCGATCAATTGCCGGACCACTTCGGGTTCAGCCAGCGTGGACGTGTCGCCCAGGTTGCCGTAGTCGTTCGCGGCGATCTTGCGCAGGATGCGGCGCATGATCTTGCCGGAGCGGGTCTTCGGCAGGCCGGGCGCCCACTGGATGAGATCCGGTGAAGCGATGGGTCCGATTTCCTTGCGGACCCAGGTGCGCAGTTCCTTGCGCAGTTCCTCGGTCGGTTCGAGGCCGGCGACCAGGGTCACGTAGGCGTAGATGCCTTCGCCCTTGATGTCGTGGGGATAGCCGACGACCGCGGCCTCGGACACGGCCTCGTGGGCTACCAGGGCGCTCTCGATCTCAGCGGTGCCCATGCGGTGTCCGGACACGTTCAGCACGTCATCGACGCGGCCCGTGATCCAGTAATAGCCATCTTCATCGCGCCGTGCGCCGTCACCGGCAAAGTAGGTGCCCGGAATCGTGGAGAAGTAGGTGTCCACGAAGCGCTGGTGATCGCCGTAAACCGTGCGCATCTGGCCCGGCCAGCTGTCGGCCAGAACCAGCAGGCCGCTGGTCGCGGTCTCGTCGAGCAGGTTGCCTTTTTCGTCGTACAGGGCGGGCACGATGCCCGGCAGCGGCTTGGTTGCGGAACCGGGTTTCAGCTCCGTGGCGCCCGGCAGCGGGCTGATCAGGATGCCGCCGGTCTCGGTCTGCCACCAGGTATCGACGATCGGACAGCGGCCGTCGCCGGCTACCCTGTGGTACCAGTCCCATGCCTCGGGGTTGATCGGCTCGCCGACAGAACCCAGCAGGCGCAGGGAAGCGCGTGAAGTCTTTTTCACCGGTTCGTCGCCATCACGCATCAGCGCGCGAATGGCGGTCGGGGCGGTGTAGAAGGTGTTGACCTGGTGCTTGTCGACGACCTGCCAGAAGCGGCTGGAATCGGGATAGCTCGGGACACCCTCGAACATCAGGGTAATGGCGCCGTTGGCCAGCGGGCCATAGACGATATAGCTGTGTCCGGTGACCCAGCCGACATCGGCCGTGCACCAGTAGACGTCGCCTTCGTGGTAGTCAAAGACGATTTCGTGCGTGTAGGCGGCGTAAACCAAGTAACCGCCGGTGGTGTGCAGCACGCCCTTGGGCTTGCCGGTCGAACCGGAAGTGTAGAGGATGAACAGCGGGTCTTCGGCGTTCATTTCTTCGCAGGGGCAATCAGCGCCCACTGTCTCGGCGTCTTCGTGGTACCAGGCGTCGCGTCCCTCGGTCCACTCGATGTCGCCGCCGGTGTGCCTGATGACCAGCACGGTTTCCAGGCTGTTCATGGTGCCTTCGATGGCGCAGGCTGCGTCGACATTGTCTTTCAGCGGTACTCTGCGGCCGCCGCGTTTGCCCTCGTCGCAGGTGATGACCATCTTGGCTGCGGAGTCGATAATGCGGCCGGACAGTGCATCGGGTGAGAAACCGCCGAATACGATGGAGTGCACGGCGCCGATGCGCGCGCAGGCGAGCATGGCGTAGGCGGCTTCCGGAACCATGGGCATGTAGATGGCAACCCGGTCGCCCTTGCTGATGCCGTGTTTCTTCAGCACGTTGGCCATCTTGCAGACCTTGGCGTGCAGTTCGCTGTAAGTGATGCTGGCGTCGACGGTCGGTTCATCACCTTCCCAGATGATCGCGACCTGGTCGCCGCGGCTGTCCAGGTGCCGGTCCACGCAGTTATAGCAGGCGTTCAGAACGCCGTCTTCGTACCACTTGATGTGGAGGTCGGCTTTGTCGAAAGATACATTCTTGATTATCGTCGGAAACTTGAACCAGTCGATCCGCTTGGCTGTTTCGGCCCAGAAGGCCTCCGGGTTCTCCACCGATTCACGATAGGTTTTTTCGTAAGAATCGGCGTCGAGATGTGCCCGGCCTTTGAAAAATTCAGGAACAGGATAAATGTCACTCATGGTCTTCAACCTTTGATCTGCGAGTTAGAAAAACGTCCGTATTCTATCGTTTGAAACGGAACGTCGAGTTGTTCCTGATCATTTCAAACGCGGTCTTTCTTATCAAAAGTATAGACATACCTATAATGAACCGGTATTCGACCCCGGGAGATCACCCCATGCGCGCCATCGCCAGAATCCTTCTCCTTGTGGCCCTCGTCACGCTCAATGGCCCGGTTCTCGGCGCTGCGGAGCCTGATGAACCGCGGATCGGTCTCGCCCTGAGCGGCGGCGGCGCCCGGGGCAGCGCGCATATCGGTGTCATCAGGGCGTTGGAGGAGGCCGGAGTAAAGATCGATCTGGTTGCCGGAACCAGTATGGGCGCCATCATAGGGGCCCTCTACGCCTCGGGCCACGATGCCGATGCGATCGAGGAAATACTGGTCACCATGGACTGGGAGACTGCGCTGACTGACCGTCCCGCTCGCATCGATCGCACGATGCGTCTCAAGGAACTCGAAAGCCGCCTTCTCGTGCCTTACCGGCTTGGCTTCAATAACGGCGAAATCCAGTTGCCCCTGGGCGTGATCGAGGGCCAGCACCTCGACCAGGTCTTTCACGAGATTCTTCGGCCGGTGATCGATATTCGTGATTTCGACAAGCTCCAGATTCCGTTCCGGGCCGTCGCGACGGACCTGGTGAGCGGCGAACAGGTCGTTCTGTCGAAGGGAAGCCTGACCGAGGCCGTTCGCGCCAGCATGTCCGTGCCCGGCGTGTTCGCGCCGGTGAAGGTCGACGGTCGTCTGCTGGTCGACGGCGGCATGTCGAACAACCTGCCGGTCAGCGTCCTGCGCGAAATGGGCGCCGATATCGTCATTGCCGTCGACATCTCCAGCCCGCTGCTGACGGAAAAGCAGATGACCTCCGTTCTGAGCGTGACCGAACAGCTCACCAATTTCCTGACCCGAAGGACGACCGAGGCCCAGATCGCATTGCTGGGCGAAGAGGACCTGCTGATTGTCCCGGATCTCGGAAATTTCAGTTCAGCCAATTTCAATGCGGCCGCCGAGATCGTGGTCAGCGGCTACGAGGCCGCGGTCGCGCATCAGGACCGGCTCGCCATGCTGGCGAATGTGCATGTCGCACCGGTCCAGAGACCGGGCCCACCCGATGTCAATGACTATATCGTTCAGTTCGTTGAAATCGAAAACGGCTCCGTACTCAATGACGAAATCATCCGTTCGCGGCTCGACGTCACCCTGGGGCAGCCGCTGGATACGGATGCGCTGGCGGTCAGCCTCGACCAAATCTACAGTCTCGACCAGTTCAGGTCGGTGACCTACGACCTGGTTAGCAACGAAGCCGGCGAAAACGGGATCGTTATCCGCGCGGCACCGCGCGAGTGGGGTCCCAATTACCTGCAGTTCGGCATCGAACTCACCAGCGACTTCAGCGGCGGTTCGAATTTCACGATTGAAACCGGCTATACGCGCAACGCGCTGAATTCGCTCGGCGGGCAGTTGTTCCTGAAAGCGGCCGTCGGCCGCGTGGATGCGCTCGAGTTCGATTTTTACCAGCCCATAGACACGCGCGCCAAGTGGTACCTTCAGCCTTTTGCCAAGGTCAGCCGGGAAAGCTACGACTACTGGGAAGAGGGTGACAATATCGCCGAGCTCGAGTTGAAAGGGTGGGGAGTGGGTGTCGGCATCGGTCGCAATTTCAGTACGACGGATCGGGTGCGCATGGACTACCAATTCGGCAAATCGAACGCCAGTGTAATGACCGGTCAGCCCGGCCTGGGTCAGGAGAAATTCGATATCGGTGAAGTGTCGCTCCAGTACCTGCACGACAGCCTCGACAGCAACTGGTTCCCCACAAAGGGCATGGAGCACCGGCTTCAGTACCGCTACGCGACGGAAGGCCTCGGGGCCAGTGCAGACTACCAGCAGGCGTCCGCGCTGGGTGCGTTCGTGTTCTCGGTGGGTCGCAATACGGGCCTGCTGCGTTATGAGCTGGGCTACAGTTTTGACGACGCGGCGCCCATTGAGCGCTGGTATCGTCTCGGTGGGCTGGGACGTCTGTCCGGGCTGGCGCCCAACCAGTTGCTGGGCCGTCAAGCGGCGCTGACGACGCTGGCCTACTACTATCGCCTGAACGACTTTCAGCTGGTACCGGCTTACGCGGGTGCCACGTTGGAGGCCGGCAACGTCTGGAGCAGCGAGGACGAAATCGGTTTCGATGACCTGCGTTACTCGGGTAGCCTTTTCATCGGCGCGGAAACACCGATCGGCCCGATTTACTTCGCCGTCGGTCACAGTGACAATGGCGATACGGGTGTGTATTTTTATCTCGGAGACCCGTTCCGGGATGACTTGTTTTAGCCGGGGTGAGGCGGTTAATGTGGGGGTCGTGAAGATCCTCAGATGGATCGCTGAAACGCACGGCTGTTTTTAAAGATACGGGAGATAACCATGACGGTTGCACGGGTTACTGAAATCATATCGTCGTCGAACGAGTCGTTCGACGAAGCGGTCCGCCAGGGCATGAAACGGGCCGCCAAAACGCTGAAGAACGTTCGGGGAGCCTGGATAGAGGGCCAGAAAGTGATTTGTGACGGACAGGGTCACATCACGGAGTATCGCGTGATACTCAAGGTAACGTTCGTACTCGAGAACTGACCGTTGCGGGTCGCGGGGGCTCAGTCGTATTTGCGGCCGTCGTATTCGACCCAGCCGTGCTGGCGTGCCAGGCTTCTGTCCCGCTCCGTTTGCCGGATCGTGCCGCCCGTCTCCGACCATTCGTATTGCCCGCGCACGGTAACCGTGTCCTGCGGGTTGAGCGGAATCCGTTCACCGAGGCCGTGGTCATGACCTACCAGCAGGCGTTGACCGCTGGGTGTGCGCATCTGGAACCACTGCATCGAGCCGTCGTCCTTTTTTTCGCCCAGAATGCGGACAACTTCGCCCGTCGCCTCGACCATGATGCCGGACTGTTCTTCGTAATAGGCGCGTTCCACGATATGGTTGCCCGGGCTCATTTCGTAGCCGGGAATGGAATGCCACGCCCAGCCCGCTATCAGCGAGATAGAGGCAAACAGGATAGTCGCGGTCAGAAAGACCGAATGTTTCCCCTTCTTTTTCATGGTGACCTACCGCCTTACTGCTCGCAGCTGTTCCAGATTATGCCCAATCACCTCCCCTGTTTTCAGACTAGCACAAGTCTTGAAAATGTGCTGAGCGCCGGCCCGAATACGGTGTTGCCGTTCGAACTGAAATGCAGTGAAAGGAACCGGTAAAAATTCAGTCGTACTTGCGGCCGTCGTGCAAAATCCAGCCGTGCAGGCGACTCAGGCTGCTGTCGCGCTCAGTATTTCTCAAGGTGCCGCCGGTCTCGGTCCACTCGTAGCGGCCGCGCACGGTGACCTCGTCTCGCGGCTTGAGGGGTATGGGTTCGGCGAGCCCGTGGTCGTGTGCCACCATCAGCCGCAGCCCGTTGGGCGTTGCGATCTGGAACCACTGCTGCGAGCCTACGTTCTCCCCTGTCTCGATGACGCGCACGACTTTTCCGGATACTTCCACCATCATGCCGGAGCGGTTTTCGTGATAGGCCTGTTCGACCACGTGGTTTCCCGGACTCAGGTCGTAGCCGAGACGGGAATGCCAGATCCAGGCTGCCGACAGGAAGACGAGAAGCAGAACGATTGCGATGGCCAGAGTGGCCGGTTTGATTCCCTTTTTTTTCATGGTGATCGGGCCTG
>Ga0180430_10003413_pt1 | contig 13724 bp, 13 predicted proteins | sample SS_ome_9_FD_132999 | JGI IMG/M metagenome (GOLD analysis project Ga0180430, IMG submission 132999) | Hypersaline lake sediment archaeal communities from the Salton Sea, California, USA - SS_1_S_2 metaG | ecosystem: Environmental > Aquatic > Non-marine Saline and Alkaline > Hypersaline >... | reverse complement strand
TAATATGGTCTTTGAAGGATGTATGCCTGTAGAGATAATGGCTTCAAGAGGCCTTGATACTCTCAGATTCGGGCCCATGAAGCCTGTAGGCCTAAGGGACCCGGTAACAGGCAAGAGACCATATGCCGTTGTACAGCTCAGAGCAGAAGATAATAACAGGAACCTGTATAATTTAGTAGGTTTTCAGACAAATATAAAGTTCGGTGAACAAAAAAAACTATTGAAATTGATTCCAGGACTTGAAAATGCAGAGATTGTAAGATTCGGTGTAATGCACCGTAATTCATATATAAATTCTCCGGAGCTTCTTGATAAAAAACTGGCTTTGAGAAATAACGATGAAATTTTCTTTGCAGGACAATTGACCGGTGTTGAGGGTTATCTTGAATCTGCAGCTACCGGTATTATGGCTGGGATTCATGCATCAATGAAGGTCTTGGGAATAGAAGATAACCTGACGCTCAGTGATATGTCAGTGATTGGAGCTCTTATAAATTTCATTACGGATGGATCTAAGGGAAATTTTCAACCTATGAATGCGAATTTCGGGATAATAAGACCTCCGGAAAAGCATATCAGGGACAAGACAACTAGAAGGGAAGAAATGTCCCGAAAGGCCATGGAAACCATGAGAAATTTTACAGATCATCTCAGGACAATCTTTTGATCATTTGATTGCGGGCATTATCTTCAATTTCATTATCCAATGGGGAAAGGATATATTCTCCGAATTTCTCATCCAACGCAGTCTTAAGGATATAATCACATACCATAGGATTCTTGGGAAGCAACGGACCATGGGAATATGAACAAAAGACATTCTTATACCTGGCTCCTGCCGTACCATCCTCACCATTGTTTCCGAATCCCTTGATGATTTTACCAAAGGGTTTGACACCGGAACCCAGATATGTCCTTCCTGAGTGATTTTCAAAGCCTGTTACAACATAGTGCTCATCATCAATTGGGGTGCTGAACATGAAATTGCCTATCATGCGCTCCTTTTGACCTATGGTATAGACATCAATGGCATTGATAAAATCCATCTGATGTCCTTCCCAAGTCTTATAGTAGCTGCCGAGTAACTGGTAACCACCGCATATGGCAAGGAAAGTCTTATTTAATTCAATTGCTTCTTTTATAGCTTTCTTCTTTCCACCCAGCAGATCAGGAAGTAGAATTTCCTGTTCAAAGTCCTGTCCGCCTCCGATGAAAACAATATCATAGTCATTGGGAACAAAGTTCATTCCTACGGAAATCTCTTTTACTTCAACTGAAATATCTCTCCACTCCAGACGTTTTACCATAGATGCTATATTACCGCGGTCGCCGTAGAGATTAAGTAAATCAGGGTATAGGTGGCAAATTGTAATTTTATCCATACTATTTCCAGAACTCCTTAAGACTATATTTTTTTCCCAACAAACCCCTGAATTCAAACATTGCGGTATAAGTAGGCAAAACATATACAGGTAAATTTCCCTTGTTGTATTCCAGTATCCTTTCAAGAAGAATGGAGTTGTCCGACTCACTGTAAACCTCATCGGGATCAAACCCGGCATATTTCAATCTGAGAACAAGTTCGGCACATCTTGTGCCCCCCGCGAAAATTCGAGAAATAACAGAAGAGAATGAAGCCAGTTTTTCAAAATTCGCATCCCATATCCATGAAATGTCAGTACCGTCTGCAAATTTGTCATTAAGCATAAGTACTAGTATCTTTTTGTTTTCGTCAAATGAAAGAAAATTTATTACCTGATTAAGACCTGCAGGATTCTTGACCAATACAAGTGAAAGAGGCATACCTTCGATTTCCATGGTTTCCATTCTACCGAATCCACTTTCAAAGGTACTTATACCTCTGGCAAGGACTCCAGGATCGTCAATGAAAGATGAAACAGCAGCTGTGGCTGCAAGGACATTATAAATATTATAAGCACCGGGTAAAGCAGGCCTTGCAATGAATTCATGGGTTTTGGAATGAAGCCTGAAGCTGCTTCCCTTGAAGTCCATTTTTATATCAGAAGCACTTATATCAGGTGCTGTTCGATGATATCCGCAATCAGGACAACTGAAATCACCCAGATGACCGTAAGTCCTGAAGGAATACTGATACGGAGCTTTGCAATTGATGCAGTAAGGGGCATCACTTATGAAATTATCATCCGGGCCATAGGGGGACTCGTCCAATCCATATGTAATTATTTTATTTTTGATTTTTGAAGAAAGTGAGTATGAAAGGGAGTCATCTGCATTAAGAATCACTGTTGAGCCAGGGCACCTGACTAACCCGTTCGCCAGTTTGGTCAGCATATGTGATATCTCACCGTACCTATCCAGCTGGTCCCTGAATAGATTTGTTATAACTACAATTTCAGGCTGCATCTGTGGAGCTGCTTTTTCAAAAGCTGCTTCATCGCATTCAATAACTGCATATTCATGCCTTGGTTTTCCGGTTATACTGCAGTTCAAGGCAAAGGCTGCAGCAATTCCCGGAAGAAGGTTGGCACCGGATTTGTTTTCAAAAAAATCAAGGCCGGCACATTTTAGTATATTTCCGGTTATCCTTGAAGTAGTGGTTTTACCGTTTGTCCCGGTAACTGCCAGAATCTTTATGTCGGAAGAGAGTTCCCTCAACAAACCGGGACACAAAAAAAGAGCAATACGACCGGGTAGGGAAGTACCTCCGCTGCCGAAAAACCTTAGTAAAAAAGTAGTGAGCCTAGCTGCTGCAATGGCCGATATCCTGCGGAATTTCATGAATGAAGTATAACACAGGCAAGAAGCAAATTGAAAACATAAGAATGGTAGGATATAATCAACACGGTATCTTTATATGCCGGAATGATTACAAACTGATTCAAACTGCGGAGGTTTGGTTTGACTGAAGATGAGAAGACTCTAATAGTGAAGTGTCAAAAAGGCGATTATGAAGCCTTTGAAATACTTATTGATAAATATAATGAAAGGGCTTATGCCGTTGCTTTCGGAGTCATGGGCAATCATCATGATGCTTCTGACATGACTCAGGAATCATTTATAAAAGTATACAAGAACATTGGTAAATTCAATTTCAGAAGTTCATTCAATACCTGGCTCTACCGGATTGTAAAAAACACATGTATTGATGAACTGAGAAAGAAGAAAAGAAAGAAAGTTGTATCCCTTGATGCAGGCATAGAAGGAGACGACGGGGACTATTTCATGCAGGTTGTTGATGAAAAAGCTGATATCCAGGCAAAACTCGAAAGTGAGGAAACAACGGAGTTGGTTTGGAGTGCCCTTGAAAAACTGAATGAAAAACATAGGAGCGTATTGGTTCTTGCTGACATAAAAGGATATGATTATCTGGAAATTTCCAGGATGCTGGATCTGCCGCTGGGTACCGTTAAATCAAGGATATCCAGGGCAAGGGAAAACATGGCAGAAATTCTGAAAAGAATTGGAACTTTTTAAGTAATGACTCGTTAAATAAATAAAGGAGACAATAATGCAAAGGGCTTGCAGTGAAAAAATTGAAATGATAAATGAGCTGGTAAGCGGAAATCTTGATCATAGGGAAAGAGAAGCCGTTGAACGCCATATTTCTGAATGCATAGATTGTCAGAAATATTTCAAGGAAATTTCTGCAGTAAAAAATGCATTGGGTACTCTTGAACTAAAACCTTCAGCAGATATCAAAAGAAATATCATGTCTGAGATTACAAAAGCAAAGGTAAAGAGTACCGGGAGCAAATGGCTCCGACCGGCATATGTCGCATCATATGCTGCAGCTGCCTGTCTGGTTCTGGTATTTTCTCTTTTCTGGTTCAACGGAGGTCTTTTCAGGGGTGGAATGACGGAAGAATCATCCGAGAGCTTTGATGGTTTGCAAAACAGCAAAGCCGTTGAAAACCAGAGGAACGGCAACGAAAGTGATTTATTATATTCAATGGATTCTGCTTCGGAGGAAGCAGCTGCAGTTCCTGCGCCGGAAGCTGAAATGGTTATGGTAGAACAGAAATCTCCGGGATATACAGCAAAGATTCTTGAAGAAGAGGGATACTCATTCCATACAAGTGCCTTCGGAGGTAGTGGCTCAGACAAAATAAATGAAGATGGTTTGGACCTCGCAGGAACATACGGGTATTCAGACGGTCAGGATATATTATATATAACGGCAAATTACAGTCTGGATGAGGTTATGAACGTATTAACAGCCGAATATAGCCTAAATATAGTGGAAAAGGATGAAGTGAGTATACTGGCTGAAGTACCGGACGGTATGCTGGCATCAATTGAAATAAGGCTGGATCTTGCTGCAGGGGCAACTTTGGATGAAAACAGCAGAAGCTATCTTGTTCGTATTCTATCCATCAATTAAACCACACACTTATCTGATATAATGGAGATGTGATTGCACATCCCTTTTTATGTGCATCAAAATACTTTAAAGGGCCATTCTATGAATAAACTAATGCTGATTGACGGAAACAGTATATTAAACAGATCCTATTTTGCCATGTACGGAAGAAACATGCTTAAAACAAAGGACGGATTGTTCACCAATGCTGTGTTCGGATTCCTGAATACCTACGACAAGTTCCTTAAGAGCGAGGAACCAACACATATATTGGTTGCCTTTGACATGAAATACCCCACATTCAGGCATGAAAAATATAAAGAATACAAAGCAGGAAGAAAACCTATGCCTGAAGAACTGGTCATGCAGTTACCGGTTACCAGGGAGGTGCTGGATGCTATGGGAATCAAAAGAATTGAGTTGAAGGGTTATGAAGCCGATGACATAATCGGAACATTCAAGTATCAGGCGGAAAAAAAGGGATGGGATACAGTTGTAATTACAGGTGACAGGGATATGATGCAGCTGGCTTCCGACAAGTGCACTGTAAAAATACCCACCACTCTAAAGGGGAGTCCGTATGTCCGTGAATATGACAGAAAGAAAATACTGGATGAATACGGTATTGAACCGGGTGACTTCATTGAAGTAAAGGCTTTGATGGGAGATAAGTCAGATAATATACCCGGAGTCAGGGGCATAGGAGAAAAAACAGCAGTAAAGCTTATAGCTGAGTACAGGACCCTTGAAAACCTTTATGAAAACATTGATAAAATAAAATCCGAATCCATTAGGGAAAAGCTTCTGTCAGATAAAGAGAACGCTTTTCTAAGCAGGGAGCTGGGAAAGATTTGTCTTGACTGTCCGATACCATTCAGGGAAGAGGAACTGAAAAGGGATGAATTGGACGAAGTCAGGCTGCTTTCACTTTTCAAAAAACTTGAATTTTCATCTTTTATCAAGAAATATGGTCTAAAGGGGGTAAATGATGAAAAGACTGAAATCAATGTAGTGGAAAACGGTAAAAATGTGAAACTTGATAATGCAGTGATTTACTGCAGATTCGATGATACAGGCCGAATTAGTCAGGCTGCATTTACTGAAAACGGGAGGGATATTTACCTGTATTCAGATGAGGAAAAAATTGATTCAGCACTCGTAAGATTAAATGCTGTAAGAGGGCACTATCTTAAGGAAGTTTTGAAATACATGCTTGGCAGAGGAATGAAAATTCCGAAGGTTACATTCGACACGGCGGCGGCAGTTTACCTTGCTGATGCACTTAAAGATACATATGGAGTCGAGGAACTTGCCGTAAAATATCTTGAAATGTCGTTTCCGGACGCAGAAAAAACTGCGGTTAGAGCTTCCATGGTTTACTTTTTGGAATTGAAAATGACAGATGTTCTGGCTGATCTTGGAATGGCAGAACTTCTCAATGATGTTGAACTTCCCCTGATAGAGGTACTTGCAAGCATCGAACATCTTGGTTTTTGTGCCGACAGCAGTTTTCTGGGCAAATTCGAAGATAAGATCGGTAAGGATATTGAAAAGCTGGAAAATGATATCTTCAGTGATGCAGGTAAGAAATTCAATATAAATTCACCAAGACAACTGGGGGAAATACTTTTCGGGGAGATGAACCTGCCCTATGGAAAGAAAACAAAAACTGGATACTCTACGAAGGCTGAAATCCTTGAAAAGCTTGCACCTGAACATAATATTGCAGCCTTGATTTTGGAGTATCGTCAACTGGCCAAACTAAAATCAACCTATACCACAGGATTAAGGAAAGCCATTGCAGAGGACGGTAGAATACACTCAAGATTCAGACAGACTGTTACTGCAACCGGTAGATTGAGCAGTACTGAACCAAATCTTCAGAACCTTCCGGTAAGGACAGAACTGGGTAGGGAAATCAGAAAAGCATTCATACCCGGAAGCAGCGATTTTCTGCTTACCAGTGCAGATTATTCACAGATTGAACTTAGGGTGCTTGCACATGTTGCTGATGATTCGGAAATGAAGAAGGCTTTTTTGGGAAGGGAAGACATACATACCATGACTGCGGCAAAGGTATTCGGCGTTGATGAAAGGTTTGTTACAGGTGAAATGAGAAGGGCCGCCAAGGCGGTGAACTTTGGTATTATTTATGGTATTTCAGATTTCAGTTTATCAAAAGATATAAATGTTTCTGTCAAGACTGCAGGTGAATATATAGATGAATATCTTAACCAATACAAGGGTGTAAGGAAATATATGAAGGATATTATTGAATTTGCAAAGGAAAACGGCTATGTAAGTACCATCTTCGGCAGAAGGAGATACATACCTGAACTGGAAAGCAAAAACTATAATGTGCGCGAGTTTGGGAAGAGGGTTGCTTTGAATGCACCAATACAAGGAGCTGCAGCGGATATCATAAAAAAGGCCATGAATGATGTGTACAGGAATCTGAAGGAAAAGGGACTGAAATCACGGCTTATCCTACAGGTTCATGATGAACTTGTAGTTGAGACCCATAAGGATGAAGTCGATACAGTGGAAAAACTTCTGAAGGAGCGTATGGAAGGAGCTGTTTCATTGGATGTACCGCTGACGGTTGAAGTTAAAACCGGAAAGTCATTGTATGAAACCAAATAAGACCTTTATCATAGGAATAACCGGAAGAATTGCGACAGGAAAGAGCAGCCTGGCGAAAGCTTTCGGGAAATATGGTTTTGAAGTAATTGATGCAGATGAAATCTACAGGAAACTGTTCATCGAATCGTCATCGATGCGTAAGGAATTATACGATTTTTTCGGGACACTGGATAAATCTGAAATTCTGGAAAAGATTATTTCAGACAAAGATACTTATCTGAAACTGAATGCCATTACACATCCGTATGTAGAAAGAAAAATAATTGATTGTATCGAAAACGATACTAACGGCAGGATTGTTCTTGATGTGCCAATCCCGACAAGAAAAGGATTCATCGATCTGTGTGACTATATTTTCTGTACGGATTGCAGTTTGGATGTACAGGTAGAAAGACTTCAGAAAAGAAATGGTATCGAAAGGGACGAAGCACTTGAAAGGATTGGACTTCAGAAGGACAGGGAGGAATATATTGATGTCTGTGATTGCGTTATCAGTACTTGCGGAATGAATACAGGTATTTTGTTTGAAATAGCAGGACGTTTCCTTGCAACAAAATAATATGAATCAGAGTATATTGTTTATATATATCAAAAATGTTAATATATTACTGTAATATTATACAAAAGAGGAGGTTGTGCAATGCGAGAAGCAATAATAAGTGTATCCGCGATTGCCAGCGATAAGGAAAAACATCAAAAGCTAAACTTTTTTGCCAATGGGAAAATAAGCAATCTAGACAAAGTAGGGAACCTCCAGTTCTCAAGAAAGGATATGGGAGCTGATTTCCTTTTTTCTTTGAGCGAAAACATGGAATGCATAATTGAACAGAGCAATACTGTTGTCAATGTTGAAAAGGAATTGAAAAGATTCCACAAAAAATTTTCCGGCTTGTCTGAAAATGAAAAAATGGATGGTTTCGTCAATTGCATTCGTGGAACTTATGACTTCATTTATGGTGTCAGCGGTGAGAATGAAATTGAGTTTTCCAAGGATAAACTATTTACAGGTATTTTGTTTGCAAACGGCATGTTCAGGGCAGTTTCAACCAACTATAACTCCATATACATGATTAGGAAAGGAAAGGTTATTAATCTTTTCACCAAACAAGGGACAGAAGCTCAACCTGCAAACAATCAAAAGGATGCTGAGTATTCTCCTTCTGCAGATGTCATCAAACAATATAACGGCAATGAGATTCTTCCCGGTGATATGTTTATATTTGCTACAACCAATGCAAATTCCAAACTGGATTCAGAGATTATCGGCAATATGATGAACAAGGAATATGATGCTGATGAAACATCATGGAAAATTGCTGAGAAGATAAATATGCATGGAGTGACTGATAATTTCATAGCTATGGTACTAAGGGTTGATGCAACAAGGGATACTGAGGATGTGCCAGCTGCAGTTATCGAAAATCCGGAAGAGGTAAAGAAACCCGAACCGGAGCCGGAAAAGGAAGTTCCTGAGATAGGAATAAAGGATAAAGAGGAACAACCTGAAAAGGAAGGTTCAGCAGGAAATAAAATATTTTCAGCTGCAGCTTCAATATTCCGCAGTAGGAAATCAGATGACATTGAGGAAGACCAACAGGTCAATGAGATGGACACGGGTAATGAGGAAATTGCTGAACAAGATGAAAAAATAGATGAAACTGACAAAAAAGATGATAAAATAAATCAGGAAAATGAAGACCCTTATTCAGGAAAAAGAGATTCCTACAAAAGCAAAATGAGTTTTCCCGGTATAAGCGGGGATTTCAGAAAGGTAAACAAAAAAAGGCCGATATTTATGAAAAGAAGAATGAATATATATCTAAAGAGGTTTGTAAGTATTTTGATTGTGCTTCTCCTGATGGCAGGGATAGTGTATGGTATGGTCAAATTGCTGAACCTGATTTTCACAAAGGATGATCCGCTTGAGATCGAAGTAAGCCCTACACCTACGGTCACTGCAACGCCGACACCAACACCCACGCCGACACCTACACCGACACCTACGCCTACCCCGACACCTTCTGCAACACCTGAACCTGCGTATATAGAGTATACAGTGCAGTCCGGTGATACGTTATCGAAGATCAGTGCTTTGTTCTATGACGGTGATTCCAACCACGTTGCGGAAATAGTTGCCTTCAATGAGAATATTACGGATCCAAGCTTGATTCGAGTAGGGCAGGTTATCAAAATTCCCACCCTATATACCGATGAGCCTGAAGAATAACCAAACGATAATCAGCGTCCTTTCACGGGGCGCTTTTTTTGTGTTTTTAAGTTGCATAAAGATTATTTTGACAAAACAGCATTGTGAAGATATAATATGACAAGCAATAATACTTTACAGGAGATTTATGATTGATATTATAAAAATTGGAATACTGTATGACTATTATGAAAACCTCCTGACTGAAAGGCAAAGGACAATTCTTGTCATGTACCTGAATGAAAATCTTTCTTTGGCTGAAATATCAGAAGAAGTTGGAATTACAAGACAGGGAGCTCATGACATAATATCCAGGACCTCTGCAAAACTCTTGGAATACGAGGCAAAGCTGAAGCTTCTGGATAAAAGGAATACAAACAGGAAAGCAGTAAGGGATATCATTGAGGATATAGAAACAGGAAGAAAAGCAGAAGCAATTGAAAAAGTAAGAAAGCTAGTATATTGATTTATGGCAATTTTTGAAGGTTTATCATCAAAATTTGAAAAAATAATAAAAAATCTGAGAAACAGCGGTCGTGTTACCGAAAAGGATATCAAGCAGATAAACAGGGAAATAAAGATGGCTCTGCTGGAGGCTGATGTAAACTACAAGGTTGTCAAGACTTTCATCGGGGACATTTCAGAAAAAGCTTCCGGATCCGAAATAATGAAAAGCCTTACACCCGGACAGCAGATCATAAAGATAGTACATAATGAAATGATTGAACTCCTGGGTGGGAAAACAGAAGGACTTAGCCTTAAAAAGAGCGGACTATCCGTTATTCTTATGTGTGGTCTGCAGGGTACAGGTAAAACTACAACGTGTGGTAAATTGGCAAATCATCTCAGAAAAGAGGGTAAGTCAGTCATGATGGCTGCATGTGATATACACAGGCCTGCAGCTGTTCAGCAGCTTAGAACCTTGGGAAAGCAGCTTGATATACCGGTTTATGGTTCTGATGCCGGGGATGCTGTCAAAATTGCATCAGATGCAGTTAAGGAAGCAAAAAGCAAAAAAATTGATGTTCTTATAATCGATACTGCAGGAAGACTTCATATTGATGATGATATGATGGAAGAACTAAAGGATATAGAAAAGGTATCGGAACCTGTTGAGACCCTTTTGGTTGTTGACTCCATGACAGGACAGGACGCTGTAAATGCTGCCGAACATTTCAATGAAAACATGGAAATTTCTGGAATCATTCTTACAAAACTTGATGGTGATACCAGAGGAGGGGCAGCTCTTTCAGTTAAATTCGTTACCGGAAAGTCCATCAAGTTTGCCTGCATCGGCGAAAAAATGAATGATATTGAAGTTTTTCACCCTGACAGAATGGCATCAAGGATACTCGGTATGGGAGATGTTCTGTCGCTTATTGAGAAAGCCAGTCAGAATATTGACGAGGAAAATGCCAGGGCCATGGAAAAAAAGCTTATGGATGCAAGCTTTACTCTGGACGATTTCCTGTCCCAGATGGAACAGTTGGAACAAATGGGACCCTTGGAGGACTTGCTGGGAATGATGCCCGGTGCAGCCGGTAAACAAATGAAAGGGATGAAGGTTGACGAAAGACAGCTCGCCAGGACAAGGGCAATCATTCAGTCAATGACGCCTGCTGAAAGAAGAAATCCGAGGATACTGAATGCTTCAAGGAGAAAAAGAATTGCAGCAGGCAGCGGAAATCCAATTCAAAGTGTCAATAAACTTGTAAAGGACTTTGAAGGGATGAAAAAATTATTCAAAGGTATGAAAAATAAAAAGAGGTCAATGAAAGGCTTAGGAATGCCTTTTTGATAAAGAACATTTTAGGAGGAAAGAAAATTGGTTAAGATCAGACTTAAGAGAATCGGAGCAAAGAAAAGCCCCTTTTACAGGGTAGTGGTAGCAGATTCAAGAGCACCCAGGGACGGTAAGTTCATAGAAGAAATAGGAACATATGATCCAATGAGTGATCCTACGAAATTCTCTGTTGATGAAGAAAAAGTCAAGGAATGGATTGCCAAGGGTGCGCAGGTTACTGATACAGTAAAGGCTTTGCTTAAGAAAAACAGCATATCAAGCTAGGGGATTATGATGAAAGAATTACTTGAAATGATTACCAAGGCTCTTGTGGATAATCCTGATGATGTCAGCATTTCCGTAGTTGAGGAAGAATATAACACCATTCTGCAAGTGCGTGTAGCTGATGAGGATATGGGCAGAATCATAGGAAAAAGGGGAAAGATTGCAAAAGCTATCCGTACATTGATGAAGGCTTATGCAATCAAGGAAAAGAAGAGGATTCTTGTAGAAATAGTTGACTGATTGACACGCAATGGAAGACATGATGGAAATCGGAATCATTGCCGGAGGGCATGGACTGAGGGGTGAAATAAAGTTTTACCCCTATTCCGACAATCCGCAAAACCTTCTTGAAGTGAGGAACTTCCACTGCGAAAAAGGTCTGCTTAAGATTTTGACTTCCAAAATAAACGGCAGGTTCATTGTCATTAAGACATCTGCAGTCAATGACAGGGAAACAGCTGATTCAATGAAGGGTCTCAAGCTCTACATGCGCCGACAGGAAGCCAAACCGCTTAAGGAAGGTGTTTATTACATAAGTGACATAATAGGCTGTGCAGTATTTGAAGAGGAAGAACCAATTGGTATAGTAGATGATGTCATGAGGACCGGGTCCAATGATGTATATGCCATAAAAAAAGAGGACGGAAGTGAGATTCTTTTGCCGGCACTGAAGGATGTAATACTGAAAGTAGACATTGAAGGCAAAAGAATTGATATCAGGATTCCGGAAGGGCTTGTTGATGGCGAAGAGGTTTAATGTACTTACAATTTTCCCGGATATATTTGCACCTGTAGAAACCGGTGTTATTGGAAAAGCTGTGGAAAATGGCCTGATAAGCATAAATACGATAAATATACGTGATTTCTCAAAGGACAGGCACAAGAATACTGATGACTATCCATACGGAGGCGGAGAGGGTATGTTGATGACACCCCAACCTCTGTATGATGCGTGGAAAAGCATTGAAAAACCCGGAAAAACAATTGTTCTTTCACCGAAGGGAGCAAAATATAATCAACAAAAATGCCTTGAGTTATCAGAAAACGATAATATTACAATCGTATGCGGAAGATATGAAGGAATTGACAAAAGGGTAGTTGACCTGATTGCTGACGAAGAAATTTCCATTGGGGATTATGTTATTTCCGGAGGTGAACTTGCGGCAATGATTTTGATCGATTCTGTCTCAAGGCTTGTACCGGGGGTTCTTGGAAATGAAAACGGAAGTTCAAATGATTCTCATTTCCAGGGTTTACTCGAATATCCGCAATATACAAGACCTGCTGATTTTATGGGTATCCAGGTACCTGAAATACTACTTTCGGGGAATCATGCCAAGGTTGATGAATTCAGAAAAAGAGAAAGCCTGATACTCACATGGTCGGTTAGGCCGGATATGATAAGAAAAAGAGGTTTGGACAGGGAGGAATCTGAAATACTGGCAGATCAATTTCCTGAAGATACTGATGAATTTATAAAACTTTTAAAGGAATAGGTGAATTATGTACAGATTGGATTTGATAGAAAAAGTTGACTATGAATTGGCAGAAGCAATTGAGAAAGAAGTGCAAAGACAGAGAAATAACATTGAACTGATTGCCAGTGAAAATTTTGTAAGTGAAGCTGTACTTGATGCAATGGGAACACCCCTGACCAATAAATATGCAGAAGGATATCCGGGAAAAAGATATTACGGTGGCTGTGAATATGTTGATGTGGCAGAAAATCTTGCAATAGAAAGAGCAAAGGAACTATTCGGAGCAGACCATGCCAATGTTCAGCCGCACTCCGGTGCTTCGGCAAATCTTGCGGTATTCTTTGCCGTATTGAATCCCGGAGACAAGGTCCTGGGTATGGATCTTTCATGCGGCGGACATCTATCCCATGGTATGTTCAAGAACATTTCCGGTAAATATTTCAATGTTGTCAGTTATGGTGTAAATAAACAAACCTCCGTGATTGACTATGATGAAGTCAGGGATATTGCGCTGAAGGAGAGGCCCAAACTTATAATTGCAGGTGCCAGTGCATATTCAAGATATATAGATTTTAAAAAGTTTTCTGAAATCGCCGTGGAATGCGGGGCATATCTTATGGTGGATATGGCTCATATTGCCGGTCTTGTTGCAGCAGGACTTCATCCTGACCCCGTACCTTATGCAGACTTTGTAACTACGACTACTCACAAGACATTGAGAGGACCAAGAGGCGGTTTGATTCTTTGCAGGGAAGAGCATGCAAAAAAATTAAACAGTGCAGTATTCCCCGGAACCCAGGGCGGACCGCTTATGCATATCATAGCAGCAAAAGCTGTTGCCTTGAAAGAAGCAATGCAGCCGGAGTTCAGGCAATATCAGAAAAATATTCTTGAAAATTCATCGGCTTTGGCCGACAGTCTTATGGAAAATGGTCTGGAACTCGTATCCGGCGGTACTGACAACCACCTGATGCTTGTAGACCTTAC
>Ga0180430_10003412_pt1 | contig 13726 bp, 10 predicted proteins | sample SS_ome_9_FD_132999 | JGI IMG/M metagenome (GOLD analysis project Ga0180430, IMG submission 132999) | Hypersaline lake sediment archaeal communities from the Salton Sea, California, USA - SS_1_S_2 metaG | ecosystem: Environmental > Aquatic > Non-marine Saline and Alkaline > Hypersaline >... | reverse complement strand
GTGGTGGTGCTCAGCGTCTGGGCGCTGATGCTCTTCATCTCCCCGCTCTGGCTGTCGCGCTTCCGCTTCGGCCCGTTGGAGTGGCTCTGGCGCAGCCTGACCTACTGGAAACGCCAGCCGTTCCTGAGGTGATCGCGGCGGCGGGCAATAAAAACGCCGGGAGCCCGCGGGCCCCCGGCGTTGTCGCGTACCGCTGGTGCCGCGCTACGGCGCCGCGGCGGTGACCGTGCAGGCGTCGCCCGCCGTGTCGCCGGCCGGCGGGTAGGGCGGCTGGTTGTAGGGCGCCGGCGTGACGTCGGCGGCCAGCAGGGTGAAGGTGTTCGTGCCGATCAGCGTGCCCAGGGCCGGGATGGCCTGGTTCCAGGCGCTGACGTAGTCCTCGCCGCCGGCCACGTTGGTGAAGCCGGCGCGCCAGCTGCCGATCTGCATCCCCGAGGCGAGGCCGACATCGATGCGGCCGGCGATGCGCCGCACCTGGTCCGGGTAGAGGTTGCCCAGCGTGGCGGTCATCGTGGTGGTGAAGGGCACGGTGCCGCTGCCCGGCACGCAGGTCAGCGAGGCCGAAACGGTCTCGGCGGTGTCCTCGCAGCCGTAGCCCATGGCCTGGAAGGCGTCCACGCCGGCCTCGACCACCGAGCCGTCGTTGAGGTCGGAGGCCTCGAAGCGCACCTTCACCTGGTCGGTGAGGGGAATGTAGTCGCCGGCCCAGAAGGTGTGCAGGTTCCAGCCGGCCGGGGCCGTCGGGCCCACCGTCTCCACCTCGACCCAGCTGGCGCCGTTGTCGCCGGAGATCCAGATGACGAAGACGTCGTTGTTCGGGTCGGCGCCGAAGCTGTTCGAGTACCAGAGCGCGAAGCGGATCATCGCGTCCTCGTAACCCGAGAGGTCGATGGCGGGCGAGATGAGCCAGGTCGTGCCATCGTCCACGTCGGAGTTGCCGTAGACATTGTCGGTGAGGTAGCAGGCGCCCGAACCGTCGTAGTCGGCCCCCGGGTCGCCCCGCTCGCCGTTGCCCACCGGCACGCCGCGGTCCCATGTGCCGTCGCCCAGGCCCGCCGAGTCCTCCACCGTCCAGCCGAGATCGTCCTCGAAGTCGTCCTCGAGCAGGCCGGTGAGGGTGCCCACCATCGAGCTGCAGACGGTGGCCGGGGCGTCCTCGGGCTCGGTCACCGTGGCGCCGAGGTCGCCGCCGGCACTGAAGTAGTACTCGGGGCTGCCGGCGCAGCTCGCCGGGGGCAGGGTGGCGCGGTAGAGGCCGCCGCCCAGGTCGGCGAACGCGGCGGTGCTGAAGGCGCCGCCGTCGAAGCGGTAGTGCAGCGTGCCGCTTCCCGGCACGTAGGTCTCGCTGCCGTCGAGGATCTCCACCATGATCTCGGTGGCCGTGCCCGGGGCGATGAACTCGGGCACGCCGTCGGGGAGGTTGACCCGCAGCGGCGGGTTGTCGGTGGTCAGCGCCTTGATGCAGAAGTTGGCCGTCTCGTCGTGGGTCGTGAGATCGACCCAGCCGGCGCCGTCGCGGTAGAGGCTCTCGCCGGGATTGGCCGCCGACTCGACGATGACCCGGTAGGAGGCGCCGAGCAGCACCGGCACGTCCGAGGTGCAGTCGTAGGGCAGGCCGCCGCTGCCCAGCTCGAGGTAGACGTAGAAGTCCTCGCCGGCGTCGATGGCCAGCGGGGTGTCGAGGTCGATGGTGTGGAAACCGCGGTAGGCCATGGTGCCGCTCTTCTCGGCCAGCAGGGTGGCCAGGCTGCCGCCGGTGTAGTCGTCGTAGATCCGCACGGTGTAGGCGACGCTGTTCGCCGCGGTGTAGAAGCTCACCGCCTCGATCTTTTCGTCGCTGTCGGCGACGAAGGCGTTGAAGGCCTCGGTATAACCGGTGAGCGTGTCCCGCCAGCCGTGGTAGTCATGGTAGTAGACGTTGTCGTAGGCCATCGGCTCGACGTTCTGCAGGGACACCGCGCCCATGAACGGTTCCTGGCAGCACCACTTGTCCTCGTAGGCGATCCAGAAATAGCCGTTGTCGCCGAAGCTGGTGCCCCAGCTGTTCTTGCACAGCCAGGCCCCGGGGTTCGGGGCGTGGGTCACGCGGTCGTCGTCCCAGCCGACGATGGCGATGGCGTGGTTGGGCAGCATCGAGCTGCTCATCGGCTGGTAGTGGTCGAGCCCCGACATGAAACCGTCGTCGTAGGCCATGCAGGTGCCCATCACACCCTCGGTCATGATCTTCGACTTGATCACGTCCATGTTGATCATGCCGAAGCCGAGGGTGAAGAACTCGGTATCCCGCACATAGTAGTAGTGGTAGTCGTCGCTGTCGCGCTCCGGCGGCACGCCGTAGGATTGCCCGTCGATGTCCCGCACCGCGCCCTCCCCGCGCGAAAGGTAGGCCGAGGTGACCTTGTAGTCGCCGCCCATGTGCACCTCGAGGCCGGCGCCGCTCGGCGGGTCGATGTCGTCGTTGTGGTGGTCGTTGAAGCCGTTCCACCAGTCGAGGTGATACTCGGCGAGGTTCGGCTCGCCGATCTCGCCGGCCGCGGCCCAGACCCCGGTCATCAGCAGATTGCCCTCCATGGCCGCCATGGCGCCATGGGTCCAGCAGGTGCCGCCCTCCTGGCTCTTCACCGAGGTGACGTAGTTCTCGCCGCCCACGTCGCGCAGGTCGAAGCTGGCGGGGATCTCCCCAGCGGGGGCCGAACCGGCAATGAGCAGCAGGGCCGCCGCCGGGATGATCAAACGATGGATGCTTCGGATGATGGACATGTTTTCGTACTCCTGGTGGTATTTCTGCGGTTCGGAGAAACCCGGTCGATAGACGTCTGGAATGCCCGGAAACCCGGAGCAGCCGGCGGTCTGGCGAGTACCGCCGGCACCGCCGCCTGGCGGCGGCGGAAGCTCCCGGACAGCTGTTCTGAACTCAATATACGCCCGGAGGGGAGGGGGCGCAAGGCATACAAGTGCCAAGTTTTCCAATGGTTTTGGTGGGGAACGCGAGGCAAAAGCTACCTGGCGAAGGCGATGAACTTCTGCTGGTCCGCGGCCACGGCACCGCCCATCACCTCGGCCACCGTACCGCCGAACATCCGCCCCAGCAGGCCGGCGTTCATGTTGCCGATGTAGGTCCTGCCGTCGTCCTTCTGGTAGACGCTGATCGTGCAGGGCATGAAGACCGAGACCCGCTTGTTGCCGTCCTCGTCGAGGATGCGGAAGGCGTGGTGCGGCTGGCAGAGGTCCACCAGCATCACCGGCGGCAGCTCGCCGCCACCGTGCTTCTTCACCGACTTGTGCAGCTTCCGCACGTCGGAGACCACCCAGTCGTTGGCCTCGGCGTTGGCCTTTATCCGGTCCACCGTCTCCTCGACGTCGAAGGGGCTGACCCGTTCTTCGAGCATCAGGCCCGGCATCACGTTCCAGCCCACCACGCCGGCCAGCAGCACCCCGGCGATCACCCCGACAATCAATCCGATCACGAATTTCATCGATATGACTCCTCGTTATCACCCGGCGGTCCGGCCCGCCATCATCGGTTCACCCCGGTAAGATGCCCCGGGGCCCCGGGAGGTTACAGGCCCGCAACGGAATCCCGCCTCGAGTTCGCCGGCGATGCTGCTGCCCCGGCGCCGTACAACCAACCGCCCTGCCCACCCGCCGGGGGCCGGCACGAGGGGACCTGCGTGGTGGCGGGTGTCGCACCGTAGCGGCTTCCCATCATCCCCGATGATTCCCGTTGACGGCACGGCTGCGCACCGCTAGACTTTTTCCACGACATCCAGGCGACTCATTTGCAGGAGGCCGCGCATGAACACCATCGATGATCACCGATCACAGCCCATGACCGTCGGGGACTGGTTCGTCACCATCCTCATTCTTGCCCTGCCGCTGGTGAACATCATCATGTACTTCTACTGGGCCCTCAGTTCCACCGGCAATATCAACCGCAAGAACTTCTGCATCGCATCACTGCTCTGGGTCGCCATCGGCTTCGGGCTCTTCCTCGTCTTCCTCATGTTCGGCGGCCTGATCGCCGCACTCTCCGGTTCATGAGCCCGGTGACCGCACTGATCGGCATCGACTGCGCCACGCAGCCTCGCAAGGTGGGGCTGGCCCTCGGCTACACCACGCCCGAGGGCGTGCGCGTGGTCGAGTGCTGCACCGGCAGCAGGGCCGATCCGCCCGCAGCCATCGTCGAGCGCTGGCTGTCACTGCCTGGCGAAGCCCGCGACGAAGCCGTCTCTCCCCTCGCCATCCTCGCCCTCGACGCCCCACTCGGCTGGGCCAGGCCGCTGGGTGAATCCCTGGCCGGCCACCGCGCCGGCCAGCCGATGGGGCACGATGCCAACGCCCTCTTCCGGCGCCGCACCGATACCGATATCCGCCGGCGCTACGGGAAACGCCCTCTCGAGGTGGGGGCCAATCTCATCTCACGGACGGCAGTGGCGGCACTGCAACTGCTGGAGGACCTTCGGCGCCGAACGGGCCGGCCGATCCCCCTGGCCCGGGATGCCGACGACCGGCCGCCCATCTCCGCCATCGAAGTCTACCCTGCGGTCACCCGCCGTTCGCGGCAGGTTCCGGACCGTGGCGGCAGCCTGGACGGGCTCGCGGGGAGCATCGAGCTCGAGGCCGGCGTCTCACCCGTGGATTGCACCGCCGACATGATCGACGCCATGGTCTGCGTGCTCGCTGCCGCGGACTTCATCACCGGCCGCTGTGTCAAACCAGCCGACGTCGAGCTCGCCGAGATTGAAGGCTGGATCTGGGCACCGTGACCGGCACCACCCAACCCGCAAGGTCAAAGCGGCCCACCGGGCCCTCTCCGCGATTCTCGTTGACGGCACCGCCGCGCCCCGCTAGACTTTTCCCAATCGGCATCTTCGACAGGCACCATCAGAACGTCCATCCGATCGGAGGCACACATGCGCGAACGCGAGCTCTGGGTGACTTATCTTCTCTGGTTCTTCTTCGGGATCATCGGTGTCCACAAGTTCTACCTCAACCGGTTCGGCTGGGGGATTCTCTACATCTTCACCGGCGGAATCTTCTTTATCGGCTGGCTCATCGACCTCTTCACCATCCCGATGCAGGTTCGACGCTACAACGAGGAGGTGCAGGCGGCGAGGCGAGGCTGACGAGTCCCGGAATACTTCGTCAAGCATCAACGATTCGTTCAACAGCCAGCGGCCCGACCCTAATACGCCATGAAACAGAAGTGCCAGGCGGGAGACACGGAAACATGAAGGCCGCCGACCTCTGCGCGGAACTGGAGCAGGCCCTGTCGCGCCCGGCCCCGTTCTCGGTCTACACCGCCGATGCGCTGTGGACCGACCCCCACACGTCCGAGCAGATGCTGCGCTACCACCTCGATCCGGACGTCGATCTCTCTTCGAGGCGAACCAGCTTCATCGACGAGTCAGCCGGGTGGATGGTCGAGCGGTTCGGCCTCGGCGACGGGAGGCGGGTCATCGATTTCGGCTGCGGCCCGGGGCTCTACGCATCCAGGTTCGCCGCCGCCGGCGCACGGGTCACCGGCGTGGACTTCTCGCCGACTTCGCTCCGCTACGCCAGGAAGCAGGCCGATGAAGCGGGGCACGATATCGCCTACCAGCAGGCCAACTACCTCGAGTTCGAACCGCCCGGCACCTTCGACCTGGTGACCATGATCATGTGCGACTTCTGCGCCATGAGCCCGGACCAGCGGGGGCAGATGCTGGACACCTTCCGCCATGCGCTGGCACCGGACGGGCGAATCGTCTTCGACGTCTACTCGCTGGAAGCCCTGAAGCAGAAAGAGGAAGTGGCCATTGTCGAGGAGAACATGCTCGACGGGTTCTGGTCGCCGTTACCCTACTTCGGCATCCTGGCCAGATTCAAATACAAAGAAGAGCGCGTGAGCCTGGACAAGTACACCATCGTCGACGAACAGGCGAAACGCGAGGTCTTCAACTGGCTGCAGTATTTCACGCCGGAGAGCCTCGAGCAGATGCTGCGCGGCCACGGGCTGGCCGTCGAAGCCCTGCTCGGCAACGTGGCCGGTCACCAGTTTGACCCCGCCGGCACCGAGTTCGCCATTGTCGCCGTAAAGGACTGAAGTGGCTGCACATCCAGGCGACCGGCCCATGCCGTCCCGGCGGTCGGATATCGGGCCGCTGAACCGGCATGCGAACACTTCGGACCCGCATCCGCTTGACGAGCCTCAAGTTGACCGATCCAACGGGCCGAAATAGTGTATATTGGCGAAAAACGCTGGAGCGTCAAGAAGAGCACGATGTCAGACACGATACTGCAACGCATCGATTTCGAGAAAATCCGCATCCTCCTGCAAAGCTACTTCGAATCGACCGGGTTCGTCGTCGCTATCCTGGATCTGGAGGGGAATGTCCTGGCGCGGTCCGATTGGCAGAAGATCTGCGGGGACTTCCACCGCGCGAATCCGAACGCCTGCAGGAAATGCCGGGAAAGCGATACCGTATTGGCCGGCAAGATGAAGTCCGGCGAAAATTACTCCATCTACAAGTGCCTGAACGGGCTCATCGACGTTGTCGCCCCGATCAAGATCAATGACCGGCACGTTGCCAATATCTACACCGGTCAGGTCCTCTTCGATGAACCGGACCGCAAGTTCTTCATCGAGCAGGCAGAAGCCTATGGCTTCGACAAGGAGGAATACCTTGCGGCCCTGGACCTGGTCCCCATCGTATCGGAGGAAAGCCTGAAACGTGTGATGGGCTTCCTGGCCAACCTGACGCTGCAGATCAGTGAATCGACAATGCAGAAGGTCGAGCAGGACAGGCTTATCCTCCAGACCAGGAAAAGCGAAGAAAACTTCCGGAAATTATTCGAAAACTCCCCATTCGGCATCATGATCTGCCGGATGATGATGGATGAACGGGGGAAGCCGACCGATTTCATCCATCTCGAGGCGAACCCCTCGGCCAGCGTGCATCTGGGGATGGAGCTCTCCGATCTCCTGGGCAGGAAGGCGACGGAGATTGCCGACAAGGAAACGTCCGAGCATTTCATACAGCTCTACGGAGAAGTCGTCAGAACCGGGACGCCGGCCAACAACCTCGAGCACTATTTTTCTCACCACGATCGAACGCTCCAGGTGACGGCGTTCCCCCTGGAGAACGATCTGTTCATCTTGAACTTCACCGACATCACCGAGCGCCGGAGAGCGCTGGACGAACTGAAAGTCAGCGAAGCCAAACTCAAAAGCATCATCGAAAACAGCACGAACCTCTTCTACTCGCATACCGCGGACGGCGAGATAACCTACATCAGCCCGCAGGTCCGGGACTACCTCGGCTACGAGCCGGAAGAAGTGATGAAACGCTGGACCGAGTTCATCACCGACAGCCCCATCAACCGGACGGCCATCGAAAATACCCGGAATGCGATCCGGACCGGGAAGCGCCAGCCCACCTATGAGCTCGAGATGCGGCGCAAGGACGGCAGGAAGATCATCGTCGAAGTGAGGGAGGCCCCGGTCGTCGTGGATGGCACGGCAACGGGCGTCGTCGGCTCGCTCGTGGATATCACCGAACACAAGAAGGCCGCAGAAGAGCGAAATTTAGTACTGACAAAGTATTCGACGTTGTTCGGGTCGATTCCTGTCGGAATCACTGTAACCGACAAGCACGGAAACATCATAGAAAGCAATAAAACCGCAGAAGCTCTGCTGGGGCTGTCTCGAGAAGCGCATGAGCAGCGATCAATCGACGGCAAAGAATGGGAACTCATTCGGCCTGATGGTACGCCCTGGCCCGCGGATGAACTCCCCGCGGTAATCGCCCTGAGGGAGAAGCGCCTGGTGGAAAACCGGGAAATGGGAGTTATCAAACCGGACAGCACGACAGTCTGGCTGAATGTTTCGGCGATTCCTATTCCGATCGAAGGTATGGGCGTATTGATTGCCTACAGTGACATGACGGAGTGGAAAACGGCCCAGCAGCAACTCAAAACAAATGAAAACCGTTATCGCAAGGCTCAGAGCATCGGGCGCGTGGGCAACTGGGAATACGATTTGGAAACGACACATTTCTGGGGGTCCGAAGAAGCCAAGCGAATCTATGGATTTGATCCCGAAGATGAAGAATTCACGACCGAAGCCGTGGAAAGCTGCATCCCGGACAGGGAGACAGTCCACCAGGCCCTGGTGGACCTGATCGAAAGAGAAAAGCCGTATGACCTCGAATTCGAGATCATCAACAGGGCTACGGGCGAAACCAGGTTCATCCAGTCGATCGCCATTCTGGAAAAAGATGAAAGAGGAAATGCCGCGAAGGTATCGGGCGTGATCCTTGATATTACGGAACGCAAGAGCATCCAGGTGGCGCTGGCCAAACGGGTGAAGGAATTGGATTGCCTTCACCATGTCGCACGGCTCGTCGAGAACCCTGATGCCACCCCGCAGGACATTTTCCAGGGAACAGCGGACCTCATTCCGCAGGCCTACGACAAACCGGACCTGACCCGTGCCCGCATCACCTTGTCCGACAGCTCATACCTGTCGGAAGGATTTCAGGAAACAGCGTACATGCAACACGCCGACATCATCGTTCGTGGAAAAAAGGCGGGCTGCATCGAGGTATTCCTGCCCGAGGATCCCGCAGGCGGCACAGTCTCCACCCTCCACGAGGAGCAGCAGCTGCTCGAAACCCTCGCCGAACGATTGGGCGGGGTGACGGAGCGCCTCCAGTCAGAGGCCGATCACGAGCGGCTGATGCTGGCCATCGGGCAGGCCGGCGAAGCGGTGGTGATCACGGACACCGAGGGAACTATCGAATACGTCAACCCGGCTTTCGAGAAGACCACGGGCTATCCGCGCGAGGAGGCCATCGGCCGGAACCCGCGTATCCTCAAGAGCGGCGAGCATGATGGCGAATTCTACAGGGAAATGTGGGGCACGCTGGAAAGGGGAGAAACGTGGAGCGGCCGCCTGGTCAACAGGAATAAGAACGGCGAGCTCTTTACCGAGGAAGCGGTGATCTCTCCGGTGCGGGACGAAACGGGACAGACGGTCAATTACGTGGCCGTCAAGCGCGACATCTCCCATCAGCTGCACCTCGAGGCCCAGTTGAACCAGGCCCAGAAGATGGAGGCTGTCGGCCGCCTGGCGGGCGGTGTGGCTCATGACTTCAACAACATGCTCAGCCTGATCATCGGTCACGCGGAAATGGCCATGGAAGAGATGGAGCCCACCCGGGAGATCTATGCCAGCCTGGGGGAAATCAAAAGGGCCGGGGAGCGGTCCGCGGATCTTACGCGCCAGCTGCTTGCGTTTGCCCGCAAGCAGACCGTGGCCCCCAAGGTAATCGACATGAACAAGGCCGTGGCGAGCATGATCCGGATGCTGGAGCGGCTCATCGGCGAGGACATCGAACTGGCCTGGCAACCTGGCGAGGCACTGTGGCTCTTGAATATCGACCCCGGCCAGGTCGACCAGATCCTGGCCAACCTCTGCGTCAACGCCCGGGACGCCATTGCCGACATCGGCAAGGTGGTCATCGAAACAGGCAACACCACCATCGACGAGGCGTATTGCAAGGCGCACCCGGAGGCATCCCCCGGCGAATACGTGATGCTGGCCGTGAGCGACAACGGCTGCGGCATGGACATCAAGTCGGTCGATACGATCTTCGAGCCGTTCTACACCACCAAGGAGCCGGGAAAGGGCACCGGCCTGGGCCTGGCCACGGTCTACGGCATCGTCAAACAGAACCAGGGCTTCATCAACGTGAACAGCGAACCGGACCGGGGTTCGACCTTCAGGATCTACCTGCCGCGCCACCATGACGAGAAGGTTGCGATGCCCGGCAAGGGACCGGACGTGCCGACCGCACGGGGCCACGAAACCGTCCTGCTCGTCGAGGACGAACCCTCGATCCTGAAGATGACCACGCGGATACTCGAGGTGGAGGGATACGCCGTGGTGGCCGCCGGGACACCGGGCGAGGCCATCCGCCTGGCGAAGGAGCATGCCGGCGATATCCACCTGCTGATGACCGATGTGATCATGCCCGAGATGAACGGGCGCGATCTGGCCAGGAACATCATGCCTCTCTACCCCTACCTTAAATGCCTCTTCATGTCGGGGTATACGTCGAACGTGATCGCCCACCACGGTGTCCTGGACGAGGGCGTGAACTTCATCTCCAAACCATTCTCGCGGGATGAACTGGCCGGCAAGTTGCGGGCGGTTCTGGATCGGGTGCACTGAGCACGCCGCCCGGGAATTCACCTTCTGAGTTGTCGACCGAAGCCCGGGGCGGGCAGGCTGTTGAAGAAACTGACGAACTACAGGATACTGACCGTCCATTGCCGGTGCGGCCTGAAGCTGCTGAAATACAGGAAAGGACCGGGACGGCGGTTGCTGAAAATCCACCGTGATCGGATCACCGTAGACTATACGGGCATCTTCATCAACGACTACTCGGAGAGCGGGACCGACATCCACTGCCCTGCATGCGGCAAGCGGATCGCCACCGTGCAGGTCGTCAACGGCAAGTACGTCAACAAGGTCAACCAGGGCCAGCTGGGGCTGGCGCGGTAGGCCGCTGACCACCACCCGATCGAAAGGCACCAACGCATGAGCGACGACCCCAAATCGATCCACGAGTTCGACCTGGAGCTGATCTGCGAGTATTACGCAACCGTCGAACGGCAGGGGCCGGGAAGCCCCGACGTGACGAAACTGGCGCTGAGCTTTGTCGACCCCCTCGGCGCGGACGCGAAGATTGCCGACCTCGGCTGCGGGACCGGCGGCCAGACGATGGAACTGGCCCGCCTCACCCCGGGCCGCATCACCGGCGTCGACCTCTTTTCACGGTTCATCGACATCTTCAACGCCAACAGCCGGAAACTGAACCTGCAGGACAGGGTGAAGGGTATCGTCGGCTCGATGGATCGCCTCGAGTTCGCGGATGAAGAACTGGACCTCATCTGGGCCGAGGGGTCGATCTACAACATCGGCTTCGAACGCGGGCTGAAGGAATGGCGCCGGTTCCTCAAGCCGGGCGGTTTCATCGCCGTCTCGGAAGCCTCGTGGTTCACCGAAGAACGCCCGGACGAGATTCAGAAGTTCTGGGATGATGCCTACCCGGAGATCGACACCATCCCGCGCAAGCTGGAGCAGCTGCAGCAGGCCGGCTACGCCCCCGTTGCGTCGTTCATGCTGCCGGCCACCTGCTGGACCGACGAGTTCTACGCTCCGCAGGTCTCCGCACAGGAGAAATTCCTCGAAGCGCATGCCGGCAATTTGGCGGCCGAGGAGTTCATCGAGAATCAGCGCCACGAGAAGCGGCTCTATCACAAGTACAAAGACTATTACGGGTATGCCTTCTACGTGGGGAAGAAGCTGAAAACTTCCTCGAGGTGATCGGGTTTGATGCCACCGCGCCGGCGTCAAACACATGCTTCCAGGACAGAGAGGAGCCCCCTCCAGACAAAGCGATGAAAAAGGCCTACGACAGCACCATCGACGAGGCCGTCGCCGCGGGCTACCGTATCGCCCGCCACTGCGGCGCCATCCGCAAGCAACGCTGGATGGGGCTGTTTTTCCTCCCCGTCGCCTTCCTCCTGTTCTACCTGCTCCCGCCCTACTCGACCGACGTGAAGCTCATCATGGCCACGCTCATGACGCTGGTCGTGGCAGCGGCCCACCTGCTCTCCATCGGCCCGCTCGTCCGGCACAACATCCGCAAAACCCTGGTCAAGGCCTTCGGCACGGCCGACCCGATCCCCGCCGAGTATGAGCTCACCGACGATGCGCTGGTCTTCCGCAAGCTGGGGCAGGAGTTGCGCCTCTCGTGGCAGAGCGTCGTGCGCGTCGACGACTCGCCGCAGTCGCTGGACGTCTACACCGAACCGACGGGCCTGGCGATGATCCCCAAGCGCATCTTCACCGACGATGACGAACTGAACGAGTGGCGGGAATTCATCGAACAGCGGATGGGCCGGGAACGGTGAGATCCAGGCCCTCGCTGTTCCCATTCAGCCTCGCTACCGGTTCCCTGTCGATAATCTGCCTCATCACCCTGGTCAGCAGCAGGCTCCGCCAACGGCTCCTAAGGGTCACGGAAGAGCGCCGGGATTTCGCCCCTGCTGCTGGTTTTTCTGTTCGGATCGTTACGCACGGCCGCCATCCTTTTCACGGTCTTCATTGTCGTCGGTTAGACGACCTGATGGCGAGGCCCTTCGCTGCCCCGTCCGGTAAAGCACGGGAATCCGGTGCTTACCAGGTTTTCCCTGCTGTCAGGTTATTAAAACCGTTTTGCTAATACGTTCGCCACGACCTTCCATATAATCACTCCATTCCGTACTTATCCCGACGAACCCAGCGTTACACATTAAGCCAACGCTTGCCATTATCAGGGAATCATGATATATAATCACCAATGGCCTTAGTAACTTATGCGGTCTCCTTGCCGAAATCCAACCGAGATCTACAGCAATTGAAAAGGGACTTCCAACGACCCGAGGACCTGTATATACGGAATTCCTGATAATTAATGGTTAGATTTTACGATTTTCGGAGTTGATACAATGAAAATACGTATTGGTTTCCTAATAGCATTTACAGCAGTGTTGTCTTCTTTACTCGGCTTCTATATTGGAAGATCTACAATTCATGAAACTGTGTTTATAAGCCCACTTGGAGAAAATAGCATTAGACAAGCTGTGGTAAATAGTGATTGGGAAGATGCCTCATATTCAATTTCCATTATTGCCGACACTCCTGAGATATTTGTAGCTGAAAAAACCATGAAATCCGGCCTCAGAGCGTATTTATTCAATAGTCGCAAAAGAATATTATATGTAAATCATATACAGCATAGACTTTCCATGCTGGGCCCTGCTGAAGAGCAGGATTACAGATAGTATATGAGTTAATATTATGGCCTATTTTCAGCATGATGTTCTTGGAGATAGATATTGAAATCTAACCACCAAATTCAACGGCCAAGCCGAATCCGTCACGCTGGTTGCAAACCGAGCGGTCAATCAGACGGTCCGTTATGGCGCCTTCAGGCATTGCCTAAGCAACCAGCGCGCCGGGGCTTGCCGTTGATTTGTCGCGTTGGCTGGCAACAAGCCGAAACAGACCTAGTGTCTTGGCTGAAGCTTTAATGAATATATCTGGGGGATTATTATAGGCCCGGTCTAGATGACGGATTTAATGGGAGCTGTATGAGATGCCTTGGGATGATGGGATTCAGGGAGTACATAGGTCTATTGCTGCTGAAGGTAACTCTGTAATACACGTGCTAGCGGGACCAGGTACGGGTAAGACATTTGCGCTCATGAGGCGAGTCGCAAGGTTGCTTGAGGATGGCTCGGTTTTGCCTCGGGATATCCTAGCTGTGACCTTCACCAGAACTGCCGCCCGTGATCTTAAGGAGCAGCTCTCCAATCTCGGTGTCGAAGGTGCTGATAGTGTCCGTGCAACAACGTTGCATTCCCTTTGTTTTTCCATTCTCAATTCCGAGGACGCCTTCGACCTTACTGGTAGAACCCCAAGGCCCATGATGGACTTTGAGATCAAGCTACTAGTCACTGACCTCCAAGCTGAATTTGGGGGAAGGAGGGCGGTAAAACGGCTTCTTGAAGCCTATGATGCTGGATGGGCAAGACTTCAACATGAGGACCCAGGTTATGCCCAGTCGGCAGAGGACAGGAAGTTCGAGGAGTGGCTGCTTGGCTGGCTAAGGTTTCATCAAGCAATGCTAAT
>Ga0180430_10003411_pt1 | contig 13727 bp, 13 predicted proteins | sample SS_ome_9_FD_132999 | JGI IMG/M metagenome (GOLD analysis project Ga0180430, IMG submission 132999) | Hypersaline lake sediment archaeal communities from the Salton Sea, California, USA - SS_1_S_2 metaG | ecosystem: Environmental > Aquatic > Non-marine Saline and Alkaline > Hypersaline >... | reverse complement strand
GTCGTTGCCCCGCGCCAAAGCCAGGAAGTTGCGCAGCATGTCGTGGCCGCGCTCGGTGAGCACGCTCTCGGGATGGAACTGGACGCCCCAGGTGGGGTGCTCGGCGTGGCGCAGGCCCATGATCGTTCGCTGTCCGGCCTCGTCCACCCAGGCGTTGGTCCGCAGCTCCGGCGGCGGGTCCTCGACGACCAGCGAGTGGTAGCGGGTGCACACGACGCCGTCAGGCAGGCCGGCGAACACGCCGCTGCCGTCGTGGGCGACCGCGCTGGTCTTGCCGTGCATGATCGCCTGCGCGCGCACCACCCGGCCGCCGAAGGCCTGGCCGATCGCCTGGTGCCCCAAGCACACGCCGAGCAGCGGGAGGCGCCCGCTGAGGCGCTGGATCAGCGGCACCGAGTAGCCGGCCTCGTTCGGCGTGCACGGCCCGGGCGACACGACCACGGCGTCGGGCGCGAGCGCGTCGAGCTCCTCCCAGGTGAAGGCGTCATTGCGCCACACGGTGACGGCGGCGCCGAGCTCGAGCAGGTACTGCACCAGGTTGTAGGTGAACGAGTCGTAGTTGTCCACCATCAGGACGCGGCTCACGCGAGGCCCTCCGCGGCCGCCTCGACCGCCCGCCGCAGCGCGGCGAGCTTGCTGAGCGACTCTTGGTACTCGAGCTCGGGGTCGCTGTCGGCGACGACGCCGCCGCCGGCCTGTAGGTGCAGGCGCCCGCCGGTGACGACCATCGTCCGCAGGGTGAGCGCCATGTCCATGTCGCCGCCCACGGCGAGGTAGCCGAAGGCACCGGCGTAGGGCCCGCGGCGCACGGGCTCGAGTTCGTCGATGATCTCCATGGCGCGCACCTTGGGCGCGCCGGAGGCGGTGCCCATCGGCAGCGTCGCCGCCAGCGCGTCGAGTGCGGTGCGTCCCTCGGCGAGCTCACCCTCGACCCGGGACACGATGTGCATGACGTGCGAGTAGCGCTCGATGCTCATGAGGTCGGTGACCCGCACGCTGCCGGCACGGCACACGCGCCCCAGGTCGTTGCGCCCGAGGTCGACGAGCATGACGTGTTCGGCGCGCTCCTTGGGATCGGCGAGCAGCTCCTCGGCGAGCGCCGCGTCCTCCGCGGGGGAGGCACCACGCCGGCGGGTGCCGGCGATCGGGCGCGTCTCCACCATGCGCCCCTGGGCGCGCACGAGGCTCTCGGGGCTGCTCGCGACCAGCGTGGCCGGCCCGAGATCGAGGTAGCCGAGGTAGGGGCTCGGGTTGATCGTGCGCAGCGCCCGGTAGACGGCGAAGGGGTGGACGCCGAGGTCGGCGGAGAGCCGCTGGCTGGGCACCACCTGGAAGATGTCGCCCGCCTGCACGTACGCCACGGCGCGCGCGACCGCCGCCCGGAAGGCGTCAGCGGTGAAGTTGCTGGTGAACGCGACGCGGCGGCCGGCGCGGTCGCCTGGCACGCCCGGCAGCGGGCCGCGCAGGCGCTCGTAGGTGGCGTCGACCAGCGCCTGCGCCCGCGCGCGGTCGTCCGCATCGCCGGCCACGGCGGGCGCGACGACGTAGGCCTTGCGCCGCAGGTGGTCGAACACCAGCAGCACCTCGGGCTCCACGAAACACAGGTCGGGGATGCCGAGTTCGTCCGGGTTGGCGTCCGGCAACCGCTCGTAGAGGCGCACGAGATCGTAGGCGGCGTAGCCCACCGCCCCGCTCCAGAAGGCGGGCAAGTCGGGGTGGGGCACGGTGGGGCGGACCGTCCGGTCCCACAGCACGCGCAGGGGGTCGCGCGTGACGATCGTCTCGCTGCGGCCGCCCTCGGTGATGACCAGCCGCTCGCCGCGGGCCTCGAATCGCCGGCGGGCGCCGGTGCCGATGAACGAGTAACGCGCCACCCGCTCGCCCTGCTCGACCGACTCGAGGAGGAACGACGGCGGCCCGGCGACCTTGAGGTAGGCCGTCAGCGGCGTCTCGAGGTCGGCGAGGACCTCGCGGTAGACCGGCTCGAGGATCGTCGTCGCGCCGCTCAACCCTGCTCGGTCCTCTGGTCCGGGTAGCCGGGCGGGATGAACATGCCGATGGCGTTGAAACCGGCGTCGACGTAGATCGTCTCGCCGGTGACGCCGCCCCCGAACTCGGGGATCAGCACCGCGAAGGCGGCCCGTCCGACCTCTTCGGCGGTGATGTTGCGCTTCATCATCGACTGCGAGCCGCCCTCGCTGAACATGTCGCCGAAGCCCGAGATCGAGCGCGCGGCGACCGTGCGGACCGGACCCGCCGAGATGGCGTTGACGCGCACGTTCTGGGGGCCGAGATCGTAGGCCAGGTAGCGCACCGAGGCCTCGAGCGCGGCCTTGGCGACGCCCATCATGTTGTAGTGCGGCACCACCCGCTCCGCCGCCAGGTACGACAGCGTCACGATCGAGCCGCCCTGCGGCATGAGCCTCGCGGCACGGTGGGTGACCGCCACCAACGAGTAGGCGCTGACGTCCATCGCGATGCGCCAGTCGTCGCGGGTGACGTGGTGGAAGGGGCGCGCGAAGGTGTCCGCGGGCGCGTACGCCAGCGCGTGCACCACGAAGTCGAGGCGGCCGTGCTCGGCCTCGATGGCGGCGAAGAGGTCGTCGAGCTGGGCGTCGTCGGTGACGTCGCAGGCCACCAGCGTCGCCGTCTCACCCTCGGTGAGCTTCTCGAGCGTGGGCCGCAGGCGCTCCCCCTGGTAGGAGTACACCAGGCTGGCGCCGGCCCGGGTGAGGGGCTGGGCGATGGACCAGGCCAGGCTGCGCTGGTTGGTCACGCCCATGACGAGGCCGACCTTGCCGCTGAGATCGATCGAGTACATGGGTACCTCCGAGCGGGGCGGATGCCCCATGGGTGTGTGCAGCAGCTCGCGCGCGGGTCGCCGCGAGCACCGGGGACGTTCGAATCAACCCTCGTCCATCAGCCGCTCGAAGCGCGCGCGCACCTCGGCGGCACGGACGCGGTCGCCGCGCTCCTCCCAGACGTCCGCCAGGCCGCTCCAGGCGAGCTCGGAGTAGGGCTCGTGCTCCGTCATCCGGCGGAAGAGCTGGGTGGCGCCGTCGACATCGCCCTCGGCCCGGGCCGTCTCCGCCGCGGCGTGCAGCAGCGCGAGCTGCTCGGAACGCAGGAACTCGCGGAGGTCCTCGACCCACGCCCCCTCGAACCCGGTCATGAAGTGCCCCGTGTAGCGATCGACCACGGTGCGGTAGTCGGCGGCGAGACGCGAATCGCGGGCGCGCTTGGCCAGCGCCCGGTACTGATCGACGTCGTACTCGATGGTGAAGCGGTCCTGCAGGTAGTAGCGACGGTTGGCCGACTCGACGAGCTCGCCGCCCATGACCTTGCGGAGCCGGTACAGCGTCGTGTGGAAGGACGACGAGGCCTTGGCCTCCGTCTTGCCGGGCCATAGGGCCTCGGCGACCTCGAAGGTGGTGGCGCCGGAACGGTGCTCGAGCAGGTAGAAGAGCAGTTCCAGGGCCTTGAGCGACTCCCAGTCCAGGCGTTCGCCGTCCCGTGAGACGACCGGATGCCCGAGTCCCAGCGCGCTGACGACGCCCTCGAGGGGCTTGCGCAGTTCGGCGATCCGGCGCAGGCGCACCTCGACGGCCTCGAGCAGCTCCTGGGTGCGGACGGGCTTGGTGAGGTAGTCGTCGGCCCCGAGCGTCATGCCGCGGCGCATGTTGGCGCGGTCCTCGAGCGCCGTCAGGAACAGGAACGGCACGGCCCGCAGCTCGCCGATCTGGCGCACGTGCTCGTAGAACTCGAAGCCGGTCATGGCCGGCATGTGGATGTCGCTGACGATCACGTCGGGCCGCAGGCCGTCGCGCATCTCCTCGAGCGCGTCACGCGCGTCGTCGAACGTCAGGACCGCGTACCCACCCTGCTTGAGGGCGTGCTCGGTGAGCTTGAGCAGCGCGGGCTCGTCGTCGACGGCCAGAACGAGTGTGGTCGACATGAGGCTTCAGTCTAGCCCGGCAGCGCAGCGGTCGCGGCCACACGGCGGTCGCGGCCGCCCGTCGGTCGCGGCCGCACGCTCGCGCGCGACGGCGGGTCGGGTCACGCCCAGGACTCGGTCTTCTGCGTCTGCACCAACGCGCTGAACTCGATCGTCTCGCCGAATGCGGCGGTCGAGAACTTCACGTCCACGACCACCTCGTCGCGATCGAGCTGCTCGAGGTAGCGGTCGAGCCGCTCCTGAAAGAGGTCGAGGTTGTTCGACGTGATCACCTTCAATCGCTGCAGGCTCATCGGACCTCCTTGGACTGCGCGGTGCGGCCTGCCGGTCGTCGGACGACGAGGCCGGTGGCGCACGATCCGCGGCCCATCCTACGTCGCGCGTCCCAGCGCCCGCAGCAGGGCGTCGGGATCGTCGCCCATGACGCCGTCCACGCCGGCGGCCAGCACCCGCGCAGCATCGGCCGGCTCGTTGACGGTCCAGGTGTTCAGCGTCAGCCCCCGGCGCTTCCAGCGCGCGACCCGCTCGGGCGTGACCGCTGGGTGGTGCGGGTGCAGCGCGTCGACGTGCAGCAGCGGCGCAGGCCACGGCCGGCGCCCGGGCCACGGCACGCGGGGATCCTCGGACCACAGGTAGGCCGTCCTGAGGCGCGGCGCGCGAAGGCGGAAGCGCAGCAGCGCCACGAAGCTGAACGACGACACGACGAGGCGATCCCCGAGACCGCTGGCGACGAGAGCGGCCGCCACCGCGGTGGCGAGACGTCGATCGTTCCAACCTACGGTCTTGAGCTCGACGTTGAGGAGCGTGCCGGGCCACTCGCGCACCAGCGCCAGCAGCTCCGCGAGCGTGGCCACCTGCGGCATGGCGGCGCGCACCTCCGCCTCACTGGCGTCGCAGACGCGCAGCCCCGCCACCTGGAAGTCGTGCACGAGCACCAGCGCGCCGTCGCGCGTCCGCTGGACGTCGGTCTCGAGGCCGTCGAGGCCGGCGTCGAGCGCCGCACGGAAGGCGGCGATCGTGTTCTCGGGGAGCGAGCCGCGCACGCCGCGGTGACCGAGCGCCCACGGCCGCGCCCGCATGACCCCGGGGAGCCCCCGCGGCCGCCACAGCGGCCCCGTCCAGATGAGGATCGCCAGAGCGAGGAGCACGAACCACGCGGCAAGGGTCATGCAGCTCAGGGTACCCCCGGAGGAACGTGGCGGAGCGCGGCTTGCGTGGCGTGATGCGCTGCTACGCTGACGGCGATGCGGGCGACCGAGGCGACCTGGAAGATCGACGCGGCGGCGGCCCCGAAGCCCCGCCCCCGCTCCGAGTTGCTGCTGCGCGTGCTGCAACCCGTCGCGACCGCCGGCGTGCGCCTGCTGGCGCGGCTGGGGGTCGATCCCCAGGCGGTCGTGTGGACCCACAGCGCGGTGGGCCTGGCGGCCGCGGTCGCCATCGCGTCCGGCGCCCAGACCGCGTGGTGGACGGCCGCGGCCCTGCTGCAGGTCAAGACGCTGCTCGACAACATGGATGGTGGTCTCGCGCGCGCCACCGGGCGCGTGACGCAGATGGGCCGGTACCTCGACACCGTCCTCGACACGCTCGTCAACGCTGCCCTGTTCACCGCGCTGGCCCTGCACGGACCGGGAGCCTGGGCGTGGCCGCTGGCGGCCGGCGCCTACTTGCTGCTCATGGCGATGCTGTCGCTGGACTACAACCTCGAGCGGCGTTACCGTGCCCTGCGCGTCGGCGTGACCGACGACGGCGACCACCCACCGGGGGCGTCCGAACGCTGGCTGGCGGCCTTCCGCGGGTTCTACGACGCCGTGCTGCGCCCGCAGGACGAGTTGGTCGCGCGGCTCGATGCGGCCGCCTTCGAGCGGCTCCGCGGCGGACCGGCCGGCGCGGCGACCGGGAACGGCGTGCCCTTGGTCGACCGCCTCGCCTGGAACGACCTCTGGAGCACCGCCACCCTCGTCAACCTCGGCCTCTCGACGCAGCTGCTGGTGCTCGGTGTGTGCCTCGCGCTGGGCCAACCATTCGCCTACGTCGTCGCCGTGTACGGCATGGCGGCCTACGTCGTGGCGATCCAGGCGCTGCGCGCGCGGCGCTTCGGGCGGCACCTGGCGGGCGCATGACGGCCGCCGACCCGCCACCCGGTGCCGCCCCGGAGCCCGGCCGCGGCTACCCGCTGGTGACGGTGGGCGCCCTCATCGTGGGGCCATCCGGCCGGCTGCTGCTCATCCGCACGCACAAGTGGGGCGACCGCTGGGGCGTCCCTGGCGGCAAGGTCGACCTCGGTGAGACGCTGCTCGCCGCCGTGCACCGCGAGGTGCGCGAGGAGACCGGCCTGGCGCTGACCGACGTGGCGTGGGCGCCGACCCATGAGGCCGTCGACCACCCGCAGTTCCACCGTCCCGCCCACTTCGTGCTGCTCAACTTCGTCGCGCGCGCCACCGGCGAGGACGTGACGCTCAACGACGAGGCCCAGGCGCACACCTGGGCGACCCCCGAGGAGGCGCTGGCGATGGACCTCAACGCGCCGACCCGCGCGCTGGTCGAGCACTACGCGACGATCGGCTTCTCGACGCCGAGGCTCGTCGCCGACCCGGCGACGGGGGCGACCCACGGCCCGGCGGCCGACGCGGGCGGAGGCGCCGCATGAAGCGCGCGCCGGCCCCGCTGGAGCTGCCGGGTCGCGGCGGCGCCCTGGTGACGGGCTCGGCCCGCGGCATCGGCCGGGCCATCGCGCTGGGCCTCGCCGCCGAGGGGCTCGACGTCGCCCTCCACTACCGCCGCAGTGCCGCAGAGGCCCGGGAGGTGGCCACGGCCGTCGAGTCGCTCGGCGTGCGCGCCGTCGCCCTGCAGGCCGACGTCACGGTCGAGGCCGAGGCGCACGGGCTCGTCGACGCCGCGGCCCAGGCGCTCGGCGGCCTGCGGGTCCTCGTCAACAACGTGGGGAACTACCACAAGGGACCGCTGGCCGAGCTCGACGCGGGGACCTGGCACCACATGCTCGACTCCAACCTGCACGCAACCTTCTACGGTTGCCAGCGGGCGGTGCCGATCATGCGCGCGGCCGGCGGCGGGCGCATCGTCAACATCGGGTACACGGGCGCCGAGCTGCTCAAGGCGCGGCCGGGCATCGTCGCGTACCAGATCGCCAAGACGGGCGTCATCCTCTACACCAAGGCCCTCGCGCGCAGCGAGGCGGCGCACGGCATCACCGCCAACGTCGTCAGCCCCGGCGTCATGGAGAACAGCGTCACCCAGCCGATGGAGGAGATTCCGATGGGCCGCACCGGCACGCTCGACGAACTGGTGGCCGCCGTGCGCTACCTGCTGAGCCCGCCCGCGCGGTACGTCACCGGCGTGCACCTCGAGGTGGCCGGTGGCTGGAACCTCTGACCGCACGGAAGGGTCGCCGGCCGCGATCGTCGACGGCCGCCCACCACGCGGCAGCGTGCCCGGCGGCGGCGCGGCCGCCTGGGTCCACGGCTGGCGCCTCACGGCCCGGGCGTACGAACCGCTGTGGCGTCACCGCTCGGTCGGCCTGCTGACGCGCGGGGCCTTCACCACGGCGCGGGAACTGACGACGCTGCTCGCATGGATGGCGCCCGTCAGGGGTGCCGAGGTGCTCGACGTCGGCTGTTCGGCGGGGCTCTACGCGCGGACCCTGGCCGCCGAGGGGGCCCACGTCCACGCACTCGACGCCTCGCGGCCCTTCCTCGAAGAGGCCGAGCGGCTGGCCGCTCGCGACGGCGTCCGGCTGACGCTGGTACACGGCGACGCCCATGCGCTGCCGTTCCCGGACGACCGCTTCGACCGGGTGGTCGTCGGCGCCACGCTGAACGAGATCGCGGATCCCGTGCGCGCCCTGGAGGAAGTCGCCCGCGTCATGCGCCCCGGCGGACGCGCCTGGTTCATGTTCGCGCGCCGCGCCGGACCGCTCGGACGCCCGCTCCAGGCGCTGATGGGGTGGGGCGGCCTGCGTTTTCCGGAGGCGGCGGACCTCGACGCCTGGGCGCGCGACGCCGGCCTGGTGCCCATGCGAGCCGAGGAGCGCGGCGCCGTCGTCCTCGCCCTCTACGGCCTCGGCAGCGGCGCGCCGGCGGTCGCCGCCACGTCACCGAGCCCGGGGTGGGACGGCCCCACGCCGCGACGGAACCGTCGCTTCAACTGGGAGCGTCGGCTCGACGGTGACGACGATGGCTGACCGTCGGATTCGTCAGCCGTCGACGCGGTACGCCTTCATCGGGTCCGCGCTGCGCGCGTCGAGCACGCCGGCGACCTTGCGGATGTCGACCGTGACGAACTCGTGCTCCTGCAACACGGGCCGCTCCGCGAAGCTGGCCCCGGGCTTCGCCGGGCCGAGCACCCGCGCGTGGGTCAGCGTCAGGAACGACTTCTTCCCCATCGCCAGGCCCACGAAGTCGGACAGCCGCACCTCGGGCCGCATGGCGAACGAGCCCGCGAGCACGTAGGTCGGGTACACCAGGATGACGTCGCGGGCGTGCAGCCCCATGCCCTCCCTGGCCTCGTCTCGGGCGCCGCCGGCGATCCAGGCGATCGACGTCTTGGGGATGGCGACGAAGTCGCTCTCGTACACCAGGTCGTCGGGGCTGGGCGGGTGCTCGATGCCGGCGCGGTACATGCGCACCTCGGTCATCGGCAGGTGGGGCCGGTCCTCGGCATTGAGCAGCCAGGCGACGCCGGTGTTGGGACGGAAGTGGACCATCCCGTACACCCGGAACTCGTTCGTGTAGACGCGTGCTTCGACGGGGCGTACCGCGATCTGGCTCATGCCTGCAGGCTAGCACCGGTCGCCGGCCCCGCGCGGGTCGGATGCGTTCCACGGCGCACGGCCGGCCGCAGACCCGGTCGCGGGCGTGTCGTATACCTCGCGGCGGCCGCGCCCTGCACGCTACGATGACGCCCATGTCTGCGCGACGCTACTTCGGCACCGACGGCATCCGCGGCGTCGCGGGCGCCACCCCGATGACCGCCACCTTCGCCCTCGCCCTCGGCGCCGCCACGGCCGACCACCTCCGCGAGCGCTCGGGCGGCCGCCCGACGGTCGTCGTCGGCCGCGACACCCGGCGTTCGGGGCCCATGCTGGTGGCCGCCATGACGGCCGGACTCACCTCGCGCGGCGCCGACGTCGTCGACCTCGGCGTCATGCCGACGCCGGGCGTGAGCCACATGGTGCGGGCGCTCGGCGCCCACGCCGGCGTGGTGGTCAGCGCCTCGCACAACCCGTTCGACGACAACGGTCTCAAGCTGTTCGGGCCCGACGGCGCGAAGCTGACGGACGAGGAGGAGGCGGAGCTGGAGCTGCGGCTGGATGCCGGGCCGGACGGCGCGCCCGCGCGCATGGGGGCCGACCTCGGTCGCGCCAGCCGCTACCGCAGCGAGGACGGCCATTACGTACGCTTCCTGCTGCAGCAGGCGCCCTACCTCGATGGCCTGCGGCTGGGCCTCGACTGCGCGCACGGCGCCGCCTACGTGCTGGCGCCGGCCGTGTTCCAGCGGATCGGCGCACGGATCGACGTGCTCAACGCCAAGCCGGACGGCACGAACATCAACGCCGGCTGCGGCAGCACCCACCCCGAGGCCCTCAGCGAACGCGTCGTGGCGGCGGGGCTCGAGGCCGGGGTCACCTTCGACGGCGACGCTGACCGCGCGCTGCTCGTCGACCGGCGCGGACGGCTGGTCAGCGGCGACCACATCCTCGCGATCTGCGCCGTCGCGCGCGGCGAGCGTGCCGTGGTGGCGACGCACATGACCAACCTGGGCACCGAGCGCTACCTCGCCGACCGCGGCATCGCGCTGCGGCGGGTGGCGGTCGGCGATCGCTACGTGCTCGAGGGCTTGCGCGCCGAGGGCCTGACGCTCGGCGGCGAGCAGTCGGGCCACGTGCTGTTCCTCGACAAGGCGCCGACGGGCGACGGCATCCTGACGGCGCTGCAGGTGCTCGCGGCCTGCCGCGCGGCGGACCGGCCGCTGGATGCCTGGGTGGACGAGATCCCCGTGTTCCCGCAGCGGTTGGTCAACCTGCGCGTCCCGGCGGCGGCCAAGGCCGGGCTCGCCGACGACCCCGAGGTTGCGGCCGCCATCGCGGAGGCCACCGCCGGCCTCGGCGACGACGGGCGCGTCCTCGTGCGCGCGTCGGGCACCGAGCCGCTGCTGCGGGTCATGGTCGAGGCCGCGACGCAGGAGGCCGTCGACCAGTGGATCGAACGCCTGGCCGCCGCCGTCCGGGGCGCCGCCGAGCGCATCGCCGGCGCGGCACCGGCCGCGGACGCGGCCGCCCCGCCGGTGGCCTCGTGAGCGACGGACCGCCGACCCCGCCCTCCGCGACCCTACTCGACGTCACCCGCGCCCTCGCCCCCGGTCACCCGAACTGGCCGGGCGACGTCCCGCTGGCGTTCGGGGTCGGCGCCCGCATCTCCGACGGCGACGTCGTCAACGTCGGCTCGATCCGCACCAGCCTGCACGCCGGCACGCACGTCGATGCCCCCTGGCACTACGACGACCGCGGCGTCCGACTCGGCGCCGTCGACCTGCGCCGGCTGGTGGGCGAGGCGCTCGTGCTCGACGTCAGCGGCGGCGACGGAGCGGTGAGCGTGGCTGCCCTCGAGGCTGCGCTGGTCGACGCCGAGACGCCCGAGGGCGCCCTGCCGCCGCGCGTGCTGCTGCACACCGGCGAGCCCGACGCGTGGGGGACGGCCTTCCCCGCAGGTTTCCGACCGCTCGCGCCGGCGGCCGTCGACTGGATGGCCGAACGCGGCGTGCGCCTCATCGGCACCGACGCCCCCAGCGTCGATCCACTGACCTCGAAGGACCTGCCGGCCCACCGCGCCTGCGCCGCCCACGACCTGACGATCGTCGAGGGCCTGGCCCTCGCCCGCGTCGCCCCCGGCCGCTACGAGCTGATCTGCCTGCCGCTGTCGCTGCCCGAGGCCGACGCCTCGCCGGCGCGCGCGCTGTTGCGCCCGTTGGGCTGACCGAGCCACCTGGGCCGGCGCCGACGGCGCCGCGGGGTGGTGCCACGCGGTAGGCTCGCGCCGTGCCCGACCCTTCGCGCCTCCCCCGCCTCGATGCCTTCCTGCTCCCCAAGGGCGTCTACCTCGACGGCAACTCGCTCGGCCCCCTCAGCTACGGGGCCCAGGCCGCCATCGAGCGCCGCATGCGCCAGTGGCAGTACCACGGCGTCGCCGGCTGGGACGACTGGTTCGGACTGGCCGAGCGGCTGTCGGACGCCCTCGGCAAGCTCGTGGGCGCCTACCCGGACGAGGTGATCGCGACGGGATCGATCACCGTCAACCTGCACGCGTTGCTCGCCACCTTCCACCGACCGGCGGGCCCACGGCACGCCCGCCCCGCGGGTGCCCGGGGAGGCCTGCTCGCCACCGAGCTCGACTTCCCGACCGACCTGCACGCGCTGCAGTCGTGGGCCGACCTCCGCGAGGTTCCGCTGCGGCTCGTCCCATCGCGCGACGGCCACACCCTGCACGACGACGACCTCGACGCCGCCCTGGGCGACGACATCGCCTTCGCGCTGCTGCCCACCGTCCTCTACCGATCGGGCCAGCTGCTCGACGTGCGCCGCTGGAGCCGCGTCGCCCGCGAGCGCGGCATCATGCTCGCGTGGGACGCGGCCCACTCGATCGGCGCCCTCCCCCACCACCTGCACGACGACGGCGCCGACCTGGCGGTGTGGTGCTCGTACAAGTACCTCAACGCCGGCCCGGGCGCCCCGGGCGGACTCTTCGTCCACCGCCGCCATCACGACGCCTTCCCCGGACTGCGCGGCTGGTGGGGCCACGACAAGGGCACGCAGTTCGCCATGGCGCACGGCTTCACGAAGTCCGAGGGCGCCGGCGCGTTTCAGCTCGGCACGCCGCCCGTCCTGGCCCTCGCCGGCCTCGAGGGCGCACTGGCGGTGTTCGAGGACGTCGGCATCCACGCGGTCCGCGAGCGCTCGCTGGCGCTCACCGAGCACCTCATGGCTCAGGCCGACGCACGCTTGCCGGAGATGACGGTCGTGACGCCGCGCGCGCCCGAGCGCCGTGGCGGCCACGTCGCGCTGGCCCACCCCGAGGCGCCGCGCCTGTCGCTCGCGCTGCGCCGCCGCGGCGTGACCCCGGACTACCGACCGCCGGACCTGCTGCGCCTGGCCCCGGTGGCGCTGTACAACACCGCGGCGGACGTCGACCGCGCCATCACCACGCTGCGCGAGCTCCTCGACACCGGGGCGCACCTCGAGGAGACGGCCAAGCCCGCGGTCAGCTGAACCCCCGCGGTCAGCCGGCCGAGCGCAAACTCACAGCGGCACGCGTCGGGTCGTCGCTTGCGGCGCGACGACCGCCTCGGCCTCCATCTCGACGAGGTAGCCATCGCCGACCAAGCCGGCCAACACGAGCGTGTTGGCGGGTTGGATCTCGCCGAAGCGCCGGCCGTGGGCCTGCGTGACCGCCGCCGCGTCCTCCGCCCGGGCGACGAAGAGCCGCGTGCGCACCACGTCTTCGAGCGTCGCGCCGAGCGAGCGTAGGGCGCCCGCCACCTTGTCGATGACCGCGTGGGCCTGCGCCTCGGCGTCGGTCCCGCCGATCAGGCGGGTGCCGTGCGTCGCGGTCGTGCCGGAGACCAGCACGCGATCGCCCTCGCGGATCGCCCGTGCGAAGCCGGCGCGCGCCTCCCACACGGTGCCGCTGAAGGCGCGCCGATGACCGCCGGCCCCCGCCCGCACCTCGAACGGCGCCGGGAAGCCCCGCAGGTGGTGGCTGAGGTCACCCGAAGCAGTCAGGAACGGCGGCCTGCGGTACTCGTCGCCGCTGTCGCCCGGGATCGGCGTCAGGCCCGCGAGCGCCTCGTCGAGCTCGCCGCGAGCCGCCGCATCGAGCTCGAAGGAGAAGAGCCCCAGCGTGTCCGCGACGTGCTGGCTGCGGCCGACGCGGGCGCCGACGATGACGCCGGCCACCTGGGGCTGTTCCAGCACGTAGCGCGAGGCGACGTTGGCCATGCTCACGCCCAGCCGATCGGCGATCCGTTTCAGGGCGGCGAGCAGCGACTGGAAGGGCGCCCAACCCCCCGCCGCCGCCACGAAGCGCTGGTACTTCATCTGCGACCAGGTCTCCAGGGTCGCCGCGTCGGGCTCGGGCTTCCCGAGCCAACGCTCGCTGAGCAGCCCCCCGGCGATCGTGCCGTAGCCGAGGATGCCGACGCCGTAGCGGCGGGCGGTCTCCGTCAGGTCGCCGGCGGCGCGGCGGTCGAGCAGCGAGTAGGCGACCTGGTTCGTCGCGATCTCGACGCCGCTCGCGCAGGCCACACGCAAGTGCGCGGCGTCGAAGTTCGTCAGCCCGAGCGCGCCGATCGCCCCCTCGCGCTTGAGTTCCTGCAGGAAGAACAGGGCGTCCATCCAGCTCGGGTCGTCGTAGGCCCAGGTGTGGAACTGGAGCAGGTCGATGCGCTCGACGCCCAGTCGCGCGCGGGCGCGGTCGACGGCGGCGCGCGCGGCCTCCATCGTGACCGGTCCGGGCTCGGGGACCCACTTCGTGAGCAGCTGGACCGCGTCGCCGCCGCGCCGCCGGCGCAGCTCACCGGCGATGACCTCGGCCGAGCCGTAGTGGTCGGCCATGTCGAAGGTGGTGAGGCCCGCGTCGACGTACGGCTCGAGGTCGAGCGCCGCCCGCACGGGATCGAGCGTGGTGCCGTCGCGCTCGAGGTCGGCCACCTGCCAGAGGCCGGTGAGGGCGCGCGTGATGGTCAGGCCGGGAGCGATCCGGGT
>Ga0180430_10003406_pt1 | contig 13735 bp, 16 predicted proteins | sample SS_ome_9_FD_132999 | JGI IMG/M metagenome (GOLD analysis project Ga0180430, IMG submission 132999) | Hypersaline lake sediment archaeal communities from the Salton Sea, California, USA - SS_1_S_2 metaG | ecosystem: Environmental > Aquatic > Non-marine Saline and Alkaline > Hypersaline >... | reverse complement strand
TGCGTGATGTTATGAACATGGCAAAGGATCTCCTGCGGCAGTTTCATTGGTCAGTGTGACGCGACCTGAGAATCTCAACTGAATACCACGGGCATTGTCAGGGGAATCAGGGTTACAATAAGTTAACTCGCCTTGTCTTAGCGGGTAGCCTTTAGGGCGGAAGGTAATGGAATTGCTGATATCGGTCGCACCGCGCAAAGTAGCAGGACCATCCAGGGCTTCATGCACTTTCAGTACTTCTTCGCCGGAATCCACCAATGCTGGAAAATCATTATCGTTATTGACGAATACAATCCAGCCGTCTTCCCAGTTCGAGCCATTACAACCGGTACCACTGGTGCTGGGGCACAAGGAGACGTGGCGATTACGCTTAACCGCTTCACTGTGAGCGTAATGGATATAAGAGACCAGCTCATTAACTGTCGTAACACGACGGTTGTTTTCGATAAAGGAGTCATACATTGGAATGCCGATGGTTGTAAGAACCGTCAGTACGGCAACAGTCACCATCAGCTCGATCAATGTAAATCCTTTTTGCATTTGGGCTAACACGATCATTCTCACGCAGCCGCCGATTGCTGTGCCTCGGCTTGGCGTTTTTCCTGGAGCTTACGTGCTTCTGCCTGGGCAAACGCCAGCATCTCAGCCTGACGAATCGCAGAATTGGAACTCAGTTTTTCCTGAGCGCGCTGAGCGCGTTTAAAAGAAACATAAACAGGGATGGAGATGAATGCCATTAAAACAATAAATTCAAACATATTGGTAACCTCGACTATTTGTATCAGTATATCTACTTTTTTTATTAATTATACTATAGCACATGGGTATTTGTCTACTTGTTTGGCGAAAATGTGTCGCAGATCACGTTTTCGACGCCTTTTGTTCCTATACGTAGGCGACGACGCGACGACGGGACGAGCGAAAATGCCTAAAAAGGGAACAAAAGTTGTAAATAAGCGCGCCGCGGCGTACGACACCTACATCGGGCGCGGTAGCGTGTTCGCCAATCCGTACAAAATTGGTGAAGACGGCAATCGTCGTGACGTAATCGAGCAGTATCGCGAGTACTTTTACGACCGTATTGGGGTTGATACGACTTTTCGCCGCCAGGTGCTGGCGCTAAAAGGCCAGGTCCTGGGATGCTTTTGCGCACCGCAAGCTTGTCATGGGGATGTTATTGTGGAATTTCTAGAAGGTGGGCCGCCTAATGAAGATAAAGAGCAGCTTTCTTTATTTTAATGTCACCTCAGTCACTATACCTATTAATAATAGTTTTCACTTAAGCCTCCTAAGAGACATGATGTCTCTACTGCCCGAATCCATTGCGGGTGCCCGACAACACCCTTGTTGCTCGGGCTTTTTTATGTCCGCGATTCAGAGCGGGCTATGTTTTCCTGATAAATGTGAATCTTTGTTAAATACCGCTTGACATATCGAGTATACACTTGCTATACTATGTTCATCGTTTGATTAACAAGGATTTTTTACTTACTTCCGTTATTTATTCCCTCCCTACTGCTATATTTGGCCCCGGCTGTCGCAAACCATGCCTTTTCGTAACTCCCCCCTCTCCCTCCTACCCTTCTACGAACTTTGCGACCCGGGGTTCTTTTTTTTTCTAAAAGCAGCGTGATTTTAATGAAAGTATCTGCTAACCTTGTATTGTAAATACTATGTTAATTTGCTATACTATTTAGCATCTTATCTCGTTACATCTTAGGCCACACTTATTTAATAGCGTATGTGCACACAGGATTATAATGACTAACCACGCACAAGAATTTGTCGACAATGCTTATAAAGCCCTGGCCCAGCTGCCGGGTTTTACCTGTCGCGAAGAACAAGCCACGCTATCGCACTCTGTCAGTAAGGCCTTGCTCTCTGGCGAGCCTTTGTGTGCCGAAGCGCCCACAGGTACAGGTAAGACACTAGCCTATCTAATTGGTGCTATCGGGGCCAGTCAAGCCTCCCCGCGTAAAGCTTTCGATGCTAGCGAAGAACATCCTAACCCTCCCCCGCCTCCTGTTGTAGTGTCGACCGCGACAGTAAGTCTGCAAGAACAGGTCTTTACCTCCGACCTTCATACTTTAATTAAGGTCGGCTTGGTTGATCAAAGTCAGATCGCCTTGGCCAAAGGACGTGGTCGCTACTTCTGTCCTTACATGGGGCAGCAGGCCTGTGGTTACGATAAAGAATCTGAGCGTCAGGAAGTGTTGTTCGAAGAAGATCGCAAAGCTGTGCCTGTCGATATGCTGGCAGCGCGCGAACTGTATGAGGCTTGGCACAAGAAAACCTGGAACGGCGAGCTCGATGACTGGCCAGGTCGCACTCCGTCGGTCTGGGGGCAAGTGCAATCCTCTCGAGATACCTGTATACGTACACGCTGCGCTTCTTTTAATCAGGGCTGTCCTTTTTTTACGGCGCGCCGCACCATGGAAGATGCTCGTATTATTGTGGCTAACCATGATCTAGTGCTGTCGGATCTGATGTTGCGCAACGAAAGCATGAATAACTCCCTGCTGCCTTTTGATCATTACTTTGCGGTATTTGATGAAGGGCATCACTTGCCGGACAAGGCTATTGGTGTTGCGGCAACCCGTGCCAACCTGGTTGGTCCTCAAGAGTGGTTAATCCGCCTGCCGGAATTGGCTGAAAGTCTCGCCAAGGTTAAGGATTTAACCGACGAAACTGTACGTAAAAACTGGTTTAAGGTCCTGCGTAATAACGATTTCCTGCAAGCTTTGCGGATGTTAAGCACTCCGCTAACCGGTAGCGGCATGCCAGAAGAGACAACCCAGGTGCATAAAGAAGTACCGGTAGAGTTGTTTGAGCAGATTTACAGTACAACACAATCAGGCTGGAACCTGGTTATGATTATGCGTGATTTGAGTAAGGCGCTTAAAACCATGTCTGAACGGGGTCGCGTCGATGCTGAGCAGGCCATTCCGGAAGCTGCTTTCTTCACTAGTCGTCTGGAGAATCTGGTCGGCGCCTTTGATGCTTACCTGGCCGATGAGCCACGTGTTCGCTGGATGGACTTCAAAGAAAAGGAAGAGGCAATCGAAGTCATATTGCAAACGTCACCGATTGAGGGTGATGATGTGCTACGCCGTCTGTTATGGAATGCCAAGATACCGACCGTTATTGTTTCGGCGACCTTGCGTACACTCGGTGACTACACACGTTTTGTACAGCGGGCAGCGGTCCCTTCAAATGCCTCCTTTGTTACAATTGACCATACTTTTCCGTATGACCAGAACGAGATCATTGTGCCGCAAATGCGCAATGAACCTAAGCAAAAAGGTTACGAAGAGGAGCTACTGGCCAATCTGACTCACAGAATTAACCCGCAAGAAGGGACGTTGATTATCTTCACGTCTTATTTTGCCATGCAGCGTGTTATCGGTCAGCTGCCACCAGAGCTGCATGCGCTGGTCTTGATGCAGGGCTCAGCGAGCCGTGGCGCTTTAATTGAAAAGCACCGAAAACGTATCGATGCGGGCCTTGGTAGTATTTTGGTCGGTGTAGACTCTTTTTCTGAGGGTCTGGATTTACCCGGCGATTACTGCACACATTTAATTATCACCAAGTTGCCCTTCGGTGTGCCTGGCAATCCTCTGGAGCAGGCGCGTCGTGAAAAAGCCGGCAGCTCTCACTTTATGACTCACATGCTACCGGATGCGGCGTTGAAGCTGACACAAACGGTAGGTCGTCTCATGCGTCGCGAATCTGATCGTGGCCGTATCACTATCTTCGATAAACGTCTTGTCACCAAGCGTTACGGACCTGAACTGCTCAATACCTTGCCGCCTTTCCGCCGCGTTATCGAAAACGTCGCTTAAAAACCTGCCTTTTTAGTACCTATACGACTGACTATGGTTAGTCGTTTCCTAGGAGAAACCACATGCATAAATCCATCTGGGGATATATCTTCTCTATTAGTATTGTTGTCTGGATTGTCTGGGCATTACTGGCTATTGAGCCTAAAGAGCGCTTAGACCGTGCGTGTAAACCTGTCGATTGGACTAAAAACCTGTTTGTCTCTGGCGCCGCGCTGTTAGCGCCAAGTTATCAGACCAACGTTTCCTCTACGTTCGATAAAATCGATTACAGCTGTCAGTACATGCTGTGGCGTTTGGTTTATGAGGATGACTACAAAGAAGCAGTAGATGAAGAAGCTGGCGCTGAAGTTAAGGAAGAAAACATTGAAGTGGATCCTTTTGCCTCGCCTTCTATCACTGTCGATCCCGCCGATGTTGAAGAAATAGTAGTCTCTGAAGAAGATTACGACGCCGCAGAATAATGCAAAAACTACCTTTATTGCTGAGAGCGGTCTTAATTGGCATCGCCTGGACGGCACTTACCTTTCTGACGAGTTGGTCAGTCTTTGGCGGTGAATCCGACGAGCCTGTTTACATTGTCGAAATCGCCAACTTCTCTTGCCCCTACTGTTTAAAAATGGAAACAGTATTGCCGCAGATTCAGCAGGCAACCGAAGAAACTGGCGGTAAGTTTGTATTTGCGCCTATTTCCTGGGGTGAGCAATCTAGCTGGCGTGATCGCGTCTATTATGCGGCGCGCAACCAGGGCGAAGCTGTCGCTGAAGCGGTTCGTCGCTCCCTGTTTTCTGCGGTACAGGATTTAATGCTTCCGTTAGAAGATCTCCACCAGGCCATTGTCTGGCTGAAACAAGATGTTAAAAATGTATCGATTGACTTTGATCGTTTGATGCAGGATGCGCGCTCTGATCAAGCACTTGAATCACATAATCGCGGTATGCGTCTGGCAGCCAATGCCGGTGTCGACAAGCTTCCTGCTTACCTGTTTATCAAAAACGCCGACGTGGTAGCTATATTATCGCGAAGCCAGTCACTTTCGACTGCAACTGCATTGAAGCTGGCTGTACTAGAGAAAGTTAAAGAGTTATCGAATCAGGAGACAACAACACATGCCCGCTAACTTTAAAAAATTGGCGATGGTAGCCTTTTTTACTGGCGCCACATTGGGATTGCAGGGCTGCATGCTGTCTTCGTTTGGTGATTTCTTTAAACCTACAAAGACTGAGCAGGTCGAGCCTGAGATTGTTATCGGATCTGCTTCAGCTAAGGAGCGTCAGCTTCTTGCAAATCAGGCAAAAACTACCAACTCACGCTACGTAGTCCACGATCCCTGGAGCTACAGCAATATCAATGTTACCGGCACTTACAACTGGCTGCCTGTGGAAGCTAAACAGCCAACACAACTACGCCTGGCCGGAAAAGCCCCGAAAACACCTGTCGCAAGCGAAGCTGTTTCTCATAAAGAAGAAGTAACCGTGTACTTTGCTACTAATAGTTCGGAATTGACACGCGGTGCGTCTGAAGCGCTCAAAGTCGTGCCAAAAGGTGTTTACGCGGTAATTGGGCACGCTGATAGTCGCGGATCAAAAGAGTATAACCAGTGGTTATCTAACCGCAGGGCACAAGCTGTGGCACAGGAATTAAAAAGTCTGGGCCATGTTGTTGCGCTGGTAAGAGCCAATGGAGAGAAAGAGGCCTCAAACAATCCTGAGCAATACGCCAGTGATCGTCGCGTCCACGTTATTAAATTGACTGGAGCGGCTCAGAAATCACTGGAAGTGAAGCTTGCGAACGATGGAGAAAAGGCAAAGCCTTAAATTGAATTCCATGAGTCAAGTGAAAGCTTGGCGGGAATAAACCCCGGCGTATGCCAGGGTAGTTATCCAAACGCGTAAAAACTAAAACCGGGGTAGACCTCCTACAGACACCCCAGTCAGGTGCTTACGCAAAATACTAAGTTAATCACGTAAAGGAGTAAAACTTAAAATGACTAACGTTTTCGTACTTTCCGGCATCATACAGAATGTCGTTATCCCTGACAAGGAAAAGCCATCTGCGCTGATCCTGCTTCAGTACGGACCTACGCGCGAGCGCCAGGGTAACCGTCCTGTTGAATTCATAAATGCAGTGCCTATTCGCGTACCTGCTATGCGTCTTGAGCGTATTCGTGACCGCCTCGAAGTTGGTGCCAGAGTTTCTGTAACTGGTCGTCAGCAAGGCGTTCTCAAAGGCGTCATGTCCGATGGTTTTATCACCACTGAACTGGTTGCTGATCGCGTTAACTTCGAAGAACCCTTCGAAACAGCAGCTGACGCTGAGTAAATAACTCGCTACGCGTATGGATCTACCTGTTTCAACGGAGGCTGTGCAAGAACCTGTTGAGGTTTGTATTGCGCAGGCATCCGATCGTTACGACGTGCCTGACCTGCTGATTAAATCCATTTTACATGTGGAGAGTCGGACAGGTCAGGCCAAAGGTGGTCGTGTTGGCGATAAAAAGCCAGACGGCGGCGGTTATGCCTTGGGTCCTATGCAAATTAATACGCTGTGGTTAAAGGAGCTTGCGAAGTACGAGCTTAATGAAGCGGATATCAAAGATTCGCTTTGTATGAACGTCATGGTTGGAACCTGGATATTGAGAGGCTACTACGAGCATCACAACCAGGATTGGACCAAGGCGGTAATGTCATACAACGCGGGGTTTCGTCTCGAAAACGGAAGACCTTATGCTGTCAAAGTGATCACTCACTGGCATTCGCTTTTTGATAAACACGAGACGGCCAAGCTTTATTGAGTCTGCTTTCGCAAAATACTGACACTTCAGTCGCTATACAAAGCTAACTGTCTTACCGCAGTTAGTCAAATTTTAATTCCTTAAGGAGTAAGTAAATGAAACGCTTTTTTCGCAAACTAAGCCAGGGTATTAGTGCTTTGGCCTTGACTGCTTTTGTATCAGTCGCACACGCCGGTACCGTTGATACCACTGATGTCTTCTACGAGTTCATGAGTACAGTAGAAGGATGGGCAACCGGACCATTGGGGATAGGCCTCGCGCTCCTCATGCTATTGGTTGGCGCCGGCATGGGCGTAGCTCGTAACTCTCCAATGCCTGCGCTGTCGGGTATCGCTGGTGCTGCACTGCTGCATTGGGGTCCTACTGTCATCATCAACATCATGACTGGTGGTGCTCTGGTTTAATCAGAACGGTTAATAGGAAAGACCGATGTCTGACGACGATCAGAGACTGCATAAAGTGGCGCAGGAGGTTGATGCTCCTGTGCCCATTTTATTCTGGGATCCCATCGAATTTATCATCGCCATCGCGGTGATGGGTTTTGGCATGCTGCTTAATATGTGGATGCTCGGCGCCTTAGGTGCAATGGCTGTGCTTTATTTTTCAAATAAGCTCAAACGTGGCGCCAAACGTGGCGCGGTGCAGCACTGGTTGTGGAGTGTCGGCATGCAAATCGATCCCTTCTTGAAAAACAAATTTCCAGCCCCTTGGAAAAAAGAATTTATCGAGTGAGATAGTTATGAAATACCTGGAAACGACTTTGAACCTGTCACGTGCCGTTAGAGCCTGGCGGGCGGCAACCTTTATGTTGGGTATAGCGTTGGCAGGCATGACTGCGGCATTTGCCTATCATGCGACGCATGCACCGTCTTATCTGGTGCCTTACAACTTCGCGACCTCAGACAAAAAGATCAAGGTGCAGCCAGGTCAATTTGTTGATAAAGACTATCTGACTTACATCGCTATTGCTGACGTCAAGCTTATTCTGGATTGGACGCCTGACACAGTAGGTACCCAGTACGCGCGATTCCTTAAGCGTACCTCACCTGAGCTGTACCGTCTCCAGGAAGTTGAGCTGATCAAAGAAGCTAAAGAGTACGGCAAAAGCGCCATCACACAGACCTTCCATGTTGATAAGACCCTGGTCACCGGTAATACCGTTGAGCTCAGGGGAAGACTTTATCGTTGGGAAGGTGAGAAACAGACTATTAACGCCAGCACAATTTACAAGCTGACTTATCGCGAAAATGGAGGTATCCCTTATGTTGACGAACTTAAAATCCAGTAAAGTAGTTTTTCGTGCAAGTCTGCTTGCGCTGACGCTTGGCCAGTTCGCTGTGCCCGCAGTCGCTGAAGATTTGGTATTGCCTAGTGTTATGCAGGCGCCGACTGCCAAAGAACGTAAAATGGCGCCGCCTCCGATTCCGGTTAAGCGTATCGCTGAGCGCAAGGCCAACCTGGTCAGCAAAAATATCAAGCCTATTGTAAAAAGCGTTGAAGGTACCGTCATGGTGTCTGATCGTGAATACAACCATTTTATTTTGCCTGAGCCTTTTCAGACTGTGATCTTTCCGCCAGGGACTCCAGTGAAAGGAAGCCCTATTCCACTGGCTGATAATCGCGGCTTCTTGTTACAGATGAAAAAAGGCACCACGGGTGTCTACCAGATGATTGTCCAAATGAAGGATGGTCGCGTAAAGATGATTCGTCTTAATGTGGCAAATGTCCCAGGTGTTACCCATCGGGTGGACGGTGCGCTGGATAAATTGCCTAGCACTGACGAGATGACTTATCGACCTGAAACACCACATGCACCGGTAATTAATATCTTCAAACAGTTCACCATGGGCTCTAGTCATATCCCAGAGAGCTTCACGGAAGTGGAAAAGCCACGCGCTGTGCATTTTGAGACCTTCACCGCTAAGCCTGCCGGTGCCTGGACAGACGGTTATCGTCGCATGCTGGTATTCCAGCTGGATGCGGTTAAAGGCAGCGAAACGGTAATTGCTCCTCCTCAGTTTTATCGACGTGGTGTGGTTGCTATTGAAATCGATGGTGGGGATGTGGTTTCCGATAAACACAGTCCAACCTTGTACATCCTGACAGACGAGTCGCTCTGGTCGGAGGGTTAAGATGTCTGAAGAAACTACAAAACCAAAAGTTGAAAGCGCAGAAGGTTTGGATGTTGAGGTTCGCTCACCCAGTAAGCTCGCTGAAACTTTAAAGAGACGCTGGTATGTGGCCGCTTTTGGTGGCCTCGTACTGACTTCCATTATTGGCGGCATGCTGTCTGATGGTGATCGCAAGCGCGTGATCAAAAAAGAAGATCCCGTTGTGCAAACAACGCCAAAAAACATTAACCAGAAGACCTGGCAATCTCAATCTCAAGCTGAAATCTCCGAGTTAAGAGATAGCGTTAAGATGCTCGTTTCTGAGAATAAATCCTTGAACGAGAAAATCAAAAGCCTGACTGCACAAAACAGTGAGCAGACTAAAAAGATACGAGATATCGAGATGGAGCAGGTAAAACGCTTCAAAGAACTGGGTCGTAAGGTTCCGCCGCCGCCTAAACCAGGTACGGGTAGTGAAATTAGACCGCAGGACCCTGATATCTCTCGCTCTGAGCGTCTACGTCCGCCGCCTATCCCTGGTAAAACACCAGGAACGGTTAAGACTGCGCCTAAAGTCGTTGACGACAAACCGATCATTATGGCGGCTGCGCCCACCGGTAAGCATACCGAAGAGGTTAAGGCTGAAGTGCGCTACAAGAAAAACAAATTCGCCGGTTTCTTGCCGCCGAACAGTTTTGCCAGTGTAGCGATGATGACAGGATTGGACGCCGGCGCAAGCGAAAGTACGCGTGAAAACCCTGAGCCTGTCATGATGCGCATCCAAAAAGATGCCATGCTGCCAGGTTCTGCCAAGTACAAGCTCAAAGGCTGTTTTGTCTTAGGCAGTGCGCACGGCAATCTCTCGTCAGAGCGTGTTGAAATTCGCTTGGCTCGCATGAGTTGTGTGGATAAGAATAACAAGCTGGTCTTGGCCTCCCCAATTAAAGGCTATGTCATCGACTCTGATGGCACGCTGGGGCTACGAGGCAAGGTTGTACGTCGTAACGGCGCTTTGCTTGCCAAGTCATTGCTGGCAGGTTTTGCACAAGGCTTATCTTCTGCATTCGGTACAGCCGCTTCAGGTATCCCTGTCGGCGGTGACGACGGTACCGTTATGGATGCTGGTACTGCGCTAAGTACAGCAGGTCTTTCTGGAGCCAACCAGGCAATGAACAAGCTGGCTGAGTTCTATCTGAAAGAAGCTCAAAACATCTTCCCGGTAATCACGATCAGCGCAGGTCGTAAAGGTACTGTTGTGATTACCGAAGGCGTGTCTCTGAAATGGAACGATTACGGCTCCATTTATGTAAAAGAGACCACCCCTAAGAACAAGTAATTCTGACTGACCAGGAGTTTAGAAATGAAATCAAGATATATCACTGTTGCTTTGCTGGCTAGCGCCTCAATGCTGTCGGGCTGCTTTTCCAACGCACCCAAACACAGTTGCCCGCTCAATAGCGAAGATGGCTACTGCGCAGATTTGGAAACGGTTTACGGTGCGGCTGTTCGTGACCAAGGTGGCAAAGAAAATGTCCTGGAAGGCGTTATCGAGCCAATCAGTGACGAAAAGTCAGATAAACCTCAAACAGAAGTGCCTGTGCATGAAGCGCCAGTGGTGCATGATGAATTTACCGGCTTTATGGCAGCTCAGGATCGTGGCATGCCGGTATTTACACCACCTAAACCACATCGTCTATGGATCGCGCCATGGCACGACGCGAACAAAATCCTTCATGGTGGTGAGTACCTGTACTACACCACGCCAGGTCATTGGAACTACGGCACGCTAACCTCGCCAGGGGATGGCGCTGAAGTCATGGGTCCAATCAAACCTCAGGATCTGGGTTTTATCCCTGTTGTCGGATTGAGTGATGAGGAGAGCTTGAATAACGAGCCTGTTGAAGAACATGACGGTGTCGTACAGCCATACCAGAACTACAGACTGGACTAAGCCATGGGAAAATTCGCACACTTCTTTGATAAGCAAACCTCCAAGCTCGGAGATTGGCTGTCACCGCCCTATCCCGACGGCGCGCCTCTGACGCATGAGATGGCGGAAGCGCTAACGGATAGAGATCGATTCTCAACTTTGCTGAGCTACCGTGAGTTTGATAAAGAACGCGACCTGTTCTTTTTTGACGATGGAGAGCAACCTGCGGTTGGTTTTTCATTGGCCTACTTCCCACTTCTGGTTGCCGGCACTGATGCTGAGCCTCAATTAGAAGCCGTTGTTAATGCTTGTCCGCCAGATTCTGTGGTGCAATTTTCGGTATTGTCTTCGCCTTACGTTCTGCCTATTTTGGATCGTTGGACAAAGTCACGTACGGAACAAACGGATAACGCGCTACTACGTTTAATCGCAGAACGTAGGCGTGATTTTATGTTGGCATCCTCCATGGGGCCCAGTCTGCTGGCTAACGGCAAAATGCACCCCCGCAATATCCAGTATTTCGCTAGCGTACGCATTCCTTTTAAAGGCGACTGCTCTGACGAAAATGCGCTGGAGACCTGGTTGGATCTGGTAATGGATTTAAGAGATACGGTCCAAGGTGCCTTGCAGGGTGCTGGCTTGATGAGTTTTGTCATGAATGAAAGCATGATGAAAAACTTATTGCGTGAACTGCTTAATCCGCATTACGAGCCTGTGGCACGCGCCGCGCGTTCTACGGAAGAAATACCCTTAATGCACGAGTTAGTTGAAAAAGAAACCTGCGTACGTCTGCGTAAAGACGGTACGCTGGGCTTTTCTCGTAACCCTAATGCGTTACCCGCAGAAGACGATGTGCGTGTTTCTTGCTTGACGATCGATCACTTACCAAAAGAGCTATATCTGCCTAACCTGGCACGACTGCTTGGCGATCCGGTATCACGTGAAGATCGCATCACACCTTCGTTCTGGGCATACACTCTGGTGCATGTACTGGATCCTGATAAATCGCGTGAACGTTTAACCGGTAAGCTCGGTGCGTTAAATAAGCAAACGATGTCTGAATCCGACTGGTATAAGTCGATGATGGGGCATCTATTCACTCGCCGTGACGATATCAATAACCTGTTACAAGTCACGCGTTCTGGCCGTCAGATGGTGAGAATGTACGGCGGTATCAATTTAATCAGCCGTCCCAACACTGTTAAACGTGATACGGAGTATGTGAGTTCACTGTGGCGTCGCGCCGGTTTCAGGGCAAGTCAGGAGAAGTTCATTTCCTTACCTGTCTATCTGGCGAGTTTGCCGTTTCAATATACACCCTCCATGGATCCGCCCAATAAGGGTTTACAGCGTATGGTAACCACTCATTCACTGAATGCGGCCTCGATGGCCTTTTGTCAGGGTGACTGGGTTGGTACTTCACCGGCGCAAGGTGGGCCTTTGTTAATTTCGCGTCGCGGCCAATTGTGCAGCTTTAATCTACTTAACACTGTTTCTAACTATAACTTTGTTATCGTGGCAAACTCCGGTTCTGGTAAGTCGTATCTCGCGAATGAAATTGTCGCCGACTTCCTCTCTAAAGACGGTATTGTGCGTATTATCGACGTAGGACGCTCTTATGCGAGGTTTGCTGAAATTATGGGCGGGCGCAACATGGTCTTTGATCCGCAAAAGCCTGTTTCCATGAATCCTTTTTATGGTATTAAAGACGAGCGCGACTTGGCTGAAATGCTACCTATGCTCAAAGCCTTGATGCGTCAAATGGCTTATCCGATTCAGGCAGAAGCGGACACCCCGGCTTGGGAGTATGCAGCCATCGAAGCAGGTATTGTCGGCGCCTGGGAAAAGCACCGCGACGTGACCGAGTTAAGCCATGTCTACCAGTGGTTAATAGATCACGGCGATGAACGTGCAAAAGATTTGGCATTCCAGTTACAGCCGTATGCGACAGGACGTTATGCGCCCTGGTTCTCAGGACCTCGTCAATTGGCCTTTGATAACGACATGGTGGTAGTTGAGCTTGAAGAACTTAACTCAGACCCAGAGCTTAAAACCGTAGTGCTGACCCTGGCAATTCATCAGATTACCAAGGAGATGTATCTGTCGGGTCGTGAGCGACCAAAGCTCCTTGCAATCGATGAGGCCTGGGATTTGCTGGGCAATGTAAAAACCGGAAAATTCATCGAAACGGCATTTCGTCGTGCCAGGAAATATAACGGAATTGCCGGGGTTATCACGCAGTCCTTCGAGGATTTCGAGCGCTCAGAAGCAGCGCGTGCTGCAATCGAAAACGCCGCATGGCAGTTCGTTTTATATCAGCGTCCAGAGTCTTTGGAGTTTGCCGCACGAAACAAACGTGTCGTCGCGGATGAGTACCTGCTCAATATGCTGCGCAGCGTTAAACCTGGCGAGGGCTTCTCCGAGGTATATGTACGCTCAGAAACGGGTCAAGGCGTCTACCGCTTTATCACCGATCGTCACAGCTACTACACCTTCACCACCAAGCCGTCTGACATTAATAAAATTGACGCGCTGTTGGCGCAAGGCCTGACGGTAGTGCAGGCAATCGATAAGCTGGCTACCGACGACTACCGGGAAATGTGGAAAGATAAATAGGCTACACGGCGGCCGACAATGGGGTCGGCGGCTTTGTCTGTTTCTTGATACTTTATCCTACATTTGCTATACTATTGCAATATTTATTGTCAATAAGTGAATTCTATGAACAAAACGACTAAAACCCTTTTAACAGGCGTTGCAGGCATTGGGTTGCTTGCCGGCGCTTTTTTGCTGGGTCAGCAGCTTAACCAGCTCGGCTCCATCGGCTCTTCTGCTATCGTGACGTTAGATCCAACCAAACTGGCTAATGCGCAACGCGCTATCGCCGCTGGACTGATTAACGACGGCCAGGCAGGGGATGTGACAGTGACGCTGATGCGTTTGGGTCGTGAAACTGAGGCAACGATAGAGAAAGTCGCTGGAGCGGGCGTCACTGTTGTTGTCAAACAGGCGATCGTCGCAGGTAATGTGCGCGATATTACAGACGACGTACTGATTGAGC
>Ga0180430_10003404_pt1 | contig 13742 bp, 9 predicted proteins | sample SS_ome_9_FD_132999 | JGI IMG/M metagenome (GOLD analysis project Ga0180430, IMG submission 132999) | Hypersaline lake sediment archaeal communities from the Salton Sea, California, USA - SS_1_S_2 metaG | ecosystem: Environmental > Aquatic > Non-marine Saline and Alkaline > Hypersaline > Sediment... | reverse complement strand
TCGCGTCTTCGCGGTTCACGCTCTTTTTATTTCACCGCCAAGACGCAAAGACCGCCAAGAAACGATAATTTTTTGGGAGCTGCAGTTCCCCAAAAAACCCTTCGCGCCCTTCGCGTCTTCGCGGTTCACGCTCCTTTTTTTATGCTGCGCATCGACAAAGTCAAAAAGGTCTTCAACCCCGGCACCGTGGACGAGAAGGTGGCCGTCAACGGTATTTCGCTGGACATTCAGGCGGGAGAATTCGTCACCGTCATCGGCAGCAACGGCGCCGGCAAGACCTCATTGCTGAATCTGATTTCCGGTACAGTGCTGCCGGAAGAGGGGGAGATTTACATTGACTCCCAGCCGGTCACGCACCTCCCGGAGCACAAGCGGGCGCGGTTCATGGGGCGGATTTTTCAAAACCCGCTCATGGGCACCGCGGCTTCCATGAGCATCGAGGAAAACCTGGGCATGGCCGACTTAAGGGGCCGCCGCCGCACCCTGCGCTGGGGGGTGGCCCGCAGCCGGCGCGCGCATTACCGCAACATCTTGACCCGGCTGGACCTGGGGCTGGAAAACCGTCTCAAACAATCGGTGAGTCTGCTGTCCGGCGGTCAGCGTCAGTCCCTGACGCTTTTAATGGCCACGCTCTCACTTCCAAAAATGCTGCTGCTGGATGAACACACGGCGGCGCTGGACCCCAAAACCGCCAAAATGGTCATGCGTCTGACCGACGACATTATCCGCGACCACCGGCTGACCGCCATCATGGTCACCCACAACATGGAGCAGGCCATCCGCTTCGGCAGCCGCCTGATCATGCTGCACGAAGGCAATGTGCGGCTGGACATCCGCGGTGAAGACAAACGCAACTTCACCGTGGCGGAAGCCGTCAAGCGCTTCGGATCCACGCTCAAGGACGAAACCCTGCTCGCCGCCGACAACTAAGAATGCACTGTTGCCTTCAGCCAGTGCGCGAGGCGCCGCAGGCCCTCGTCGGTGCTGATGCGGGGTTTATATCCCAGATCCCGTTTGGCCGCGCTGATGTCGAACCAGTGATGGCAAGACAGTTCGTGGGCCACAAAACGGGTCATCTTTGGTTCGCCCTTGATCTTAAACAAGCGATAAATCCACTCGGCCGCCCCCCCGGCCGCCAGCGCCGCCGACCGGGGAACCGACCCCTTGACCGGCGGCAGACCACCGGCGGCCAGAATGCGGTCCACCAGGTCCCACAGCCGGATCGGCTCGTCCTGACTGATAAAATAAATGCGGCCGCTCAACCGGCCATCGCGTGCCAGACAGTCGGCCGCCATAAGGTGGGCCGCGGCGGCATTGTCGATGTAGATGGTATCGATTTTGTTGCGGCCGTCGCCCACCCGCCGCAGCTGCCTGGCGCGGGCCAGAATGCGCGGCACCAGGTGGTTGTCGCCCGGCCCCCAGATCAGGTGCGGCCGCAGCACCAGTGTTTGCAGGCGGCCGCCGGCCGCGTTGACGACCGCCTTTTCCGCGGCGATCTTGGTACGCAGATAGGGTATACCGGGATTTTGGGCGTAGGGTGCTGATTCGTCGGCCCCCTGGATGTCATTGCCGTTGAAGACCACACTGGCGGAGCTGGTGTGGATCAGACGCGGCACCCCGTTCTCGCGGCAGGCCTGGATCACCCGACGGGTGCCGATTTCGTTGGCCTCGATGTATTCCTGTTCGGCCCCCCACACCCCTGCCTTGGCCGCCGTGTGGAAAACGACGTCCATTTTCTGTACGGCCTGATCAACGGTGCGCGTGTCGGACACGCTGCCGAGAACCTGATCCACCCCCATTTCCGCAAGTCGCTCATGCGGCCGGCGCGCCAGGGAGCACACCCGCCAGCCCTGTTTGCGGAGCAGCCGGGCAATGGCCATGCCCAGAAACCCGCTGCCGCCGGTGACCAGCGCGCGGGGCGCGCGGGCGGTTGCCGAGATGGCCGTTGCGGATGGCATTGATTCCAAAGGTGTCATGCGATGGTAATTTAACAGTGTCGTCAATGGCTGATCAAGTCAAATCAGAATATTCAAATCCCAAATTACAAACAATATCCAAATACCAATGTTCAAAATCTCAAACGGAACGCAGAGCAGCTGTTTGTTATTTGGTGCTTGAGATTTGGAATTTCCGGGTTTTTTGGTTGTGATGGGTCAAATAGAGGTTGCTTTCGTTTAAAACCATATTGCCATTTTTTAGAACACAACTTTTGAGACACGGCACTAAGACGATGATGATTGGGCTTTTCGGATGCGGGACCGATTGTTGGTTTTCATTTTCTTTTCCGCCCACAGCGCCAGCTGCTCCCGGAAGATTTTGGCGTTGTGGCGGATGTCCACCGGAAATCCGGGGTGGAAGAAAAGATGCCGGATGTCGCGGGTCAGCACGCTTTTGGACCCCATTTCCAGCAGTTCTTCGCGGAGCTTGCGCTGGCTGCCGAAGGTGCCGCGTTTTTCCAGTTCAATACAGACAACCGGCTTTTGATCGAACTTGCGGCCCACGCCCACCAGCGCGCTGCGATAGACCGCGGGGTGATTGTTGTAAACCGACTCGCACGGTATGGTGTAATACGTGTGTTTGGGTGTGACCACCCGATGGCTCTTGCGGCCGCAGAACCACAGTCGACCTTCGCTGTCAAACCAGCCCAGATCCCCCATGCGGTGCCAGATGCGGCCGTCCTGCATTATTTTGGCAAAGAGATCCCCCCGCGGTTTTTCAAAATACGCCCGGGTGACGATGTCGCCGTGGACGACGATTTCACCGATTTCACCCACCGGGCAGACCAGGTCCTCCGACCAGTGGGAAATGGCGTCATCGGTGATGCGGATAACGCGCACGTCCAGGCCTTCGAACGCACGGCCCACGCAGATGCCGTATCCTTTTTCGCTTAGCTTCCGCGTTTGTGACAGAATTTCGCGGCTGCCGATAAAGGCGACCGGCATGGCCTCGGTGGCGCCGTAGCCGGGAAAGATCTCGGCGTCTTGGCTGAGAAGGGCGCTGAAACGCTCCAGATTGTCCGGCATGACCGGAGCGCCGGCGGAAATGACGCGCCGCATCACCGCCAGTTTAATGCCTTTTTCCTGGCCGAAGCGTCCCACCCGGTCAAGCAGAGCCGGCGAGGCGAACATATTGGTCACGCCCTGGTTGATCACTGCTTCGATGATGCGGTCCGGATTGACGCGTGCCGGCCGGGTGGAATCCATGTCCGGAATGACCGCGGTCATTCCCAGGGCCGGGTCGAAAAGCGCGAAAAGGGGAAAGGTGGGCAGATCGATTTCACCCGGTTGAATGTTGAACGTGCGCTGAATGTGGCGCACCTGCGCTGCAAAAATGCCGTGGGTATAAACCGCGCCTTTGGCCGGTCCGGTGCTGCCGGTGGTAAAGAGAATGGCCGCGGTTTCATCTTCCCGGGTTTGTACGACGGAAAAGGGCTGCCAGGGTGTTTCGCGGATGTGCGCAAGGGTCGGACCGCCCCAGAACCAGCGCCGCCCGACGGTGACATGGGTTTTGACCGATTTGAAATACTTGGCAAAAATGACGCGTACGGCCTGGGCCGGTGCGATGCCGACAAGGGCGGCGGGCCGGCTTTGCTGCAGGCAGGACAGCATTCGTTTGAGCCCCATGCCCGGGTCCACGATCACCGGCACAGCCCCGACTTTGAACAAGGCGAAGGTCAGGGCGAAGAATTCAAGACTGGGCCGCACCATCAATATGGTGCGGATGCCGCGTCGGATGCCGAAACGCACCAGACCGTGGGCCAGGCAGTCCGACTCCCGGTCCAGCTGGCGAAAGGTCAGGTGGGTGTACGCCACCCGTCCGTTGGCATCCCGCCCCGCCGGAAACACCACCGCCCGGCGGTACGGATGCGCCGCGGCCATGTCCCCCAGCATCTGGGCCACATTGACCCGGGACGGCCCCTCAACCGGTTGTTCGTCTTGTGTCTGTGTTTCTAAAATAACCATAAAATTAATAATTTAAATTCTAATAGCTAAAGTTTTAAATCGCTATCAACAGGTAGCGCCGTACAGTAGAAAGCATACCTAACCTATTGATGACAACCCGTATAACTATACCCGCAAACCGCAATCCATTTCAACCCGTAACTTAAGATGCATGGCCGCCGCCGGCCATGCATCTTAAGTTACGGGTTGGTCGCGCAGCGACCCCAATAAGATTGCGCCAGCAAGCGTATTTGCGTCAGCAATCTTATTATTGGCTGATAAATTCGGAGATCAACTTCACTGCTTCCTCCGGCACATCCTCCAGCAGATAGTGGCCGGCATCGGCAAAAGCGGCGACGCGGGCCTCCGGAAAACGCCGGCGCCACGCATCGAGATAGGTGTCGTCGAAAACAAAATCCCTGCGGCCCCAGATAATCAACATGGGAATGCCGCGCAGATCCGCCAGACGGCGGTCGGCTTCAACCGCCAGGGCATAGCTGGGGTGAGCGGGATCCAGGGGGATATCCTGGACGAATTTAAGCGTGGCGATGCGGTTGGCAGGACAGTTGTAGGGGGCGATCAACCCGGCGCGCACATCTGCGGTAAGCGGCCTGGCCGGCGCCATGTAAAGGGCTGCGCGCGCAAACAGGTTTAAGCGCAGCACGAGAAAGCGCGCCAGCCAACCGGTATTGCGGATCAGGCGCAGCCGCCGGGGAATCGGCCGCGCATTGGGCGGCAGAAACGCGGCGGTGTTGGTGATGACCAGGCGGTCAATGCGCTCCCGGTGCCGCAGGGCATAGAGCACGCCGATCATGCCGCCCCAGTCGTGCACCACCATGGACAGGCGCCGGGGCAGATCGAGCCCTTCGATAAAGATTTCCAAATCCCTCAAGCGATCCTTGAGGGTATAGCCGTATTGGTTTGGATCCGGCTTCTGGGACAGGCCGCAGCCGATGTGATCCGGGGCGATGGCCCGGCAGTGACCGGCCAGTCCGCGGATGAGATTGCGAAAGTAAAAGGACCAGGTCGGGTTGCCGTGCAGCATGACAACCGGATGTCCCCGTCCCTCGTCCACATAGTGATATTGAAAGCCGCCGACATCCGCAAAATGCGGCGGAAACGGATACAGGTGGGCGAAGCGGCGCGGGTCGACGGGTTTCACCATTTCACACCGAGCATGATGCAGTTGAGTCCGCTGCCGATGCCCAGCAAACCGACCCAGTCGCCGGGAACAAGAAAGCCGCGCTCCGCGGCGATGGCGGCGGTGATGGGCAGGGACACGGTGCCGATGTTGCCCAAATAGCGAAAGGTCGTGAAGTCTTTTTCGCGGGGGATGCCGATGGCCTGTAAAATGGTGTTCTGGTGGGCGGCGCCCACCTGGTGGCAGATGATTTTGTCGGGTTTGTCGTCGTCAATGGCCAACAGCCGCCGGAAGGCCTGGAAAGTCGACACGCCCAGGGTGACGCCGTGCTTCAAAACGCCCACCGAATCCGTGTTCATGACCGGATTTCCGGACAGGGACGCGTCGCGGTCCGGCCCCCAGGTGCAGAGGCCGTGGTGCACCGGCGCGCTGCGGTGCACGCCGCCCAGCAGCCGGTGGCCGCCCGGTGCCAGCGAACCGTCCGTTAAGACCACCGCCACGGCGCCGGACCCGCCCGTCAGGGTGGCCACGGTTTTTTTGAACAATGCCATGGTCGGGTCGGCCAGCAGGCGTTCGATGGTGCTTTCGACGATCTGGCGCGCGGATTCACAGGAAACCACGATGCCGGCGCGAATCTGGCCCAGCGCGATGGCATTGGCCGTCTGCACCATGCCGTTGACCACCCCCAGGCAGGCGTTGGAAACATCGTACACCGCACTCTCCGCGGGCAGGTCGAGGGCGTCGGCCACGGCGCAGGCCGTTGCCGGCTCCAGGTAGTCCCGGCAGACGCCGCCGTAAACCAGCATTTGAATGTCCGTGGGGGAAACCCCCGCCGCCGCAATGGCTTTTTTTCCGGCGGCGATAGCGCCTTCGGCCATGGTGTAGCCTCGGTCCCAGAAGCGGCGTTCAAAAATGCCGGTCATCGCCTCCAGCTGTCCGGGCTTCAAGTGCAGGGCCCGGTAGAGCGGGGCCAGACGCGCCTCGATGTCCGCCGAGGTGACCACATTGGGCGGCAGTGCATACCCGAAAGACTGAATGGTTACATTTTCGTATTGCATGCCCATGGTAAAAATAATTTTGAATTTTGAATTATGAATGTTGAATGGGTTAAATAGTGTATTGGTTGAATAGTCGATTGGTTAAACGGCAACAGCCGTTTCCCATTTAACGAATCAACCAATCCAAAATTTCACACAGAGCCACAGAGGCACAGAGAGAAATTTAAAATTCAACATTGCACCACCCACCCAACCCAACGAACTCAACAAACCCAATAAACCCAACCAACCCAATAAACCCAATAAACCCAATAAACCCAATAAACCCAACAAACTCACCTACCCACCACCCGCAACCCCAGGTTTTGAATGTGATAGATGCACAGGCCGTCCACCCACACCAGGCCGTCGGCGAATATCACGGGGTCCGGTTTTTCAAGCATGTGCGTCACAAAGGCCTCCACCGTGATGCGCCGACTTTGGGGCGTGATCTGGCCGCGATAGGTCCAGCGATGGGATTCCCCGGTGCGATGGGAAAAGCCGGCGCTATGACTCAAGTCCGGCCGGTGCTGCAGGGCCAGAAAGCGCAGCAGCTGCATCAACGATTCCAGCCCCAGAGAGCCGGGGCAGACCGGATCCTGAAAAAAGTGGGCCTTGAAAAACCAGTCCGCCGGACGGACGGCCCTGGAGCCCTTGACGTAGCCCAGGTTTGCCGGCCCGCCGCGGGGCAGGTAGCGGTCGATGCGGTCGATCATCAGCAGGTCGGGGATGTCCGCATTCCGGGTGCCGCGGGCGCCGCTTACAGCACCGGCCGGCGACAGGGCCGCCATGCCGTGGATGTCTTTCGGCGCTTGGGTGGAAGGCCCGTCAGCGTCGCCGGCCCGCAGGTTTTCATCAACGGTGGTGATGCCTTTCTGCTGGGCAAGGGCCGCATGGGTAAAAAAGCCGAAGCGTGTGGCGCCCTGATAAAGCGGCCCTTCCGGGCCGCGGATATCGAAGTCGAAGGTTTCGATGATCATGCCGCCGGCTGCGGAAACGCCGGTCAGGCGCACGCGCATACGGATCAAGGCCTTGCGGGGCGTGACATCGCCCAGGATGTCGGCCCGGCCGTCCAGGTTGCGGAAGTGCAGGTCCTTTTGACTCTGTAAAGCCGATCCCATGTAGGCCGCCAGCCAGCCGCAGGGCTGCAGCGCCAGTTCGTTGAGTACACACAACGGCATGAGGGGAATTCCGGCGGCGCGGAAATACCAGTCCTGCGGGTCGACATCGTATTGGGCCTCGATCCATCCGTCGGGCTTCAGCACCCAGGCCTCGGGTTCCAGCCGGCTGATACGTTCCAGAAACAGATAGGGCGGCCGCGGCAGGCGGGCGATGAAGCGGTCCCGGTCAAAGGGACGGTAGGGCGCGCCGAAAGCCGCGGAGGGCAGGCCCCGGGCAAAGGTTTCCATGTGGCGCCGGTTAAAGCGCTTGGCCGGCTGCTGTCTGTCGGCGGCCGCCGCGGGAGGTAAAGACGGCGCTGCGGCGGCGGTTTTCGCGTGGATTGTTTTTCCCGGACGACCCCAGTAATCCGCGAGCGCCTCTTGCGAAAGCCCGCTCACTTGCATGGACATGTCCTGAAAATAGACGATGCGGTGGCCGTCGGCATACATGTGAGCGTCCGCCAGGGCATACGGTGCCGGGTTGTAGCCCAGTTCGCGGATGTCGATCTCGTACACCACCTTGCGTGTTTTCGGCGTGACCGGTCCACGGCACTTGAGAACGCTGGCCGCACCGGCCACCGGCGCGTAGCAGACGTCGCTGCGGTCGGAAATCCAGCCGATGCGCTGCAGAAAGACCCGCAGCGTGTGGGCGCAGCACTCGTACATCAGGGTTCCCGGCATCACCGGGTCGTCTACAAAATGGCAGGTCAAAAACCAGTCGTCCGGGCGGATGTCGGCCTCGGCGCGGATGCGGCCGTTGCCGTAGCGGCCGCCCTTGGGATCCAATTCGCGCACCCGGTCGATGAGATGCATGCGGCCGCCGGGCAGCCGCAGGGACGCCGCCAGTTTTTTGCCCTGGAAAGCCGGCCCAAAGCCGGCGGCGAGATCGCCCTGCCGCAGCTGCTTAAGGGCCGCATCGTCGTAGCGCTCTTTTTCGACCGGCACGGGAAACCCGCCTTCCAGGGGCCGACCGGTCCGGGCCGGGCATTGCTCCAGATCGCGCGCCAGGATGCCGCCGGATTCGCGTACTTCCTTCTCGGTAAAAAAGCCGGCGCAGCCATGGCGCATCTGCATAAACCGCCTGCCGCCGATAAACCCGTCAAAATGAAATAAAAACAGGTAGGTCTGCCCCTGTCGGATGAATTTTTCGATCTCGATTTCGTAGCGCAGGGTGTCGCCGGGGCAGGGGAGGCCGCCGAAAAAGGTCACGGTGGCGTCCAGCAGACGGTAGGTTCTTTGACCCTTGACCGCCAGGTCGATGCCCAGGTAGGCGCACAGAAACAGGTCGGCCTGGCCGGCTTCCACGGCGATGCAAACCGGGGCCCGGCCCCCGTCGAGATACCAGGCATCCGGGTGCACGTCGTGTTCGGTGACGATGCGGCCGCTCTGCAGCGATCCTTTGCGTCCCTCCACCGAGAGGATGCGGTCCACCAGCATGAGCGGTTCGTCCGGCAGGCGCACCCGTGCCGGATAAGTGTCGACGACGGCGAACATCGGCCCCAGCACGTCGGCCGCCCTGCCCACGGCGAATTCAAGGCACGCTTCTCTGGAAAAAGCCACGGTCCGCTGCCGCGCCGGATTTTCTTTGTGAGAAACCGGTTCCTGCGCCGGCGGGGGATTCTGCTGGATGGACGCCGTCAACAGGCGGTTTTGCAGTTCAAATGCCCGGGCGTAGGTGCCGCTGATTTTTTTGGTAAAGCGCAGGAAGGCCTGATGGGCGCCGGTGGTTTGTTCCATGCCCCGGGCGGCGGCCTGCACCAGTTCATCCTGAAGAGGCACGCCCGGTGCTGCCGAAGCAGCAGCAGGTTGGCGGGGCGGGGCCGCCGGCGCCGCCAGCGGTGTTTTGGCGCTGACAGGAATGATGATGGAATCCGTCGTCTGGGTCGGCGCTGGACGCATACCGTCTTCGGGCGCCCCGGAGACGGTTTTTGCGTGTCCGGCCGGCGGTGCGCTCAAACCAATGCAGGCGGCGCCGCCGTCCGCGGACAGGGCCCCCACGGCGGCGCTGCGGCACGGCCGGTCTTGCCCGCGGCCGGCACCGGCCCTGTGCCGCTGTGGTGCCGTGGTCGACGGGATGGCGCCGCGGCTCAGAAACAGGCAGACCTTGACAACCGACATCAGCCCGGCGGCCGCACCGCAGAAGCCGACGACGGTGTTGACAGCGCCGACCGCCGCCGCCCGGGGCATATCCATAAAGCTCGACGGCGGGGCCGCGGATTCAAGCGCATCCGGGGTTTGTATTTCGAGAAAGTCAAGGCCATCCGTAGCTGTCTCAACGGCTTGGCGCCGACGGCCGAAAGCGCGCTGCCGGTCCGCTGCGTCTGCGGGTGGCGCATCCGGATCCGCGGCAAGGGTCAGATCAACGGCACATATGTCCGCATAATAATCCAGGCCCTGATCAAGGGCATCGCAGCGGCGTTCGAGCACCAGGGCGGCGGCGCCGTCGCCGGGCCAATGGCCGTTGTTGACGGGTGCAGTGGCATCGGACGGCCTGGGATTCGAAAAGGGCGTGATTTGGTGCTGCATTATAAGGCGGCGGATATCGCCCATGATGTCCACCGCACCGACAAGCACCCTGTCGGCTTCTCCACGCCGCAACAGATGCAGGGCCGCGTCGAGCGCGGCCGGACCGGACAGCGTGTCGCAGGAAACCACAAAGCTGGCGCCGCCCAGCTGAAAGGTCTTGGCGATGCGGCTGGCGATCACGCCGGTCAGGGATCCCAGGGTGCGGTCGGCGGTCAAGGGCGGCCCCAGTGCGTCCCGCAGGCGTTCTTCAACATCCGTCTTTCCGCCGCTGATCTGCGCCAGCCGCGGGTGAAGATGCCAGCGCGCCGTGTGGTCGGTGGCGTTGAAGTCAAATTCGGCGCCGATGACGACGGCGGTGCGCGGCTGCGGTTTGCTAAGGTCGATTCCGGCATCCCGCAGCGCTGCGTGTGCCGTTTGCAGCATCAACAGATGCTGGGGCAGGGTGGCCTGCATTTCCCGGGGCGAGAGGCGGAAATCGCCGGGACGAAAGTGCAGCGCTTCGATGTAGGCCCCCTCGGGCAGCGCGCCGTTGAAGTACGTATCGGCCAGCGGCTGTAAAGCGGCCGCCAATTCCGGGCTTCTGGGGGCGGCGGCCGGGGTGCCGTTCAACACGGCCCGGTCAAAGGCGGACAGCGAACGGATGGGGCCGGCGGCGACCGCCATGCCCACCACCGCCGCGGTTTCATCTGCCGGCCCGCTTTTTGAGGTGGTTTCAGAAGCATCGATTGTTGCTGCAGCGGATGGAATGGCGCGTTTTGGAAGGCCCGGCTTGTGGAGCGAATCCGCCGATTCCAGCAACAGATGGGCATTGATGCCGCCGAAGCCGAAGGCGTTCACGGCGCAGCGACGGGGCGGGCCGTCATCCCTTTGTTCCCACGGCAGGGGCGCGGTCACCACGCTGAACGGGCTGCCGGGCAAGGGGCTGTCCGGGCCCGGGGCGCTGAAGTTGAGTGACGGCGGCAGCATGTGGTGCTGCAGGGCCAGCAGGGTTTTGATCAGACCGGCGGCGCCGGCGGCGGTGAGCAGATGGCCGACCATGGATTTCACCGATCCAATGGGACATTGACCGTTGCGCCGGTCCTGCGCACGCCACAGCTGGTTCATGCTGCTGATCTCGGTACGGTCGCCCCGCGGGGTGCCGGCGCCGTGGCATTCAACGTATTCGATGTCGCCGGGCTGCCATCCGGCGGCGGCATACGCGCTTTGCATGGCCCGCACCTGTCCTTCGCTTTGCGGTGCCAGCAGATTGCGGCCGAAATCGTTGGCCAGGCCTACGGCGCGCACAATGCCGTAAATCCTGTCCCCATCCTTTAGCGCGTCGGGCAGGCGTTTGAGTACCAGCATGCCCGCGCCTTCGCCCACCACCAGGCCGTCGGCCGAAGCGTCAAAGGGTGCGCAGCGGCCCGAAGGCGAGAGGGCGCGCAGCTGGGAAAAACCCACCTGGGTGTAAAGATTGTCCGGCCGGGAGACGCCGCCGGCCAGCATGACATCGGTGCGCATGGCGGTCAGCGCATCGCAGGCGAGCTTGACCGCCACCAGGGAGGAAGCACAGGCCGCGTCCAGGGTGTAGCTCATTCCACCGAAACCCAGGGCGCGCGACAGCAGCAGGGCCGGCATCCCGGTCATGCGCGCGGCCAGACACTGCATGCGGTTCAGTCGAGGGGGTTGTTTGTCGGCGGCCGCCTGCAAGGAGTCCGTATAAGCTCCGGCGATCAGACGCCGGGCCAGCACAGAGGCTGCATCGGTGGGAAGAGCGATGGCCGCCAGAATCACGCCCGCCCGGCGGCGCTGGTCCCTAGCGATGTTCAGACCGGCCGCGGCCTCGCGTCCCACGTGCAGCACCAGATGGTGCAGGGGATCCAGGTGTTTGATCTCAGCGCGGTCGACCCGCAGCCCGTCAAAGCACCATTCAACGGCCGGCAGGGTGCAGGCAACATCGGAATAGGCCATGTCCGGCGCCGGTTCGATCTGCACCATGCGCTGCGGATCCATTCCCCAGCGATCCGCTTTGACCGGCGCGCCGGCGTTTTGGCCGGCCATCATATGCCGCCAGAAGGCCGACAAATCGGCCGCCCCCGGAAAAGCACCGGCCATGCCCACCACGGCGATGTCATACGCGTTTGTCATGGCCTTCCCATACCCGACTTAGCGCGGCAAGGCAAGATGTGGCGTCTTTGCGGTGAAAAAAAAAAGAGCTTGAACCGCGAAGGCGCAAAGTACGCGAAGGTTTTTTTAAGGGGAACAGCAGTTCCCCCCCAAATTTATTTTTTCTTTGCGTTCTTCGCGTCTTGGCGGTTCAATTTGTTTCATTACTTATTTTTTTACCGTATAAATTTAGAATTCAGCCAGTATTGACTTTCAACCCTGAAATGCGAAACTGCCATCGCCGGCCGGCGAAAGCACAGATGGAACGACAAAACTGCAAAGGAGAAAACAAAATGATTCACGCAAAAAGGTGGGCGACGGTTATGACGGTAATGCTGCTGCTGGTGTTGGGCGGCGGCGCTATGGCGGAAACCGCCGACAAGATCAACATCAACACGGCAACCGCCGAGGAGCTTGTGCAGCTGGACCGGGTGGGCGCGGCCTACGCCCAGCGCATCATCGAGTATCGCACCCAATACGGGCCGTTCAAAGCGCCGGAGGACATCATGCAGGTCGCCGGCATCGGCCAAAAAACCTTCGAGGCCAACAAAGACCGCATTGCGGTTGAATAAGCGGTCCCGGAGCTGAACCAAGCTGCTTGACGTCAGAAGGCCGGGCGCGGAAGCCCTGCGGCGCCGGCCCGGCCTTCCAGACCGAGGCGGAACAGGAGAAAACACGCATGGAATTCATCTATCAGAAACTGGATGTGTGGCAAAAGGCGGTGGAATTGTCCCTGGCCATCATGAAAACCATCGGCCAACAGCGCGAAAACGCCGCCGGCGCCGGTCTGATCCGGGAAATCGAGGCCAGCGCCACCCGCGTGGCCACCTGCATTGCGCGGGGCAAGGCCTGCTATTACCGCACGGATTTTATCCGCCACCTGAACCAGGCGCGCAGTGCACTTTACGAAACCATGACCCTGTTGGAAATTTTCCGGCGCCGGGGTTGGATTTCCGACGAAGCGTATCAGGAATTTGAAAAGCGCGGCAACCAGATCACCGCCATGCTGGTAAGGCTGATCAAAACCGTTACCCAGCATTACAATCCCTCTCATTCACAAACCGCCCTGGCATCATGATCGAAGCGGACTACCGGGAAAAAACCGCCGGCATCATCCGTCGATTGGCGCTCCGGGACATCCCCGTGCACATCAAGTCCCTGCCGTGCGGCGACTACCGCATCGGCAGCGCCATCGGCATCGAGCGCAAGACCGCGCACGATTTCCTGGTGTCGCTGATCGACGGCCGGCTGTTTCGGCAGGCCGGCATCATGAAAAACAATATTGAACGCCCCCTGTTTTTGGTGGAGGGCGATGTTTTTCAAACCGGTCTGGACGTCAGCGGCGAAGCCGTCCGCGGCGCCCTCTTGTCCCTGCAGAGCATATGGCACATACCGGTGATTTTTTCGGCCTCCAAGGACGATACCTGCCGCCTGCTCCAATCCATGCTGCACCTGGAGCAAAAATCCAGCCACCTCATGGTGCCGCGCCCCGGCTACCGCCCCAAGCGCCTGCTTTCAAAAAAACTCTTCATCCTCCAGGGCCTGCCCCACATCGGACCGCTGATGGCCAAACGTCTGTTGTCCCATTTCATAACCATCCGCCGCGTTTTCACCGCCTCAACCGCCGAATTAAAAGCCGTCCAGGGCATCGGCGAAAAAACCGCCACCGCCATTCAAAAAATCCTGACATAAAATCTTACATAAAATCTGCGCCAGCAAATTGAATAATGCGGCCAGCATCATGAAAAAGTACTGACATAAAATCTGCGCCAGCAGATTTTATTTTTGTTGC
>Ga0180430_10003403_pt1 | contig 13742 bp, 19 predicted proteins | sample SS_ome_9_FD_132999 | JGI IMG/M metagenome (GOLD analysis project Ga0180430, IMG submission 132999) | Hypersaline lake sediment archaeal communities from the Salton Sea, California, USA - SS_1_S_2 metaG | ecosystem: Environmental > Aquatic > Non-marine Saline and Alkaline > Hypersaline >... | reverse complement strand
GAAGGTGATGAAGGTGAGCATGGGAACACACATCTTAGTAAATCTTTATGGATGCCCTCCGGAACTTCTGGAGAAAGCAGATACTGTATCACGGCTGCTTAACGAAGTAGTATCAGAAACTAATCTTACAAAACTTGGAGAAAACCACCACCAGTTTGACCCATATGGAGTTACTTCAGTTATCCTGCTTGCCGAGTCACACATCAGTATACATACCTGGCCAGAGCAGGATGGCTCTGCCGCAGTAGATATCTTTACTTGCGGAGACCCAAAGAACGCAGACCGCGCATATACTGCACTCAAAGCCAAATTCAAGCCAACAAAAATAACAACCCAAAAAGTTTCAAGGTGATTTTTCAAATGAGCAAAGAAGACACCATAACCTATTGCCTTAACCCAACTGCTCAAATTAAACTAAAAGGAAAACTAATTACAAAGAAAAAAACCCCATTTCAGGAAATTGCAGTTTTTGATTCTCCTAACTTAGGCAGAGTTATGCTAATTGGAGATGGAGACTACTGGGTAACCCAGTTTGGGACCAAAGACGAAAAACTCTACCACGAAGCAATAGTCCACCCTCCAATGGCAATTTTTCCAAACCCAAAAAAAGTATTAGTAATTGGCGGAGGAGATGGAGGAGTAATCCGAGAGGTGCTAAAGCACCCAATAGAGAAAGTAGTCCTTGCTGAACTGGATGAGGCAGTAATTGAAATCTCAAAAGAATACTTTCCAACAGTTTCCAAAGGCGCATTCAACGACCCACGCCTAGAAGTCCAACTCGGAGACGCACGCAAGTTCGTAGAAAACACTTCCGAAAAATTCGATGTGGTTATAATTGACCTTACTGACCCCGAAGGCCCAAGCAAATTCCTCTTCACTAAAGAATTCTACTCCAAATTAAAATCCATAATGAACCAAGGCGGAGTCCTCTCAGTACAGACAGGCTCCCCAATTTTTGAACCTCTTGTCTGCGGCCGCGTAAATGCAACTCTAGCTGAAGTTTTTGAGAACACTGCACCATATGCCTCCTTTGTCCCAACTTTCTTTATTATCGAGAGCTATGGTTTGGCAACAGATTCCCCAATAGAGAAAATCTCTGAGCGCCTCAAAGAGCGCAACATCAAATTAGATGCTTATTTGCCCGAAGAACTAGAAGCCATGGTTACTCATTCTCACCCTGCTCTTCGTGCCGTGCTCGCCCAGGAGTGGGAGCCTTCAACTGACTCTAATCCAGTAGATATCTCCGAAGTCAGGTACTTTGAAGAAGACTAATTCTTTTACTGAATTTTTCCTATTTAATTCATAATCAGTTCGAAACCCGACAAACGGAGGGTTGAGGGGTGTAATACAGGCTCATTTCCAGAAATGCCTCACAGAGACCCAAACAGGAAGACGGTGTTTTTTAGTTCCGGTTTTTGCGTAGCATAAACCCCTTGTAAAAACCGACGCGGAGAGAGAGATTTGAACTCCCAAGCCCGTAAAGGCACACGCTTTCCAGGCGTGCGCGATAACCAGATTCTGCCATCTCCGCAAAAATTTTGTGTTAGTAGTTAGTATCCAATTTATTTTTATTACTTACTGCTGCATTCCCTTCATGCGACCAATTCACTTATTCGTAGTATTTATACTTATTTTTGCCGCAGGATGCAGCACAGAAGAAGCAACAATCCCAGAAACCCAGGAAAACTATTCTCCAATAAAACAAGTGGATAAACACGAAGCATACGTTACCCAAACCCAAGAAGAAGAACCAACAGCACAACCAGCAATAGCCCAAAACAAAACAGAAACAAGAGAGTACTTAATTGGAGTAATTCCCTCTCCAAAAACCCAGCCAAACACCTCTTTTGATGATATGCTTGATGCATATGGTGAGGCAGGAGAACTTGGAGAAGTAATGATGGTCTGGACCAACCCAAATTGCATTGGGCAAACCCAAAAACTAAAAGAAAACAGGGTAGTAGAAGCAGTAAGAAACAACCAAATGGAACCAATTCTCACCCTAAGTTTTGCAACAATAACTGAAGTTCCCGGAGAAGGTTTAGTCTATTCAATTTGTGCAGAAAATGGAACTACTTCAAATATTACTGACCAGGGCTTCAGGGAAGCCTATGTGGCAGAGGCAAGAGCCCTCTCAAGTGAATTTAAGCCCCAGTACCTCTCGCTGGGAAACGAAATAAACGATTACTTCTATCTTCACCCAGAAGACCTAGATTCATACATCTCCCTCTACGATGAAGCGTATGCTGCAATAAAAGAGGAGTCCCCCTCAACACAAGTTTTTGTAATTTTTTCCTATACTCATCTAATAGACAATAATCAATGGGACTTAATTGAAACCTTTAATTCCAGAACTGACTTAATCGGGCTAACAACTTACCCCTGGAAGCACTATGAAACCCCAGACCAAATTCCAGCAGAATATTATTCTCAAATAGAAAATCATACTACTAAACCAATCGGCTTTACTGAAATCGGCTGGCCCTCAACTAATTCCGAAGCAGAACAGGCAGAATTCCTGGATGTTTTCTTTGAGAGAACAGAAGGCATGGACGTCGAATTTGTAAATTGGCTGTTCCTGCACGAAATCCAACTAGAAGGGGCTGTCGGAAGCATAACTAGTGAAGAAACCCAAACAATAGCTCTGCGTAATGCTGATGGGTCTCAAAAGGAAATATATTCCAAATGGGAAGAGATTTCCCAAAAAGAGGTTGAAAACTAATCTTTTATGGGTCCCTAGCATCATTTTTCGAGACAGGGCTCAATTTAAAATATTTTCTTTATAACTGTTGTTTATGGTGGGAATTACTACTCTTAAAAATGTAAGGAATATCAAGGCACAGGCTAATTCTGAAAAACCATTCAAGAAACAAGATCCAATGGCTCCAGATCAACTAGAAGCAAGGGCCGGGCTTGGAAAAATCCTAAAAGATAAATTCATGAGCAGCATGCTTACTTTGGCAGCAGCCATTGCAAGCGGAGCCAATTCTTTTGGAAGGAAAGGGCTAATTTTTGCATCTTTAGCACTAAGTGCATGCATCGCGTTTGGAGCATGCGGAGAAGAAAAAGAGAAAGAAGATGACCCAGCTGGAGATGCAGACACAGATACTGACACAGGCCCTCATTCTAGTACAGATACTGATACAGATGTGGATACTGACTGTGATGATACTATAGAAAATAAATGGGAGTGGGCACTTGAAATCAGCGGAGACAGAAGCGTTACTCCGGATCATTTGGTTAGCTGTGCAGATGGCAGTTCTATCATTTTAGGAAGAGTGGATGATGGAAATCATGCTCTGTTTGGGGGAGACTATGATTTGGGTCCTGTAGATGCAGACCACGAATTTTTAGTCAAATATGATTCGAATGGAGATTTTGTGTGGATTACTGTTTTCGAAGTAGGAGTATCAGGTTACACAGCCCAAGTTGCGGCCAATTCTGACTGTTCTTACTTGGTAGCAGCAGGCGACTTTTTTGATACACTGAATATTGGCAGTGAAGTTTTAAGCGAAGATGGTTCGGCCGGCTTTGTTGCAACTTTTGATTCAGGCGGCCAAGTAATCTGGGCAAAGAGCCAGGAGGAGGCGGATATCATGGGAGTAGCAATACATTCTGACTACTCAGTTATGGTTTCAGGAGACTTTGATGAGCTTGCCGTTACTTTTGGTGAAGCCCCCAACCAAACCCAACTATTTTCTATTAACGATGGGGAATCTTTCCTTGCCAAATATGAAGCAGATGGAAGTTTTGCATGGGTTGCCCAAACCTGGTCAGATGAGGAGGCTTGGGACGCAGTAGTCGCAACCTTGATGGATGGATCCTCAGTTGTAAGCGGAAGATGTGAGGGTGGATTGAGTCTTGGGGAGGAAGGAAATGCCGTTCACTTTGACCAAACAGAAAAAGGAGGGTTTCTAGTAAAATATGGCACAGATGGGCTTTTTGTGTGGGGGCGGCGCCTTATTGGAAACGAGGCTGAGGGAGATAATAGCCACAGCATAATTGCAAACCCTGATGGCTCCTTCCTAGTTGTAGGGGTTTTTGATGAGGCTGTTACTCTTAGTGCAGGAGAACCCGATGAGCTAACACTCAGTGCCAACACCAAGGGAGATACATACATCGCTAAATATGCTTCAGATGGAAGCCTCCTTTGGGCAACGGTTGCGGGTGGAGATTATGACCCTAGGGTAGCCGTAGCAGCAGATAACTCCTTTTATTTAGCAGGAGGCTTCGCAGGAGATGAAATCTTTGGGCTCGGAGAGGCTAACGAAACAACAGTGAGCTATGACCCACAAGTTATCGAGTATCCCATGGCCGGTTATTTGGCCAAATATGATTCGCAAGGAACATTACAATGGGTTGAAGCCTCAAAATCTAATAGGCATGCTCTCCACCAGGGAGTGGATGTCGCTGGAAACTTTGTTTATGTAACGGGATTCTTTGATGGAACAATGCACTTTGGAGAAGGATGCGACGTTTTGGAGCTAGAAGGATTAATAGGAGACGGAGAAAGTGTGCATACCTACATTGCAAAGCGTGAGAAATAGTTTATGCTCAAACTAAGTGTATCCGCTCAGTTTGAACTATCTTCCCCCTCTTTTTTTCATTCATCTCTTCTCCAGAAAATAAGGCTTTTCCAACACCAACAAATTTCCCCTCGTCGTTATAAATAGAAACAAGTTCATCCTTTCTAATTAACGGCTCAGCAGCTGAAAGCCCAGGAGCATTTAACTGGGCCCCTTTGCCCAAAGCAACAGCTGCAGAATTCTTCACATAAATTCTCCTAAAAGTAAGCAAAGAGTCCACCGGAACAACACACTTCCTAATCAAAGTTTCATCCCCCTCCTCTCTCCAGAGCCAGACTGCATCCACTAGTTCCTGCATCGTATGCGTAGAATTTTCCCGAATACGCCCCACAGCCGTGCGCCTCAATTCCTCCATAAAAGCAGTAGTTCCAGCAGCACGGCCCAAATCCTCACAAAGGGTGCGGATATAGGTTCCTGCTTCAACTGTAGTCCTAAAGAGTACTCTGTGCCCATCAACTTCAAGTATTTCAAGTGAATGGACAAAACGCTTGCGGGGAACTTTCCTAACTGCAGAAATGGCAGGAGGAGTCTGGGTAATTTCCCCACGAAAAGAAGCAAACAAATCATCTAAACGCTCACGCGTCATCTTTTTCTTGAATTTGCAAATTCCCACATAGGTTTTGCGGGTTCCGGAAATATATTTTAAAAGTTTAGTGGCCCGGCCAAGAGCAACAGGCAATACCCCGGAAACATCTGGGTCCAGAGTGCCCGCGTGCCCGGTTTTGGGAACATCTAAAACCTTCTTGACCCAGGAAGTAACTTCATGGCTCACAGGGCCGCAGGGTTTATCTACAACTACGACTCCGGAGTCTAGAAGTTCCTTGATTTCCATAGAACTATGCCTTGCGGGAAGTAGGCTCTAAGTGTCTAATGCTTACCCGGGATTCCTTTCCCCTTGCATTTTTCACCATTACAAAATTATCATCGACAATCTTGGTAATAGCTACTTCTTCGCCACTTTCTTTTCCCATCTTCTTAACACAAATTCTTCCAACTTCAATTGCTGCCATAAATGTTCACCTTTTTTTGTTTTTTTCTAGTGCACTAAGTGCTATTTTCACCATTTCAACCGGAAGGTGTTCCTCCGAACTAATTTCCAGGTCAAAGTCCTTATGGTCCATAATATCAATATCATAGAGCTTAAGGTACCTCTCCCGATTATCAGCATCTCTTTTTTTTGTGTGCTCAAGCGCTTCCTCATCGGTCATTCCTTCCCTCTTAGCAAGCCTTTTTGCACGAACCTCCAAGGGCGCTTCCACCCAAATGCGAAAGTCCGCATCCACCATCCAGGGCCCTAGCCAGGTGGTAACTACGCAGTTTCCCCTGGTTGACTCCTCTTTTAGGTGCTTATCAAATTTTTTGTCTATTTCCGGGTCAGCGTGCGCCATTTTCTGGAATTCTAGCAAGGAAACTCCTTCTGCTTTGGCAAGGTCCTTGAAAGTTGGGCAAACAACCCGAAGCCCAAGTTCCTCAGCCAATGCCGCTCCAAAGGTGTTCTTTCCGCTTCCAGCAAGGCCAGTTACAGCTATAATCATTTGGTTATCCCTTCTACATATTTCCTGTAGATAAGGTCTACTTCTTCGATGCTTTTGAATTTCTCATTTACCCTGCTTGCTTCAACAATTACCTGTTTCTGGCATTTTGGGCAGAGGACTCCACCGAATTTCCGCTCAGGGCGCCTGGAACTTTTTGCGCCAGTTTTGCAAACTCCCAAGAGTTTTGCTCCGCAAATTGCACAGGAGCCTTTCTTCTCCCCAGTTTTCCTTCGGACATATCTATCCTTAGAGACTCCAGAGGGAGTTCTTGTTTTAACCTTTCTAATTGAAGTTGACCTATTCTTTGGGCTGCTCATGATTTTCACCTTTGTCTTCCTTTTTCTTGTCTTTAATTACCAAGTTCTTTACTCTGGTTAAGCCTATTCCACCTATAATTGCTACGAGAATAAACCAGATGTTTACTCCGTTGAGCGTTCTAGTGTTGAGAATAGGTATTTCGAATGGGAGCTTTAAGTGGAACCAGGTTCCACTGTTGGCAGTTGCAACAACGCTTGTAGTGTATGCAGGAGGAGTTGCGCACACAACTGCCACTTCATTTTCTGAATATGAATCTTTGCTAGTATAAACATTCATTGGTTCTCCGGTTGTTTTGCGGTCGGGAAGGAAAGTGGCGCCATCAACTCCATGATAAACATATGTTCCATTCTCAGACTTTTGTGCATCCTGCTCAAAGGCCTTCACATCCACATACCATGGGCCCAAGTTTCCTCCAGCAAGAGGAACCTCTCCGCACCATTCATCTCCCTGGTTTACTAATTCTACAATAATATCATCTTCTAGGTGGGGGTCAATTGTTCCAAGCACCCACATAAAACTCATGAAAACTACAATGATTACTCCCATTACTTTGAGCTGGCCAAACATCATGCCATTGAATTCAGGCATAACAACATCCTGCTTAGCCTTAATCTCGTCCATCTTTTTGGTTTCCTGCTTCTTCATCGCGGCAAAATATTCCTTATTAAGCTTGTTAATTTCTTTTTGCAGATATTTCATTCTATCCATATCTATTAGTTTTCCCCTAATAAACTGGCTGAGGCCTGCGTAGATAAGCCCGCAGATTGCAACAATCCAAAAAAACATTTCTAATGGCATATCCATATCTTCACTACTCCAAAATTTCCTTTAATTGGGCTGAAGCCGCTTCTACCTGCCCCTGCGCATTATAGATTATCTTTGCAGGACATCCGCAAAGTGCTGCATATGAGGCCAAAAGAGACCTGTTCATCGAGTCATGCTCTTCCACATCCTCTAAAGTCAAGTCATCGGACCTCTCCCTGGTTGGGTCATTGCTGCGCCTTGCAAAGACTTCTTCTGGCTTTGCAGTAATGAGCACTAACCCCTCTACTTTTAGCTTAGAGAGTAAATCAAAAGGAAGCCCAGGAAGGTATCCTTTTGGTGTTTTAATTGAGCAATGGGTATCCAGGACAACCTTTCCACTCTCAGCAGAAAGGCGCTCTGCTACTGCCGCCTGCACCTCTTTTTGTTGAGATACAGGGAGCTTTCTAATCTGGTCACGGTCTGAGATTCCAAATTTTTCTTTTGCAATCTCAAACATCAAAGTGCCCCAGTTAAGCATAGTAATTTCTGGAGTAAGTGCTCCAGCAAGTACAGTGCTCTTTCCAGCTCCGGGCAGGCCCATTACAATAATCATGCTCTAGTCTCCCCCTCCAATAATGCTATTTAGGAATGGAGCATTCTCGAGCATCTTCTGCCTCTTTAGTTGCTGGTAAGTCCTATAGAAAATACCTACAGTAAGCAGAATACCGGTTCCGGTACCAAGTGCACCAGAGAGGTCTGCTAAGCCTGCTAGCAACCCAACTAAGAATGAACCTAGGAAGATCAATGGAGGAATATACTTGTCCAGAATCTTCTCAAGCATACGCCGGTCAGTACGCCACCCAGGAATCTGCATTCCAGACTGAATCAACTGGTCGGTCATTCCTTTAGTGTCCATGTTTGAAGTCTCAGCCCAGAATTTACCAAATAATACTGAAACAAAAGAGAGGAATAAAACATACACAATAGCATGCACCCATTCAGGTATTCCAAATACAGGAGTTACTCCATGCAAAATGAAATTAATGTGTGCAATTGTATTCTGCCCAGCTCCATAAATTGGAGTAATCAAATACAGCAATCCATCAACAAGCTGGTTGTTTGCATTTACAGTTCCAATTATCTGGACAACATCAAAACCGCCAACATCAAAGTGCAGCCCGGCTATTCCAACTGCAAACAGTTGCACGTTCATTAGAAGTGCACTTGCAAAAATAACCGGAATGTTTGATAGGTAGAATAGGTTAAGGGGCAACTTAGGGCTCATCCCTCGCGCCCGCTGGTAGGCTAGAGGTATCTCTACCTTTACTCCCTCACCATATGAGACTACTATCCAAACAATCACAGTCATCAATATCGGCATTAGTACAATCAATGCACTTGGAATTGCTTCTGCGCCTCCACCTGCTACAATGCCAAGAATTCCAGTCTCTCCAAAGATGAGCCCAATTGCTCCTCCGACTATTGAGAATGAAACACCTGCGGCAATGAATAAGCTGATTCCGCTTCCAATTCCATATTTAGTTACAACTTCATCTAAGTACAAAACAACTACTGAACCCATTGCAATCTGGAAGATAACTAGGGGCATAGCAACTTCAGGCGGAAGAACATCAGATAATAATACTCTTCCAGTGACGACGAAGATAGTTGCTTCAATCAATGCAATTACTACTGCTAAAACTTTCTGCAATTCCTGGAACTTAATTTTCTGCTTAGGGTCCCGAGGGTCCAGGTCAATAATTCCAGCTCCGGAGAACAGCTGAAGGAAAATACTGGCCAATACGATTGGTCCAATACTTGTAGTTAGCAAACTGCCAACGTTTGACGCTGTAATCATCTGCAAAAAGTCAAACTGGCCCCCATATTCTGCAGCACCAAAGGCAGTCACATTATACATCAAGAAGAAAATGAACAGGGCTATGCCTGTCCACATGAACCTCTCCTTCACATCCGGAGGCCTAACTGGAGGCTTAATCTCCGGCATATATTGCGATATCTTGTGTCCAAAGTCTAGAATTGCTCCCATAGTTTTCACTCAAGTTTAGAAATGCTTCCACCAGCAGCTTTAATCTTTTCTTCTGCCCTTGCACTCCAAGCGGCCGCCTTCACATTTACAGCTTCAGAAAGTTTGCCAGTTCCAAGGATTTTTCCTTTGAATGCAATGTCCTTCTTGCCATCTTTTTGTGCAATGTTGTTAATTTCGTAAAGATTTAAAACCGGACCCTGTGGCCTCCTTCTCTTTAGGCCCTCACGGCCATATCGATCAGGATCATTTGTAGTAATCCAGCTCCACTTGTGCTTGTGAAGGCCTGCATTACCTACACCTCCTCGGCATCCGGATCCTCTTTTGTTTTTGACGTTTCCAGTGCCGCAATGCCTGCTTCCTCTGAATTTTCCAACCTTTCTGCTTTTTCTTGCTGGCATAAATATTCACCCTACATCATTCTCTTTATTAGAGAATCCATGTCCTCACGGGCCCCCAAATCTCCTTCAGGAGCCGGCTTCTTAATTGTTTTGTAGCCCTTTCTTGGAGGATGCAGCCTGAATACAGGGTCTACAAAGTTCTTTACAGATTCTTCATGCATAATCTTCTTTGCAACCTGCCTAATCTCTTCATCTTCCATGATTTCTCTTAGCTTTCTGCTTCCCTTTTCTCCCCTCTTTCTTAGAAGTTCGAATAGGGTATCTTCAGAAATCACTCCGTAAGTTACATAGTCCTTGCATCTTTTGATCATCCCCATATTCTGGGGAGAATCCTCAACTATCACACAGTTGTTCTCCTTTTCCATGTTCAGGAGCTTCATTGTATGTTTGGTCTTTGGAGCAATGTTTCTAATTCCTCTAATTCTTACTACTGCAATCTTCATAATTTATCACCCGGCTGTGGCTTCATTGTATTCAATGAATCCAGAGCTTTGATTGTTGCCATTGCCATGTTGTAAGTATTGTCAGTTGAGCCTTGACAAAAGCTCCAAACATCCTGTACCCCTGCAATTTTTAGCACCTTCTTGACTACTGCGTTTGTAGCAAGCCCAAGCCCCTTTGGAGCAGGCTTCAAAACTACTTCAGTGCTTCCAAATTTGCCCTTTACTTCTCTTGGAAGTGAGTGGTCTCCACCACATCTGCACTCCCAGGAGCCGCATCCGTTTTTTACACAAATCATGTGCTTCCTTGCATCCAGCATCGCATAATCGATTGCAGGCTTTACTTCTTCGTTTTTGCCTACTCCGATTCCTACATGGCCCTTCTTGTCTCCAAGAACTACTACTACCCTAAATGACATTTTACGCCCTGAGTCCGTAGTTCTCTGAGTTGGGCTGACTGTGAGGGTGTCCGCTTCAAGTTCTGGAAGCAATGCGTCAATAATCTCAGGCTCAAGTACAGGCTTTCCCAAATTATAAACTTCCTCAAGAGTAGTAATCTCCTTGTTTTTTACTTTCTTTCCGATGTCTGTTTTAGGGTCCCACACTTCAATGTTGAGCATCCTTACTTTTTCATCTCTTCTTCTTCGTCTAGCCATAAAAATCACTCCTTGGCAATTGCCTCCTTAGTGCTCTCAAAGAGAGCAGTGAATTTTTTAGGGTCAAAGCCCTCTTTCAAATATGAGGAAAATCGCTTTTTGTATTCAGCATCACTAAGTGAATTTGCAAGTGCTTCAATGTGTGCTCCCTTGAGCCTCTCTGGGTCAACAGTATTCTCCCCATGTGGGCTCTCAAGGCCAGCATCCACTGCACCTAATTGTGCTGCAAATGGAAGTCCCCCGACTATTGGAGGCACAAGCCCAATGTCCAAGACAAAGTCTTTGATTCCGGCTTTCTTTGCAAGAAGCCCTGCATAAAACCCGCTAAGGTATGCAGTTGGAAGGTTGCATCTGGAAGCCCACTTGAATTTAGCAAGCTTCTTGGAGTTGACAGATACGAGCACCTTGTCCCCATTTGGCTGGAATTCCACTAACTGGATGAGTACATGCTTGTTGCTCCTGCGAACCACCATTCGGGGAACACCGGACTTAACAAGGGCAAGCCTCTTTTTGTAGTCAGTAACCTTCTCTCTTCTCCTTCGGAACGGAACTATATAAGTTGGTCCTTTTGCTCTTGACATAATAATCACTTCTTCTTAGGAGCAGCCTTCTTTACTGGCGCCTTCTTCTCCTTTTTTGGAGCCTCCTTCTTAGGTTCTGCTGCCTTTGCTGCTTCCTTTTTTGCCGGAGCTGCCTTTTTCTTAGACTCATCATACATCTCATTTTCTTTTAGGTATGTGAGCAAGGCTTTCTTTCCCTTGAAGGATCCACCTTTGATTTTAAGGTAAACTTTTCTCTTGTATTCTGCAGGAACTTCCCCAGTTTCCAAGAGCACATCCAGGTAGGCTCTCTGGGAGCGGATTCTCTCCATCCAGGAATCTTTTTCGGACTTCCTAGAGAACTTCTTACCGCGCCTCTTACCAATGCCCTTCCTCTTGCGCTCTGGCTTGGTCCTTGGCCCAACATAACGAAGGCTGTAAACAGCTCCATCGTCAATTAATCCACGAACATCTTCGCGGGTAAGTGCTTCCATTGCACGGCCATATTCTCCGTCTTTAATTCGGATTCTGTTTACTCCGCACTTGAGAATATCTGCAGCGAGCCTCTTTACTGTAGTTGCACTCATTTCTTCACCTCTCCTGCATTGAGAACCCTAAGATTCATCTCCTTTGCTTTGGCAATAATCTCAACGCGTTTTTTCTTTCCAACGCCACTTGCAATTCGCACAAGGACATCTTCTGCACCTTCAAGCTCCTTGAGGTTATTCACAAGGATTTCAGGTTTTCCAAGTGGATGCACTCCACGCACATCTTCAGGGTTCTTGTTCCCAATCTTTGGAGTTGCCCCAAACCAGGCTTTCCTGATTCGCTTTTTGTTGTCAACTCCAGTTGGCTTTCTCCACCTTGGCTTAACGCTCTTCATTCTGCGCTTGCCTGTGGAATTAGGCACATAAAACTTCTTCTTTGGCTTCTTAACAACAGAAATCTTCTTCTGTGTGGTGGTTTTTGCACTTCCTCCTGTTGCTTTTTTAGCTGTAGTTTTCTTTTCTGCCATAAACTTCACCTAGTTCTCCACCGGATATATTCCATCCTGGAAGATACGGCAGTCCCTTCCTTTGATTGTAGTGGTTTTCCTAATGTTCGCTACAGTCTGGCCTACCGCTTCCTTATCAGGGCTAGAAACAAATATCTCCTGGCCCTTTACTTCAACCTTGGCATTTCCATGCACTTTGGTCTTCCTTGGCTTTCGCTCTCCCAAAAAGTTCTTGATAACAATCTCCTTGCCCTTAACTTCCAAACTAATTGGAAAGTGTGAGTACCGTATTCTCATTTTTTGAGTAAAGCCCTCAGTTACCCCTTTAAACATGTTATTTAGGTGGGCCCTTACGGTGTGCTCGATTGCTCCGCCCTTGCCATTAACAGTAAGGGTGTCGCCCTCAAGCTTAAGGTCAAGGAGAGTTCCAGTGAACTCTCTTGCAACAGATCCGTTGGATCCATTGACTGTTACCTTGTTTCCTTCCACGGCAACAGTAACACCTGCAGGTATTTTTACCTCTATCATACAAATCACTTCATTAATCTAATACACAAATGCAAGCAGCCTTCCGCCAACTTGCTGTTTTTCTGCTTCCCGGTTAGTAATTACTCCCAGTGGAGTTGAAGCTACAACTAAGCCTACGCCAACACCAGGAATGTACATCTGCTCAATTTTTGCCCACTCATTCTTTTTCACAGGCATGCGTGGCTTGATTACACCGCAGTTGTTGATGAATCCGCCGAGCTTGATTTTGTAGTGGCCTCCAGTGGCACCTTCTACAAATTCATATTCCTTCACATATCCATACTCTTTGAAGAGCTTGAGAATTTCTCCGACAAGTTTAGATGCACGGACAGTGCATTCTTCTACTCCTGCCATCTCGTGAGTCTTGATTGTGTTCATTGCGTCTCCCAAAAGATCTAATGCCATTTTCAAATCACCTAGTATCTCCTAAAGCCGATTGACTCTCCGACTTCCCTAAAGCATCTCCTACAAATGTATAGGTCGTACTTTCGAATTACTGCTTTTGCAGTTCCGCAAATTTTGCATTTGCGCTTTCCTTTTCCTTTAAATTTTTCGTTAAGTGGAACTTTTGCCATTTAATCACTCCATACTAACATCAAACTTCTTCTTTGCAAATTCTATCCCCTCTTCTTTTGTGATGATGTGGGATTTGCCTACTTTGGAAGTCTTCTGGCTCCTCTTCTTCACCCTGTCCCCCCTTCGGGTAAGAGTTACACAGACATCAAAGCCGACCATTGCCATCTTAGGGTTATATTTTGCCCCCGGAAAATCAATGTATTCTTTAATTCCAAAAGAGAAGTTTCCCCTAGAGTCAAAGTTGGATGCTTTGAGGACCTTCTTCTTTGCTGCTAGTGCTTTAGTCAGGAAGTCTTCTGCCTTCTTGCCCCTGAGGGTGCTCTTTACTCCAATGGCCAGGCCTTTTCTAAGTTTGAAAGTTGGGTTCCTGTCTTTTGCATG
>Ga0180430_10003401_pt1 | contig 13749 bp, 8 predicted proteins | sample SS_ome_9_FD_132999 | JGI IMG/M metagenome (GOLD analysis project Ga0180430, IMG submission 132999) | Hypersaline lake sediment archaeal communities from the Salton Sea, California, USA - SS_1_S_2 metaG | ecosystem: Environmental > Aquatic > Non-marine Saline and Alkaline > Hypersaline > Sediment... | reverse complement strand
GAGGTGGCGGCATATACCAATAAGAAATTGAAATACCCTGACCTCACACTACCTGCTGGTAACGAGCCGATTGACGGCAAGGTGTCAGTTGAGATCACAGACCCTGCTTTAAACCCACGCTTTATCGTCGGGCTGCTGAAAAATGTGAAAGCAAAACTCAGCCCATATTGGGTGCAATACCGTTTGCGCCTGGCCGGGATGCGCCCGATTAATGCGATTGTCGACGCGACCAATTATGTCATGATGGATGCCGGGCAGCCGCTGCACGCTTTTGATTATGATGTGCTCGTGAAACGCGCACAAGGCAAAGCACCTACGATCATCACGCGAACACCAAATAATAATGAAAAGCTGACCACGCTAGATGATATCGAAAGAGAGCTGGACCCCTTCAACGAGCTGGTTTGCGATACGGCTGGTGCGCTATCCATCGCCGGTGTGATGGGCGGGCTGGAAAGTGAAGTGACCGCCGAAACGGCCAATGTATTGCTCGAAAGCGCAAACTGGAATTTCATCAACATCCGCCAGACAATCGCTTCCCAACGCATGAACACCGAAGCATCCTACCGCAATTCGCGCAACCTGCATCCCGAAATCGCGCGGGTGGGCGCTATACTGGGATTAAAACGCATGGCTGAATGGGGCGGCGGTGAGATTGCTGAAGGATTAGTCGATATGTACCCCCAGGAATACATCAGCCCCACCATCCCGGTCAGCGAAGAAGATGCACATCGCATGCTTGGCATTGACATCAACTCAGAGAAAATTGCCGACCTGCTGACGCGCCTTGAATTTGGATGCGAGATCAAGGATGACACTGTCCTAGCAACAGCACCAAATTATCGCACTGACATTGCAGAAGGTGTGATCGGCAAAGCTGATGTGATCGAAGAGATTGCCCGCCTCTACGGATACGATCGAATCCCATCAACCCGCCTGCAGGCAGAACTGCCTCCACAGCGCACCAATGCAGCCGAACAGCGCGACCGAACTATCCAGGACCTGTTGGTGAGCATCGGCTTGCAGGAAATCATCTCATACCGCCTCACAAACCCGGAGGCTGAAGCGCGCCTCTACCCGCCAGAAAGCAAACCTGAAATGCTGGAATATGTGGAATTAAAAAACCCGATTGCTGTGGAAAAGCGTGTGCTGCGCCGCAGTATTCTAGCCAGCGTGCTGGAAGCGCTGGAGCGCAATATCAGGCTGCGCGATCGATTGCAGTTGTTCGAGCTTGGGCCAGTTTTCATTCCCGACGCTTCTCAGGAACTTCCCCGGGAGCCCGCGTGCCTGGCAATTGCCATTTCTGGCAAGCGATACCCATATGCCTGGGACGCAAAGACCGAGCAAGAATATGATTTCTATGACATGAAGGGCATCATTGAGTCCATTTTTAACGCTCTGCAAATTGCTGAGTATACGATCACGACAACGGAAAATCCCACATTTCATCCCGGAAAATGCGCACTGATTTCGATTGGTGACGACCCAATCGGCGTATTCGGTGTGTTACATCCCCTCGTCAAGGAAAATTATGAATTTCTTGAGACAGATATCATTGCAGCGGACCTTGACCTGGAAGCGCTTTACGCGCACGCACCGCGAAGCTTCACATCAGAATCCCTGGTCGCTTTCCCGCCAGTGATCGAAGACCTGGCAATGATCGTACCTGAGGCCACGCTTTCAGCGGATATCGAAGCAGTCATCAGCAAACAGGGCGGTTTCCTGCTCAAACAGGTTGATTTATTTGATATCTTCCGTGGTGAACAAATCGGCGCAGGCATGAAAAGCATGGCTTATCGACTGACATACCAGGCGCCAAACCGCACGTTAAACGATAAGGACGTTGGCAAACTGCGAGAGCGCATCATCCAGCAACTTGAAAAGGAATTAGGCGCAAAGGTTAGAAAAGCGGATTAAACACATTCTTAACTGATAAGAGGTGGTATTAATCTGCCACCTCTTTATATTATCCCCCTATATAATGAACCCAACATAAAGCGATATTTATTTAGAAAAGGAAACAGGCATGCATCGATCAAAATTTATAAATTATTTCATGTTTAGCGCGCTCTATTTTACCCAGGGCACGGTCCTGGCATATTTCCTCAGCATCAATGCACTCTATTTCATCGAGAACGGCCTGACCGGTATGAACCTGGGCATCTTTGGCACAATCGCAATGATCCCCTTTGTGGTCAAGATCTTCTATGGCATGCTCAGTGACCGGTTGTCGCTATTTGGCATGGGGCATCGCAAACCCTATATCCTGATTGGTTTGGCAATCCAGATCGCCTGCCTGGCTGTGGTGCCTCTTATTGACCTATCCCAGCAATTCTGGCAATTTGTGGGTGTTGCATTCCTGCTCCAGATGGGTATGGCTTTATACGATACCTGCACCGATGGGTTTGCGCTGGATACTGTCCCCAAAGACGAAGAGGGCACCATCCAGGCTATCATGGTCGGCGGGCGTGCTTTGGGGCTGGTACTGACCGCACCATTGGTTGGCTTGTTGGCAGAATATGTCGGCTGGTCGTGGGTTTTCTGGGTTCTGGCTATCACCACCATCATACCAATCCCATTTGTCCTGGGCATCAAAGAAGGTGAGCGCACCGTGGAAAAAGAATTCCGCTGGGATGCTTTCAAAGCCTTCAAAAGTAAATACGTGATCGCCATCGCACTGGTTGGGTTTCTGTTTTTTATGGTCTACGCGGGGGTAAATGCAGTAGTCAATCTTTCGCTGGAAGTACGATTTCCAGGTTCCTTCAATAAGGCCATCGCCGGTTTGGTCTCGGCTGTGCTGGGGACGGGCATCATCGCCGGTGGAATTTTCGGCGGGCGTGTGCTGGATTCACTTGGAAAAAAGAAGGCGATTTGGGCGGCGCTATTGACCTCCCTCATCGCAAACCTGGCTCTGGCCATCATTCCCGGGGCAAGCTGGGCTTGGCCTGTTGTGTTCATCCTCGGCCTCTCCTTCGGGGTGCAGCAGACCATCATCTTTGCCCTTTCAATGAACGCAACCGATGCGCGCATTGCTGCTTCAATGTACTCGATCTTGATGGCTGTCACCAATGTCGCCCAGGGGGTCGGTATGTTCATCACCGGCGCGCTGTCTGACCTGACTGGTTTTTTACTGCTTTTCATTGTGATGGGCGCGATCAACCTGCTGGCAATCCCTTTAATTCCCACAATCGAGAAAGGTAAATAATGAGGAATCTATTAATAAGGCATCCGTTGGTTTTTTCTTTTAAGTAAACAGGGTTATATATCCAAACATGTTAATGTCTTATTAAAAGAGATTCGGTTACCTTGACCACTACAATGTTAAGGCATACAATTCGATTGCTGTAAAAAATTAGAATTAAAAACATGAAAACATATCATTGTGAACAATATTATTACCTGAAGAACCAACTTCCGGTGAAGGACGATCCTGAAGGATATCTCCACCCACAATTGAGGGTTAATTTTCGCGTGCAATGAGTTAAAAAGGAATAAATTGAGGAGCCGCGACCTGTTGCGGCTCTTTTTTTTTGCAAAGGAGAAGAAAGAATGGATTTTATTTTTAGCAATATTTGGATGACAATTATCGTAGGTATCATTTCATTAGCCGTGCTAGTATACAGCGCTGATGTCGCAGTAAATATGCTGACTGGGTTGGCAGGGTACTTTCGGCTTTCCACAACTTTTGTCGGCGTTACCGTTGTTTCTCTGGCAACCAGCATTCCCGAGATCGTTTCGCACTATACTGCATCAGCAGGCATTCTGGGCGGGCTCCTTGATTATGAGGTAAGTTCTGCCATCGTTTTAGGCGCGAATATCGGCTCGGATGTTATCCAGCAAACACTGATCATGGCAATTGTCATTTTTATCGCCGGAAGATTGCAATTTAAACGATATTTTCTATGGAAAAGCATGGGGCCGATGATCCTCAGCACGATCATGTGCATTGCTCTCGGTCTGGATGGAACTTACTCCCGCATTGACGGCATGATTTTATTCGGATCCTTTTTACTTTACATGGCATTCCTTTATTACGATGAACGCAAACACTATAACGAGGAAGACCACGGCTTTACAAAAGATGGGGATATGCCAGAAAATGTCCCGCAAACAGCCAGGCAGGCAATTATCGACGCAGTGATATCTCTTATAGCAATTATTATCACAATTTTCACTTCGATCATCGTTTTGCAGTTAACAGAAAAAATTGTCAGCAGCACAGGATTAGGCGGATCATTGATCGGTGTGATGACCCTGGGTGTGGCTTCAGCCCTTCCGGAACTTACCACAGCAATTACCGGAATCAAGAATGGAGACCAGGGCATTCCACTTGGCACACTAATCGGCAGCAACGTTACCAATCCTCTAGTCGCGATCGGCGGCGGTGCAATTATTTCCACTTATTGGGTGCCCGGTCCACTGGTCCACTGGGATCTGCCCTGGGAAACAATTACAGGAGCGTTCCTGTGGGCGATCTTATGGTTCAGGAATGGACACGCAGGAAAAAAGACCGCGATCTATCTGACAATCATGTATTTTGTTTATATTGGACTGCGTATGCGCTTTTTCGGCGTCGACTAAAAGTAAATTATGCAGATCAGAAATTTTTTTGTTTCAACAATATTATTAAAAAGTTAAGTATTTCCAATTCTAAATTATTCCTGAAATTTGTAACGCTTTGAATTTTTCCCGGATGAATACAGGCACCTGCAGGTTTGCGCTGGTTATAATAATCTGCGTAATCAGCCACCAGGCAACACGTTTTGTTTACTGCCCCGCAACCAGCCGATCGATTGACCTGCCAATGAAGCATCTGTCAATGGCAGTCCTAGTCACTCCATAAATAGTCCTGAATGATTCCAGCAAACATGGCAGCCGTTTTCGGCAGGCTGTCCACATCCACCCATTCATTGGGCGCATGCGCGTTCCCGCCAGTTGGGCCGAATCCGCACAGCGTGGGAATACCCATGCCGATCAACATGTAGCCTTCATTGCCTGGCCCTGCCCCGCGGATCTCCCAGCGCCTGCCATGGATCGCTTCTGTATAATCCTGCGCGATCAGAGCCAGCGGATGGTCCGTTGGGATAGCAGCACCCGGCATATCCACCAGCAAAGAAGTTTGCACCGTGAGGCCTTTTCGCCTTGAGCAAACATCTGCGATAATCCTATCGATCTTCGCAAGGGCTTCATCTTTGGTCTGTCCCGGCAGCAATCGCATATCAACCATTGCCGTTGCTTTATTGGGTACGATGCTCGGGTAATCTCCACCGCAGAAAAGCGTCCCGGGAGTGACCGTGAATCCCAGATGCTCAAACCCTGGCACCGGATCGGTATCAATGGATATTTTCTCTATCTTGGTCAAAATCTCCGCCATCCCCATCACGGCATTTTCGCCCTGCTGTTTATTGTGCCAGGGCGCCAGCCCGGCATGGACAGATTCTCCATGCGTTGTGATCTCCAACCTCAACAAGCCGCGATGACCGATACAGACAATATCACTGGCATATGCATAGATAGCACCTTTGGCTTTCAGGACCTTCTGATCCAAAAGATATCGAACTCCAAGCGAGCTGCTGGCACCAGATTCTTCATCCACCACCCCGGCGACAGTAACCTGATGCCTGCGGAGGTCAAACAGTTCTAAATCCTGCAGGATTTTGAGGGTATACAATCCAATAGCAATGCCTGCCTTATTATCCGCAGTCCCGCGCCCGATCATTTTTCCCTGCTCAATGGTTGCTGAAAAAGGGGGGGTTTTCCAATTTGCGTGGTTGCCTTCTGCAACGGTATCGATATGCGCGATGATCGCAAATCCCTGATCGCCTTCCCCGTACTGTACAACAGCGTTGGGACGGTCGCGATCTTTATATATCAGGCTGCTGTCAAAACCAAGGCGGTTTCCTTCCGCAACTATTCTTTCAGCGACTGCTCTTTCACATTCTCGGCCATTCACGGATGGAATTTGCACCAAATCACGTAAAAATGAAACAAGCGCCTCCTGGTAAGGGGCTGCGGCAGATAGAAATCGATCAATATTTTTTTTATTCATACAGTAAGTTCTTTGCACTTTTCAAGTAATTCTAATGGAGAAATGCAAACGTTGATTGGATGCGCTTGAAATAAGAAAAGCACAAGGTTTGTTTTTAGAAAAGAAGTTAACCGTTCAACAAGGACTGTTTCTTGTTTCACAAACAATCATGGTTCCCCGTCAGCAGAATCATTCTGCTGATAATCATTATTACAATATCCAAAGCACCGGTAAAGTATAATCATCGCACTTTCCTGAAACGAGGTTTTTTATGAAAAGAGATGTAATCATCGATTGTGACACCGGCCTGGACGATGCGGTTGCCCTTCTGCTTGCAATCCGCTCCCCGCAACTTAATGTGAAAGGCATCACCTGCGTCAATGGCAATGTCAGCCTGGATCACGTGATCAACAACACATTGCGCGTGGTTGAACATTCCGGCAAGGATATTCCCGTCTACGCTGGAGCGCGCACTGCGCTGGTGCCGGATCATTCCAGAGATGACGCCTCTGAGGTGCATGGCAAAGACGGCCTGGGCGGTATCGCTTTTCCCGCTCCTGTGAAAAGCGTTCAAGCGGCGCATGCGGTGGATTTCACCATTGATACAATTCTTTCAGCAAAAGAACCCATCGATTGGATCACACTGGGCCCGCTAACCAACGCCGCGCTGGCGATCCTCAAAGAACCGCGCATCACCAGAAATGTGCGCATGCTGACCATGATGGCCGGCGGAGTCAACGCTGGCAATGTCACTCCATCTGCAGAATTCAATGTGTATGCTGATCCTGAAGCCGCACGCGTTGTTTTCGAAAGCGATCTCAATAAAACCATGGTTCCGCTTGATCCGCTCTGGGATGGTGGCTTCCTGACTACAGAAAATATCACTGCGATTAACAACAGGAAAGATCTGCCCTGGTGCGATATGGCCGCAAAAATTTTTAATCGTACAGTAAAACTGGTAGAAGAATTAGGCCGGCATCCTGTCAATGGGGCCGGAACTGTCTCGCCACCTGACCTTCTGGCAGTCGCGGTTGCGATTGACCCGTCTGTTACCCACAATGGTAATTACTATGTAAACCTTGAGACGCACGGGGAATTCACCCGCGGAATGACTGTCATCGACCGGCGTGTGTACTACCGTATCGACGAAAAACCAAATGTAAAAATAATCCGCGTTGCGCTGCAGGGATACCAGGAAAAATATGCTGCGCTTGTGCTGAATACCTGGTTGCAAGAATAAGATTCTCGCGATATCCGGCTGATTAAGCACGCACAGTGCGTGATTAAGATTAAGATCATTGGCATATTAATTGCAATACAATAGATAAATCATAATATCTATCTATTTAAAGGATCAAAAGTGGATATCTTTATCACTGGCAACTTAAACACATGTGCTCCTGCGCTGGCGGAGGCACTCCTCGCTGATGGCCATCACATTGTCGCCTCCACCAAAGAAGGCGCAATAAAGAATGTCTCTCATAAACATTTCGTTGCATACGATATGACGGTCGGGGATCCTCTTTATGCCGAAATTTTCACATCCCATTCCTTTGATGCGATCATCCACATCACCGACCAAGCCGGGTTGGCCTTAAACCTGGATGAAGAAAACACAGAGCACATCAACACTGCCATGCTGGAATCCGCTCTATATTTTTCCAAAAAAACTGGTGTGGAGAAATTTATCCTCATTTCATCAATCGATATCTTCGGGACTGCAAGCGAGATAAATGAAGATGAACCGCCACAACCAAAGGGTCCATGGGGACAGGTCCTGTTAAATGCAGAGCGCTTATGCGGGGTTTATGCCGATAAAGACCTATCCGTTTCTATCATTCGCATCCCTTTGTTGTATGGTCCGGAAGAGAATTTTTCAATTCTTTCTGACCTCATTCGCCAATCACAAAAGAAGAAAAATGTGCCCATCCCCTTTGGCCAGCACACGCATTGCAACTTCTTGCATGTGAGTGATCTCACCTCACTGGTCCGATCCATCATTGAAGGTAATGGTCACGAGAAGCTTCTCAATTTCAACCTCGGCACAGAAGATATCAATTACTCGTTTTTATCACAGCAGCTGAATATCTACTTCCCCAAAGTGACATACCAATTCCCGGAGAAAATAGAACCACAAAAAACAACAAACAGGAAGATCACCGTTAATAACGCTGTACAGCTCTACGATTGGAAACCCCAACATAGCTTGATTGAAGACCTTCCATCTCTGGCAGCTGATATAAGTAAGCCCACGGACGCCTGGCCTGCTTTCTCGAGGATATTATCTGCATTCGCATCAAAGTTTCGCCCATTTCTGGTATGGATGGAAGTTACCTTTGGCGCTTTCCTGATGCACATGGTGACGTTATGGACCAATACCATCATTGAGTTCAAGGTCATTGATTACCGCTTGATCTATGTTGTCCTGATTGGATCAATCCACGGTTTACTGTTTGGAATCATTGCCGCCATCCTTGCTGCTGCCTCTGCGGTCATCTCCTGGAACAATATCGGATTAGATTTTGCTCTGCTCATCTACAACGTGGAAAACTGGATTCCCTTCACGGTCTACTTCCTGGCTGGCGCGGTAACCGGATATCTGCATGATAAACAAAAAAACGATCTTCAATTTGAGAAAAATCAAACTGCGCTGATCCACGAAAAGTATTCTTTTTTGTATTCCCTGTATAACGAGATCAGCACCATTAAAAACCGCCTGCGGGAACAACTTGTTGGATACCGTGATAGCTTTGGCCGTTTTTTCCGTGTCGCAAATGAACTCAACGAACTCGATGAGGACAATATCTTCTTCAAAGCGCTTGAGGTGCTTGAAGACTTGATGAAGAATAACCAGATCGCAATCTATTCGATTGAATCCAGCGGTCATTACGGGCGCCTTCAGGTCAGCTCAAAATCTCTGACAAGAGATATTCCAAAGTCAATGCGCCTTGATGATTACAGTGAAGCCGTTACGGTACTCCGGGGTGGAGATGTTTTTCAAAACAAGGACCTGATCGCCAATTACCCATCATATATTGCTCCCATCATGAACACAAGTGACCTGATCGGCCTGGTCATCATCTGGGAAGCCAATTTTGAACAGTTTAATATGTACTATTACAATCTGTTTAAAGTTATCACCGGGCTGATCCAATCCGCGTTGGTGCGGGCTGCCACTTTTGAGAATGCCCGCTTTGAGCAGCTGTTTTTACCCGGCACCCGTATCATGCGGCCGGAATCATTCAGGCAGACCTTCGCCATCCGCAATAAAATGCGCCGTAACAAGGTATCTGAATTCCAAATTCTTCGCATTCTTCGTGAAGGTCAGGCCTGGGAAACAGTGTATGAAAAAATTTCCAGCAGTATCCGCAGCGAAGATGTGGTTGGTATCCTGGAAGATGAAGCGGACGCGTGTTTCATCATTCTATCCAATGCTGCTGCCGAGAACGTCGGCATGATCCAGGACCGCATGAAAAACAATGGTTTTCGCAGTGAACATATCGCTGAATTGGAGATGGATTAACCCATGCTCTCACCTGCCATCAGCACCGCATTGATCGTCCATTTATCTGCCACGATACTCTATTCACTCTTTATTATCAACAGGCGCTCTTCTCTATCCGCGTCATTTATCCCGATCATCTTATTTATCCCGATTTTTGGGATTTTATCAGCACTGGTAGCTGAGATTACAAATCAACTAAAAGACAAGCTCGGTGATGTGGGTGAAATAGAAACTGTCAAACTTGAAAAAGACATCTACTGGAAAACCATCCGCAGGCAGGCGCAATCGGAGAATATCGTTCCATTGGAAGAGGCGCTCATCATCAATGACCGCCACACCCGCAAAAACCTGGTACTGGAGATGCTGTTGGATGATCCTAAAAAAAATATTGACATCCTGATGCTCGCCCGAGAAAATAACGATGTCGATACGGCCCATTACGCCAACACAACCATCGCCAAGATCCAACGCGACTTTCAAATGCAAGTACAACAGCTGGCTGCTGCGCATGAAACCTATCCAGATGATAGTGAGGTGCTCGATAAATATATCGATACCCTCGGCCAGTTCATTGAAAGTGGCCTTTCAGAGGCCTATTTGCTTCAACGCCAGCGTTTGATCTTCGCGTCCCTGATAGACAAGAAGATTGAAAACGAGGGTTGGACAAAAGAAAGTTTGCAAATAAAAATTGAGAACCACATCGCCTTAGATGAGTTAAACAGCGCGAGCGAGGCCAACCAGATTTTGCATGATCATTTTCCAGAAGATGAGCAAACCTGGATTAACGATCTGCGCATAAGTGTCGCAGGGTATGACGCGGCGCGATTAGCGGATACGATCAGTGCGATTAAGAATGCGGGGATTAAATGGTCTGTCAGTGGCAAAGAAAAGGTGAGTTTATGGCTGGAGGAAGCGGCATGAGACAAAAGGCATCTTTTTCCTGGCTCTATATCCCGATTTCCATTCTCATCTTTCTTGCTTTCGCGTTATTTATCGAGCGCAGTGGAATCTCTTATACCGTCAGCCATAAACCGGTTGAGTTTTTGCCACCCGTCTCCGCTGCTGAAGCCCAAATGGGTTCAACATTTAATTCGAGAGAGACGCGCTGCCTCATCTTGTCCTATACAGATAGCGTTGTTCAGGATAAAGCCTACGAAACAGTGGCTGCCGCCCTGGATAGCATGAAGGTGCCCTACCATCAAAAAAACATAGGTCAAACCGGAGCTTTAGATATCGCGGCATATGACACCATCATCATCTCTTTTGTAGAATTCTCACGCCTCTCCGATTACACAGACCACTTGTTGGAATGGATCAACAATGGCGGAAAGCTGATGTTTGCCATCCGGCCTGATAATTCCCAGGTGCTCAGAGAGCATCTTTCAGAATTTGGTATCGCATTCCTTGATCCGGGTTATATTGAATCAGATGGCATTGAATTTCTGACCGCCATGCTGCCAGGCAGTTCTGGCCAAAAATTTGGTTTAGATTTCATGATCCACTCCAGCCTGCCAGTCAACCTGGCAAGCACCACAATCCTGCATGCCATCTCCGCGGATGACCAGGGTGTACCCCTGATATGGGAAAAAGAATATGGCGATGGCAAAATCATGTTCGTCAATTCCGACCAATTCATAGACAAAAGCAGCCGCGGGGTGCTTGGTGCTGCCTACAGCGCCCTGCAAGATGTTGTTATTTACCCGGTCATCAACGCTGCCACATTTCACATCGATGATTTTCCAGCACCCATTCCAGAAGGAACGGATGAGAAAATATTTTCCCAATTTACCCGCGATATCCAGAGTTTCTATTTGAATGTCTGGTGGCCAGATATGCAGGAATTGCAGGAAAAATATAATCTTGTTTACTCTGCCTTTATCATCGAAACATATAACTACCAGACTGAACCGCCTTTTGTGTATGATATCAATCAGCAGGATATCTTCCAATATTTTGGTGGCCTGGTCTTACGCGACGGCGGAGAAGTCGGTTTGCATGGGTATAACCATATCCCGTTATGTGTGGAGGAAGACAAAAAGAACCAGGTGCTGGGATACCCAACCTGGCCATCCCAGATCAGTATGCAAAAAGCGGTTGATGAATTGCATCAATTCAGCACTGGGATGCTGAGCGGCCAGCCGTTTACATCTTATGTACCTGTTTCAAATATGTTATGTGATCAAGCACGCCGATGGCTTCCTGAGATTGTGCCGGAATTACACGTCATCGCCAGTGTTTACCTGCCTGATGTGGATGTCCCCGCATATGTTCAGGAATTTGAAGAGGCAGATGACGGTATCATAGAATATCCACGCATCACCTCTGGATATCATCCCAGTGATTTTATGCGCTGGGCACAAGTCAATGAGCTGTGGCTGCATTATGCAGCCGGGCATTTTGTCCACCCGGATGATGTCCTCGACAGCTACCGCAGCCAGGGGAATACCTGGCTCGACATGCGCGAAACACTGGATGAGTACCTGCTTTGGCTATACAGTGCGATGCCGAATGCGCGCAATCTGACCGCCAGCGAAGGGGGTATGGCTGTGCAGCGATACGCGCGCCTGGTTCCCCATTTCGACTGCGAGGTGAACATATGCCAGGTTACACTGGATGGCTTCTATGATGAGGGCTGGCTCATGATGAGAACCAATAAAACGCCTGCTGATATCTCCTCCGGCAGCTACGTTGAGGTCACCAACAACCTGTATCTGATTGAAGCAGATGAAGCTAAATTCGAGATTAGATTTAAGGTGGGGCAATGAAGATCTGTCTCATCCTCGAGGGAAGCTATCCTTTCGTGCGCGGCGGGGTTTCAAAATGGGTCAATGACATGATTCGGTCCATGCCAGAACATGAATTTGTAATCTGGGGAATAGGTGATAAGGAAGAAAAACGCGGAAAATATACGGTTGACCTGCCGGAGAATATCACTGAGGTATTTGAAGCGTTCATGGATACCGCATTAGGTGAACGGGTACCCAGAAACACAAAGGTACGACTGAATGAGGTGGAATATCAGGCTGTACGTGAGATCATCTATTGTGGGGATCCGAATCTGCAAGTGTTGTATGATATGTTCCAAACCAAAGGCATCAACCCGGTCGCATTGTTCATGAGTGAACCGTTCCTTCAGATCATTAAAGAATTCTGCACGGATGCGTTTCCTTTCGCCGGTTTTACTGATCTGTTCTGGACCATCCGTTCCATGTTCCTCCCGCTGCTTTATCTGGTCAGCCAACCCATGCCTGAAGCGGATATTTACCACAGCTGTTCCACCGGATATGCTGGCGCGCTGGGCGCATTCGCCGCTATCGCCTACAATAAGCCGTATGTGGTGACAGAACACGGCATATACACCCGTGAACGGGAAGAAGAGATTCTGCGCGCGGATTGGGTGCCGCCCGTCTTCAAAGAACTATGGATTTCGATGTTCTATATGTTTTCCCGATTTGCTTATCGCAAAGCGCATCGCGTCACCTCGCTCTTCCAGCGTGCAGCCATCATTCAGGAAGATCTTGGCTGCCCGATGGATAAAATCACGGTTATAGGTAATGGGATCCGCGTTGAAGAATTTACCAACGTCCAACGAAAAAAATCTGATGGCTGGATTGACATCGCTGCGATCGTGCGCATCGCGCCGATTAAAGACATCAAAACGATGATCTACAGCTTCTCCCAGCTCAAACAGGAGTTACCGAAATCCCGCCTGCATATCCTCGGCGCGGTGGACGATGATGAATATCATGCTGAATGCCTTTCACTGATCGATTACCTGGGTGTGGAAGATATCATCTTTCCCGGTTTTGTCGATATCAAGCAATATCTGGAAGGCATTGATTTCACGCTGCTAACCAGCCTATCAGAAGGGCAGCCTTACGCCATTATCGAATCGATGGCTGCCGGCCTACCGCTCATTTCAACTGACGTTGGCTCCTGCCGCGAACTGATCGAAGGGGATGCATATGACCGATACGGACCAGCGGGAATCTGCGTCACCCCCCTACACCAATCGGAAATGCTGGAAGCGCTGATTGAATTGAGCGAGAATGAAAAAATGCGCCAGCATATGTCACGGGCTGGCCGGCAACGGGTGCAGGCATTCTATAACATTGAAGGCATGGTCGAAAATTACCAGAATACGTACCAGAAAGCGATTGAGCAATGGCAGGCATTGGATTTGAACTAAAAAAGTTATTCTCTGATAACAGCATCT
>Ga0180430_10003400_pt1 | contig 13749 bp, 9 predicted proteins | sample SS_ome_9_FD_132999 | JGI IMG/M metagenome (GOLD analysis project Ga0180430, IMG submission 132999) | Hypersaline lake sediment archaeal communities from the Salton Sea, California, USA - SS_1_S_2 metaG | ecosystem: Environmental > Aquatic > Non-marine Saline and Alkaline > Hypersaline > Sediment... | reverse complement strand
TCCGCCTCGAGCAACGAGGCGATCTGTATCGATTCTGGTCTGTAGTCGCGACCGCAAGCTTTGTGACGAGCGACGATGCGTCGTGGCGGCAACTTGCGTACCGCGCCTGGCGAAAGAACGATCTGAAAGAGATCGTGACCTTCTCGTTCGATCGACGTGACCGACTTATCGGACTGATTGATCAACCCGCGTCTTCCCTCGATCAAGAGGAACTCGTGCTGTACGTCGGTACTTTGGCGCGAGAGTGTGATCGCTTCGAGTACAAGCTCATGGGGCGAGATCGCGAGTAGTCGAGCGGCTATCGCAACGTCAATGCGGACGCCCACCTACGCGCCCCCTGCGGCCCGCTGCCAACCCCGCTACACCGGCTAGCAGCGCTGAGAGAGCAATCCGGCCCACGGGCCCCAGCCCTGTAACCGCGATCGTCGGCAGGCTTAACGGGTCAGTCGGGTCGCTTCCCGCCGCCACTTCATTGCCGTCGCTAAAGCCATCACCGTCACTGTCCGCGTCTAGCGGGCTTGTCCGGTCTCGCTCGAACTCACGAAGAAGCCCGTATCGTTTTCTATAGAGTCTGAGAGGCCATCGCGGTCCTTGTCGAAATCCAGCAGCAGAACAGTCGTCTGCCCGATATGGTCGAGGCCCCAGCAATGCATACCTGTGGGTTCGCAAAATCAGAACGCCCGGGAACCCCGGATCTTGCGGCCCGAATAGTCAGTAGGCCGGAAAAGCTCGGGATCGTGGACTCCGCAGGGCATGAGAATCCGACTCTTAATCGCCAGTGATCGCCGCCATGGAGCTTCTTCAACCCAGTTCCCAGTAGCGGTCTGACGAGATGTGGTGCTTTTGCTACCACCGCCCGCATGACGATTCTACCTCTCGATCACCCGGAACCCTTCGCCGCCACCCTCGGGCTGATGCTCTACCCAGGCGAGGACAACGCCAGCCAATCGCGAGCTCGAGCCTTCGCCTCGCAGTACCTCGCCGAGCCGCTCCGCCGTTTCCTCGCGGACGGCGGCGTCCTGTCCTACGAGGCACTCGTGCAGATCACGTGCAACTCCGGAGTACCCCTCGACGACCTGAAGGACCGCTGGTGGGACGGGCTCACGACTGGCGAGACCCTGAAGCTGTATTTCTGCCTCACGAACTCAGCCCCCGATCTCGCCTCATGGGGCAATGCAACCAAGCTGCTCGAGCTCGGGGCCGCAAGACAAAAGGTACCCGGCTCTCGTACTTCGTTTTATGCAGCCCGCAGACGCTGTAGCTCGGTGGCTCATCTCTGGGCCGCCTACTGCATTCGCGATCGCAGATTCCGAGCGGAGCCCAGCGTCGGCTACGAGTTCTGCCACGACTTCGAATTCTTCCTGGCCGAAGCCGAGTACCTCAGCCAGTGGGGTCGAAGCTGGCAAGCCCCGACAGGAGCTTCGGGGCCCCCGCTCTCGGATGATGTCTGGCGATTGCCCGACGGCTGGGCGCCGCCGGAGCGTCAGCCTGGATGGCCGCGAGCCGGCGGGATTCCACACATCGGAATTCTCGACGAGGACCTGGTCCACCTGCGATCCGCCGGGCGGCCACGAAAGGTGGCCTGAACCCCGTCCAGAATTTTCTGGACCAATTTTTCTATACAGATCAAGGCCTTAGCCTCCTCCGCACACACCTCAACGTGTGGAAGGAGAGCTGCCAATGTCTGACCGAAGATCCCCTGAACGCCCCGACGCGAGCGCAACCGGACGATCCCCCGACCCCCAAGGTCTCCACATCGAGGAACGCCGGGTCGAATCGCTGGGCCTCCGCTCCACCAACCCCCGCACCCACTCGAAGAAGCAGATCCGCCAGATCGCCGACTCGATCCAGGAGTTCGGGTTCACGAACCCCGTCCTGATCGACGCAAGCCAGACGGTCATCGCAGGCCACGGACGGGTCCGCGCGGCGAAGCTGCTCGACCTCGAGACCGTCCCGACCATTCAGCTCGAGCACCTCACCGAGGCCCAGGTCCGCGCCTACGTGATCGCCGACAACAAGCTGGCCGAGAACGCCGGGTGGGACCTCGACCTGCTCGCCCTCGAGCTCCAGGGCCTCGCCGAAATCGACATCGACTTCGACCTCGAGGTGACGGGATTCGAGACCGCCGAGATCGACCTGATGATCGGCGGCGGCGAGCCGAGCACCGAGGAGGTCGACTCCGCGGATGACGTCGAAGAGCCCGATCCCAACGCTCCAGCCGTCGCGCGTCCCGGCGATCTCTGGCTCATCGGCCGGCACCGCCTCCTCTGTGGCAACGCCCTCGAAGAATCGGCCTACGCCGACCTGATGGGCGGCGCGAAGGCGCGCGTCGTCTTCGTCGATCCCCCGTACAACGTGCCCATCCAGGGCCACGTCTCCGGCCTCGGCCGAATTCGCCATCCCGAGTTCGCAATGGCGAGCGGGGAGATGACGCCCGCCCAGTTCACGACCTTCCTCGAGACCACGCTCCGACACCATGCGGCGTTCAGCGTCCCCGGCGCGCTCCACTTCGTTTGCATGGACTGGCGCCACGCGGGTGAGCTGCTCGCGGCGGGCGACGCGGTCTACAGCGAGTGCAAGAACATCTGTGTCTGGGTGAAGACGAACGCGGGCATGGGATCGCTCTACCGGTCCCAGCACGAGCTCGTCTTCGTGTTCAAGGCCGACTCGGCATCCCACATCAACAACGTCGAGCTGGGTCGCTACGGGCGCACACGGACGAACGTCTGGAGGTACGCGGGCGTAAACAGTTTCGGGGCCGAGCGCGACGGCGGTCTCGGCATCCACCCGACGGTGAAGCCCGTACGGCTCGTGGCCGACGCCCTGCTCGACTGCTCGCGCCGCGGCGACGTTGTTCTCGACGGCTTCGCCGGATCCGGCACAACGCTCCTGGCAGCCGAACGGACGGGTCGGGTCGGCTGCGCGCTCGAGATCGAGCCCCGCTACGTCGACGCGGCCCTGCGCCGCCTCGAGGAACACGCGGGGCTCGAGGCGATCCATGCCGAGACCGGCCAGAGCTTCTCCCAGGTGGCGTCCGAGCGGCTCGACGAGACCGAGTCGCGTCCGCCTCCCGACCAGATCACAGACACGCCCCTCCAAGCTGAGGAGGCTGTCCGATGAGCACCGAAAGGGACCCGTCGAGCGACTACGAGATCGGCTACGGCAAGCCCCCGAAAGGCACCCGCTTCAAGCCCGGCCAGTCCGGCAATCCTCGTGGCCGACCCAAGGGAACGAAGAACCTCAAGACCGACCTCGCGGAAGAGCTCGGCGAGAAAATCGTGGTCCGCGAGGGCGAAGAGACGCACCGCGTAAGCAAGCAGCGGGCGGTCGTGAAGACGCTCGTCGCGAAGACGCTCAAGGGCGACGCGCGCTCAGGCGGCCTCCTCTTGGGAATGATGATGCGGCTGCTCGACACCGGCGAGGATGCCCCCGAGACGACCGAACCCCTCCACGATGACGAGCTCGAGATCCTCGCCGCCTTCGAGGAGCGCTTGCTTCGCGGCGCAACCCACTCCGCGCAAGCTCCTGAACAAGCGGAGTCGGATGAGAAGGACCCCTCATGATCGCCGACGACCGAAAGCTGCTGGACACCCTTCTCCGAAGGAACCTTGTCGACTTCACGCATCGGGTCTTTCAGACGGTGGTTCCCGGCCAGACCTTCCTCGGGAATTGGCACATCGATGCGATCGCGTATGAGCTCGAGCGCGCTCGCCGCGGCGAGATCCGGCGGCTGATCATCACGCTGCCTCCGCGGAATCTGAAATCGATCTGCGCCTCCGTAGCCCTTCCCGCGTTCGTCCTCGGGCACGATCCGGCGACCCGAATCGTCTGCGCGAGCTACTCCCAGGACCTCACCGCGAAGCACGCTCGCGACTGCCGTGCCGTGATCGAGGCCCCCTGGTATCGGCAGCTCTTCCCCCGGACCCGGATCGACCCCCGCAAGAATGCCGAGGCCGAGTTCGAGACGACCGCCAAGGGCTACCGGCTCGGGACCTCGGTCGGGGGCACCCTCACCGGCCGGGGCGGCAGCCTCATCATTATCGACGACCCCCTCAAACCCGCCGAGGCAATGTCCGAGACGAAGCGGGCCGCGGTCTCGGAGTGGTACGACTCGACGCTCACCTCGCGCCTCGATAACAAGCGCGACGACGTGATCATTCTGATCATGCAGCGCCTCCATGTCGACGATCTCGTGGGGCACGTGCTGGAGAAGGAGGGCGAGACCTGGACTCATCTGAACCTCCCGGCAATCTCCGACCAGCCCCAGAAGATCCCGCTCGCTGATGGAATCTTCTATCACCGTGCGGAGGGCGAGATTCTCCATCCCGAACGCGAGCCTCTCTCCGTTCTCGGGGAGCTGCGGGCCGCGATGGGCAGTCAGTCCTTTTCCGCGCAGTACCAGCAGGCCCCGGTCCCGCCCGGCGGCGCGCTCGTCCAGCGTGACTGGTTCCGATCCTACGATCGACTCCCCGATCTCGGAGCCGGCGATCAGATCATCCAAAGCTGGGACACAGCCTCGAAGGCCCAGAAGACCAACGACTACTCGGTCTGCACGAGCTGGCTGATGCAAGGCAAAAACTTCTACCTGATCGATGTTTTTCGAAAGCGACTCGAGTTCCCTGATCTCAAGCGTCGCATTGTCAGCCATGCCGAAGAGTACGAAGCCCAGGCAGTGCTCATCGAGGAAGCGGGCTCTGGAATCTCGCTCATCCAGGAGCTGCGGCACGAGGATCGCATCCGGCCAATTCCGATCCGGCCACACAACGACAAAGTCGTCCGACTCGAGTCGCAGAGTGCGGTGATCGAGGCGGGGCATGTTCTGCTTCCTGAGAATGCGCCCTGGCTCGGGGACTTTCTGGTCGAAGTGCTGTCGTTCCCGTCTGGACGCCACGACGACCAGGTGGACAGCCTCTCGCAGTTCCTGAATTGGGCAGCAGCCAAGCTGCGGCAGCCCGTGCCTTCAGTCGGGTTGCCGCAGATCATCCCGATCAATCGACCTGACTTTCGGCGCGGCTTCTAGGGCGCACGAGTTCGCGGCATGCCACTGACGAAGCTGGCCCGCAGCTCGCGGCCGCGCCAGCTGAGTCGGCGCGGCTCGCGAATGGAAGGCGAATCGTGTCCCCCGGACACGCGATCTCCAACCGGATCACCTTGACTCCCCGCCCCCCGGAAGCGTGCATGGGTCGTCTCTCCGGGTCTCCTCGAGGCGCCCGAGCGGGTCGACGGTCGACCTCCTCGGCGTCTCGCGGGGCCCGGAGATCGATCAAGGAGTCCACCCATGCCCAAGCGATATGCCCCGAACCAAGCCCTCGAAACCGAGCTCGCCGCCCTCCCCGACCTCCCCCGCCCGGAGCTCAAGGCGCGCTGGCAGGAGCTCTACGCCACGCCCTGCCCGCCCAAGATGAGCCGCAAGATCCTGCGATACGCGATCGCGTATCGGCTCCAGGAGAACGTGTACGGCGGTCTCGACAAGAAGACGCGCCGCTTGCTCGACAAGGCGGCCGCGAACCTGGCCGCCGGGAAGCCGGTCATGCCCCAGGGACCGAAGGTCAAGCCCGGGACCCGCCTCCTCCGCGAGTGGCACGGGACCATGCACGAGGTGGTCGTCCTCGAGGACGGCGTCCAGTTCCGCGACGAGACCTGGCCCTCGCTCACGGCCGTGGCCCGCGAGATCACCGGCGTCCACTGGTCCGGCCCCCGCTTTTTCGGCCTGAAGGCGCGGTCCTAGGATGGCGACCCAGAAGCCCCCGCGGCGGCGCTGCGCCATCTACACCCGGAAATCCTCGGAGGAGGGTCTCGACCAGGACTTCAACTCGCTCGACGCCCAGCGCGAGGCCTGCGAGGCCTACGTCCAGAGCCAGATCGGCGAGGGCTGGAAGCTCCTCCGAGCCCGCTACGACGACGGCGGATTCTCGGGCGGGAACGTGAATCGCCCAGGACTGCAGCAGCTCCTCGTGGACATCGAGGCCGGCAAGGTCGATACCGTCGTCGTCTACAAGGTCGACCGCCTCACCCGTTCGCTCCCCGACTTCGCCAAGATCGTCGACGTGCTCGACGCGCAGAAGGTCTCGTTCGTGTCGGTCACGCAGCAGTTCAACACGACGACCTCGATGGGGCGGCTCACGCTCAACATGTTGCTGTCATTCGCGCAGTTCGAGCGCGAGGTCACCGGAGAGCGGATCCGGGACAAGATCGCGGCCTCGAAGAAAAAGGGCCTCTGGATGGGGGGCCTCGTGCCGCTCGGCTACGAGGCCGACGGACGCACGCTCAAGATCGTCCCGGAGGAGGCGGAGACGGTCCGCACGATCTTCGAGCTCTATCGGGAGCATCGAAGCTCGTGGAAGGTGAAGCGGGAGGCCGACCGACTGGGCCTGCGAACGAAGCTCCGGACGTTCAAGGACGGGAGGACGAGCGGCGGGCTGCCGTTTCGCCTCGGGCACATCCACCGCATCGTCCACAACCCGCTCTACATCGGGCAGATCCAGCACAAGGGGGTCGTCCATGAGGGCCAGCACGATGCGATCATTGATCTCGAGATGTGGGATGCGACGAGATTCGGGCGGTCGACGGAGTCGGAAAGCCGAAGGGCTCCGAAGAGCAAGAAGAAGCAGCCGATTCCCTACCCGCTTCGAGGGAAGCTGTACGACGAGGCGGGGGTGGCGCTCAGGGGAGATTCGTCGAGGAAGGGCGGTCGTCGGTACCGGTACTATCAGTCGGCGAAAACCGCGGCGGACGAACAGCCCGCGGATGCCGCAAAGCCGCGACCGACCTGGAGGATCGCGGCTCAAGAGATCGAAGGGTTAATCGAGCGCGGCATCCAACAGCTACTCGACGATCCTGCGAAGCTCGCCCACGCGGCGATCGAGTCGGGAATTCCCGAATCGGATGTGCCGCGTCTGATCGAGCAGTCTGATCGAGCCGCGGCTAAGCCTACGGACCTCCTGGAGCGGGCCCAGCTTCACCCGAGCCGTGTGGCGGTCTGGCTGGAGCCTTCGAGGATTGTCGACGGTGTCGTGGGATGCATTCGACACGACCTGCCGATGCAGATTCGAAGGCGTGGAGTTGAGACGCGGCTCATACTGCCTAGTTCCAACGCTCAGACGATTGAGCGGCCCGCAGACGCTGCCCTGTTGAAGGTCTTCGCGCGCGCACGATTCTGGTTCAAGGAGCTCGCAGAAGGTCGCGCATCCACGCTCGACGAGCTCGGACGACGGGAAGGGGTCAACGCTCGCTATCTCGGGGCAGTCATGCCCCTGGCATTCGTTTCGCCGAAGCTAACTCTTGAGATTCTACAGAGGCGTTACCCAATCGATCTGACCGCAGATTCCTTGGTAAAGCAGGCCGATATCCCGCTTGAGTGGCAGGCGCAGGGTGCATCGATCGGACTGACGGAGGACTCGTCGACTGAACGGAGCAGCCCCAACTGAATTCCAGTCACACAGGGCCTCAACGATGCCTGAGAGCGCGTCCCCGATTGTCATCCGTCAGGCTCACCCTTATCTCGTAGCTGCTTGCGCAACCAAAACGGGCCGAATAATGGTCGAGCAGCGACCGTCCCCCACGGGCGTACGCGGCACGCGATAGTCCATCATCAGCCGAACTCCCGCCTGCCCTTCTTCTGCGTTCTTTATCTCAGAAGTTCGCGCTAAGGCGGAAGACCAATGGCCGGTTCGCGCTTCTCAAGCAACCTGAACCCTCGATTTCCTTGCTGCACTCCCGGCACTTTTTTACCTTCGAAAGAAGAATCATCGAGATTCCAGAGGGTCGTTGAATACCGTCTCGATGTACGGGGAAACGTGCGCAAGCAAAGGGCCTGTCATTGAACTCTTCGCGCCTATCCAACGACGCCAAAGATACGCATCTCGCGGTTCCAGAAACGGTGCCTGCCCGAAGGCGCGCATGATCTACACCGCCACCATCTCCAGCACCCCGCTGCGTCTCCGCGAGAGCCGAATCGTCGCCGATCTCCTCCTCCAAGGAGTCGACGAGGCAGCCTGGAAGGACGCGGTCGTCGAGCAAAACGTCCTTCAAGTGGACAGCCCGATCGGGGTCATCCGCAGCGCGAACATTCTCCGGGCTCGCCTCAAACCGCTAGGCGAAGGGCTCTGGAAGATGGTGCGCGACGGGGATCGCGAAGTCGCCACACAGGCCGCTCTCGGCGGAGCCATCAAGCACAGCCGACTCCTTGGTGACTTCATGGACCTCGCCATCCGCGAGCAACGCGCCCTCTTTGCAAAGAAGCTCGAGCCGCGGATGTGGACTGACTACATCGCGGGCTGCCGCGGGCGCGATCCCGAGATGCCGCATTGGAGCGACTCGACCCTCAACAAGCTTCGATCGATCGTGTTCTCAATCCTGGCGGAGGCCGACTACCTGTCGGACACGCGAAGTCTCACTCTGCAGAACGTCTTCGTCGATCTGGCGCTCGCCAACTATCTACGCGACCGCAACGAGCTCTACGTGCTCCGCTGCCTGGAGGTGATGGAGTGAGCGCAGCTCTATCCGACCGGTTGAATCAAATACTCCCGAAGATCACGAGCAAGGCATTTCTCTCGAGCGAGGGAATCGGGAATGAGATCGCCTGTTACATCTTCGACTACCCGCCCGAGGACGAACTGGGAGTGCGTGATCATCTGGAGATGATACTCAGCCGCCTCGCAAGTCATCATGGGGAGCTCAGAGTGCTCCACCTGAACCTTTTGGACATAGCGATGGCGTACCTCGAACGTCGCGGCTTACTCGACAAGTCGGTCGAAATGCAGAAGAGGAAGGGCGACGCTGCCCTTGTGAAAGCTCTCAGCGGACCGATGGCTGCCGAGAAGATTCGAGACTTCATCGACGCGGAACACAACCCCTCGGACTACGACCTCGTTCTGCTTTCTGGCGTAGGCAGCGTCTGGCCCATGCTCCGCGCTCATAGCCTTCTGAACTGCCTCCACACGGTCATGGAGAACGTGCCTCTTGTCATGTTCTACCCAGGAACATTCGACGGGACCACGCTTAGGCTATTCGGGCAGATCACTACAGCTACATCCAAGCCGGGAACCAAGCCGTATTACCGCGCTTTCACTCTGGTACCCGGAGGAAACCGATCATGAAGATCCAAGAACTCTTCGCACGCGACATTCACCGCCCCATTAACGGCGTTGTGAAGGCCGATCAACTTGACGCTAACTCGGTCTGGCAAGAACTCGATGAGTTCGTTGTCACGCGCGAGCTCACCACACACATCAATGATCTCGTCGCTGTTTTACTCTCCGCGATCGACTCCGAGGAGGATGCTGCCGGGAAGAACGGGGTGTGGATCTCCGGCTTCTTCGGATCGGGAAAATCGCATTTTATCAAGGTGCTCTCCTACCTCCTCGAGAACGCCGAACACGAACATGCCGGCGAGCACCGTCGCGCGGTCGAGTTCTTCTCTGACAAACTCGACGACGCGATGCTCTTTGCGGACCTCCAAAGAGTCGTGGCCGCGGCTACGGATACGATCCTGTTCAACATCGACAGCAAGGCCGACCACCGCGCCGGACGAGACGCTCTGCTGCAAGTGTTCCTCAAGGTCCTCAACGAGAAGCAGGGCTACAGCGGCGACCATCCCCATATCGCGCACATGGAGCGCCACCTCGACGAGAAGGGGCGGCTCGACGTGTTCAAAGACGCCTTCGAGCGGGCATCTGGAGATCCGTGGCTCGATCTCCGCGACGCCTGGGAGTTTCATCGAGATGAAGTCGTTGCGGCACTAAGCGAGGCCCTCGGCCAGAGCGGGGATTCCGTAGAAAAGTGGGTCGATGCTGGCGAAGAGAACTTCAGCCTTACGGTTGAGAACTTCGCCAAGTGGGTGAAGCGCTACCTCGACAGCAAGAGTCCGGATCACCGAATCATTTTTTTGGTCGACGAGGTGGGTCAGTTCATCGGAAGCGACACCCACCTGATGCTCAACCTGCAGACCATCACGGAGCAACTCGGCACGATCTGCGAGGGCCAGGCTTGGGTCGTGGTGACTTCGCAAGAAGACCTTGACTCCGTCCTCGGCGATCTCACAAAGACGAAGCAACAGGACTTTTCCAAGATTCAAGGGCGATTCAAGACGCGCCTCTCGCTTTCAAGCGCCAACGTCGACGAAGTGATCAAGGAGCGCCTTCTCCGAAAGAACGCGGATGCCACCGAGCCCTTGGCCGCCGCCTACGACGGAAAGCACGACATCCTCAAGAATCAGCTTTCGTTCGTCAACGCCGGCATGTCCTTCAAGACCTACGTAGATGTCGACGACTTTGCCGCCTGTTACCCGTTCGCCGCTTACCAGTTCAACCTTGTCCAGAAGGTGTTCGAGTCGATTCGCAAAGCCGGAGCGACAGGCCTCCACCTCTCGCAGGGAGAAAGGTCCACGCTCGACGCGTTCCAGAGTGCTGCGAAACAGATCAGTGAAGAAGAGATCGGGGCACTCGTTCCCTTCTATCGGTTCTACCCGTCGGTTGAAGGCTTCCTGGATACCGCGGTTAAACGAACGATCGAGCAGGCTAGTGACAACCACGCGCTCGAGCCGTTTGACTCGATCATTCTGCAAGTTCTCTTTTTGATTCGGTACATCGACGAGGTCCCAGGAAGTGTCGATAACTTAGTGACCTTGTGTGTTGATGAGATCGACACGGACAAGCTGACGCTTCGGAAGACCATCGAGGGTTCGTTAGAACGCCTCGAAGGCCAGACCTTGATCGCTCGCAATGGCGACTTCTACTTCTTCTTGACGAACGAAGAGCGAGATATCGGGCGAGAAATCAAAGCTGTCGCGATCCCGTCAGGCGCGGAAGAACGCGAACTCGGCAAGCTCTTGTTCGAAGACATTCTGGGCGACACCCGGAAACACTCTTATACGGTGACAGGGCGCGATTTCGACTTCAATCGGCTCTGCGACGATCACCCGGTCGGAAATCGATTTGAAGGCAGCCTCGAAGTCTCCTTCATAAGCCCGCTCGGCGATCGCTATGCGGAGTTCACCGACGATGGCCGGTGCATCCTGCATACAAGCAACGAACAGGGTTGCGTATTGATCCGGCTGCCCGACGACGCCAGCCTGGGCTCAGAGCTTCGGACTTATCTCCAGACGGAGTCCTATGTAAAAACGAAGCACACCGGCACGCTCCCCGATACGACCAAGCGCATTCTTCGCGACCGGAGTGACGACAATCGAGGCCGGAGAACGCGCATTGTCGCGAGTCTCCGGGAGATGCTCGCCAACGCGAGCTACTTCGCGAGCGGACAGAAGCTCGACATCAGTCGAACCGACCCGAAGGCCGCGCTGGGGGATGCGCTCGAATACCTGATCCGCAACGCGTACCCCAAGATGGACTACATCAAGCATCTCCATCCGAATCCAAAGCAAGAGATTCAGAGCACACTTCGCGCGAACGATCTCGACCAGGTCAGCCTCGACCTGGAGACCCCGGAAGCCAACACGCAGGCGCTCGACGACCTGCGTGAATATGTGCGTCTGTGCGGCGTGACGAGCAAACAGATCGTGCTCCACGAGCTCGTCGAGAAACGGTACGGCGAGCGACCCTACGGATGGCCCGAGCTCGAGGTCGTGCTGCTCGTTGCGCGACTCGCCGTGCTGAAAGAGATCAACCTGATGGTCAATGCCGCGCCGCTGCCGCTGGACCAGGCCTATGAACATCTCACTGCCAGCAATAAGCAACGCAAGGTCGTCATCACTCAAAGAGAAACCGCCGCCGGGGATCTCCTGAAAAAGGCGCAGGCTCTTGGGAAAGAGCTCTTCGCGCAGCAAGGAGAGAGCGGAGAGGACGCTCTGTTCGCGTTTCTCCAAGAGAAACTGGGCGCCTGGAGAAGCGATCTCAACAGCTATGAGCCCCTTGCAAGAACGGGCAACTATCCCGGACTTGCCGAGATCGAAAGCTGCCTCGCATCGCTCCGGAAGTTTGTTGAAGAGTCGGACTCCCTCCGTTTCCTGAAACGCTTCGTCGAGAACAAGAACGAACTGCTCGACCTCGCCGAAGATATCCACGAGCTGCAGGGCTTCTACAGCAACCAGAAACACAGCTGGGAATCGCTTCGCATGGCGGTCGAAGAGCTTTCGCAGAACCGCCTCCAACTCGAAGCGCATTCCGCGGCGGGACCGGCGCTCAGCCGCATGGAGGAGATCCTCAAGACTGCGCGGCCGTATAACCTGCTCCACGAAGTCGCGGATCTCTCTCATACGGCCCGAGAAGCCAATGATCAGCTCGTGGCGGAAGCTCGCGGCCCAGCGGTGGCAGAGATCCAGGGCCTGATCGACAGCATTGGAACCGAGCTCGACAAGGTCTCGGCGGATGAGGGACTTCGCGCCAAGGCGACTGGCGAGCTCTCGAAGCGCCTCGACACCGCCGCATCGGCCACGAGCATTGCCCACATCGCCCAGGCCCGACAGACGGCGGACGACGCCTTCAATCGAGCCCTCACAGCAATCGAAGAGGCCCAGGCCCCTCCGCCGCCCCAGCCCGACGACCCCACGCCGGTCGCGCCGCCGGCCCCCAAGGTCAAAAAACGGCGTGTGGTCGAAGCCAAGGCCCTCTGGCCCGGAACCTTTATCGAGAACGAAGCCGACATGGAGGCCTTCTTGAAGAAGCTGCGTGCCGAACTCGAGTCTGCCCTCAACGCGGACGAGCGAATCCAAATCAAGTGAGGCCATCTGCGTGAACACGTCCCAGCTGAGCAGTTACGCCCCCGCAGCCCGCACGGACTTCATCGCCGCGGTCACCGCCCAAGCCGCCAAGCTCGGCATCACCGAGAAGGCCATCGCCGACGCCAAGCTCGAAGGCGACGTCCTCCTGATCGAAGGCCAGGCCCTCCCGAGCGAGTACGCCGGTTCACGATCGAGGCTCGCCGACCGGGTCCGCACTGAGGGCTTCGGCCACGTGATGGAGGCCATCGCCTACACGTGGTTTAACCGCTTCGTCGCCATCCGCTACATGGAGCTCCACGGCTACCTCGATCACGGCTACCGAGTCTTGAGCCATCCCGACGCCGCCGGCCGCCCCGAGATCCTCGACCACGCCGCCGACGTCGAGCTCCCCGGCCTCGACCGCGAGAAGGCCATCGAACTAAAACTCGACGGCACGAAGGACGAGGAACTCTACCGCCTCCTCCTCCTGGCCCAGTGCAACGCACTCCACCAGGCGATGCCCTTTCTCTTCGAGAAGATCGGCGACGAGACCGAGCTGCTCCTGCCCGCCAACCTGCTGCACACCGACTCGCTGATCCGCCAGCTGGTCGAGCAGGTCGATGAGGCGCTGTGGCAAGAGATCGAGATCATCGGCTGGCTCTACCAGTTCTACATCTCGGAGAAGAAGGACCAGGTCATCGGCAAGGTGGTGAAGTCGGAAGACATTCCGGCGGCGACCCAGCTCTTCACGCCCAACTGGATCGTGAAGTACATGGTCCAGAACTCGTTGGGGGCGCAGTGGCTGGCCACCTATCCCCAGTCGCCGCTCAAGGAGCGACTCGAGTACTACATCGAACCCGCAGAGCAGACCGACGAGGTCAACGCGCAGCTCGCGGCCATCACGCCCGAGGCATTGAACCCCGAGGAGCTGACCCTCATCGATCCGGCCAGTGGCTCCGGGCACATCCTGGTGGAGGCCTATGAGCTCTTCAAGGCCATCTACCTGGAGAGCGGTTACAACCTGCAAGATGTCCCGCAGTTGATCCTGGAGAAGAACCTCTTCGGCCTCGACATTGATGAACGAGCGGCACAGC
>Ga0180430_10003398_pt1 | contig 13757 bp, 12 predicted proteins | sample SS_ome_9_FD_132999 | JGI IMG/M metagenome (GOLD analysis project Ga0180430, IMG submission 132999) | Hypersaline lake sediment archaeal communities from the Salton Sea, California, USA - SS_1_S_2 metaG | ecosystem: Environmental > Aquatic > Non-marine Saline and Alkaline > Hypersaline >... | reverse complement strand
TACTAAGGCTAATGCTCTTGTTTATCTCCTCGGTTCGTTTCACGCTGGCTTCAGCGCTTAGCTGGCAAAGAAGTGTCATTAGCACCAACGCAACTAGCCTTCTATAGTTTTGCATTACAACTCCCCTTTCGTTGTCGCAAGTCGTGGTCGGCAGCGCGGCCGACGCGGCGATATTGCCTCGAACTGGGGGTTAGGCATCTATGAGCCTGTTCTGGGCATAGTTCTTTACTTCTGGCTTCAGATTCTGCTGTTTAATAAAGGTTATAAGTGCCTCGAGGGCCTCAGTCTCTTCAATAGCGATCAATAAATCGATAATTGCAATCTGGATCATTGGAGAGGATTCTTGTGATAATGACTGAGTTAGGAGATCAACAATACCAGGCTCGGTGTGGTACCGGCCAAGCGCATCAACCGAGGCGAGGCGCACATTGAGATTGGGATCTTTTTTCAGTGCATTCATCAATCCTGTCACAAGCGCCGGCGAAGGATCGGAGACCTTCGCGCTCAGGTTGATCCCGGCTAGCCGCTCGCTTGAAGAATCCTGGTTCAGCATCGCGAGTGAAACGATCTCATTCATTGCTTGAACCTCATCCCGCAGAGCTGTTATTTCACCATCAGCTGACCGTGATCTATTGAAATTTGAACCCAAAGAGAGGCCCACGAATAGCGTCAAGGAGGCCACGGCAATCCCGATGAGCGGTCGCTCAGGCCACCAGGAGCCCAGCCAAACCTCCAAGCGCTTGGGCCAGGAAGGCCGCGTGCTTGCGGCGAGAGTCCGCTTCTCCTTCTCTAGCATGGCATAAAAACGTCCGCGGAGTTCTGGGCTAGGCTGCTTCGTTGGCAACTCCTCCAGAGCGCTCCACAGCGCCTGAGCCTCCTTCAGCTCCGCTTCGCATGAAGAACAGATCTCCAGATGATTCTGAAATTCCTTCAGATCAATGGCCTCTATCTCTTCGGCAAGATAGTCAGCTATTAGTTCCCGAAACTGTTGACAGATCATGAGGTAATCTTCACTCCTTGCTTGGCAATGAAAGCTTTCATATCTTTTATTGCGTGAAAGAGACACGCCTTCACGGTCCCCACCGGGCAATCCAGCACTTCAGAGATCTCTAAGTATTTCAGACTCTGAAACCGCCTCAGTAAAATCACTTCCCGCTTTAGGCCCGTCAGTTGGTCCAGCGCTAGATCGAGCAACTCCCGCTGGTTCGATTTGATGAAAATCTCTTCAGGATTCGGTCGTGGATTAACTAATAGATCCACTTCATCAGTGATTGTTTCTGGCCGGCGCTGGGTTTGACGGAAGTGATCGATTTTGGCATTGTAGGCAATTGAATACATCCAGGCTCTAAAACTCCCCTCGCCTCGGTATGTGTGCCGATATTTAAGCATCCGAAAGAAAACCTCCTGCACAACATCCTCGCATAACTGTGGATCACGAAGCTGCCTTTGGAAGTAGCCGAATAGCTGCTGATGATACTTCTCGAACAGGGGACCGAGTTTGTCCAGGTCGCCTTCTCGTACCGCCAGCATCTGTAGATGATCCGAGTTATCAGGCAATTTGGGAGCGCTCCCTCTCTTTGGTTATCTCTACTTGAGTAAACTGCCGATCCGCAAAAAGGTTGTCACATTTATAAAGAAAATGAACTAGTTAGTCGTTTTGTCAATGGCATACCGCTATAAATCACTACCGCGATTTCGATAGAATGGGCACTCGGTTCTGGTGTCTAATTCTTTAACATGATGGCAAGCGGTCATTCAGCTGTCAAGTAGGTGACAGTTACACGTTAATTTGTGCCATTGGCGATCTGCCTGGTCCGTAGATGGACCGATATCGCTTCGCCTAAACTCCACTGGACGGGACAGGCTAGACCTGCCCCACTCCTCCAGCAGGAATCGACTCTACTCTCAAGATCGGATCAAAACGAAAGCGTTCAATCCTGATGATACTCGGCCATCAAGCGCGAGGCATGTTTAAGCAGCTCTTCGCCATTAATCGGTTTGTGCAAAATCAGATCGGCCTTCGGTTCATCCGGTGCTGGTTGATAGCCGCTCAGGTGTCCCTGGATATCAACCGAACTGAGCACGACCAGAGGTAGATTCTTGCCCATCGGCAATGAGCGGATCTTGGTCACGACTGCGAATCCTTCACCCCAGGTCTCCATCATCATATCGGTGATGATCATATCGGGGGCGATCTCTTCCACCATCGCGACGCCACTCTTGCCGTCTTCAGCGCAAAACACTTGATAGCCGCCGCCTTCGAGTACTGTCTGAGTGACCGCCAGGAAGTCGGTATCATCGTCAATCAACAGGATTTTCTTAGGATCCGACATAGTGGACCTCCTTCAGTTTATTAGCAGAACAGGTCTCTCCCACCGCGCCGAACTTTGGCAAGCAATGCCTCGGCGCGCTGGCGTGGGATTTCTTCAAACTGTTCCAAAGCCTGGGCAATGCAGCTCTCGCCGATCGCCTGGGTCTTGGCATCCGCGTAATCGATCAAATACTCCAAAAAGGACGATAGCCCGTTCGGTCCGCAGTGGGATCGGATATCACCCGGCTTGGCAAGATCCATAAAATCGGCGCCAGTGCGGCCAAGCCTGTAGCAGCCGGTGCAGAAGGATGGGATATAGCCGTGCTGCGCCACGTCACGGATCACCTCTTCTAGCGAGCGATGATCACCGAGTGAAAACTGAGGTGCTGCCTCATCAGTGCCGTCACCATATCCGCCAGGGTTGGTCCGACTACCGGCCGAAATTTGCGAGACGCCCAGTGCCAAGCACTGGCTGCGCGTGTAAGCCGTCTCGCGGGTCGAAAGAATAATACCAGTATAGGGCACCGCCAGGCGCAAGATCGCGACAAGCTTGCGAAAATCAGCGTCACTAACCGGGCGGGTCGGCGCAGTTGAAAGCGGCGAACCGTCTGCCGGCTCAATACGTGGAATCGAAATTGTGTGCGGTCCAACGCCGAACTTCTCTTCCAGTGAACGCACATGCTCCATCATCGCCAAGACCTCGAACCGCCAATCGGCCAAGCCGAAGAGCACGCCGATGCCAACATCATCGATACCGGCGGTCATCGCCCGGTCCATCGCCGCGAGACGCCAATCGTAGTCGGCCTTCGGTCCGCGAGGATGCACCTGAGCATAGGTCTCGCGGTGGTAAGTTTCTTGGAAAATCTGATAGGTTCCAATGCGCCGCGCTTTCAGTTCGCGAAATTCTTCTACTTCAAGCGGCGCGATGTTGACATTGATCCGGCGAATTTCTCCGCTGCCGCTGCGAACACTATAGATGGTGTCGATAGCATTCAGAATGTAATCAAGCCCTTCGCGCGGATAGGCTTCACCCGCGACCAGCAGGAGGCGCTTGTGGCCTTGATCAACCAGCGCCCGGGTCTCATCGGCGATCTGCTCGCTGCTGAGCGCTTGACGGTGGATCGCCTTGTTGCTTGAGCGAAATGCGCAGTATGCGCAGTCGTTGTGACAGAGATTGGATATGTATAGCGGCGCAAAAATCACAAGCCGCGATCCGTAGATCTGCTCCTTGATGTATTGGGCAGCTGAAAACAGCTCTTCGAGCTGCTGCGAATCGGTGATCGACATGAGCACAGCGATCTCATCGGCGGCAAGCCCCTTCATCTCCCGCGCCTTAGTCAGCGTCGCCTCGACCGTTGCTGGATCGCCAGCCGCAGTCGCACCACTTGCGATCTGCTCCCAAATCCGCGCTTCATTGTTTTCGACTGTTTTATCTAAGCGCATTAGTGTCATCCTCCACTCCCATTCGCGCCAGGTTTAGCTGACGCGGAGCAGGCGTTCGATTTCGCGGCTGAGCTGTTCATAGCGAATCGGTTTATCCAATACTACATCCGCATGAATCCAGGAACGCTCGCCATTGGTGGCAGCGCCGAACATCATGCCAGTCTCGCCCGTTACGCCCGTAACCATCACCACCGGTATCGACTTATCCAGTTTCTTAATTCGGTAGGCCAGTTTGAAACCGCTGTCCATGTGCTCCATCATCAGATCAAGCACGGCCAGATCGGGCGCGCAATCGGCCAATGCCTCAGCCGCCTTAGATTCCGAATCAGCAGTGACGACGTCGTAGCCGGCCGTCTCTAAGCGATGGCGCGTGGTGACCAGAAAATCTTCGTCGTCATCGACAACCAAAATGCGTTTTTTATCTGACATCATCCTAATCCTCCCTACTTCAAGACTGACCGAGCGTGGTAGTGAGTATGCAATAGCTGATGGCTCTTCTCTGAAAGCGGCTCGCCAAGTACTTCGTCATAGAGCCTGCGAATCGCCGGATTCTCATGGGCCGTGCGCAGTCCTTCGTCGCGATCGATTTTGTAAAGCGCTTGCATGCGAGCACGAATCGCCTCGGCATCAGAGTCGATCGGTTGTCCGCCGCCGCCGATGCAGCCATTGGGACAAGTCATCACTTCAATGAAGTGCAGATCATCCCGTCCATCGCGGATCTGATCGAGCAGTGTGCGTGCATTGCCAAGTCCGCTTACTACAGCGACGCCAAGATCGAGATCGCCAATCTGCACCCGCGCCTCCTTGACTCCCTCGAGACCACGGACAGCATTGACTTTCAAGTTTTCCAGATTGTTGCCGGTTAGTTTGAAGTAGGCGGTACGAATCGCCGCCTCCATCACACCCCCAGAAGCGCCAAAGATCTTGCCAGCGCCCGAGCGGCTACCATAGGGCAAATCACTCGACTCAGGCTCGAGGGTATCTAGGTGCAGGCCGCGCATGCGGATCGTCTGCGCCAGCTCGCGCGTTGTGAGTACTGCGTCAACATCGGGGAACCCACCGTTATTCATCTCGGGCCGTCCCGCTTCGAATTTCTTTGCCGTGCACGGCATAACCGCGACGCTGAAGATCTTGGCCGGATCGATGCCGCGCTGCTTGGCGTAGACATGCTTGACGATGGAACCAACCATTTGCTGCGGACTTTTGCAGCTTGAGATGTTAGGTAGCAGTTCGGGATAAAACTCCTCGGCATAGATCACCCAACCTGGTGAGCAAGAGGTGAGCATCGGGAGGCGTCCGCCGTTTTGTATGCGGTGCACGAGCTCCGACGCCTCTTCCATGATCGTGAGATCCGCACCAAAGGCGGTATCAAAAACCTGATCGAATCCGAGCCGCCTCAGCGCTGCCGTCATGGCACCAACGACATCAACGCCTGGCTTACTACCGAAAAGTTCGGCTAGCGAAATAGAGACCGACGGGGCGTGCTGCACGACACAGTGGATCTCTGGATCGGCGAGCGCGGCGAGGACATCCTTGATACTAGGATGCTCAGTTAAAGCGCCAGTCGGACAGACCATTATGCACTGGCCGCAGTTAACACAGCTCGAAACGTTCAGGCCTTCCTTGAATGCCGCACCGATTTGAGTCTCGCTACCCCGGCCGATGAAATCGATCGCCGCCACAGCTTGCACCTCTTCGCAAACCCTTACACAGCGGCCGCAAAGGATGCACTTGGCCGGATCGCGGATGATCGATGGGCTTGAGATATCACTGCGCAGTGTCTCCCGAGCGCCACTGAAGCGCCGCTGCCGTACGCCGAGTTCAGATGATAGTTTCTGCAGCTTGCAGAAGCTATTGCCACTGCAGTAGAGGCAATCGTCAGGATGATTGGAAAGCAGCAGTTCAATGAGCACTTTACGCGCCCGCACCGCCTTGGCCGAGTGGGTCTGCACTTTCATCCCTTCTGCGGTCGGGAAGGAGCAGCTGGGCACTAAATTTTTGTGCCCCTCCACTTCGACAACGCACAACCGGCAGGCACCAGTGGGTGGAAGCCCTTCCATGTGGCAAAGCGTGGGCACTTCGACGCCTTCACGGCGCAGAACGCCTAGTAACATCTCCCCCGCTTCCGCTTCGATCTGACGGCCATTTACTTCGATTGAGATCATTTGATTCACCTCTGGCTATTCCGTGTAAATCGCATCGAACCTACAAGCGGTGATGCAATTGCCGCAACCTATGCATTTCTCATCGACGACGTAGTGCATCTGCTTCTTCGCACCTAGAATCGCGTCGGCGGGGCAGTTTTTTGCACAAAGTGTGCAGCCGACGCATTTATCGGGATCGATCACATATTTGAGCATATCCTTGCAAGTACCCGATGGGCAGCGACGCTCGTAGATGTGGGCTTCATACTCATCGCGGAACCAATATAGCGTGCTGAGTACCGGATTCGGCGCGGTCTGGCCCAGGCCGCAGAGCGCGGTCTCCTGAATCACTTCAGCCAGCTCTTCGAGATTGACAATCCCCTGCATCCGTTCGAGCGCCTCCACATCGCGTTCGCTTCGATACCCGCGAGTGATCGACTCTAGGATCTCGAGCAGGCGACGCGTCCCTTCGCGGCACGGAATACACTTGCCACACGATTCGCGCTGAATAAAATCGAGGAAGAATTTTGCGACCTCGACCATGCAGTTATCTTCATCCATCACGACCAGGCCACCGGAGCCCATCATAGCACCCAAACTCTTCAGCGACTCGTAGTCGACCTCAACATCGAGATGACTCTCCGGAATGCAGCCACCGGAAGGACCACCGATCTGTACCGCTTTGAACGCCTTGCCGCCTGGGATTCCGCCGCCGATATCGAAGATGACATCACGCAGTGACATGCCCATCGCCACTTCGACAAGCCCTGTGCAAGCGACCTTGCCCGATAATGCGAAGACCTTAGTACCCTTGCTCGAGTCGGTTCCGAGCGTGGTGAACCAATCGGCGCCGTTGCTGATAATGCCTGGCAGGTTGGCGAGGCTCTCTACATTATTAATCACCGTCGGCTTACCGAAGAGCCCCTTGACGGCCGGATATGGCGGACGCGGTTTAGGCATACCGCGCCGACCTTCAATCGAGTTGATCAGCGCCGTCTCTTCACCGCAAACAAATGCGCCGGCCCCAACTTTAATGATCACTTCAAGATCGAAACCGCTGTCTTGAATATTATCACCCAGCAGTCCCCGGGCGGTTGCAGCGGCGATCGCCTCGCGCAGCCGCTCAATAGCCAGCGGATACTCGGCGCGAATGTAGATGTAAGCCTTCGAAGCTCCGATACCATATGCGGCAATCGAAAGCCCTTCAAGTAGCCGGTGCGGATCTCCTTCTATCACAGCGCGATCCATGAACGCACCCGGATCACCTTCGTCAGCATTGCAGATCATATATTTCTGATTGGCAGCAGTACCCAGTGCGAAGCGCCATTTGCGCCCAGCGATAAAACCGCCGCCGCCACGACCACGCAGCTCGCTCTTCTCGACCTCGTCGCAGACTTCCGATGGCGTCAATGTATTGATTGCCTTCGAGAGCGCTTGGTAACCGCCGCGCGCTAGATATTCTTCAATTCTACCAGGATCGATCAGACCGCAATTCTTCAAAACCCAGCGCGTCTGCCGTGCGAAGAAGGGATGTTCTTCCAGCATCGGCACGCCGGACCATGGTGTTTGTTCCGGTCCGCTGATCTGAAAGATTGCGCTCTCGTCAACGGTTTCCGTATCGAAGATGCCGCCCAGGATCCGCTCGACTTTATCGGATGTCACTTGGCTGAAGCTAAGCCGCGGGCGTCCGGGAAGCTGTACATCGAGTAGCGGCTCGAGCGCGCAGATGCCGATGCAGCCGACTTGAATGATATCTGCATCGATCTTCGCCTCAGCGAGGAACCTCTCTGTCTCGGACAATGTCGCTGCAGCGCCTGCGCCGAGACCACAGGTCCCGGTACCAATATAGATGACCGGTTTGGTGATCGTCTCCCGTCGCAGCCTAGCGGCCTCTGCCGGAGCGATCTCTGGGGGTTGAAACGTTTTGCTTTGCGTCTTCATACCTCTTGCGCCTCAGTTCTAAGGTTTTCGATCAATTCGGTCACTATTTCGGAAGTTACACTGCCGTGGAATTCGCCGTTGATGCTGACCAGCGGCGCTAAGCCGCACGCTCCCAAACAAGCCACAACTTCTAGGCTGAAGAGTCCATCGCGCGTCGTTTGCCCCGGTTCGATTTTCAGCGAGTGCCGCAGCGTATCGAGAATCGCTAAGGACCCCTTCACATGGCAGGCGGTTCCGCGGCAGATCTGAATCAAGTAGCGGCCATAAGGTTGGAACCGGAACTGGTTGTAAAAGGTCGCTACGCCGTAGATTTTGCTGGCCGGTATGTCGAGATGACGTGCAATCGCCACCACCGCGTTACGCGAAATGAATCCCTCTTTTTTCTGCACGTTTTGCAGAATCGGAATAAGTGAGTCCCGCTTCGCTTCCGGATAAGTCTCCAGCACTTCTTGGATAACAACTTCACTCATCGTCTAAGCACCTCATCCTTTGTTCGCCTCTTGTCCGAAGAAGGCGACTTTTTCTAGCGCGATACTGACATCAAGATCCTCGGTATAGACATCGACCGGCACCCGCAGGCGCGCATGCGTCATATTCAGTAAGCTTTTGACGCCTGCTTGCAGTAGCTGATCGGTTACTTCCTGAGCAACCTCATCCGGTACAACTAGAATCGCGATGCGAATTGCTTCGCTTTCAATTACCTCGGTGAGTTCGTTCATATGGTGGACTCGCGTCCCACAAACGACGCGGTTGACTTTCTCGGGATCGATATCGAAGGCATTACGGATCGTGAGGTCGGGCCAAAGCCCGTGAAAGAATTTTAAGAGCGCCCTGCCCAGATCGCCGACGCCGATCAGAGTCACTAGCTGTTCTTGATTTCCATTGAGCACCAGATCCAGAGCGGCGCTAAGCTCAGTAATATCATACCCGCGATTGGGACTGCCCGAATAGCCAGTGACCATCAGATCGCGGCGCACTAATCCGGGCGAAAAACCAGCCAGCTTCGCAAGTTTGTGCGAGTAGACTTGTCTCTCGCCCTCACCGTACATCGCTCTCAGCAATCTCCGGTAGAGACAGAGACGTTCAACCGCCTTGGCCGCAATATCTGGTCTTTTTCGGTCCATGATCCCATCTTTCTGGTTGATTCCTGATTCCCGCTTTTCAATTCGTGAATCTAGTAGCGCTGTTCATTTCGTAACGAATATATCGGAAATATCCTGAACTGTCAACAGGAAGAAGATCACCTAGACTGTGAAATCAACTAATACTTATAGTTTGAAATACTTATAATTCCGATAGCTATAGTGGGAATATCTTAGTTTATCGCTTATATTACAACTAGTTATGGAGATCGTCATTCTGTGCGATAACGGCACTACCCTTCGATTGTCTAATTATCAAATCTGCGCTGACGCGCCCCGGGCCCCTTCCCCACGCTCCGACCGATCCGCGCCACGAGCGATTCGATGTCAAGTAAATGAGCCTCCACCGCCCCGTCGACCTTCGATTTGGCCGGATAGACGTCGTAGAGCCTGCGATACCGCATCGGCGTCAAATTCGGCATGATGACGTTAGCCCCGCAGTTGAGCGCCGAGTCATCGTCATCAGCGTGAATCACCGAAAGCGCGGTCGTCCGTGGGATATTCGCCTCCGGGCAGAGAAGCCGAGTTAGGGCGACGCATTTGCGCACCATGAGTTCAGTCGGCTGCACCTGCAGATTGTCTGCCATCTGATGTTCGTTTCCCCACATGCCCATCGGAGTGCGCGGGTGCGGCAGATAGGGTCCGATGCCGACCATATCAAGATCGAGATCACGAAAGAGCAGCAAGTCGTTGGCGAGCGATGAAATACCCTGGCCCGGGATTCCGACCATGACGCCGCTACCGGTTTCATAGCCAAGCCGCTGCAGCCGCGCCAAGATTTCGAATCGGTCTGAACGCACCCCGCCCAGCGGCGGATGGATGCGATCAAAGAGCGCTCTGTCCGAGGTTTCAAAGCGAAGCAGGTAGCGATCAGCGCCGCGCTCGCGCCAAAGCCTCAGTTCACTCTCTCTCCGCTCTCCCAGCGAGAGTGTAATCGCCAAACCTGTGTCGACCTTAATTTGCTCAATGAGATCTGCCACCCAATCGGCTCTCAGCTCATTATCTTCCCCAGCCTGCATCACTACCGTGCCATACCCACGCTCTTTCGCCTGCCGCGCGCAGGCAACGATCTCTTCAAGAGTCATTCGGTATCGGGTGATTTCGTCATTCGCCTGACGCAGACCGCAGTAGAGACAGTTCCGCTGGCAACAATTAGAAATCTCAATCAGTCCCCGGAGGTGGATTTGATCGCCCACGGTCTTCGCGCGTACTTGGTCTGCGGCACAAAACAGCTCCGCCAATCGGGAGATATCTTCCTCGCGCAGCCAAGCGATGATGCGATCCTGATCGAGTCTTTCTAACGGAGCATACGCCATGCCCGGAGTTCTCCTTTGTTAAGACTGCCTCTCCGCGAGCGCTTGCCGGTACAGCTCACTTACGCCGGGAAACGGTTCAAGCGCGCGATCGAAGATGCCAAGGCAGTAAGCGATCGCTAAACCGTAATTCGTTACCGGCACCCCAGCTTGCCGGCAGTGCAGGATCCGGCTTAGCATTGCGCGGCGATTGAACATGCAGGCGCCGCAATGAATCGCCAGCTTGTACTCCGCCAGGTCATCGGGATAGTCGTGACCTTGCACCCAGGTGAAATCAAGTTTGCCGCCCACATACTGGGTCAGCCAACGCGGGATCTTCACCCGGCCGATATCATCGGCGATGGGATGATGAGAACAGGATTCGGCAATGAGTACCCGGTCACCAGAGCGAAGCGTATCGATAGCCAGCGCGCCGATCGCTTGAGTGGCTAAATCGCCTTTTAACCGAGCGAAGAGAATCGAAAAGCTTGTCATTAATATCTCGCGCGGCGTATCGGCACTAACCTTTAAGAACGCCTGTGAGTCGGTGATAACAATTTTCGGCGGTTTTGATAGCTGATCAAGCGCATGGCGCAGCTCGCGCTCCTTGACAACCAGGCAATAGGCATCGCCATCGAGTAGATCCCGAATCGTTTGCACTTGGGGTAGGATCAATCGTCCTTTCGGCGCTTCCTTATCGATCGGCACGACAAGCATCGCCAACTCCCCCGGCCCCACAATGTCTGAAACGATTATATTCTGATCCATAAAATCAGACGGCGCCTTATCGAGGAGTCCCTGGCGGAATTGGGCAATGCCTTCCGCTTTACTAGCGACCGTCTCGACGGCAGTCAGCTTGAGTTCATTCAGGCGGGCGACAGTCGCTGGAGGTACTGGCGCTAAATCGATTTTGTTGTGCACCACCAGTACTGGTGTACCGAGATCCGCGAGATAGCTGTAAAGCCCCTCTTCAAATTCACCCCAACTGCCCGACTCGGTCACGATCACGCCCAGGTCAACCCGGTCGAGCACCCGACGCGTTTTCTGGATCCGAAGTTCGCCCAACGCCCCTTCATCATCTATACCGGCAGTGTCGATAAAGAGCACCGGACCCAGCGGCAAGAGTTCCATCGGCTTCTCAACCGGATCGGTAGTCGTACCGGCTTGATCAGAGACGATCGAGACGCTCTGGCGCGTCATGGCGTTCAGCAAGCTCGATTTCCCGGCATTGCGCCGGCCGAATATGCCAATATGCAGTCGAAACCCGCGAAATACGCGTTTGCCTTTAGTGCTCATCTGGATCCCCCAACCGGCAGATCGATTCGGAACTGGTTAGTTCAGTAAACTCTTCTTCGGTGACCGCCCCGGAGGCAATCGCTGCCTCCTTCAGGCCAAGTCTGTTTTCGTTGGCGTATGCCAATACCTCTTCGGCCCGTTTGTAGCCGATCCTCGGCACCAAAGCGGTCACCGTCGCCGTGGCACTCTCGACTAAGTGGCGACACCGATCCTCATCAGCTTCGATACCATCGACGCATTTATGGGCCAGCGCATTGATACTCCCATTTAGGATTGTAAGTTCCTCTAAAAGCGAAACGGCAATCAGTGGCAAGAATGGATTTAGTTCAAGGCTCCCCGCGCCGCTGGCCTGGGCGATCGTCGCATCGAGTCCGAAAACGCACATTGCCGTTTGGGAAACGGCCTCAGGAATGATCGGGTTAACTTTCCCCGGCATGATAGTCGAGCCTGCTACTAGCGACGGAAGGCGGATTTCTCCGAAGCCGCCGATTGGCCCGGAAGCCATCAGCCGCAGATCTCCAGCGATCTTATTCAGTGTTGCCGCGAGCGCCTTTAGAATCCCCGATACTTCGACAAATAGATCCGTGTTCTGGGTCGCCTCGACCAAATTCTCTGCTCGGGCAAAACCGATTCCGGTCTGCTCCCGGAGTGTATCGACCACCGAGAAAATGTAGCGCCGCGGCGCCGCCAGCCCAGTGCCGATCGCCGTGCCGCCTAAGTTAACCGTGCGCAGCCGCTCTTCACATTTATAGATCCGCCAGCGATCCCGGCCAAGCGCTTCGGCGTAAGCGCCCATCGTCCGGCCAAGGGTTGTCAGCACCGCGTCCTGCTGCTGTGTGCGGCCAAGTTTGACGATGTGGGCGAACTGATGCTCTTTCCTCTGAAACGCCTCTTGCAGCGCGACGACCTCCACTTCGAGCTGCCTGAAACCTCGGATCGCCGCCAGTTTGAGTGCTGTTGGATAGGTATCGTTGGTTGATTGGTGGCGGTTGATATCATCGATTGGCGAAATCTGATCGTAGTTGCCGAGTGGCTTATCCAAAATCTGAAGCGCCCGGTTGCAGATTACTTCGTTGACATTCATATTCGTGCCGGTGCCCGCGCCGCCCTGGAGGCTATTGACAATAATACTATCCGTTAGTTGACCACTGGCCATCTCATGGCACGCTAGTTCGATCGCGTTAGCTTTCTCGGGCTGATCATTCCAAATCCCTAGTGCGCGATTCGTTCTGGCACAGGCAAGCTTCACATCGCCATAGGCTGCAATCAGCGATTTTGGAACCGGATGATCATCTAGTGGAAACGCGCGTGCGGCCCTAACCGTTTGACCGCCATAGAGCGCATCGGCCGGAAACACCACTTCTCCGAAGCGATCAGATTCGGTTCTCGTCGCATTGGCCATTGCTGCACCTCCCTGCTAACTGAGCCTTGTGCCACAACTACACTAAAGGCTGATTGATGCAATCGACTTAGATTTTGAGTGTAGGTGCCAAAAAAACTATAGACAATAACAAACGGCGACCTCTTGTAGGAGACCGCCGTAAGACAAGTGATTTCTGATCCGAGGCGCTTATTCGAGCAGCAGACCTGCTCAGCATGAATGAGTCGGGCTAGGAATCAACATGTTGTATATCAGATGTTACAATTCCAATAGACCATCCGGTATCAAACCAGGGAAGCCCCTCTACAGCTACTTGGCAGCGAATTTCGACTTCACGGGCCGGAAACCCATTCCATGGCCAGCGTTGTGCGGGGTCTCAGACCGCCGACACGCTGAGCGGCAGAACTCCGCGCCCTGAACCCAGCATCCTCCACGGAGTACTCGGCCGGGTCCGGAGGTTGGCCCAATTGGATCGGTCTCATCACCTCCATAACTTCCATACCAGTCATTGCACCATTCCCAAAGATTGCCGTGTATACCATAGAGCCCGCCCCAAGATGGAAGTTGGCTGCGCACCGGTACGGTCCATCCTACATACACGCCACTCGGACAATTGGGATAAGGATAATTCCCATCGTAATTGGCTTCCGTCCCAGCATCGAGGCAATCACCCCAACTAAATGGACCAATTGTTATGAACCTGCAGCCATGTTCCCACTCCGCCTCGGTCGGTAGTCGATAACCCACGGCATTGTATGGATCATTACCATTGCATAGCCAGGTGCTGTGGTTGTATGCACGGGTCAG
>Ga0180430_10003397_pt1 | contig 13758 bp, 10 predicted proteins | sample SS_ome_9_FD_132999 | JGI IMG/M metagenome (GOLD analysis project Ga0180430, IMG submission 132999) | Hypersaline lake sediment archaeal communities from the Salton Sea, California, USA - SS_1_S_2 metaG | ecosystem: Environmental > Aquatic > Non-marine Saline and Alkaline > Hypersaline >... | reverse complement strand
GTACGTGTACGTTCACGAAGGACGGTCACGGTGGAAGAAAAGAAGCCGTCGGTTTGACTGGATTCCGGCGTGCGCCGGAATGAAGGGTCGTTGACAAAAAACGATCCCAACGCTCTCAACGAAGTTTCAGACAAGCAAGGGCCGTCGGCTGCGGAGCATCCGGATTGATCAGACAAGAAACTCCAAATCGAAATCGAAATCGGGTTCGGGATCGAAGAGAAATAGCCTGCGGAGATGAGGGAATCGATTTCGATCCCGATAGCGATTTCGATCCCGACAAACCCTTGGACCCTCGAACCCTCAATAATGACGTTTCAGACAAGCGGGGGCCGCCGGCCCGTCTACGTTCTGCGAGCTGCGCCGCGGCATGCTGCGGAGCATCCGGATTGATCAGAAAAAAAACTTGATCAAAGCGGTCAGCGGTTCGCCATCCCCCGTGAACGGACACGTACACGTGAACGGACACGTACACGTGAACGGACACGTGCGCGTGCACGTGCGCGTCCCTTTGGTCTTGTTTCGTCATTCCGGCGTACGCCGAAATCCAGAAAAAGGGATGGCCCGCGGTTTAGGATCTTGGTCGATGGCTGCGATGGCAATTTTCATGCCCCGTTTGTTAAAACGAACTCCCTTCGCGCCGTAACAAACGCCGGTTCATGATCAGCTGTCGGCGACCGGCATGAAAATTTGTAGTTTCAGACAAGCCGGCAGCTTTTCCCACGGTTTTCATTAAGTGCTTGCGAATTTTATTTGTGCGTGATACCGAACGACGGTGGATCGTTGATGCGGACCATAAAAGGTGGTACAGACCCGGGGCTTGGAGTTCCGGGCAACATACTTCATCATAAGGAGGTTGGATCAATGGCGTACAATGCAGTAGAAATGGCAGATTGGCAGATTTCAGAAGCCGCAGAAAAAAACATGCCCACCCCCGAGGATTGGCGCGACAAACTGGGGCTTGAAAAAGAAGAAATGCTCCCCATGGGACGTCTGGCGAAGCTGGATTTTCTCAAAATCATCGATCGTCTGAAAAACAAGCCCGACGGCAAATACATCGAAGTGACCGCCATCACGCCTACGCCGCTGGGAGAAGGCAAGAGCACGACATCCTGCGGGCTGATGGAAGGTCTCGGCAAAAGAGGCGTCAACGTCGGCGGCGCCCTGCGGCAGCCTTCCGGCGGACCGACCATGAATGTAAAAGGCACCGCCGCCGGCGGCGGCAATTCCCTGCTGATTCCCATGACCGAATTTTCGCTCGGCCTGACCGGTGATATCAACGACATTATGAACGCCCACAATCTGGCCATGGTGGCGCTGACATCCCGCATGCAGCACGAAAGAAACTACAATGACGAACAGTTGGAGCGGTTGAGCAAAATGCGGCGGCTGAACATCGACCCCACCCGCGTCGAGATGGGCTGGATCATCGATTTCTGCGCGCAGGCGCTGCGCAACATCGTCATCGGACTGGGCGGACGGTTCGACGGCTTCACCATGCAGTCCAAATTCGGTATCGCCGTGAGCTCCGAGCTGATGGCGATTCTGGCCATTGTGAGAAACCTGGCCGATCTGAAGGAAAAGCTCAACAACATCACCGTCGCTTTCGACAAGAGCGGCAAACCGGTCACCACCGGCGACCTGGAAGTCGGCAATGCCATGACGGCCTTCATGCGCAACACCATCAACCCCACGCTCATGTGCACGGCCGAATACAATCCCTGCATGGTCCATGCCGGCCCCTTCGCCAACATCGCCGTAGGACAGTCATCCATTATCGCCGACCGGGTCGGACTGAAACTGTTTGACTACCACGTCACGGAAAGCGGGTTCGCAGCGGACATCGGTTTCGAGAAATTCTGGAACGTAAAATGCCGCTACAGCGGACTGAAGCCCCACGTCTCGGTACTGACCTCCACCATCCGGGCGCTCAAGATGCACGGCGGCGGACCCAAAGTCGTGCCCGGCATCGCCATGCCGGACGAATACACCCAGGAGAATGTGGAACTGGTTGAAAAGGGCTGTGAAAACATGGTCCACATGATCAACGTCATCCGCAAGAGCGGCATCAACCCGGTTGTCTGCATCAACCGCTTCTACACCGACACCGACGCCGAGTGCGCGGTGGTGCGCAAGGCGGCGGAGGCGGCGGGGGCGCGCTGCGCCGAGTCCCGTCACTGGGAGCTGGGCGGGGAAGGCGCCCTCGAATTTGCGGATGCGGTCATCGACGCCTGCAACGAGGAAAGCAAATTCGAATTTCTGTACCCCACCGAAATGAAACTGCGCGACCGCGTGGACCAGATCGCCAGGGAGGTTTACGGTGCGGACGGCGTCGACTGGCAGCCCGACGCCGAGAAAAAGGCCAAAATGCTGGAAGCGGATTCCAAGTACGACGACTACACCACCATGATGGTCAAAACCCATCTCAGCCTGAGCCACGATCCGACCCTGAAGGGCGTACCCAAGGGATGGCGTCTGCCCATCCGCGACGTCCTGATCTATTCCGGCGCCAAGTTCCTCTGTCCGTGCGCGGGGACCATCAGCCTCATGCCCGGCACCGGCTCCAACCCGGCCTATCGGCGGGTTGATGTGGATGCGGAAACCGGTAAGGTCAGCGGACTGTTCTAACCGCTGCATCCCTTTGTCAATCTAAACCAAAAGGCCCGGAATCGTGTTTCGGGCCTTTTTGTTTGCGCATTCTCTGTGCACCACCGTTACAGGGTGGGCGTGACGCCGCACCCGTCGATTTTGCCATGCGTGTATTGCTGATCAATCCGCATTATCCTCTGTCTGAAAACCCGTCCCCGCCGCTGGGTCTGGCCTGTCTGGGTGCAGCCCTGGAAGCCGCCGGTATCACGGTTCGACTGGTGGACTATGTGGTTTACCCTTACACCAGAACGCATCTGGCACGCGTATTGGAAGACTTCGATCCCGCTCTGGTGGGCGTCACGGCGGTGACGATGACCCTTGATCACGCGCTTTGTATCCTGTCCGACGTCAAGCAGACGGCGCCGCATTGCAAAACCGTCATCGGTGGACCCCATGTGAGCTTCCGCGCCGAGCAGACCATGCAGCACTGTCCGGCGATCGATTTTGTGGTTTTCGGCGAGGGTGATGAAACCCTGCCGGCCCTGGCCCGGGCGATCGCCGCCGGACGGCATCCGGCGAAAGTCGCCGGCATTGCCTTTCGCAGCGGCGGGACCGTGGAAACCACCGGCCCCCGGCCCCTTGTCAAGGCTATTGATTCCCTGCCGACGCCGGCGCGGCACCTGATTCCCGTAGGCCGTTACCGCGCGCTGGGTCTGCCGGTCAGCATGATCACCAGCCGCGGCTGTCCTTTCAACTGTATTTTCTGTGTCGGCCGCAAAATGGCCGGGTCAACGGTCCGGCGCCGTGATCCCCGGCGGGTGGTGGACGAAATGGCCGGGCTGGCCGCTCTCGACTTTCGTCAGATCAACATTGCCGATGACCTCTTCACGGCGTCGGCGCCTCACTGCCGGGCCATCTGCCGGGAAATCATCCAACGCGGATTGTCCGTTCACTGGACGGCCTTTGCCCGGGTTGACACGGTAACGGCACCATTGCTGGCCGAATTGAAAGCCGCCGGCTGCAGTGCCTTGAGCTTCGGGGTGGAATCAGGCAATGCAGCCATGCTGCGCCGCATCCGCAAAGGCATTACAACGGAGCAGGCCTGCCGCGCGGTTCAAATGACCGCAGACAGCGGCATTGCGCCGCAGGTTTCTTTTATCCTGGGCCTGCCCGGTGAAACGCCGGAAAGCCTGAACGACACCCTCCATCTTGCCGAGCGTCTCAAAAATATGGGCGCCCAGCATGGATTTCATCTGCTGGCGCCCTTTCCCGGCACCGATGTCCGTGAAAATCGGCATCAATACGATCTTCAGATATTGAGCCACCGCTGGCAGGACTACCACGCCAACCGGGCCGTCACCCGAACCGCGGCGGTCAGCCGCGGGATGCTCGATCATATCGTCATTCAGTGGGAAGCGCAGTTTAACCAGTGGCTCGGCGAGCTGAAGCAGCAACGCGAAAACGGAGGGAACGATGAAAGGGTCTGGCCGCTCACGCACCTCGAACACGTTGTGCTGATGCATGCCTGGATGATGCGGAGCGTTATCGAAAGAAAGGGAATTTTTCCTCGCCCGGCATCGGCGTTGTCCGACCGGCAAGGGCGGCAGCAGCTTGCCGACGGCATCGCACACGACAGCGGCGCCGATGCCGGCCAGATCGACCGCACGCTTGCATATGCCGTGGAACGTGGCTATCTTACAACTGAAGTCTCCAAAGGCCGCATTGTTTGGAAATGGAAAAACGACTGATGAAAATAATGGTTTTTCAACAAAACGGCAGCGCCGAGAGCAAGGTGGAAGGAATCCGCCGTTTTGGACGGGACTTATGCGAACTTAAGATGATATCGATCGATGTGCCGCTGCCGCCGGTTCTGGATGAGGGCGACGCGTACCTGCCGGCGCGCATCGACGCCGATCTGGTGCTGGACCACTTAAAGCATCCGGATCTGGCCCTGGATCTGGCACATCTGTGCGCCCAAAGCGGCATCCCCATGATATCATCCGGCAAAAAAATCCGGGAACCGGGCGTCACCTGTCCGCCGACCTGCTGCGGGCTGTCCCGCAACAGCGCCCACGGTATTTACGGAAGCCGCTTCGGCGCACCCGAACTCACGGTGCAGACCGACGGCAAAAAGATCACCGGCGTTCAGGTAAAGCGGGGCGCCCCCTGCGGCGGCACCTGGCAGGCGGCCGGGCGCATCATCGGTTATCCGATCGATCAGGCGGCTGTCCGTCTGGGCCTCGAGATTCAGTACTGCTGCACCGCCGACCCGTCGGATTGGGACCCCATTTACGGCAAAAGCCCGGTGCACTTCGCCGGCCATGTTCATCGCCGCGCCATGGAAACGGCGTTGGCGGTCAGCCATTAGCGGTCAGCGGTCAGCTGCTAGTGCCGTGTCTCAAAAGTTGTGTTCTAAAAAATGGCAATATGGTTTTATACGAAAGCACCCTCTATTTGACCCATCACAACCAAAAAACGCGGAAGTTCCAAATCTCAAGCACCAAATAACAAACAACTGCTCTGCGTTCCGTTTGAGATTTTGAACATTGGTATTTGGATATTGTTTGTGATTTGGGATTTGAATATTGTGATTTGAATTGATCAGCCATTGACGACACTGTTAAATTGCCAAAATCAGGGACAACATTTATGAGACGCTGTACTAGCTGTTAACATAATTTTTTGTTTTCTTTTAAAATATAAATTTTCATGCATCGTCATTAGAGGACAATCCCGACGGCTCGCCAACAACGCTGATGCTTGTTCAGCTGTCGGCGACCGGCATGAAAATTTGGCATGAAAATTTCGGAGTTTCACACCAGTTCCGCCCAGACCGCTGCCACCTGGGCGCGGGTTTTATCAAGACCGCCGGAATTATCGATGACGAAATCGGCATAGCGCTTCTTTTCGTCGATGGGCAGCTGGGCGTTGAGGATATTCCGCGCTTCCCCGGCGCTGATGCCGTCTCTTTTCGTGAGGCGCTGTACCTGAATTTCCGGCGGCACGTACACCACCATCAGCTTGTCGAACAAAAAGGACAGATTCAGTTCAAACAAGAGCGGCACGGACACCTGGATGACGGCTCCGGGGCGTTGGGCGACAATGGCCGCGACGGCCTTGAAAAATTCGTCGAATATGGCCGGGTGGGTGAAGTTTTCCAGTTTTTTTCGTTTTTCGAGATCGCCGAAGACGATGGAAGACAGTTTTTTGCGATCCAGGGTTCCGTCTTCGCAAAGCACCTGGCGGCCGAAATACGCGACAATACTGGTGTACGCCGGTCGGCCGGGTTCAACAACCACCCGCGCCAGATAATCGAAGTCGATCAAAGGTGCGCCCAGTTTTTCCAGCATGTCGGAAACGGTGGACTTGCCGCTGGCAATGCCGCCGGACAGACCTAGCAGCAGGTGGTCCCCTTTGAGTCTGCGGTGAATTTTTTCCAGATCGTGGTAGCGCGGCGGAAACATGGGAGCGACGTCGGCCTCCGCCCCGGCATAGCTGATGGGGTAACGCACGCCGCGGCGGTAGAGCGCTTCCAAGCCTTGCAGGATGCCGTCCATCGACGCGGCGGGAACGGCCATGACCAGTTCGTCGTCCTGCGCATGCCCGTAGCGCCGCTCCCCGTAGCAGGGAATGGTCAGCGACGGTTTGCCGCTCTGATAGCAGCGCACGATGGCATCCGCGCAGGAAGACTCCCCGACGCAGAAAAACTGCATGACTTCGTATTGCATGAACTGTATGGCGTTGATCAGCAGAATCATCTGAGCCGGGTTGGCATAGATGAGCACGATGTCGGGATCAAAGGGATTGTACACCAGCGGCGCCATGGCCACCGCTTCATATTGATTAAGAGGCAGACGGGGAATCGCCGCCTCATACCGGCGGCCCTCGGCCTTGTTTTTGACCCAAACGATGCTGCGAAACGTGCCGTCCCGGTTGACTTCGGGCACATCACACAACCCCAGAATGGCCGGGCAGGCCGAAAACAGGAAATCATCCCGTTCGGCGCCCACCGTCCAGTCGAAGCTGCGCACCCGCGTGATCAACTGGCACAGGGTCGCTTTGGCCGTACTGCGGCGGATAAAAGCGATATCGTCCAGTTGCTCCTTTTTTTCGAGCATCTTAAAGGCCACCGGAAACGACCGCAGCCGCAGCAGCTGCTCCAGTCGCCGGATCGGCTTTTCCCAGTCCTTTCGGGTTTTCATGCCGGAAACTCCTTAACGGTCCTGCAAGGACGCACCGCGACTTCTCAAGCGGCAGGGAGCATAGGCGCCGCCCTTCAGAGCCGCCAGCAAATCCTGCTGGTTTTGAATCGGTTTTTCAAAAACGGTTGCATATTTGCCGACTTCGGCGGCGGCATGGGCATCACTGCCGCCGGTCATGGGCAGTGTCAGGCGGCCGGCCACGCGCGCGGCAAAGCTGTTTTCCGCCTCCGTCACCTTGCCGTTCAAGGTTTCAACGGCATCAACAAAGCAAAACAGCGGGCGGGCCGCGGCGGTTTCCACCGTCAGACCGATCTGACGGGCGTCAAACACCAAAAACCCCCTGAAAGGGTGCGCGGCGATCATGAAGCCGCCGTTGTCTTCCACCAGCCGCCGCAGGGCGGGCAGTTGAATAATGCCGCGGATATCCTTTGACAGGCCGAAAACCAGGATGTCCCCCTGATCGGTGGTAATCTCGTTGCCCCCCAGCACCAAAAAATCGTGTTTTATGCACAAGGCTTCGATGTCCTTTTCGGGCCAGACGAAATTGTGGTCGGTCAGACAGACGGCGTCGAGGCCCGCGCGTTTGGCGGCACGGATGGCATCGTCGACGCCCACCGAACTGCAGGCGGATGCCGGCGACGAGTGAATGTGCAGATCCACCCGGAAACCGCTTTTCAGAATCGAGGGGTCCGACGTAAAGCGGCCGGCGGCGGCTGGTGCTGGTGCTGGTGCTGCACCGGCGGACGTCGGGCCGTTTGCTGGCGCCGGTTGACTGTCTTTTTCCGCAGGCCGGGGCGCCGGTCTGTGGTCCGGAGCACCCGACGTCTCCTGAATGACGGCGACGGCTTCATTCGCGGCATCACAGCACTCGATCAAAAGATTGGCAAAATGCGGGCAGCAGCGGCGGCCGACGCTTTTGTTGACCCGGCGCTCGAAGTCCGGAGCGTCAATCCTGAAGCCGACCGCCTCTTGCAGAAACGGAATTGCCCGCGGGCACTCCGGCGTTTCCTCACGATGCCAGCGGCCTTTCAGTGCTTGAATCACACGCGTCTCAAGATCGATGTCCACCTCGATCTCAAGACCGAAGATGTCGTCGTCCAGCACGCCGCGGGCTGTGAGGAAGCGGTCGTTTTTAAGGAACAGACCCACAATTTTATTGCGTTGAAATTTCAGCATTGGCACGTTTGTTTTGAGCGTATCCCGGATTCGGTAATGGTCAATCGCATACAGGCGTATTTCATCCCGGCCGACAAACTTCAACACCGGCCTTTACGGCGGCGTCATCGTCTAGGGCGGGTCCATGCCCTCCACCAGGGGACTGCCGGGGGCAAAGGCGGCGCAGCGGTCGTAAAGCCGGATATTCTTTTTCACCATGGCCTTGAAATAATCGATGGACGCCTTTGTTTCCTTGGGAACAGCCGCCAACGTGTCTTTGGTAAAGGCCAGAATAACGGCATGGCAGCTCTCTTCGAGCATGGTCGGCAGTGCCCGGCAGGTGCTCGTTTCCGCCGTGAGGCCGCGAATGATCTTTTTTAAGCCGGCCCCGATGCGAATGCCGATCATTTTCTGCAAGGCCGTGTCGATTTCGCTGCACGCGCCGGCCCGCGGTCTGAAAAAACGGCCTTCCGCCGCGGTGATTTCGAGTTCAGGCAGCCGGATGCGCAACTGCACGACGGCATCCATGCGGGTGTCCTGCAGCCGGCAGGTGGACACCAGCGTCGTGTCGTCGAGCGCTTCGACGCTGGTGGAGCGATTGCGTGAATAGCACAGCAGCGTGGTCATAAAAACGTCTCGGAACTTTAAAACTCATTGAAAATAATCGTAGTTATAAAGATTCAGCCTTGCCGAAGCGACATGAGATATTGAAACATTCCAGCATGCCAATTGTGAGTGAAGCGAACTACGTTCTTGGAAATTTCTGCCCGGGTTCTTCGCCCAGCTTCTCTTTCAGGCGTTTCAATCCCGGGCGGGCGAACTCCATGTGCCCTTCTTTCAACGTGCGGCCGTTGATCACCGCCTCCGACCGCAGGCGCTTGCCCACCGTACGCTCCATCTGCCGGCCCAGCCAGAGAATCCGGTCCAGGTCATAGCCGTGTTCAATCCCCATTTCATCCACCTGAACCAGAAGGTCTTCCAAACACATCAGTCCCACATAGCGTGGGTCTTTATAGTAATATTCGCCCGTACCGGGCACCGGACAGTCATCCAGAAAATTGGCCGGCTGCCCGCCCATACCGCCCAGGGTGGCCTCAAAATGCGTGATGCCGGCCTGGAGGGCGGCCAACACCGAGGCAGCGGCCACCCGTTTGGTCTCGTGAAAGTGGGCGATGTGCAGGTCCGTGTCCGGCATTTCATCCAGAATCATGGAAAAGTAGCGGTAGACTTCCGCCGCCGATGCACTGCCGTCGTGGTCGGCATGTTCGATATCCGCCGCTCCGATGTCCAGAAAACGGCGCGTGAATTCCACCGCATCCTTCAACGCCGTGGCGCCGGCGATGGGGCTGCCCCAAATCGTGCTGACCGTGCCGCACATCTTGATGCCGGCATCCGTGCACTTTTTAATGCAGCGTTCCGCCTCGGCCCAGTAGTCCGGCAGCGTGGTGCCTGAATTGGCAAAGTGGTGCTCCTCCTCGGTGGAGACCATCATCAGCGCGCGGTCCGGCCCCACGCCCTTGTGCTTCAGTTCAATGGCCCGATCCACGGCCTTTTCACGAATGGTCACCGCCGTAATGCAGATGTCCTCGTAGTTGACACCTTTTTTGGCACAGCGTTTGCGAAAGCGCTCGCTGCGCAGATGGGCCAGAATCTCCTCGGCATCGCTGAACTGGGGCATCAGGTAGGGATTGCCCAGGTTGGTAACCTCAATGTTGCGGCAGCCGGCAAAAATCAGCTCCTCCGCATAAAAAATCTTGGCCCGGGTGGAGATGAATTTCTCCAGGTGCTGAAACCCATCGCGAATGGTGATATCGCCGATGGTGACCTTGCGCGGCATGCGCGGGAAAATTTTCCAGTAATCATATTCGGTCATCATGCTGTCTCCTTTAATGCCCCTTGTAAACGGGCTTGCGTTTCTCCCTGAAAGCGGCAAGGCCTTCCAGCCGGTCCTTCGTCGGAATGGTCAGCCAGTAGGCGTTGGACTCGATGGCCAGACCGGTGTTCAGATCGGTTTCAAGACCGTGGTTAATGGCGTACTTGGCCTGCTCGATGGCAATGGGACCGGTTTCACAAATCATGGCGGCCATCTCACGGGCCGCCGTTGGCAGACGTTCCGGCGCGACGACCTGGTTGACCAGTCCGATTGCAAGCGCCTCCTTTGCGTCAACGCGGCGGCCGGTGAAAATAAGCTCCTTGGCCTTGCCTTTGCCCACCAGCCGGGGCAGCCGCTGTGTCCCGCCGGCGCCCGGAATAATGGCCAAACGGGTTTCCGTAAGTCCCAACGTAGCGGTTTCGGCGGCAATGCGGATGTCGGAGGCCAGTGACAGTTCCGTGCCGCCGCCCAGGGCAATGCCGTTGACCGCCGCGATGACCGGCTTGTTGAGATATTCGATCCGGGTAAACAGATCACGGATGGTGTCGATAAATGTTTTGACCTCATCGGGGGACAAACCGGCGCGTTCCTTAAGGTCCGCACCGGCGCAAAAGGCCTTTTCCCCGGCGCCGGTGATAATCATCACCCGGACATCTCTGCGCAGGCGGACCTTGTCGACGACGTCCCGCAGCGCATGCAGCAGTTCAAAATTGAAGGCATTCATCACCTCCGGACGATTGAGCGTCAGCGTCAGAATGCCGTCCCCTTCACTCTCCAGGAGTACAGCGTTTTCCATATGGCCCCCCCATTTTCACCTTGTTTTGCCTGTAGATCGTATTCCCCGTGCACAGTTTGGGCAGATATTTCTTTTTCTGCGCCTCGCCGCCGAAAGCCAGCAGCGGACCGATGCCCAGCGAATTGCCGGCCGCAATCGTCGCCGCCTGGGATCCGTCCACCCGGGCGATTTCGCTTTTGGCAAACTGGCGCACCTCCCTGCGAATCATTTCCTGTTCTTTGATCACGTCAAAATCCACACGCCGAATCCTCCGATGGTGAAGAAAAATCCGAAGATGGGGGCGCTGCAATCGTTTTTTGAGCGAGCGCTCGCTCGGACAACCGATCTTATTATGCCCGTCGGAAACTTGTCAATCATTTTCTTCCCTTCCAAATGCCCGCCCTTTCGCGCCCAGCCGAACATTAAAATGTCAAATAATCGATGCACATACAAGGACCCGGTGGGCGGCGGGGGAGACCCTTGACAGAATTCGAATGGGTGTGTTAAAGTTTGTTGAACGAGCGCTCGCTCAACAATCGGCCCCCGTTGTCGGCCGCCACCGCTATGAGACAAAGGACACTGTGAGCCATCGAAGTGCCAGCACCGGTGAAGTACCAACGCAGATCAAAAACCCCGTTCTCGTAGATCGACGGCGGCGGCAGATCGTTGAGGCCGCGGCCCAGCTTTTCATCAAAAAGGGTTTCCACAAAACCACCACGCGTCAGATTGCACAGGCAGCCGGCTTTTCCATCGGATCCCTCTACGAATACGTCGCCTCCAAAGAAGATGTTCTCTACCTGGTGTGCGAGTCCATTCACGCCGAAGTCCGGGCGGCGGTCGCCAAAGTGCAGCAGCAGACCAAAGGCGGCCGCGAAGTGCTGGCCGATGTCATTCGCGAATTTTTTCTGGTGTGCCATCGCATGAGCGACTTTATCCTGCTGATATACCAGGAAACCCGCTCGCTGCCCTCTGAATGGCGTCAGCGGGTGCTGCAGAATGAACTGCGCATCACCGGCATTCTGGTGGAAGTTTTGGCCAATCTGTCCGCGGAAGGCCGGCTGCCCCGTCTGGACGAGCGCCGGATTGAAATCATGGCCAACAACATTTCCGTTCTGGGTCACATGTGGACCTTCAGACGCTGGTTTCTGTCCCGCCATTACAGCATCGAGGAATACATCGACATTCAGACCGCCTTCATTCTGAAGATGGCGGATTGACCAAGGAGAAAACATGGATCCGAATGCGAATCATCCTCCGTCGAAAAACCCCGCACGGATCGTCACCGCCACCTCGCTGTTTGACGGCCACGACGCCTCCATCAACATCATGCGCCGCATTCTGCAGCAAAAAGGGGCGGAGGTCATTCACCTGGGTCACAACCGGTCGGTGGGGGAAATCGTCAAGGCTGCTGTAGAGGAAGACGCGCAGGCCATCGCCGTCTCCAGCTACCAGGGCGGCCATCTGGAATACTTCAGCTACATGATCGATCTTTTGAAGGAACACAACGCTTCCCGCATCCGGGTGTTCGGCGGCGGCGGCGGCGTCATCGTGCCGGATGAAATCAGAACGCTGGAATCCTACGGGGTCACCAAGATCTACTCTCCCGAGGACGGGGCGCGCATGGGCCTTGAGGGCATCATCGAACACATGCTGGGCCACATCGATGCAGCAACGGTCCGCTGGGATGGTTTGAACATCGACGGGATGCGCCCCGCCGACAGGCAGACGGTGGCCCGGTTGATCACCTTCGTGGAACACGCCCACGCCAATGGATCCGGCGCGGTCGAACAGCTGCGCGCCGCCCTGATGCAGAAGCTGGGAGACCGCACCGTTCCCGTGCTGGGCATCACGGGAACCGGCGGCGCAGGCAAGTCCTCCCTGACCGATGAAATCATTCTGCGCATGCTGCACGATATCGACGGCATCCATGTCGCCGTCATCAGCTGTGATCCGTCGCGGCGCAAAACCGGCGGCGCCCTCCTGGGTGACCGCATCCGCATGAATTCAATCCAAAACGCCAGGGTTTACATGCGCTCGCTGGCCACCCGCCGGTCGCTGACCGAAATTCCGGCCGCACTGGCGGATGTCATCCTGGTGGCCAAGGCTGCCGGTTTCGACTTCATCATCACGGAAACCGCCGGCATCGGCCAGGGGGATTCGAGCATCGTCGACTTGAGCGACGTCGCCATGTACATCATGACCAGCGAATTCGGAGCGGCTTCGCAGCTCGAAAAAATCGACATGCTCGACTACGCCGACTTGATCGCTGTCAACAAGTTTGAAAAACGCGGCGCTGCGGACGCACTGCGCGATGTGCGCCAACAGGTTCTGCGCAATCGCGGCGCCTGGGACCGGAAACCGGAGGACATGCCCGTTTTCGGCACCATCGCCGCCAAATTCAACGACGACGGGGTCACGGCGCTGTACCATGCCATTCTGGAAGCAACCGCCGACAGAACCGGCATCCGTTTCACGCCGCGCCTGCCCAAGCCCCCCTCCAGGGTGTCCACCTCGAAAACCATCGTTATACCGCCCGAACGCACCCGCTACCTGGCCGAAATCGCCGCGGCCGTGCGGCGCTATCATGCTGAAACCAGGGAGCAGGCCGAGGCCCTGCGCCAGCGTTGGCACCTTGAAGCAGTGCAAAAAAAATTGCATTCGGAAGGCGGATCCGCCGAAACCCTGCTTGAGCGCCTGCAGCGGGAAACGGAGAAGGCCGAGGCCCGCATCAAATCGGAAAGCCGCGCGGCGCTGAAAACGTTTGCGGAGCTGAAGCAAACCTATGCCGAAGACGCGCTGGTTTATCAGGTACGCGGCAGGGACATCCGGGTTCCCCTGACCACAACATCTCTTTCACAGCAGAAAATACCGAAAATATGTCTGCCGCGCTTCAAAGACCCCGGTGCGATCTTCGCCTGGATGCGCAGCGAAAACGTACCCGGTCGTTTTCCGTTCACAGCGGGCGTGTTCCCGTTGAAGCGCACGGACGAAGAACCCACGCGCATGTTCGCCGGCGAAGGCGACCCGGCCAGAACCAACAACCGCTTTCGGCTTTTGTCGGCGGACTACGAAGCCAAACGCCTGTCCACGGCCTTTGATTCGGTCACGCTCTACGGCTATGACCCGGACGAACGTCCGGACATCTACGGCAAGGTCGGCACATCCGG
>Ga0180430_10003396_pt1 | contig 13760 bp, 15 predicted proteins | sample SS_ome_9_FD_132999 | JGI IMG/M metagenome (GOLD analysis project Ga0180430, IMG submission 132999) | Hypersaline lake sediment archaeal communities from the Salton Sea, California, USA - SS_1_S_2 metaG | ecosystem: Environmental > Aquatic > Non-marine Saline and Alkaline > Hypersaline >... | reverse complement strand
CCCCCTACTCCTCTACTCCCACTCGATCGTGGCGGGCGGCTTCGAGCTGATGTCGTAGACGACGCGGTTGACGCCGTCGACCTCGTTGATGATGCGGTTGGAGATGCTCGCCAGCACGCCGTACGGGAGCCGGGCCCAGTCGGCGGTCATGAAGTCCTGCGTCTCGACCGCCCGGACCGCGACCACGCTGTCGTAGGTGCGGCCGTCGCCCATGACGCCGACCGACTTCACCGGCAGCAGCACCGCGAAGACCTGATTCGTCGAGCGGTAGAGCTCGTTGGCGACGATCTCCTCGAGCAGGATCTCGTCGCACTCCCGCAGGAGATCGAGCTTCGGCTTCGTGATGTCGCCGAGCACCCGCACCGCGAGGCCGGGACCCGGGAACGGATGCCGCCACACGATCGAGGGCGGCAGACCGAGCACCTCGCCGAGCGTGCGGACCTCGTCCTTGAAGAGGTCGCGAAGCGGCTCGACCAGTTCGAAGCCGAGTTCTTCGGGGAGGCCGCCGACGTTGTGGTGCAGCTTGATGTTCGCAGCGGTGCCCGCCAGCGACTGGCCGCTCTCGATGACGTCGGGATACAGCGTCCCCTGGGCGAGGAAGCGGACTGTGCCGTAGGGCGACGATTCCTTCTCGACCTCGCGGGCGGCTTCGCGGAAGACCTCGATGAAGCGGTGACCGATGCGACGTCGCTTCTCCTGCGGATCCTCGACGCCCGCGAGATCCGCGAGGAACGGCTCGGACGCGTCGACCACGCGGAGATCGATGTCGAAGTGGTCTCGGAAGGTCGACTCGACCAGCGCCCGCTCGTTCTTCCGGAGCAGACCGTTGTCCACGAAGATGCAGGTGAGACGATCGCCGATCGCCCGCTGCAACAGCGCGGCGACCACGCTCGAATCGACGCCGCCCGAGAGTCCGCAGATGACCCGATCGTCGCCGACCTGCGCCCGGACCCGCTCGCACTCGGCGTCGAGGAACTCGCTCATCCGCCAGGTGCCGCTGCAGCCGCAGATGCCGTAGAGGAAGTTGCGGAGGATGTCGACCCCGTGCGGGGTGTGCGTGACTTCGGGGTGGAACTGCACGCCCCAGAAGGGACGCTCGCGATGGCGCACCGCCGCGAACGGACAGGTGTCGGTCGACGCCACCGATTCGAACGAATCGGCGAGCCCGGTCACCTGATCACCGTGACTCATCCAGACCGACGTCCGTGGCGGGATGCCCGCGAGCAGTCCGGTCTCGTCGCGGATGTCGAGCTGGGCGCGACCATATTCGCGATGCGACGCGCTCTCGACGGTGCCGCCGAGCATCTCGCAGCCGAGCTGCATGCCGTAGCAGATGCCGAGGACCGGAACCCCGAGATCGAGGATCCCCGGATCGCAGCGGGGGGCCCCCTGCTCGCGGACGCTCGAGGGGCCGCCGGAGAGGATGATCCCCTTGGGGTTGAGGCCCCGGATGGTCTCGAGATCCGTGCCCGGTGCGACCAGCACGCTGAAGGCCCCGAGCTCGCGGACGCGCCGCGCGATGAGCTGGGCGTACTGGCTGCCGAAGTCGAGGATCGGGATGGTCTCGGCGGCGGGGACGCCGCCCGTCGTGATGCTGGTCATGTGCGGGTTCCGGGTCCGATCACGGGGATCGGGGCGAAGCCGGGCACGCTACCGCGCCGCCGATCGCGACCCCGCCCGAGCGGCGATGATCGACACTCCCCCCACGGATCGGCGGGTATTCTTCGCGACATGCGGACGCCCCCCCACCGCCTCGCTCGGATCGTCGCCTTCGGCGCGGCGGTGGCGGCGACGGGCTGCGCCCCGCCGATTCCGGACGGCGGCTTCGACGGCCCGGATCCGGCCAGCCGGATCTACGCCGCGGTCCGGGTCGCCGCGACGTTCGAGCGGACCGGCGTCCGTCCCGACCGCGACACGCTCGAGGACCTCGTCATCATGCTCTCGTCCGCCGACCCCGCGGCGAGGTTCATCGCGGGCGAGACGCTGACGCAGATCGCGGGCACGGATCTGGGCTTCCATCCCGCCGCCCCGCTCGCCGAACGCATGGCGGCGGCCGACCGCTGGCGAAGCTGGGTCGACGCCCTGCCGAGGACCCCGGGGGAGCGGTCCTCATGAGCGAGCCCGCCGCCGTCCCGCCGACGATCCGCCTCGAACTGCAGAGCCGGCCCGAACTGCTGGCCCCGGTCCGGGCGATGGTCGTCTCGCTCGCGGAGCGGTTCGGATTCGACGACATCGAGGTCGGCCACCTCGCCCTCGCGGTCGACGAGGCGCTCGCCAACGTGATCCGGCACGGATACGAGTCGCGACCCGACGGCCGCATCTGGATCGCGATCCGACTGATCGAATCACCCGCGCCGACCTTCCGGATCGAGATCGAGGACGAGGGCCGGCAGGTGGATCCCGAGCAGATCACGCCGCGGGATCTCGATGACGTGCGGCCCGGCGGACTCGGCGTCCACATCATGCGGGAAGTCACCGACGCCTGCGACTTCGAAGCCCGCACCCCGCGGGGCATGCGACTCGTGCTCGAGAAGATGCCTCGCCACCGCACCTTTCACGACCCCGGCGACGCCGACGATGCGCCGTCCACCACCAATCGGACCTGACCCCATGCCGAGCGACCTGCCCATCGACATCGAGACCCGCGACGGCGCGACGATCGTCCGCCCGTCCGGCGAGGTCGACCTCGCCCGCAGTCCGAGTCTCCGCACCACCCTCGGCCAGGTGATCGGCGACGGCGTCTCGCGTCTGGTGCTCGATCTCTCCCAGGTCGACTACATGGATTCGTCCGGGGTGGCGACGCTGGTCGAGGCGCTGCAGCAGTGCCGGACCCGTCAGGCGACGCTGGTCCTGAGCGGTCTTCAGGACAGCGTGCGAAGCGTGTTCGAGATCGCCAAGCTCGACGCGGTCTTCACCATCCGTCCCGATCTCGACGCCGCCCTCGGAGACTGACCCCGTGGCCGACACCGCCGTCAAACGAGGCCCGATCATCGCCGCCCTGGATCTGCTCGGCGGTCTGGTCACCGGCACGCTGGAGTTCGTCGGCGGCCTGATCTGGCTGCTCGCGGATCTGCTGCGTTGGATCTGGCGATCGACGGTCCGGCGTCAGGTGCGGTTCGGCCGCTCGGCGTTCGTCTCGCAGATGGTCCGGGTGGGGGTGCGATCGATCAGCATCGTGGTGCTGGTCTCGTCGAGCATCGGATTCATCCTGGCCCTGCAGACCGCGCCGAGTCTGGAGCAGTTCGGGCAGGTGGACAAGGTCGCCAACCTCGTGGGCGTCGCGGTGTTCCGCGAACTCGGACCGCTCATCGCGGCGATCGTACTGACCGGGTTCGCCGGGGCGTCGATCGCGGCCGAGATCGGGACCATGGTGGTCGGCGAGGAGATCGAGGCCCTCGAGTCGATGGCCCTCAATCCGGTGCGGTTCCTCGTGGTGCCACGGGTGCTCGCGAGTGCGATCAGCCTGGTGCTGCTGGCGATCATCGCGGACCTCGCCGCAGTCTTCGCGGGCGGCGTCATCGGGGTCGCCCAGCTCGGCATCCCGTACGAGGTCTACAAGGACAACACGATCGACCAGTTGTCCAACAGCGACTTCCTGACCGGGCTCGCGAAGGCGGGCGTCTTCGGGACGATCCTCGGTCTGATCGCCTGCCGGAACGGCCTGATGGTGTCGGGCGGCGCGGCGGGCGTCGGCAAGGCCACGACCGACACCGTGGTGCAGACGGTGGTCACCGTGATCTTCGCGGACCTCTTCTTCACCGCCCTCTTCTACGCCCTCGGCTGGTCATGACTCCGATCGGGACCGGATTCAGGTCCCGACCCGACCCCCGACTCAGGCGCCGAGCGCCAGCCGCTCGGCGGTGCGGGCCGGAAGTCCGGACGAGAGCGCCCGGGACTGCGCGGCGTCGACGTCGTAGCCGACCCGCTCCCATGACATCACGCCTTCGGCGAGATCGAGCACCGCGAACGATGCCCGCGGGTCGCCGTCCCGAGGCTGGCCGACCGATCCCGGGTTGAGGATCCACCGCTGGGTCGCGTCGACGCGGATCGTCCGGATCGCGGCGCGACGAAGCGTCTCGACCCACGGCCCCTCCGCGTCGTCCCGCAGCCGGAAGCCCGCGGGAAGATGGGTGTGGCCGATGAGGCAGACCGGGACGTCCACGCCCTGGAAGGCGGGAAGGGCCCGCGCATCATCGACGAGGTACCGGGCCCCGCCGGGAATGGGCGAGTCGTGCACGCACATCACCGCGGACCCGATGTAGGCCATGCCGGGGATCTGCGAGAGTCGGCCCAGAAGATCGGGGCGGTTCGCTCGGAGCCGCCGTCGCGTCCAGTCGATCGCCTCGCGGGCGACCTCGCGAAACCCGAGGGCCGCCGCGGGGTCGAGCACCGCTTCTTCATGGTTGCCGAGCACCATGACCGGATCGCGTTCCAAGATGAGATCGAGGCACGCCTCGGGGTCGGGTCCGTAGCCGACCACGTCGCCGAGGCAGACGAGTCGGTCGATGCCCGCCTCGTCGAGGGTCCGGAGGACCGATTCGAGGGCGTACCGGTTGCCGTGAACGTCCGAGATGATGCCGAGTCGCATGGGCCGCGGAGTTCCAGGGGGCGACCCGGATCGGACGCCGAGGAAGAACGCCCCGCTCGCCGGGGATCGCCATCGATCCGGCGCGGGGCATCGCTTCTTCGGTCATCGGTCCCGCGGCTTTCGCAGGTCAATCGAATCCCTCCCGACTTTCGACCGCCGGTCCCGGTTCCGCCATCAGAAGCCCCCACTGGCTGCTCAGAAGCTCGATCGCCTGGGCCGGATCATCGACCAGCGTGGCCCAGCCCTCGCGAATCGCCCGGTGACACCCGGCGTGGGTGTCGAGATCGGCGCGTCCGGGAACCGCGACCACTTCGCGGCCGTAGTCCTCCGCCGCGAGCCGGGCGGTGATGAGGGCCCCGCTTCGAGCCCCCGCCTCGATCACCACCGTGCCGGGGCCGAATCCCGCCACCAGTCGGTTCCGCACCGGGAAGTTCGCGGGCCGCGGTTCGACGGTGCTCTGGAACTCGCTCAGGACCGCCCCCGACTCGGAGATCGCGTCGTAGAGCGTGTCGTGCTCGGGTGGATAGGGACACGCGAGCCCGGACCCGAGGATCGCGATGGTCGATCCGCCGACCCGCAGGGCGGCTCGATGGGCCGCGGCATCGATCCCCCGGGCCCCGCCCGACACGATGGTCCAGCCCGCCTCGACGAACGCGATCGCGAACCGCGCCGCGAGGTCCGCACCGATCGGCGAACAGCGACGGGCCCCGACGATCGCAACGCCCGGCCTCGCCCGCAGCACGTCGGGCGACCCCCGAAGCCGGACCGCGACCGGCGGATCGATCATGCCCCGCCAGCCCGCGGGCATCGCATCGTCGAACCGGGTGACCACGACCGCGCCGTGCCGTCGCAACCATCGGGTCTCGCGGCGAAGCGTCGACCACGGCAGACGCCGTCGGGCCCGCCCCACCGCCGCCTCCGCGACGCCGAGCACCGCGGCGATCGCCGCGTCGCTCGCGGCGAGGATCGTCGAGGCATCACCGAACTCGGCGGCGAGCCGATCGATGGCGCGGGGTCCCCACCCCTCGATCGCCTGCAGGGCGACCGCGGGATCCACGTCGTTCAGGTTGGCAGTCACGCTCGATTCCCACGGCCCCCGTGAGAAGCCTGCAGCCTAGCAGCGGCCGAGGGTCGTCCCGGAAATCGCGCCGAAATTCGTCAGGGCTCGCGGATCTCGTCGGGGTCCTGATCCCAGAGCGTCTCGTCGGACTCGTACCGAAGGTCCTGCGAATCCGTCGGATCATCGGTGCCGTCGTCCGTGTCCTGTTCTTCCTCTTCCTCTTCCTCTTCCTCTTCTTCGTCGTCGTCTAACTCTTCTTCGTCATCCTCATACTCGTCGTCCCCGTCGTCTTCCTCTTCATCGCCATCCTCTTCCGCGTCGTCGTCCTCGTCCAATTCCTCTTCCTCGTCGTCGTCCTCTTCGTCGTCCAACTCTTCTTCGTCGTCCTCATACTCGTCGTCGTCGTACTCGTCCTCGTCCTCGTCCTCGTCTTCATCGTCCTCTTCCTCCTCTTCTGCGTCGTCGTCCCCGTCTTCTTCTTCATCCTCGCCTTCATCTCCGGCCTCGTCGTCTTCCCCCTCCTCGTCCATGCCCTCGTCCTCGGACGCACCTTCATCACCGTCTTCCTCGTCCTCGTCGTCCTCATCCTCGGCCCTGTCTTCCGCGTCCTCCGTCTCGTCGTCGGCTTCGAGTTCCTCGTCAGCCTCCTCCTCCAACTCCTCCTCCTCATCCTCCAACTCACCATCCTCGTCCCCGTCCTCCGCATCCTCGACATCGTCGTCTTCCACGTCTTCGTCGTCGATCTCCTCGGCATCGACATCCGCGGGGTCCTCCTCGGACGCGTCGATGTCCTCGGGCTCGTCTGCGGCGTCGTCGTTCTCCGGCAGTTCCAAGTCCTCTTCGGACGCCCCCGCCTCGTCCTCCTCGTCCTCCTCCGGTTCCTCGAACAGGTGCGGCTGGACGACCTCGGGCTCGACGATCGGCGGGCGGCGGAGCAGTCGGCGGGCGGCGTCCCGGACCACCGGCTCGCCCGCCCCGCCGAGGATCAGTCCGATGAAGATGCTGAGCGCGCTGCCCGCCACGACCCAGAGCCGGAACGCGGGGCCGACCAGCGTCGCGAGCGCGGTCGGCGGGGCCTCGCGCCGGGTCGGGGGGACGAACGAGACGCCGCGGTCGAGCAGGTTGGGCACCGTGTCGTCGATCGCACTCGAGACCAGCCGGACCTCCTCCCCGGCGGGGATCCGCCGGAAGCGGTTGCGGGCCAGACGCGCCATCACCCGCGGCTCCTCCGCCCGGAGTTCGTGGGCGGCCAGCTGGTGGTCGCGGATCCGCTGATCCAGCAGTTCGACCTCGGCCTGGGCGACCAGCAGGTCGTGCTCGGCGTTCCGCAGGGCTTCGCGTTGCGGCACGATCGCCACCGCCACGAGCATCGCGAGACCGGCCAGCAGGAACGGCCAGCCGACGTCGAGGCGGATGAGCGGGCGAGGAGAGTGCACATCGAAGAATCGGCCGGTCGAGCCGGACGGGTGCAGAATCCGCCGACTCGGCATCCATCCGAGTCCCTCGCTCGCGATCAGGGGGCGTTCGCCCACCTTGATCGGGATCCGCCGACGACCGCTGAACCGGCTCTTTCGGCGGTCCGATTCCCCTCCCGGGCCGCTCGGCCCGAGGCCGATCGGATTCGTGCGTCCGACGCCACCGACCGTTTCCGGGGGACACCATCGCATGTCGTCGAGGCAGTCCATCGCCAGCATCGCCAAGGCCCTCGCCCTCGTCGATGCCGGAGATCTTCAGTCGCTGGTCGCCCTCCACGATCTGCTGATCGAGACCGCGGGCGGCGAACCGGATGCGGGCGAGGGTGTCCGCGACACCCTTTCCGAGGCCGCCGGGCTCGTCGAGGGGATCATTCTCCGCCAGTTCGACGACGTCGACGCCACGCTGGCCCGTCTGACCGCCCTGGTCGACGAGCTCGACACGGAGAACGATGAGTCGGCCGACGACACCGTCCCGTCGCCCGCGTCCCCCGCGGACCTCATCGACGACGAACTGCTCTCGGCCTGGCTGGCCGAGTGCGACGCGGGCCTCGCCGAAGCCGAGGCCTCGATCCTCGCGATCGAACATGCGGATCCGGTCTCCCCGGACCCCGAGACCGTCGCCGAGATCCGCCGCCGGATCCACACCCTCAAGGGCGAGTGCGGCGTGCTCAGTCTCGACGACGCCCAGTCGATCCTGCACGACGCGGAATGGCTGATCGACGAGACCGCCGATCGCGGCGGCGTCTTTCCCTGCACCACCCTGATCGCGGTCGTGGACTGGATGCGGCAGTACGCCGCCGCCCTGTCCGCGGGCACCACGGCCCCCGACCTCGGCGACGTCCGAATGCTGCTCGACACCGCCCGAGCCGCGAACGAGGTCGTCGAGTCGTCGGATGCCGAGGACGCGACCAACGGCGATGCGACCGAAGCCGGCGACGACGCGTCTTCAGCCGGCGAAGTCCATGATCAGGCCGACGCCACCGTCGACGACTCCGCGACCGAACCGACCGAACCGACCGACATGCCCCCGCTGTCCTTCCCGGACGGCATCGCGGGCGACGAGACCACCGCCGAGTTCGCGGCCGAAGCCCGCGAGCATCTCGCGGGGGCCGAAGCGTCGCTCCTCGAGATCGAGGCCGAGAGCGACGACCCCGAACATGTGAATGTCGTCTTCCGCGCGTTCCACACCATCAAGGGCGTCGCGGGCTTCATCAACCTCGCCCCGATCGTCGATCTCGCCCACGCCGCCGAGACGATGCTCGATCGCGCCCGCAGCGGACGACTCGTCCTGCGCGGCACGCCCGTCGACCTCGCGATCCGATCGTGCGACATGCTCCGGCAGCTCGTCGAAGCGATCGACGGCGGCCCGTTCCCCGCCTCGGCCGACCACCGGACCCTGATCACCACCCTCCTCGACGCCGCCGAGGGTCGGAACATCGAACTCCCGCCCCCGCCCGCGGCCCCGGCCGACGACGCCGTCGCGGCCGATGAACGCCTGGCGACGGCGGCCGAGAGGCCGGAGGCGACGACCTCGTCGACGCCCGCCACCTCGGTCGCCCCGAGTGCGCCCGCCGACCGCGGTCAGCCCTCGGGCAACCGCCGCGTGGATCAGACCGTCAAGGTCAGCACCACCCGCATGGACGGCCTCGTGGACATGGTCGGCGAACTCGTGATCGCCCAGCTGATGGTCACTCAGGACCCCGCGATCGCCGCCACCGAGGATCAGCGTCTCCGTCGCCATCTCGCCCACATGGGCAAGATCGTGCGGGATCTGCAGGAGGTCGCGATGAGCCTGCGGATGGTCACCCTCCGGCAGACCTTCCAGAAGATGCGACGACTCGTCCGCGACGTCGCGGCCAAGGCGGGCAAGACCATCGAACTCTCGATCGAAGGTGAGGACGTCGAACTCGATCGCAACGTGGTCGAGGAGATCGGCGATCCGCTGGTGCACATGATCCGCAACGCCTGCGACCACGGCGTCGAACCCGCGGACGAGCGGATCCGGGCGGGCAAGCCGGGCACCGGACACGTCACCCTGCGGGCGTTCCACAAGGGGGGCTCGATCGTGATCGAGATCGAGGACGACGGCCGCGGACTCTCGCGGGATCGCATCCTCGCGAAGTGCCTCGAACGCAACCTCATCGACGACAGCCGGCGGCCCGAGGACATCCCCGATCACGAGGTCCACAACTTCATCTTCCTGCCCGGGTTCTCGACCGCCGAGAAGATCACCGACATCTCCGGCCGCGGCGTCGGCATGGACGTGGTCCGGCGGAACATCGAAGCCCTTCGAGGGAGCGTCGAGATCCGGTCCACGCCGGGCTGCGGTTCGGTGTTCTCGATGCGGCTTCCGCTGACGATGGCGATCATCGACGGCATGGTCGTGCGGGTCGGGTCGCAGCGATACGTCATTCCGACCCTGTCGATCGAGCAGTCGTTCCGTCCCACCCCCGATCAGTTGTCGTCGGTGCTCGGCCGCGGCGAGATGGTCGAGGTCCGCGAGAAGCTGCTTCCGATCCACCGACTGAACCGGATGTTCGATCTGCGGGAAGGCGCCGACGCCCTCGACGAGGGACTGCTGCTGGTGCTCGAGGCCGGTGGCCGGCGCGCCGCGGTCCTCGTGGACGAGATCCTCGGCCAGCAGCAGGTCGTCATCAAGCGTCTCGGCGACGGCACCGTGCCGACCCACGGCGTCTCCGGCGGCGCCATCCTCGGCGACGGCCGCGTCGCCCTCATCCTCGATCCCAACGCCATGGTGGAGGGTGCGGTCGCCGCGGCGGCCTGACCTCCAGACCAGCTCCCTCCACGGAGAAACGCATGTCCGTCACCAACGACCAACCGACCACCGACCCCGCCGAGTTCGCCGGCGAAGAGAAGATCCTCGCGTTCTGCCTGGGATCCGAGGACTACGGCCTCGAGATCCTGAAGGTCCGCGAGATCATCGGGCTCATCGACATCACGCCGCTGCCCCGGACGCCCGACTACGTCAAGGGCGTCATGAACCTGCGGGGTCGCATCATTCCGGTGATCGATCTCCGCCTGAAGTTCGGACTGCCCGCAGCCGAGCCGACCAAGGAGACCTGCGTCATCGTGGTCGAGGGCGGCACCGACGACGAGCGCACCACGATGGGCGTGGTCGTGGACAGCGTCCGCGAAGTGCAGGACATTCCGCGGAGCGCGATCGAGGAAGCCCCCGCGTTCGGGTGCGAGATTCCGCTCGACTACATCCAGGGCATGGGCAAGGTGAAGGACCGCGTGGTCGTCCTGCTCGACAGCGCCCGCGTGCTCTCCACCAGCGAGATGCGGGCCCTCACCACCGCGGCCGCCGCCGAGACCGGCGACGAGCCGGTCCGCGCCGCCGCCTGACACCGACGATTCCCGGGGGGATTCATGTCCACACTCGCCGAAGACCGCTTCCAGCGCATCGCCACGTTCGCCAAGAGCCGCTGGGGTCTCGATCTGACCGAGCGCAAGCGACCGCTGGTCGCCAACCGACTCGCCTCGTTCCTGCGCAAGTCGAAGCAGTACGAGTCGGTCGACGCGTACCTCGACCACCTCGAGCGGGGGGCGACCGAGGACGACATGCTCGTCTTCTTCGACCTGCTCTCGACCAACGTGACGAGTTTCTTCCGCGACGCCCAGCACTTCAACGTGCTCGATCGTCAGGTCTATCAGCCGCTTCGACATGGCACCTCCACCCGTCCGCAGCGACGGCTGAAGCTCTGGTCCGCCGCGTGCAGCATGGGATGCGAGCCGTACTCGATGGCGATGCACGCCCTCGAACAGCTGCCCGCCGCGGAAGGCTTCGACGTGAGGATCCTGGCCACCGACCTCGCGGGCAGCGTGCTCCGCAAGGCCGGGGACGGCGTCTACACCGCCGACGTCTGCGAGAAACTGACGCCCGAGCGACGCAAGCGGTTCATGGAGCCGGTCGCCGGCACCACCGACCTCCGCGTCCGCCGCGAAGTCCGCTCGATGGTGACCTTCCGCAGTCACAACCTCATGGATCCGCCTCCCTCGGGCGGCCCGTTCGACGCGATCTTCTGCCGCAACGTGATGATCTACTTCGACCGGCCGACCCGGGAGAAGCTGGTCAACCGGCTCGCCGCGGTCCTGCGACCCGGCGGCATCCTCGCGGTGGGCAGTGCCGAGACGCTGAGCGGCATCGACGCCCCGCTCAAGCCGCTCGCCGCCAGCGTCTACGTCCGCTGAATCGAACCGGGAGTCGTTCCGTGCCCCAACCGGCCTCATCCATCTCGATCCCGCGTCCGCTCGACGCCCCGAAACTGACCGTCGGCGTCGCCGACCTTCAGGCCACCGGCGACCGGGCCATGCGGATCATCACCCATGCCCTCGGATCCTGCATCGGCGTCACGGCCTGGGATCCGCGGACGCGGGCCGCGGGGATGCTGCACTACATGCTGCCCGAGTCGAAGGTCAGCCCCGACAAGGCCGAGCGACAGCCCGCGATGTTCGGCGATCTCGGCGTGCCGCTCCTGCTCGAACGGATGAAGGCGCTCGGCGCCGATCCGAAGCGGATGGTGGTCTGTGCCGCGGGCGGCGCGGAGGTCGTCGCCGACGGCGGACGCTTCCGCATCGGCGCCCGCAATCGCACCATCCTCCGCAAGCTCGCGTGGAAGCACGGACTGCTGCTCGCGGCCGACGACACCGGCGGCAACTTCAGCCGCACCCTCACGATCGACGCCGAGTGCGGGACCGTGCGGGTCCGCACCCAGGGAGAGGAGCGCACGCTGTGGGCAGCCTGATGGACATCATCTCGACCCTCGACCGACTCCCGCCCCTGCCCGCCGCCGCGACGCGGTTGCTGCAGATCCTCGGCGGGCCCGATCCCGATCTCGACGAGGCGGTGCGGATCATCCGAACCGACGAGTCGCTGACCGCGTCGGTCCTTCGCACCGCGAACTCCGCGGCGTTCGGCGCCCGCGGTCGCACCCTCGACCTTCGGTCCGCGGTGGTGCGGCTGGGGGCCCGCGCGGTCTCGCATCACGCCCTCGAGCTCGCGGCCGCCCCGGCGTTCCGGGACGCGGGCTCGGCGTTCGAAGTCCGACGCGGCGAACAGTGGCGAGCCGCGATCGGCGGCGCCCGGGCGGCCGAGGAACTCGGCGCCCGCTGCGGGGCCGAGCCCGAACGCTGCTTCGTGGCCGCCCTGCTCCGCGACATCGGAAGACTCGCGTTCGACCTGCATCACGCGAAGCACGGGGGCGGAATCCCACGACCCGCGGCCGAAGAGGACTTCCTCGCGTTCGAACAGCGCACCTTCGGGATCGATCACGCGACGCTCGGGGCCGAGCTGGCGACCCGCTGGGGGCTTCCGTACGAGGTCTGCACCGCGATCCGCCACCACCATCACCCGCCCGCCCGGGATGAGGGGGGCAGCGTGCTGCTCGACGTCGTGCATCTCGCCGATGCCGCGGCCCGCTTCGCGGGGCTCGGACTCGGCTGTGACGGCCTGCTCTATCCCGTGTCCGATGCCGCGATGGACCGCCTCGGCGTCGATCGTGACGATCTCGAACGTCTCGCCCTCGCCGCCGCCGTCGCGGTGTTCCAGCTCGAAGCCGAGCTCGGCGGGGCCGAGGGCCATGACGAGGACACCCCGCCCGTTTCCCATTCCAACCAGATCGCCGGACATCCGGCGAGGAGGACCGCATGAACTGCAACGTGCTTGTCGTGGACGACTCGCCGGTGCTTCGCGCCGCGATCCGCAAGGTCGCCAAGCTCGCCGGCGTCGAGGAGGACCAGATCTTCGAGGCCGGCAACGGTCAGGAGGCCCTCGACGTCCTGGAGACCGTCTGGATCGATCTCGTGCTGCTCGACCTGAACATGCCGGTCATGGACGGCGAGGAGTTCGCCCGCCGGGTCCGGCAGAACCACGATCTCGCGGACGTCGCGATCGTGGTGGTCAGCACCGAAGCCAACCGCGAGCGCCTCGATCGCATGCGGGAGCTCGGCACCCTCGAAGTGCTGCACAAGCCGTTCGAGCCGGAGGATCTCCGGCGCATCATCGGAACCGTCATCGGAGTGGCCCCATGAACGACGCACGTCCCGGCGAACTCGACCCCGTCCGTCTGGCGAACCTCGCCATCGACGCCCTGGAGCGCACCGCGATGGTCATCGCCGACATCGCCGAGGCGGAGGACGCCGACCAGCTCCCGCCGCTCGACGAGGCCGCCTGCGTGGACTATGACGGCCCCTGCAAGGGCCGGGTCTGGATCGCGGCCAGCGACGGCTTCGGCGCCTCGGTCGCGGCGAGCCTGCTCGGCGTCGATCCGTCCGAAGTCCCGCCCGATCAGGCCGCCGCGATGATCGACGAACTCGCCAACATCCTCGGCGGCTCGGTGATCCTGGACCTCGGCGGTGACAACTGTCCCTTCCGACTCGGTCTTCCCCGTCGCTGCCCCGCCACCACGTGCCCGACGTCGGACGAGTGCACCCGGATCGTCCTCGATGCCGAGGGCGAACGTCTCGAAGTCCGCTGGCAGCCGTTGGCCGCCTGAGCACCCGCCCGATTCGGAATCAGATCGATGCCCGCCGACGCCACCATCCTGATCGTGGACGACTCCGCCCTCGTGCGGCAGGTCCTCAAGCGCGACCTCGAAGCCCGTCCCGGCGTCACCGT
>Ga0180430_10003394_pt1 | contig 13767 bp, 12 predicted proteins | sample SS_ome_9_FD_132999 | JGI IMG/M metagenome (GOLD analysis project Ga0180430, IMG submission 132999) | Hypersaline lake sediment archaeal communities from the Salton Sea, California, USA - SS_1_S_2 metaG | ecosystem: Environmental > Aquatic > Non-marine Saline and Alkaline > Hypersaline >... | reverse complement strand
TGATCTCTCCTGGATCTTTCCATTAGGAAACGGATTTTTGTATACCTGGCGGCATGGAATCACAACATTTGTGTATGATGGCCGGTTCAATCCAAAGAAATGGTTTGCACTTATTGAGAAATATAAGATAACCAATCTTGCAAGTGTTCCAACGTGTTATCGTATGTTTGTTACGATTAAAAACGCTGAAAAAACCTATAATCTTTCAAGTCTACGTCATTGTATCTCTGCAGGGGAACCACTCAATCCTGAGGTCATCAAGGAGTGGAAACAACGGTTCAACCTCGATATCTATGATGGCATTGGAATGACCGAGGTCATGGTGTATCTTTCAAATATGCCAGGATTGCCTATTAAACCAGGGTCCTGTGGTCGTCCACAACCAGGAAAACATTGTGATATCATTGATAAAAATGGAAAAGTGGCACCAATTGATACACCTGGTATGCTTGCAGTTCATAAAGACGACCCAGGTCTTTTCAGAGAATATTGGAAAAAACCCGATAAAACCCAGGCTAGCTTCAAACATGAATGGTTCTTAACCGGTGATGTACTCTATAAGGATGAGGACGGATATTTCTGGTTTAGTGGCCGTGATGATGATCTAATTATGGCAGCTGGCTATCGAATTTCACCTTTTGAAGTGGAATCCGCTTTGGTGTCTCATCCTGATGTTCTTGAAGCAGCAGTCGTTGCAAGTCCCGATGAGGTACGCGGTGTTATAGTCAAAGCTTTTGTTATTCTTCATGATCCATCAAATGCATCAGATGCACTAGTTCAACAATTACAGGAGCACACTCGTAACGTTGCTGCTCCATATAAGTATCCTCGTGAAATTGAATTTGTTGTCGAATTACCAAAAACACAGAGTGGAAAGATTAAAAGAAAAGTTCTTAGAGAGCTGGAACAAGAAAAGAAAATGGGAGACAAAAAACCATGAACATAATTGTATGTGCAAAACAAGTTGTTGATATATCAGAGATGAAAATCGATAGTTCAACAAATAAACCTATTCTCTCAGGTCTTGATAAAAAAGTAAATGAGATCGATAAAAACGCAGTAGAAGAAGCAATAAAAATCAAGGATGCAGTCGGTGGAAAAATAACCGTTGTCACCGTTGGTGAACCAGATGCAAAAGAACGGATGAAGGAACTTCTTGCTATGGGTGCTGATGAAGGCATTCTTATCTCGCCACCTGAGCAAATAGACTATGCTGTGTTAACCTCAGTTCTTGCTGGTGCACTTAAAAAAATTGGTTTGTATGATTTGATACTTTGTGGTGAAGCATCAACTGATATGTTCTCTGGGCAGGTTGGACCTAGACTTGCAGGTATTCTAAATATCCCACAAATAACCTATGTCCAAAAAATCGATGCAGGGTCAGACAAAATTACTGCAGAACGTAACCTTGGAGATATGGTTGTCACCTTAGAATCCTCATATCCTGTTTTAGTATCTGTTACAAAAGAAATAAATGAACCCAGGCTCCCCAGTCTCATGCAAATCCTTGCGTCTGCAAATAAACCAATAGAGGAGTTAACTGTTGATGCACTTGAAGTGCCATTAGATCCAAAAGTTTCACTTATTGATATTCAAGGAGTTTCAACGGAAAGAAAAAACATTATTTATGAGGATGACAGTGATGATTCTATTCAAAAACTCGTCGATAATCTTGCAAAGGATGGAGTGTTGAGGTGATCAAAATGATACTCGTGTATAGTGATCATAAAAATCTCTGTATTGAACTCTTAAGTAAAGCTACAGTATTGGCAAAGGAACTGAACACAAAAACCGCAGCAGTACTTATAGGAAAAGCTGATGAAAAAACCGCGAAAGAATACATCGCCTATGGAGCGGATAGTGTTCTAAGCGTTGAAACAGATCTGAAGCAGTATAAATCAGAGGAATACGCAAGCATTCTTCAACAACTGATAAAGGAGACAAACGCGGAGCTCCTCCTCATTGGGTCTGATAAAAATGGAAAAGAACTCGCATCTCGTCTTGCTGGAATGATCAATGCAGGTTGTATCATTGATGCAACTGATGTAAGTATCGCTGATGGAAACATCACTGCTCAACGAGTTGTATATAGTGGAAACGCTGTATCCATTGAACAATTTCAGTCAACACCAGCAATAATTACCGTTCCCTCGAAAGTTTTTGATCCCCTGCCAAAAGATGAGAAACGCAAAGGAGATATCAAAAAAATTTCCATTACCCCCCAGCACGCTGCTTCAAAGGTTGTAAAAATTGCTGAGAAACAAGCCGGCGGAGTCAATATTGAGGAAGCAGAGATCATTGTTTCCTGTGGCCGAGGTATCAAAAATAAAGAAGATATTCAACTCGCAAATAATCTTGCTGAGGTATTGAAAGGTAGAACCGTTGGCTGTAGCCGCCCTATTGCCGCTGATCTGAAATGGTTACCTGAGGAACACTGGATTGGTCTATCCGGTCACAAAGTCAAACCAAAGCTCTATATTGCAGCAGGAATCAGTGGTCAAATCCAGCATATTGCAGGGATGCGTGATTCCGGTGTTGTTGTTGCCATCAATAAGGATGCTGACGCATTGATCTTTAAATCTGCTGATTATGGTATTGTTGGGGATCTCTATAAGGTCCTGCCAAAACTCACAGAAGCCATTAAAACAAAAATGGAGTAACCACCTTTCATATGGTTCCTCTTATTTTTTTATTTTTTTTGAGATGATATACATGGGAAGAGAATTAGATAGAAAAATCGTTGAATCAATTCCAAAGGAAAAACTTGCTGATTTTGTATTCATGCATTTACGTGATATGTGGGCAGTCGATGGCCTGTATTATCTTGGGATAGAGGAAAAATTTGGAACGAAACAAGCAACAGAAATCGATCAATTTGTTTGGGAGGTCATGGGAAAAATCGAGGCTCGAAAAATTAAGAATCTTTTTGATATCACTGGTTCAGATATCAAATCCATGATGACGGGATTACAATATTCTGGATGGGCTTTGGATTTAGAAGATAAAGAAATCGAACTCTTTGATAACAAAGCAATACTTCGGAATGTAAAATGCAGGGTGCAAAACACAAGGAAAAGTAAAGGCTTAGTTGAATTCGGTTGTAAACCAGTTCGATGGGGTTTTCTGAAAGCCTTTGCAAAAGAATTTAACCCTGATATCAAAGTGAAATGCAATGTCTGCCCACCAGATAAACACCCTGAAAACCTCTGGTGTGAATGGGAGTTTATTTTGGAATAGGATGAATTCTTATGAAAACATCTAAGGAATATAAACAATCCTTGAAGCAACTGCAGCCTAATATCTATAAGTTTGGAGAACTCATAAAAGATGTAACTACGCATCCTGCAACAAAACGAACCGTTGAAGGTCATGCTCAGATTTTCACTGCTGCACAATCAAAAGAACATCAAGAGCTTCTGACTACAACCTCACTTCTTACCAAAAAAAGAGTGGTACGTTATTTATCTATTCTGAAAAATGCTAACGATATGATTGCAAATGTGAAAATGAAACGGTTAATGTTTAATCTCACCGGTACCTGTACAGGTGGTCGATGTGCAGGATTTAATGCACTCAATGCAATGTGGGCTGCAACCTATGATATTGATGCGAAATATCAGACGGAGTATCATACACGATTACGAAACTGGTTACAACACGCACAAGAACAAGATATAGCATTAGCAGGCGCACTTACTGATCCAAAAGGCGATCGAACAAAATCAGCTTCACAACAAACTGATCCTGATATGAGTCTTCATATCATAAAAGAAAAAGAAGATGGTATCATTGTCCGTGGAGCAAAAGTAATGATCTGTGGTGTTGCGGCAGCTAATGAACTCTTCATTATGCCGGGAACAGGCTATAAGGAAATAGATAAGGATTATGCTATTTCCTTTGCTATCCCAAGAGATATAAAAAATCTTACCATAGTTGAAACCCGCCATCCCTCTGATGTCAGAGAATTTGAATCAGGGTTCGATATTCCTGTATCCATGGGTGGTATCACACAAGCCTATCTTTTGTTTGATGACGTTTTTATCCCAAACGAACGCGTGTTTATGAACAAAGAACATGAGTTTGCTGTTCGAGCCGTTATGAATTTTGTTGCACCATATCGTGCCGCGATTGGTGGCTGTGTAGCTGGACAGGGCGATGTCATGGTTGGAGCCGCTGCACTCATGGCCCGAGCTAATGGGCTTTCTGAAAAAGTATTTCGAGAGAAACTAACACAGATGATGATAAACAATGAAACCACGTTTGGAATGGGTATTGCTGCAAGTGCACTAGGCGCGCAACATCCCTCAGGTGTATGGACCCCCAATACCCTTCTCTCTAATGTGAACAAAGTCCATGTGGCAACGCTTCCCTATGATACAAAACGTATTGCACAGGATATCGCAGGTGGTATTGCTGAAACAGGATGCCTCCCTTCTTGTAAAGATCTTGATGATCCCCGGTATGGGGAGTTATTGAAGAAATATCTGAAAGCAAATTGTTCTGGTGAAACACGGGCAAAAATCGCTCGGTTCATTGAGTGGTTAACAATTGGTGCTGGTGTCCCCGGATGCATGCATGGAGGTGGTTCACCCGATGGAGCAAAACTTCTTATTAATCTTTCAACGGATATGAATCATTTTATTGATCTAGCACGAAACATTGCATCGATTGATGAAGAGATTATTGTTGCATCTAAGAATAAAGAAAAAAAATAAAAGAGAAATCATTCTCTTTCCCAATTTTTTTATATTGTTTCATCGATTATTGGAATCATTTGTTTGTCTTTGAATCCTTTTTGTTGCATTGCTGATGATGGACATGCTGCTGCACAGGCACCACAGCCCATACAGAGAGCTTCATTGACTTTTGCTCGTGTTTTTCCATCATCAAGTTTGATGAGTTCAATTGCTTGATACGGGCAAATACTCACGCAGGTTCCACAGCCACTGCAGAGGTCTTCATCGACGACCGCAATGAGGGGTTCGACTTCTAGTTTTTTCTGAGATATTATAGTAACTGCTCGTGACGCTGCTCCACTTGCTTGTGCAACTGTGTCCTGTATATCCTTTGGCCCTTGGCAGCATCCTGATAAGAATATACCGCCTGTTGCAGTATCCATTGGTCGTAGTTTTGGATGTGCCTCAAGATAGAATCCATCAGGGCTTTGTGAAATCCGAAGGAGGCGAGCGAGATCCCCTGCATCTTTTCGTGGTGTAAGTGCTGGAACGAGGACTACCATATCAGATCGAACCTCGAAGAGTTTTCCAGTCATAGTATCAAAGACATCAACAACAAGTTCTTCCTTGTCTTTTCTGACTTCAGATGGCCTTCCGCGGAAAACGTTACTCTTTATACCACGAACGGTTCGGTAGAATTCCTCATATTTTTTTCCATAGCTTCGGATATCCATGTAGCAGAGATTTAGTTCTACATCAGGAAGTTTCTCTCGTAAAAGATATAATTGTTTAAGAGCACTCATGCAACCAATACGGCAGCACCAACTGCAGTGTTGTTCATCCCGGCTTCCTACACATAAAATGTAGGTGATGCTCTTTGGTTCCTTTTCAGTTTCAGGGATGAGTATGTCTCCTTTTGTTGGTCCTGATGAGTTGATCAGTCGTTCCATTTCAAGGGATGTGATTACATTTTTATTCTGAGTATATCCATATTCATAGACCTGGTTTTCATCAATAAGATCGTATCCTGTTGCAACGACAATAGCACCGACTTTTACTTGCAGGTCCTCATCTTGCTGTTTGAAATCAATGGCTTCTGCTTCACAGGCCTCCACACACAGTGGTCCTTTTCCACATTTTCCTTTCGTTAGCATCAGGCAAGTGTCTTTATCAATAGTACATTTCAATGGTACTGCTTGGGGAAACGGCATGTAGATAGCGCTTCGTTTTCCAATATGTTCATCAAATTCACTGGACACCCTGTCTTTGAGCCGACAGGCATCAACACAGTCACCACATCCGGTACATTTATCCAGATCCACGTATCTTGCTTTTTTTGTAATGGTTACAGTAAAATTACCAATGCTTCCTTCAACCTGTTTGACCTCTGCATAGGTATGAAGGGAGATATTTGGATGGTTTGCAACCTCACTCATTTTTGGTGTTAAAATACACCCTGAGCAATCAAGGGTTGGAAAGGTTTTATCAAGCTGCGCCATGCGTCCACCGATACTTGGTGATTGTTCCACGAGATGCACGGGGTAGCCTTTATCTGCGATGTCTAACGCGGTTTGAATCCCTGCTATTCCTCCACCAATAACTAGAGCTGCTGAGGTGACATCTATTTCTGCAGGAATTAATGGTTCTAAAAATCGTGCTTTTGCTACAGCCCCTCGAACAAGTGCTTTTGCTTTCTCTGTTGCTTGTTCTTTATCATCATGGACCCAGGAGCATTGTTCTCTGATGTTTGCTATTTCAAGATTAAATGCATTCACTCCGCCGCTTTCCACAATCCCTCGGAAGGTATGTTCATGCATCCGAGGTGAGCAACACGCAATGACAACGCCATCAAGTTTATGTTTTTTAATATCATTTTTGATAAGGTTTGCTCCTGCATCTGAGCACATGTATTTGTATTCTTTACTCACAACAACATTGTCAAGGTTTTTTGCATACTGTGTCAGTGTTTCCACATCAACAGTATGTGCGATGTTTATTCCACAGTGGCAAACAAACACACCTATTTTTTTTGCCATAGGTTATGCACCTCCTATGGTAATGGTTTCAACAGGACTCAGATTAAGATCCAATCCAAGTTTTTCCTTTTTGATTCCAATGGCAAGACCAATAAGTTGCGTGAGATAAAAAACGGGCACATTGAGTTTTGCTGCAACGGTCTCCCCTGCTTTTTTCTGCCGTGCATCATATTGCCGGTGGCACCAGGGGCAGACATCAACAAATGCATCAAAACCGTATTCCTCGACTTTTTGGAGTTTCTGACCAGTTTTGGTTAATGCTGATTCAGGGAGATTTGCATTAAGGAGCGCTCCACAGCAATCAAGTTTCTCTGGGTATTCCTCTGGTTTGGCTCCAAGGATCTTAAGGATTTGTTCGATTTTCTGTGGATGTTCTGCATCATCTGGTCGTCCGATTTCACTTGGTCGAATGAGATGACAACCATAATGACTGGCAAGTTTTAGATCAGTTAATGGCTTGGTTACTTTTTCTTTTAATGCTGGCAATCCGATGACATCATGGAAGAGATCAAGGATACTGATAAGTTCAGCGGTTCCTTGATAGGTAAGATCTTCATCTTTGAGAAAATCATTAATGCGTTGTTTCATAACGGGGTCAGTATCAAGAACATGTTTACATTCAGAAAGTGAAAGATGACACATCGGGCAGGGAACAAAGAGGTCAAGTCCTTGTTGTTCAGCAAGAGCAATGTTTCGAGCAGCAAGGGAAAGTGAAAGCATTTGATTCACACTTTTCAGTGGTTCTCCGCAGCAGCTAAATCCCTGTGTATTAACGAGTTCAATATCAAATAATGGAAGTATTTCTCGAAGTGAGAGTTCATAGGCGTATTGCTCGGTTTGCATGATACAGCCAGGATAAAATGAGAATTTTTTCATGATTTTAATGCCTCCTTTTATATTTTCTCCATAGCAAGTTTTGAGAGTAACCCCATGAATTTCGTGGGATCCTCAGGTTTTGTTATATCCGGTAATCCAAGTTTGTTGCGATTCGTGGTTTCATGTTCTTTGGTTGTCACATCTTTTTCATCTTGAAGAAGTCCCTTTGAAAGAACGGATTGCAGATACGCTGAGTAGTTCCCAGGTATCTGTTTACCACTGGCAACTGCAAGGTTCTTTAATGCAAATAAAATTTCAACCGGTGCTACTTTTTGAGGACATCTCTGCCGGCATTTAAAACAACTCATGCATGTCCAAATAATATCAGAGTTCACCATCTCATCGATAAGCCCTCTTTTTAGGAGCGCTACGATTTCATGTGGTTCAAGTTCTAAGAGTTTATGTGCTTCACAACCAGAGGTACAGCGCCCACATTGATAACAATAATCTGAGAGTTCATCTTTGAGTTTGCGTAATCGTTGGTTGATCTCCTCGCGTAATTGTACTTGTGGTTCCCCCATTGATGTTAAATCAACTATTCCCATAGAGCATCACATTTTTTTTAAGATTTATTTATCGAGTATATGGTATGGCAGTTGAGTAATTAGCTCTTTTTACCATGCCGGTATCTTATCGAAGTATGCTATTTAAAATATGCTCTTATCAATGGATAAAAAAGGGAGGGTTTACACCCTACATTCTAAAGACACCTGGTCTCCACTCAGGAATTGGTGCATTAAGAGCTGCAGAAATTCCTAGACCAAGGACCATTCTAGTATCAACGGGATCAATAACACCATCATCCCAGATACGTGCAGTACTGTAGTAAGGGCTTCCTTCTGTTTCATATTTATCAAGGATGGGTTCTTTGATTTCTTTTTCCTCTTTTTTGGTGAGTTCCACACCTTTTCTCCAAAGTTGATCTCGTTTCACGGTGAGAAGCACATTTGCTGCTTGTTGCCCACCCATAACTGAGATTCTTGCATTGGGCCACATCCAGAGTTGTCGTGGTTGATACGCGCGGCCACACATCCCATAGTTTCCCGCTCCAAAGGATCCACCAATAAGTACGGTGAATTTTGGGACATTTGCTGTTGCTACCGCGTTGACCATTTTCGCTCCATCTTTTGCAATGCCCCCGGACTCGTATTTTTGTCCCACCATGAACCCAGTGATATTCTGCAAAAAAACTAAGGGTATTTTACGTTGACAGCACATCTCGATGAAATGCGTGCCTTTAAGAGCTGATTCTGAGAAGAGCACTCCATTGTTGGCAAGGATGCCAACGGGGTATCCCATAATGCGGGCGAATCCACAGACAATAGTAGTCCCATAGAGAGCTTTGAACTCATGGAATTTTGATCCATCTACAATTCGAGCGATGATTTCTCGTACTTCAAAGGGTCTTCTTGAATCCTTTGAGATAATCCCATAGATTTCTTTGATATCATACGCAGGTTCCTCTGGTTTATGTATTTCTAAATGTGTTTTTGTTGGTCTGTTGAGGTTTTCTACGATGTTACGCAGCATCAGAATTGCTTCTGTGTCATCATGAGCATAATGATCAGAGACTCCGCTTTCTTTGCAGTGAACATCTGCACCGCCAAGGTTTTCCGCAGTGACTTCTTCACCTGTTGCTGCTTTTACAAGTGGTGGTCCTCCAAGAAAGATCGTTCCGGTTCCTTTTACGATGATGCTTTCATCACTCATCGCGGGAACATATGCTCCACCCGCGGTACAGGATCCCATAACTGATGAGATCTGTGGAAGTCCCATGGAACTCATCATTGCTTGATTATAGAAAATACGGCCGAAATGTTCTCTATCGGGGAACACCTCATCTTGCATAGGGAGAAATGCTCCACCAGAGTCAACGAGATATATACAGGGAAGATTGTTTTCCATAGCGATTTCTTGCGCTCGGAGATGTTTTTTGACGGTCATTGGGTAATAGGTTCCACCTGTAACGGTTGCATCATTGGCAACGATGACGACCTCGCCCCCATGAATTATTCCTATACCCGTTACGATTCCTGCACAGGGTGCCTTGTTTTTATACATCCCATGGCCTGCAAGGGGGTTGAATTCCATAAATGGGGTATCCGGATCAAGAAGTGCTTCGATGCGTTCTCGTGCAAGCATTTTATTTCTACTTTTATGTAGTTTTATTTTCTCTGGTCCACCGCCTTCTTGTGCATGCGCGATTTCTTCTTTGAGGTTTTTTACGAGTTGTTCATAACGGGCATAATTATCTAAGAATTCTTTTGATGATGAATCAATCTGACTTTCAATAACATCCATGTGTTTCATTCCTCCTTCTTTTTTGTCATTTCAACAGTTGTTTTTCCAATTTCTATTTGATCGTTTTCTTTAAAATGAATTTTTGTAACCGTTCCATCATAGGGTGCCCTTATGAGATATTCCATTTTCATCGCTTCAATAACAAGGAGGACATCACCTTTTTTGACGGATTCATCTTTTTTGACTTTCACGGTGACAACTTTTCCAGATATTGGAGAGTCAAGATCCGCCGCTCCTGTATCTTTTTTCTTTTTGGTTGTTCGACCAGTTAATTCCACAGGTTTTACTTTGTAAACATTTCCATCGATAAACACGTATTTTTCATGTTCTCCTTCTGTAACAATTGATTTAATAAGTCGATCTCCAATCATAATCTTTAGTTGACCCGGTTTTACTTCCTCACATTGGACTTTATATTCCGTGTTGTCATAGGTAATAAAATATGAATCATCTCGTCGTTCAATCATCACACTATACACATGTGATTCATGTTCATAATTAATAAACATCAGATCACACCTCCTTTCCTATCCGCCATCGACCCATATGTTTCCAAGGGGAATGAGGATCAGCTTCTTTGTATCGTACTATTTCTTCTTTTTTGGAATGAAGCGAATCATAGACTGCTAGAGAAATCAATGCTTCAACGGGTAATGCTTTTTTTGTTTTTGTCCATTCTGAGAAATAATTATCAATAAAATGAGTCGTGGTGTTTCCTTTCACAAACTCATTATGTTCAAGTACTTTTCGAAGAAACCAGATATTTGATGTGACACCCATGACAATGTAATGGGAGAGTGCCCAACGCATTTTTTGTATACAGTCCCCTCTGTTTTCTGCATAAGTGATAAGTTTAGATAGCATGGGATCATAATATGCTGAAATAATGTTATTAGTGACGATGCCGGAATCAACGCGGATGTTAGGTCCTTTTGGTTCTTCAACCTTGTGAAGGGTTCCAGTGCTTGGGAGAAATCCATTGCTTGGATCTTCAGCATAGATTCTGCATTCAATTGCATGCCCTCGCTGTATAATATCTGTTTGCTGTAATGTAAGGGGTTCTCCACTTGCGATTCGAAGTTGCCATTTTGCAAGATCAATGCCAGTGGTTAGTTCGGTAATGGGGTGTTCGACTTGCAGTCGTGTGTTCATCTCCATGAAATAATAGTTCAGATGTTCATCGATCATGAATTCAACGGTACCTGCATTGCTGTAGCCTACTGCTTTGGCTGCAGTTACGGCTGCTTTCCCCATTTCCCCCCGTAGTTTTTTGGTCATAACCGGTGAGGGCGATTCCTCGATGATTTTTTGATGTCGTCTTTGAATGGAGCATTCCCGTTCAAAGAGATGAATCGTATGTCCTTGTTCATCTGCAAGTATTTGAAATTCGATATGTCGTGGTTTTTCCAGGTATTTTTCAAGAAAAACAGTATCGTCTCCAAACGATGATTTTGATTCCCGTTTTGCTCCCTCAATGGATTCAAGTAGCATATCTTCTGAATTCACAATCCGCATTCCCTTTCCTCCACCACCAGCTGCTGCTTTTACAAGGAGCGGAAATCCAATTTTTTTTCCTTCTTCAGCAAGTGCCTTATTATCTTGTTTTAATCCATGATATCCAGGGATTACAGGCACTCCTGCTTTTTCCATGGTTTTTTTCGCAGCAATCTTATCTCCCATGAGACTAATAACTTCTGGTGTTGGGCCGATAAATTTGATCCCTGCTTTGTTGCAGGTCTGTGCGAAATCAGGGTTTTCCGCAAGAAACCCATATCCTGGATGAATGGCATCCGCATGGTGTTCTTTTGCTATTTGTATGATTTTTGGAATATTTAGATAGCTTTCAATGGGTGTTGGATCTCCAAGATTAATTGCTTCATCAGCTAGTGTTACATGTGGGCTGCTTGCATCTACTTCAGAATATATTGCTATAGTATGAATACCAAGTTCTTGACAGGCTTTTATGATACGAACCGCTATTTCGCCACGGTTTGCAATAAGTATTTTTTTAAACATGTGTTATTCACTCCATTTGGATGGTCTTTTTTCTAGAAAAGCAGTAATTCCTTCTTGTCCTTCCTTAGAAATTCGTAGTTCTGAGATTTTTTCAACAGTATGTTCTTTATAGGTTTCAATGATTTGTTCTTCGTACGCATCGAGGAGTTTTTTTATTTCTTTAATAGATTTGGGACCAGATGTTTTGAGAATAGAACAATATTTGTCGATTCGTTCATCAAGGTCACCCTCTTCGACCATGTAATCAATAAGCCCTATTTTTTCCGCGTATACCGAGGGAAATCGCTCTCCTGTAATGAACAGTCGTCGAACAAGGCTTATTGATGGTATTCTTCGGAGAACATAGGTGGAGATAACTGAGGGGATAATACCGAGTTTTGTTTCACTAAAGGCAAATTTTGCATGTGGAAGTGCGAAGGTAAGATCACAGACGGCGACGAGTCCTATTCCTCCTCCAAAGGCATGTCCATTGATTTTGCCAATAACTGGTTTTGGGCATTGATAAATGGTTTGATAGAGATCAAGCAGAAGTCTGCTATCTTTGATGTTTTCTTCTTTTGTATAGGAAACCATGCTTTTCATCCAGTTCAGATCTGCACCTGCACAAAATGATTTTCCATTTCCAGTAAGAATGATGATTCGTATTGTTTCATCAGATCTTATTTTTTGAAAACAATCTGTTAATTCCCTCATGAGTTGTTCATTCATTGCATTATGAACTTCTGGTCTGTTTAATGTAATAGTTAGTATCTCTTTTTCTTGTTTGATTTCTATGGTTTTATAGTTCATAGCATTACCCCTGGACTTGTCAATAAAACATCATTGTATTAAATCCTCGTCGATGTTTCATGAAATACATAAATATTTCCCAAATATTTTCATTAATTGTCGATAATTCTAGGTTCCGTTGAAAACAGCTTTACGTTTTTCAACAAATGCTGAGACTCCCTCTGAGAAATCGTTTGTCCCTGCGGTATAAGCTGCGGTGAGACTTTCAAGTTCTAGATGGCTAGTAAAATCATTGTCAAGGCTTTTATTGATGAGCATTTTAGCTTTTCCAACGGCTATTGAGGGGAATCGTCGAAAGATATCAACATATGATTCAATAGTCTCATCTAATGTTTCTTCTGTTACTACTTTGTTAAGTATTCCAAGTTGTGCTGCTTCTTCTGCAGTAAACGTTTTTGATGTGAGGATGTATTCACAGGCTCTTTGATATCCAACTATATCGGTTAGAAGTTGCGTACCGCATCCTGGTGCAAGGCCAATTCCAATAAATGCGGTTCCAAACGATGCAGTATCTGTTGCAATAATGATATCACAGGCTAGAGCAAGAGAGAATCCAGCACCAAATGCCGCTCCATTTATTGCAGCGATTACTGGTTTTTCCATACCTCTCATGTTTAAAACACATTGATGAATAATTTTGGTAAGATCTCTGAGGAATTGTGGTTTATTTGCTGCTATATGCATTTCTTTTACGTCTCCCCCTCCACAGAACCCCTTTCCTGTTCCAGTGAGAACGACTGCTTTAATGGAATCATCCTTTGCAGCAATACAGAGCACTTCAGAGAGTTCTTCCCCTAGTTTCATATCAAATGCATTGAGTCGTTTTGGACGAGATAATGTTATATAAAAACAATGGTCTTTTACGGAGGTGGTAAGCGTTGTATATGTATTCATTATACGATGGACAAAGCTTGAGTTTATTTAAATATTAGCTTTGGAAATAATTCGTTTTGGGTGTTGAAAAATTAATTGAACCCTCCAATGTTTCATTTAAAGCGGGATGCAATAAATGAAAACACAGAGGAGGGTGAGTCTCAGAAAGCTGTTATCAAATTTAGACCTTTCTGAAATTG
>Ga0180430_10003393_pt1 | contig 13767 bp, 12 predicted proteins | sample SS_ome_9_FD_132999 | JGI IMG/M metagenome (GOLD analysis project Ga0180430, IMG submission 132999) | Hypersaline lake sediment archaeal communities from the Salton Sea, California, USA - SS_1_S_2 metaG | ecosystem: Environmental > Aquatic > Non-marine Saline and Alkaline > Hypersaline >... | reverse complement strand
GTCAGGCCCGGCCGGCCGATGTGGCTGCCATCGCTGCAATTAATGTTGCTTCGTGGCAGGCCGCTTACCGGAACGTTTTACCGGCTGAGATGCTCAATAATATGTCGCTGGCCGATGTTAAAAAACGCTGGCTGAACCGTTTGACCACAGCCGATGAACAGGTGTTTGTCTGCGAGCAGACTGATAACATTGTTGGTTATGTGGTCTGTGGGGCCAGCCGCGATGAGGATGCTTTACCCCACACCGGAGAAATCTACGGCCTGTATTTATTGCCCGACCAATGGGGCCAGGGGCATGGCCGTCACCTGATGACAGCCGCGCTGGATGCGCTGCGAAACAAGGGCTTCCGCGAGGCGACGCTGTGGGTGTTGCGTCAAAATAACCGGGCGCAGGCTTTCTACCAGGCCGTCGGCTTTACAGCCGAAGGGGTGGATAAACGCGAAACCCGCTTCAATAATGTTGTCTTTCACCAAACTCGCTACCGGCGGATGATATGAATTATCGTGGTTTCACGTGTTATCAGCCACGATGGGATTACAAAGGGGCAATTACGAGTGATATTCAAAATCAATAAAAGAACATCAGAGATTAAAATCTACAGTTCATCATGGACTCCCAAGGAATTGGATTTAGAAAAATATCTTCTGCCAGAAAGAGACTCAGACGAGCACATTTTAAATCCAGAAGTTTTCAAAGAAGATTTGTTTGTTATCAAAAATCAGGTGCGGACAAAGGAAGGCAAACGGGCTGATATTTTGGCCTTAGATAAGGCTGGAAATGCCGTTATCATAGAACTAAAAAAAGACAGAGGGCAACTTGGTGTTGACACTCAAGCTTTACAGTATCTTGCTGCATTTTCTTCATACCAGGGTAAGAATTTCATCAGATATTTTTCAAAATATTCCGAGACATTAGAAGATGACATTCGAGGCTTTCTGGGCGACAGTAATGTCCAGTTGGATGATATAAATAGAAATAGCCGCATTATCCTCATGGCCCAAAAGTTTGATCGTTCTTTATATTCAATGGGTAAGTGGCTGGGTAGTTGTGGTGTGGCATTTCGCTGTGTGGAATACACTCCGTTTGAGATCAATGATGAATATTTTTTTGGTTTTTCAATAGCGTTTGATGAGTCACCACCAAGCATTTATCCATTATCATTTCAATCCGAGTTACGTACTCCAAAATATTTTTGGCACAATATTGGTGGGAAACAGGAATGGTGGACCTATTTGGTTAAAAAAGGGCAAATCAGTACAGGGTTTAGCAATGAACCGGGAGATGAAGGTGAACGTATTTTAAACAGCTATATAGAAGGTGATACTATTTTAGCTTATGCTTCAAGATATGGTGCAATAGGCTGGGGAGAAATAGAGAAGCCGAAGTATAAGTTACTGGCTCCTGGTAGCAAGGAAGATAAATTAGGAGGCACACATCTTCACCGACTGAACATCAAGTGGAGAAATGTGGTTGAAAAATTGGAAGATGGATTTAGCGCCAGTTTGGTTCGTAACGAATTTGACATTTATCATCCTGTGAGCACCTCAGTAAGTGTTGATGATGAAAAAGCCAAACGACTAATCGCTAAAATGAAAAAAGAGTTCCCACAAGTTGGGTAGTATCATAAGTCTTACCGACTGCTTATCAAATTTTTGGCGCTAATGGCCTAAGAAAATATTTTCCACCAAAAAGGACTGGCTTCAACCCGGTCTTTTTTGATAATTGGACTCCGTCAAATTGGCTCGATTGGTCTTGTACAAATCGGGCCAATTGTGGTTTAATGCAACATCGGCAGATTTTTAGCGATAAATGGATAAATGCATGAAAGGTTGTCAGATAAAAATGACGCAAGTTAACGCTCAAACACAATCGAGACTGGCAGAATTTTCGCCCCTGTCTGAGTTTTGGGCCGGCGGGCGGGATACCATCCCCCTGATTGTGGGGGCAATTCCGTTTGGCCTGATTTACGGGACGTTGGCCATGGGCAGCGGTCTTTCGTTTTGGGCCGGCATGGCGATGTCCAGTTTGGTGTTTGCCGGCTCGGCCCAATTTATCGCGGTGGGGCTGGTCAGCGCCGGGTCCGGCTGGCCTTTGATTGTGCTGACCACATTCGTTGTCAATCTGCGGCACGCCCTTTATTCTGCCACCATGGCCCCGCACGTCATCCGCTTGCCCCAACGCTGGCAAATCCCCATGGCCTTTGGCCTGACCGACGAAACCTTTGCGGTCGTCGTCAACCGCTACAACCAGCCCGATGCTTCGCCCCACAAAAAATGGTATTATCTGGGGTCTATGGTTTTTATGTATTCAAACTGGCAGCTTTGCACCTTTTTGGGGCTGACCGCCGGCCAGATGATCCCCGATGCCGCGGCCTGGGGCCTGGATTTTGCCATGCCCGTCACCTTTATCGGCATGGTTATCCCCTATCTCAAAAACCGCCCGATGTGGGCCGCGGTCACCGTCTCCGGGGCCACCGCCCTGCTGACGTATTCGGCGCCGCACAAACTGGGCTTGATGATTGCCTCGCTGGCCGGCATTGTGGCCGGGGTGTTGGTGGAAAAACTGGGGGGGGAAACAGAATGAATGAATTTTATCTAATCGGCGGGATGTTACTGGTAACGTTTGGCATTCGCTATTCGATGTTTGTGCTGGCCGGTCGTTTTGAATTTCCGCCGGCGGTGGTAGCGGCCTTGCGCTACGTGCCTCCGGCCGTTCTGACCGCGATTATCGTGCCCGCCTTGCTCATCCCCACCGGCAATACTATCAACCTGAGTTACACCAACGCCTATTTGGTCGGCGGGGTGGCCGCCTTTGCCATTGGCTGGTTCAGTCAAAATTTGTTAATTACGATTGTGTTGGGCATGGCTGCCTTTTGGGGCTGGCAGTGGCTGTTAAGCGGACTGGGGCCGGCATGAATCAGGACAAAATTCTGAGCCAAAAAGAAATTTTCTGGTTCTGGCTGCCGCTGGCGGCCAGTTGGGCCTTGATGACCCTGGAAGGCCCCACCATTCAGGCCACCATTTCGCGCCTGCCGGAGGCCAAAATTATGCTGGCCGCGGCCGGGATTGTCCTGAGCATGGAAGTGACCTTTGAAAGCCCCATCATCATGCTATTGGCGACCAGTACCGCCCTGGCCAAAACGCCGCAGGCTTTCCGTATATTGAGCCGGTTTGTGCTGATTCTCAATATTTTGCTGACAATTATTGCCGGGTCCGTGGCTTTTGTTACCCCGATTTACAACTGGCTCATCCCCGGGGTGATGGGCATTCCGGCCCCCATTGCCGAGGCAGCCCAACCGGCCATGCAAATTATGACGCTGTGGAGCGCGGCCATCGGCTGGAGGCGATTCTACCAGGGCATTTTGATCCGGTTTGGCCACACCCGGCAGGTAGGCTACGGCACCGCAGTGCGATTGACCTCCGTGGTGGTGGCCGCGGTTACCCTGGTCACCCTGACCGATTGGCCCGGCATTGTGGTGGGGGCCTGCATGTGGATGATTGGGGTCTTTTCTGAGTTGGGCTACTCTTATTGGGCCGTGCGCCCGGTTATCGCCGCCCATCTGTCCGGCCCGGATGGCGACGGCCCGCGGTTGACCTATTGGCGGATTATCAAATATCACACCCCGCTGGCAGCCACGTCGTTACTATCGCTGTTGGTGCAGCCTCTCATCGGAGCGGGACTGGCCCGCATGGCTTTTCCGGAGGATAATCTGGCGGCCTGGCCGGTCATCTTCAGTGTGCTGCTTTTTTTCCGAAGCATGGGCATGGCCCTGCCGGAAGTGGTCATTGCTCTGCTGGATAAGCCGCAAAATCTGGCATCACTGCGCCGGTTCTGTCTGACGGTGGCCGGTGGAGCCAGCGCGGCCTTAACCTTTGTCGCCTTGACCCCCCTGCTGACATTGTATCTACTGTATGTTACCAGCGTGCCGCCGGCTCTGGTTGATTTTATTTTGCCCGGCGTTTTTGTGGGGCTGCTGGTACCCGCTTTGCAGGGGATTCACAGTTGGCAACGGGGGGTGCTGATGACGGGCGATGCCACCGGCGATGTCTACTGGGGCATGGGCTTGAATTTATTGGTTACGACTGGCGGGGTGGTTTTGGGCGTTTACTGGCAAACCGCAGGCGCCCCGACCGCGGCCCTGGCTTTTACCATCGGCATGGTTGTTGAGTTGGTATATTTGTGGCGGCGGGTGGGGCCGGTCCAGGCCCGGCTGCAGATGCTGCCGGCCTCCGGCACGATTTAAAACAAAAATGATTGGCTTGCGCCAATCACTTTTCAGGGTGGCCGACGGGGCTCGAACCCGTAACCTCCTGGGCCACAACCAGGTGCTCTACCATTGAGCCACGGCCACCATGTGTCTAGCATCCCGTAAAATACAACGATGCCGCATACGGGATTCGAACCCGTGTTACCGCCTTGAGAGGGCGGCGTCCTGGGCCCCTAGACGAATGCGGCAATGCCGAAGGTGGGATTCGAACCCACACGAGGCTACCCTCACTACGCCCTGAACGTAGCGCGTCTGCCAGTTCCGCCACTTCGGCTTACAACTTTGCGTTCCAAATGTCAGGCCCCATTATACATGAAATAGAATAACTGTCAATTTGGTGGAAGCAGAATACAGATGCCAGTCAAAATATCTAACGACAGAATCCTGACATCTGTATTGGGTGTGCTGCTTACAGATTCAATTCGTCGGCTATCCAGGCCAAATCGAGTTGCTCCAGTTTGTGGCGGGTGGGCACACCGGTTTCCACATCCCAGTCGTTCTGGCGGTAATATTCATCCAGTCCGGCTTCAAACTCATCCTGGTCAAGTTTCATCCCGGCGGTTGGCCCGTTTTTCAGGGCTTTTTTGAACATTTTTTTCGGCAGGGTGTCTTGTTCCCGGTCTATCCCATCGCGGGCGTTAAAGGCCCGCAGCATGTTCAACCGACGTTCGCCCACCGTCAGCAACTCGTCCATGGTCACATCCCAGCCGGTAACGTGATTGATCATCTCGCGCAATTGGCCGGCATCATACAGTTGCCAGGCCGGGCCATAAACAAACTGGCACACATTGACGCTATCCATCAAGCTGTAGAGGTATTGGGTGCGGCGGGCAAAGCGAACCTTTTCCGGTCCCAGCGACAACGGCGGCTGGGCTTCGGTCAGGTCAAGCTCGGCCAGACGTTCCGGGTAGGCGACGGCCTCGCCTTCGTAAACGCCGTCGTGTTCGCTGCTCTGGTGGTCTGAACCAAAGGGGTTGACCGCGTAAATCAGAGCCAGGCTGCGCTTCATCTGCGGCATGTGGGCCGGGGCTTCCTGTTTGTGGCTGGTGATGAGGTATTCATCGGTGCCGCGGCCAATCATTTCCGCCGCTCGATGGGAGCCGTTGGCCAGCACATCGCCAAACCCCCGCCGCTCGGCAATCATTTGGGTTATTTTGACCATGGCGTCAGCATTGCCAAAATTTAGCTCCAGACCGCCGGTATCAGCCGTGGTGATTTTTCCGTTTTCAAAACATTCCATCGCCCAGGAGATCGTCGCCCCGCAGGAGATGGTATCCATGCCGTATTTATTGCAGATTTCGTTTGCTTTGGCCACGGCGGGCAGGTTGTCTACGCCGCAGTAGTTGCCAAAGGTGGAGGTAGTTTCATATTCCGGGCCGCCATAAAGGGGGTCAACCTGATAGGGGCCATCGGTGATTTCGACCACTCGTTTGCAGCGAATGGTGCATCCGTAACAGGTATCGCGCCCGCGGATATCCTGTTTATCTTCGGCGGCGCCTTTGAGGATTGTGTCGTACATGGTGGGGCCGTCAATCGCCTCCCAGCCGTCAAACACGCCGCTGTTAAAGTTGTACGAGGGCAGCATGCCGGTGGCCTGCTGGGCGCCGGTAGTTTCGGCGGTGCCGTATTTACCCAGACCGGTTACATCAGACTCCGGAAAAATTTTGGCGCCGTGGCGGGCCAGCTCGCTGAGAGCCTGTTTGTTGGCTACGGTAAACTTCTTTTTGCCGGCTTTGCCCCGAACAGCAATAGCTTTGAGGTTTTTAGCGGCCATCACCGCCCCCATGCCGGTCCGGCCATTGGCCCGGTTGCTCATATTGATGATGGAGGCAAAGCGCACGCCTTTTTCCGCAGCGGGGCCAATCTGGGCCACTTCGATTTGGTCATCGTCCAACTCTTTTTTGAGGGTGGCTTCCACCTCGCCGGTAATTTTACCCCACAGATGACCGGCGTCGCGCAGCTCGTATTGACCATCGTTAATCCACAGGTAGACCGGTTTTGCGGATTTACCTTTGATGATCAGGGCATCGAAGCCGGCAAATTTCAATTCTGCCGGAAAGAAGCCGCCGGATTGGGCATCGCCAATCGCATCGGTGAGGGGGCTTTTGGCAGTGGCGGTCAGCCGGCTCTGGCCGGAAATGGGCGCGCCGGTTGTGACCCCCACCGACAGAGCCAGGATGTTTTCCGGGCCAAGTGGGTCGGCATTGGCAGGCATTTCTTTGAGTAGATAATACATATTCAAGGCGCTGCCGCCCAAATACTTGCGGTAAAAAGACTCTGGTGGATTTTCAACGGTCAGTTGACCGGTGGTCAGGTCTATGTGCAAAATTTTTCCATTATAGCCGTAAGGCATCGTAGGTTCTCCTGTGAAAAAATGATTCAACGAATATCACTGCACGCCGCCACAGGCGGGAGCAGTCTACGCGGTTGATTGAACAAGGGTATTTTACTTGCTAATCTGCCAATTATCAACTTCTTCAAAAAGCTGTAGCCACACGTCCGGCGGCTGCCACACCTTATCCATCAGGGTGCGAGCCTGTTCTTCCGGCATCTGCAAAATATATTTTTGATACAGATACAGATAGGCTGAAACCCGTTTGTTCATTGCGCAGTGTAAAAAAGTCTTGCGCGCCGCCAGCATCTGCATCACATCGAAAAACAGCTCCAGCGATTTCAGATCCGGCCTGTAATAGTCTACCGGGATGTGAATGTAGGTCAACCCCAGGCCGATGACCGTCTCATCCTCATCCTCAATCGCGCTGGAATCAATCGGCAAAGCCAGATTCACCACGACTTCGTAACCGGCTGTGGCAATCTCGGCGAAATCCTCCGGGGCCGGTTGCCCGGCCGTCGCCAGCAAATCATTAATTGGATAAAAGTTGGCGATGTGGTTCATCTAAAATACCCTCCTCTGAAAAAATCTATACCAAAACAAACTCACCCCGCAAAACGGTGACCGCGCTGCCCCCCACCTTGACCGTTTCGATGTCGTCTGCCGGGCCGACCACCTCGACAAAGGCCCGTCCCGGTCGGCCAAGCCAGTGGCCCTGCTCAGCGACAAAGGCAGGCTGCTCAATCAGCCCATAGTGCCACAGATAGGCAGCCATGCCGCCGGTGGCCGAGCCGGTAAAGGGGTCTTCCAGAATGTCGGGGGGAACGGCAAAATGGCGGGCAAAGGTTTGGCCGGTGGGAGTAACGCCCTGCAAACAAAACAGGTGGGCGCTGAAAAAACCGGCCTCATTCCGAAAGCGGTTGTAGCCTTCGATATCCAGTTCAATCCGGCGCAGAATATCCAGACTGCGCACCGGAATCATCAACTGCGGCGTACCGGTGCTGACCGTCTGGATGGGAACGCCGGGCAGCACATCATCCGCAGCCAGGCCAAACAGAGGCATAACCCGGGCCGGGTCATATTCGGCCAGAAATTGCGGCTTTTTCTGACTCATCACCACCCGGCTGACCACGCCATCGTCGCTGAAAATCTCCACCGGGATGGGACCCACCAGCAACTCCAGGGTCATCATCGTGTGCGGTCCGGTCAGGGGCAGCCGGCCCGATTCAACCAGGGCAAACACGGTGGCGATGGTGGGATGTCCGGCCATAGGGATTTCTTCGGCGGGGGTAAAGTAGCGAGCGCCAAAATCGGCCACGGCGGATTGGCGCACAAACGACGTTTCCGACAGGTTCATTTCTCGAGCAATCGCCAGCATAGTTTCCGCGGGCAAATCGTCGGTATCAAACAGCACCGCGCAGGGGTTGCCCCCCAGCGGTTGGGGGGTAAAAGCGTCAACCTGCATAATGGGATAGACTGACATTAATTATTCTCCTTGAGCAAATGATATAACCCGCACTCGCTCCATTTCGGCCCGCAAGGCCTGCTCGGCTTGATTGGTATATTCGGCGGCGATAAACAGGTGGTCCCGGTCATAACCACAAACCGCGCCCAGCGGAATTCCGGCTTCGGCCAACACATTGGTCACGGCGGCCAAAAAGCCGACCACCGCCCAATCCATGGCCATCGAAAAGGTGAACAAATTCAGCGGCCCTTGCAGGCGGGCCTCCGGGTAACGGCGGCTGAGCAAGGCCCAACTGTCTTCATCAAGCAGCAGGGTGATGACATCCGGCTCAACGATGTACTGGAAAAAATCACCGCGGATATACTGCAAATCATGCTCAATGCGCGACCGTTCATCGGGAGACAGCCCGACCAATACAAATAGTTCGGGGTGAATCAACAACTCTGTTTGGGCCAGAATGGCCGAAACCGGCACATCATTCTGCACCGTGACTTTGTTGGTCATGCCGACTTTCCTCCGCCGGTTTCCCGGTCAAACTGCTGTTTTCCCAACCTGATGGCCTGCCGGTCAATGGTGGTCAGGGGGTGGGTGATTTGCTCCGGATGCAGCCACCGCACCGACAGGACTTCGTGGGCGTGGGGCGGCGGCTCCGGGGTCTGTCCGTTCGACAGCCGGCCATAATAGGCTAATCCCAGGCCGCGCGGCACCCCGGTTTTGCCGCCCTGCGGCAAACAGAGCAACAACTGTTTGATCTCTACCGCCAGCCCCAGTTCTTCTTTGAGTTCGCGAACCACGGCATGGGCCGGGTCTTCGCCACGGTTCAGCCAGCCGCCGGGCAGGCCCCACGGAAATTGGGGCCGGAATACGTGTTCCAGCAGCAGCACCTGGCCCTTGTCATTAAAAATGGCCCCGACTGCCCCCACATGCTGACGGGGAATAAATACCATCACCCCCATTCGCAACCCCCACCGTAACAACCCGGAGCGCCGAATCCAGCCGGCCAGTCGTCTCTTCATACTACATCATCCTTTCAGCCAAAGTATAACACAATCAAGCCCAAAATTGAAAGCGAACCAAAAATTGTATCCCCACCATTTGCGTGGTATGATGGGCCATTCCGGCCCAGAGGGGGATATACCGCTTATGAAGATTTACCCCATCAATACCCGCCGGCGCAGCGAGGCTCGCCGTTTTGTAGATTTTCCCAATCAATTGTATCGCCACTGTCCCCAATGGGTGCCCTACCCCGCCGCCGATGGCCTGGCCCAGTTGAATCGCAACAACGCCTATTTTGAACATTCCGATGCCGACTTCTTTGTCGCCGAAAAAAACGGCCAGATGTTGGGCCGGATTTGCGTGATGGAAAATCGGCATTACAACGAGTATCATCGGGCCGACCATGCCTTCTTTTTCCTGTTCGATGCGGTTGACGACTCGACAGTGGCGCGCGGCTTATTTGAAGCCGCCATCGAGTGGGCCAGAAAACGCTGGCTGACAAAAATAATCGGGCCGAAAGGCTTTGTGCCGTTCGACGGGATGGGTATGCTGACCAAAGGATTCGAGCACCGGCCGGCGATGGGCGTGCCCTACAACTTTGCCTATTACAACCGGTTTATGACCGAACTGGGTTTTGAAAAAGAGATTGATTTCACCTCTTTCTATTTGAACAGCCGCCAGTTTGATATGCCGGACAGAGTTCGCCGGGCCGCTGAGTGGGTCAAAAAACGCCGCCATTTACGGGTTAAAACATTTACGGGCAAAGCCGAACTGCGCCGCTGGATTCCGACGCTGGTTGACACGTACAATCAGGTTTTTGTGAACAACTGGGAATATGTGCCGGTCACCCCCGCCGAAACCGAGGAGCTGGGCGGGCGGATGCTCCAGATTGTGGATCCGGAACACATCAAACTGGTTCTGGATAGAGATGACCGGGTGGTTGGTTTTTTGCTGACGTTTCTGGATATCGGCGAGACGTTGCAGCAAACCGGAGGCCGATTGCTGCCGTTTGGTTGGCTAAAATTACTGCGGGGCTTGCACCAAACACCGTGGGTCAACATCAACGGTATGGGCATTTTGGAGGAGTACCGGGGGCTGGGCGGCAATGCCATTCTGTACGCTGAGCTGGAAAAAACGCTGCGCCAGGGTAGTTTTGAACACGCCGATTTGGTGCAAATGGCCGACTCGGTTACGTATATGCTGGCTGACATGGAGACGATGGGTGTCCGGCCGTACAAAGTCCACCGGATTTACCGGCGGGAGATTTAGGGTCAGAGATTGGAGATCAGGGGCGATTTTAATCTCCCTGTCTCCAATCCCGGAAACTCCGGTTTAGGCATAGGCCAGGCTGTCGCGCACACTGATAACCGTCGCGCTGCGAGCCGGCACAATCGAAGCGACGATGGAAATAATCAACACAATCACCAGCCACACCAACACCGCGCTGAAATTGTATTGATAATCCAGCGTGGAGTCGAACAAAGCCAGCCCCAGGGCGTTGGCCATCGGCTTGCCCAGCACAAATGAAATCGGGGCGGCTACCAGCCAGCTAATCAGCCCCTGCAACACCCCTTCCATCATAAACATCCCCAAAATGGTCGGGGTTCTGGCCCCAATGGCCCGCATCACGCCGATTTCGCGGGTACGTTCCACTACACTGATAGACAACGCCCCCATCAAACCAATGCCGCCCACCAGTCCCATCAACACGGCCAGCACCAGCAGCATCGTGATGACAATACTGAATTGGCTGTCAACGCTGGTACGCACTTCCAGCAACACTTCGCTGGCGGTGACATCAACATTGTTGGCTTCGTACAAATCCTTCAGGTCTGAGGCCACTTGCTGCACATAGGCTTCACCGCCGCTAAGCGTTTGCACCCGAATTTGGCTGCCCTCGTTAAACTGCTTGGTGGCCTGAAACACCGCGTCCAGATTAGCATAAATGGGGTCGGTTTCGCCCACGCCGCTCAATACATTTTGATAAAAGCCGATCACCTGCCACTCATCATCGCCCAGTTCGCCCAGGTCGAGCACGATGGTATCGCCAATTTTGATGTCGTTGTCTTCGGCGGTATCTTTGCGGATGACCACGGCTGGACCATCACCCGGTTCCAGCCAGCGACCGGCCACAATCAAATCGGGCCGGAACATATCACTGTCGTTGGGGATGCCGATCAGCTGCCCCCCCAGCCCGGCCTCCTGCAGCCGCTGCCCTTCCTTCAACACCGAGGCGCCGTGCTCAAACCACACTTCGGCATGTTTTACACCGGGATGGCTTTGGGCCAGATCCAGCACCCGGTCAACCCGTTCATAATCATCAAACAGAATGTTGAAGTCGTAATTGAGCCGGCCAAACAGATTATCCATGGTAAAATTCAGGGAGGATGACAGACTCATCACGGCCAAAAACATCGTCCCGGCCACAATTAACACCCCTTGCGTCAACATCAGCCGGCCCTTGCGCCGAAACATATTGCCCAGCGCCACGGCGTAGGGCGCCGACAGCAATTTCTGGCCGACGCGCTCCACCAGCCGGTCGAGCCAGGTTTGCCCAAAACTACCGGCAATACCGTAACTGGCAATGGCCTCACGCACTGTAATCGAGGCGCCCTTCATCACCGGCCACAGGCCGGCCAGTACCGGCACGGCCATAGCCGCGAAAACCTGCAATCGAACAGCATTAATAGAATATTGAAACTGCTCGTAATCAATGTTAAACAGGTTGAGAAAATTGCGGGTAATGGCAAAGGCCAACAGTGCGCCCAACGGCAAAGCAAACACCAGCGAAAGAACGCCATAGACCAGCACCCCGGTCAGGTATATTTTGACAATGTGCCAGCGGGTGCCGCCGATAGCCTTGAGCATACCAATCTGGTTAGTTTGCTGGGCGATGATGCCGGTCAGCGTGTTGAACACCAACACCACACTGGCCCCCAGCGATACCACCGCCATCACCTGCAACACCAGATTGATGCCTTCCATAATGGAGCGACCCCAATGCTTTTCCGGGTCCTGAAAAATTGTCACCGCCACGCCAATTTTCTCTTTAGACAGTCGGTCTTTAATTTCAGAGGCAACGTCGCGAGCCAGTTCCGAACTGTAAGGCGAAACCTGCACCAGAATCTGGTTGAATTCACCCTTTTTCACACCAAACAGTTCCAACCCTTCGCCATCGGCAAAAAAGACAGCCGGGCCGCCAAAATCGGGGGGCGGCACAAAGTTGTGGCGCAGTTTGCCGTTGATGGTACGGGCTTTGGGCCGGTCATTCACTTCAAAATAAACCGTGTCGCCAATATCCAGATTGAAATGCTGGCTCGACAGCCGTTCAATCCCCATCTGATTGCCTTCAGGCCACTCACCTTCTTTGAGCAGCAACAGTTCGTACTCCTGCTCTTCAAAATCTTCCCGGTTGATGAGCCAGGCCGTATCCCATTCATCCTCAAGATTGATTTTGTACCGCACCGCCACAAAGTTACCCAGAGCGATGTCGGCCACACCGTCAATTTTTTTGAGCCGGTTGACCAGGTCATCGGTCACGTTCCGGGTAACGGCAATGGTAAAATGGGCCGGCTTGCTGGCCTGATGCGCCTTGTCCATGCCGGTCAGCAACTGGTCGGACATGCCAAAAGTAACACCGACCGCAAACACGCCCACGGCAATGCTCAACACCGCCAAAATGGTTCGGATTTTGTTATTCCACAAATCAGACCAAACTTTTTGCCAGATTACGCTCATAATTCAATGCTCAAAAATCCAATTCGTAATTCATCATTGACCATTAATATCCGGTCCAGGTGGCGCCGCCCACGTATTCGTCGCGGGTAATTTTACCATCGGTGATTTCCACCACCCGCGGCACCCGGCGAGCCAGTTCTTTGTCGTGGGTGACCATCAACATGGTTTTACCTTCGTCAACCAGTTTATTGAACAGATCGAACACATCGCCGGCGGTCCGGGAGTCGAGGTTGCCGGTGGGTTCGTCGCCCACCAGTAGGGGCGGGTCGTTGGCCAGCGCCCGGGCGATGGCGGCTCGTTGCTGCTGCCCACCAGACACCATGCTGGGCAGTTTATGGGCCTGATCCTCCAGCCCCACAATTTCCAGCAGATGCATAGCCCGTTCGCGACGTTCTTTGGTGTTGTATTTGTTGGCAAAATCCATCGGCAAAATAATGTTTTGCAGCAGGCTGAGGGCCGGCAGCATCTGGAAAAACTGAAAGATGATGCCCACGTGTTCGCCGCGCCAGGCCGCCAGTTTGTTTTCGCTCATTCTATGGACTTCGCGGCCGGTGACAATCACTTCGCCGTCCGTGGGGCGGTCGATGCCGGTAATCATGTTGAGCAAGGTGGATTTTCCGTTGCCCGACGGCCCCACAATTGATACAAATTCACCTTTGGCCACGTCAAACGAAATTCCTTTGAGAATGGTCACTTCGCCGTCGCCGACTTTAAAACTTTTGACGACTTCTTTGACCTGTACCAGATTGTCATTTTCGCTTTTGTGGCCGTTGCCGTTATTACCGTTTCCAAACAGATTCATACGACTATCCCTATTCCAGTGCGGCCCAAATCAGGTTGACTTTAGGCTTGTAATTCTCCACATCGTACATGGTTTCCACATCAACCCCATGCACACCCTGGGTGACGGTTTGCAAATCAATATCGGTCAGATTGTATCGCTGCTGATAGGCGGTCATCCGGCCAAAT
>Ga0180430_10003392_pt1 | contig 13773 bp, 8 predicted proteins | sample SS_ome_9_FD_132999 | JGI IMG/M metagenome (GOLD analysis project Ga0180430, IMG submission 132999) | Hypersaline lake sediment archaeal communities from the Salton Sea, California, USA - SS_1_S_2 metaG | ecosystem: Environmental > Aquatic > Non-marine Saline and Alkaline > Hypersaline > Sediment... | reverse complement strand
GGCGGGGGCCCGGTCTATCGCATGTGGATTATGTGTTGGCCGACCACCAGCCCAACAGTTAGCCATCGACTCGGCATAAATGGTCTTGACGAGGTTTTCAGCCTGAGGGTTGAGATTCGAAAGCCCAGTGCCTACCTGCCGTAGGCACGGCAGAGCGCTTTCGAATCTCAGCCCTTGAGGCTGAAAACCTCGTCAAGACCATTTATGCCGAGTCGATGGCTAACTGTTGGGCTGGTGGTCGGCCAACACATGATCCACATGCGATAGACCGGGCCCCCGCCGCAACTGAATTGGCAGTCGGGAATATATTTTCGTAAATCTTCGATTCTCTGAAACTCTTTCCATCTCCGTGCGTCCAATTGAATACGTTAAGTTGCATCTTCTTCACATCCACTCTGAAATGTCCGCAAAAAGGAACACGCCATGACACGCAAAACGATCGTTCTTACACTCACCGCCTGCCTGCTGCTCGGCGCGGCGGTCTACGCCGGAAGAGGCATGAGCATGAAGTGCAAGGCCAAACCCGCCAAAGACCCCGCCACGGGCAAGACCGCCAAGCCCTGCGGATATGAGGCCATGGTGGCTATCGGCGGCGGCATGCTCAGCGAGAGGGTGACCGGATACTGCCGGGCCTGCGAGAAGTTCGTCGCTATCCATTGGACGCGAGACAATCTGCCGGCCGGGCTGAAGGCCCGCGTAAAAGTCAAACCCCGCCCGGCCCCGCTCGGCGAGATATGGGACGCCCAGACCGGCAGGATCATGACTGTCGAGGCCTGCCCCAAGTGCAGGGGCCCGTTCCTGGAGATCAAGAAACACGACGAGCTGAAGCATTGCCCGGCGTGCAACAAGCCCCACTTCGCCGTCGACAAGACCAAGCCGAGACTCGCGATCGACTGAAATGCCGCCTGACTCGAATGACGATCGAACCCGAGACGATCACCATCGAATCGTTCGACTTCGAACACAAGGCCGGAAAGCTGAAGGTGAAGATCACCACCGTTGCGAAAACCGCCAAAGCCGCGCCGACTGTTATCGAGTATGGCGGCCAGCCCAGCGAATTCATACGCACAAAGACAGCCGGAGGATACCGGGACGGCAGGCTGGGAAAGCACGCGCTGGCCGGAGGTCGGAGCGTTGAGGTCAAGGGCAAGCTGATCGACGGGATCATGGCTATCGGCGGCGAGACGACCGGGACATTGATCAAGTCCTGCGGCGTTGCCTGGGAACTGGACGTCAGCGGTCTGGGCCTCAAGCGCGAGGCGGCCAAACTCAACGGGAAAACCGTAGTTGTAACCGGCTCGGTGCGTCAGAAGGCGGGCGTCACGATCGCCAAACGCACGATCCTCACGGTCAAAACGCTGGAAGCAGGCTCGTAGAAGCACGCAGCGGCCCCGCTGGACCATTACACACAGTCCAACAAATCCGCCAAATACCGAAATCCGCAGTAGCCGTCATCGCCGTGGCCGTAACCGTCGGCACCATCCGCTTGTCCTCCGTAGCTTCAGCGAAGGAGGATGGTGGAAAGCTGTTTCTGTCATCGCCGTTTCCGTTTGAGGATCGCCAGTGCTCCTATCGCCAGCAGGGTTACCGTCGCCGGTTCGGGGATCACGAACATGCCGGCTCCGTTTGCGACGAATACGCCTGATGACGCCCGTGCATATTGGCCTATCCGCAAGTTGAACTCGTCTGCGTCTTCGGGTATCAGGAACGCGTAGACGCCTGCGGCGGGCAGTTCGTCCAGCAGTTCGTAGCCGTCTCCGCCGAACAGCCCCCAGCGTGCGAACCCGCCGGACATCAGGGGAATGAGGTATCCCTCATCGCCGACGCCGGCGGCGACTCCTGAAAGCGGACGGTTAGTCAGGTTCACCACCAGCGCCATGTCAAACCCCGGCCAGTGGTACTCCGGGCCGAACGGTCCGCCGTCCATACGCATCATCGCCGCGGCCGCACGGCGCGGCGCCGCGGCGCGCAGATCGTCAAACATCGGGTCGGCGGCGTCAAGGTCCGTCAGGCCGCAAACGTCGGCCCCGTCGACCAACTGCGGGATATACGGCGTCTCGGTCTCCAGCCCCAGCACGTATACGTTCTGCTTCCGCGGGCCGGTGGGGTTTCCGCCTGCGTCAACGATTTCCGCCGTTCGCCCGTCTGCACCGGCAATGCTCGCCGCGGCGTCGACGTCCCACCCGAGCACAAGCTTGCCCGCCTGGCCTGCTGAGCCGCCCGAGCCGCCGCCTGCTATATTCACACCGCCGGTTCCGCTGATGGCTGAAGCGACGATCTTGACCGTCCCGCCCGCTCCGCCTCCGCCATTTCCGCCGTTTCCGCCGTCTCCGCCGTCGCCTCCGTTTCCGCCGGCCCCTCCGCCGCCACCGCCGCCGCCACCGCCACCGCCGCCGCCAGTGCCGCCGTACGTCCCGTGATCCCTCCCGTCGGCCCCGTCGTTACCCGCCCCGCCCCTGGCTCCGTTGCCACTGCCCGCGGAATTGCCGCCGGCGCCCCCTCCGCCGCCGCTGCCTCCGCTGGCGCGCGGGCCGACGCGAGAATCCGCCAAGCCGGCGGTCCCGGCAACGGCTCCGTTTGCCGTCGAGCCCGGATCTCCGGTGTAGCCGGGGTCCGCGGGATCGCCTGTTTCGGAACCTTGCGCGAACCCGCCGGCGACCGAGACCTCGCCGCCGCCGAAGATCACCTCACCAAAAACGCGAAGCTCCACCGCGCCGCCGCCCGCGCCGCCGTCTGAGCCGTCTCCGCCTGCGCCGCCGCCCGCACCTATGCCGCCCAAACCGCCCCGTCCGCCAAAGCTTCCGCTGGAACCGTCCCCGCCGTCATCCCCGCCGGCCACCGGGGCTCCGCCGCCGCCCCCACCGCCGCTGCCTCCCCCGCCACTGCCTCCGCCACCGCCCCCGCCTCCTCCTCCTCCGCTGCCTCCACCGCCGCCTCCACCGCCGCCTGCGCCGCCGTTTCCGCCGGTAAGACTCAACGACAGATCACCGTGCTGCGCCCCCTGTCCATCTGAGCCCAAGCCGCCGTCGCCGCCGGAGCCGCCATGTCCGCCGCGGGCACCGCCGTGGCCGCCGGTGCCTCCTCCTCCGCCGCCGCCACCGTCACCCGTTCCCCCCTTATTGTAATTATTCGCCGTTCGGACGCCGCGCTGGCCCCCTCCGCCGCCTGTGCCGAGCGCACCGGCGGTTCCGTAACCGCCTCCCGACCCGCCCACCGCCACTGGCACACCTGCGCCGAAACCCTGGCCGCCCGGGCCGCCGGCCAGGCCGCCGATCCCGCTTCGTCCGTTTACTCCGTCTCCACCTGGCAGGCCATCGATCCCCGAATCAGCGTACTCACCATTGTCGCCGTCGGACGACCAGCCGCCGCCGGAGCCGCCTTCGCCATAGAATCCGCCCCTGTTTGCGGCGCCCCTGTCGCCTCCGGACGCCGTGTACGTACTGGGGTTGCCGCCGGAGCCGGACAAGCCGCCAACTCCGCCGCCGGCCCGCCCGCGGCGCCCCGAGGCGCCGAAGTCCAGTTCGCCTTCCAGGATCGCATCGCCGCCCACGATCAGGCGCACAGGCCGGAGGGTGTCGAGTTGGCCGGTGATGATGTCGCCGACCCCGACAACCAGGTTGCCGAACACCATGAACTCACGCGCCCCGTCGGCTCCGATCCCGCCTGCGCGGATCTCCGTACCACGCCAGTTGATGCTCGCCGCCCCGCCGCCGCCATTGAGCCCAAGGAGGCCGTTGTCGGGGTCCAATACCATCACGTCAGCCATAGTCGGCGCGGCGATCAGGCAAAGAGCCGCCAGAGCGCAAATTTGCACTGATCCGAACTGGGATTTGAGCAGTTTCATCCTTTTCTCCTTTAAATGTACGGCGACATGGCTGCCGTCAGGGCGCCAGACCCTCACAAGACAATCCCACCGGCAGATCGGAGACGCTGGCGACATGGCCAGGCAACCATGGCGCCGGACGTGCGTTGAGCTGAAGCGAGCGGAACACACTTCCGTCTGACAGCAATTATGAGCGATGGCATGTATTTTAGCCTCATATCGGCGGTTGTCAAGCGTTTTTCAGAGTTTATCGCCTCCCGTGTGCGCCTAAGTCATGTGAGTGAAAGCCTATACGCCTCGACGCCCGTCCGGGCCTTCGGCTTTGTCTTTTCCCGCATTTCCCGCGTTTTGGCCGGCGGCGTTTGTGTCGTGTCGTCTGAGAATGCGTTTGCCAGGCAATCAGCACCGCTGCAATACGTTGGTCAATAAGCATCATCAAACCATCAAACAGGCTTTGAACCGAAAGGAAAGACAATGAGCAAGACCGCGAGATTCGAGATGATCATCACCGTTTGCCTGACGGCGGCAGCGCTTCTGTGCCCCGCCGGAGCGGACGCCGAGGTAACTGTCCCCAGGATATTCGGATCCAATATGGTCATGCAGCGCGACATCGCCCTGCCGGTCTGGGGCGCCGCCGACGCGGGCGAGAAGGTCACCGTGAAGTTGGGCGCGTGCACCAAGACGGCGACCGCCGACAAGGATGGGAACTGGAAAGTCGTCATGGCCGCGATGAAATGCAGCGCCAAGCCGACGACGATGACCATCAGCGGCAAGAACAAGATCGAACTGGAGAACATCCTGATCGGCGAGGTCTGGATCTGCTCAGGCCAGTCGAACATGCAATGGTCGATCACGCGATCGGCCAATCCCAAGGAGGAGATCGCCGCCTCGGATTATCCGCAGATCCGCCTGCTGAGCGTCAAGCGGGCGATCAACACCGAGCCGCAGAAGGACTTCTCGGGACAGTGGCAAGTCTGCAGCCCCAAGACATCCGGCGGATTCTCGGCTGTCGGCTATTTCTTCGGACGCAAGCTCCACAAGGAACTGAAGGTCCCTATCGGCCTGGTCAACTCGTCGTGGGGCGGCACGCGGATCGAGCCGTGGACCCCGACTGTCGGATTCGACGCGGTGCCGGCTCTGAAGAAGATCGCCGACGACACGCGCAAGCTGACCGGCAAGATCAACTCCCGCACCCCCAGAGCGATCTACAACGCGATGATCGCCCCGCTCAAGCCGGTCGCCATTCGAGGAGCAATCTGGTACCAGGGCGAATCGAACATGGGCGAAGGGATGCTCTACTTCGAGAAGATGAAGGCCCTCATCGGCGGCTGGCGGAAGGTCTGGGGGCAGGGCGACTTCCCGTTCGGATTCGTGCAACTGGCCCCGTTCGACCGCTACGGCGGCGACAGGCAGCCGAAGCTCTGGGAGGCCCAAACCGCCGCCCTTTCGATCCCAAACACCGGAATGTGCGTCACCACCGACATCACCACGCTGAAGAACATCCATCCGCCCAACAAGCAGGACGTCGGCCTGCGTCTGGCGCTGTGGGCCCTGGCCACCAGCTACGACAAGAAGGACCTGGTCTACTCCGGCCCGATGTACAAGTCGATGAAGGTAAGCGGCAAGACGATCGTCCTGACGTTCGATCACGTCGGCGGCGGACTGGCCTCGCGCGACGGCAAGGACCTCGACTGGTTCGAGATCGCCGGCGACGACAAGGCGTTCGTCAAGGCGACGGCCAAGATCGTCGGAAATACCGTGGTGGTCTCCAGCGACAGCGTCGCCAAGCCGGCGGCCGTCAGGTTCGGATGGTCCCAGAAAGCCACTCCCAACCTGATGAACAAGGAAGGCCTGCCGGCATCGCCCTTCCGCACCGATCGCTGGTAGGCGTTCCGGCGTAGAGGATTCAGTCAGCCCGGTCGCGGCTGCGGATCGCTCCGCGGGCGAGACCAGGCCATGACCCTTGTCGCACCATCGACGTTCGGATATAAAATCCGGTGAAAGGAAACTGTTCCGATGAAATACGCGATATCACTGGTTCTTATGGCGGCGGCGACGGCGTGTGCGGCCGACTGGCCCCAGTTTCACGGACCCAACCGCGACAATAAGTCTCTCGACACCGGGCTGCTGAAGACCTGGCCGGTCGGAGGCCCCAAACGACTCTGGGAGGCGTCCGGGATCGGCGAGGGCTACTCCAACGTCGCCATCGTCGGCGGGAAAATCTACACCACCGGCGCCATCGACGGAAAGTGCGTGATCACCGCCCTGGACTCAGGCGGCAAGAAGCTCTGGTCCAAGGCCAACGGGCCGGCCTGGAAGAGGTCGTACCCCGGCACGCGGTCGACGCCTACGATCGTTGACGGACTTCTGTATCACCTCAGCGGTGTCGGGAGCCTCGCTTGCCTCAAGGCCGACAGCGGCTCGCCGGTCTGGTCGGTCGACATAATCAAGAAGTTCGGCGGACGGAACATCATGTGGGGACTGGCCGAATCGCCCCTGGTCATCGGCGACAACATAATCTGCACCCCCGGAGGAGCCGAAACCAGCCTGGTCGCCCTGAACCGCAATACCGGCAAGCTGGTCTGGAAGTGCTCTGGAGCCGGCGACCGGCCCGGCTACGCATCGCCGATTCTGGTCGATTACAAGGGCCTCAGGCAGATAGTCACCGCGATGTCCGAATCGATCGTGGGCGTGCGGGCCTCCGACGGCAAGCTGCTGTGGCGATTCCCGCACAAGGTCTACGCCGACGAGAACATAACCACCCCGATCTTCCGGGACGGCTTCGTCATCGTCTCGGGCTGCGTCAGGAAGGGAACCAGGTCGCTCAAGCTGCGGGTCTCCGGCGACAAATGCTCGGTGAAGCTCAACTGGCACAACAAGCAGTTGGACAACAAGCAGGGAGGGATCATCCTCGACGGCGGCAGGATCTACGGCTACGGCGAGTTCGGCCGGCCGACGCCGTGGACCTGCATCGACTTCAAGACCGGCAGGACTATATCGAAATCCGCTCCCATCAAGTCTTCGTACAAGTACAAGTGCGGATGCCTGACGTTCGCCGACGGGATGTTCTACCTCTACTCCGACGACGGACAAATGGCCCTGGCCAAAGCGACCGATAAGGGATTCGAAGTCACCGGACGCCTCAAGGTCGCAAACCCCGGAAAACGCCCGACCTGGGCCCACCCGGTGGTCTGCGGCGGCAGACTCCACCTCCGCTACGGCGACAGGCTCGGGGTGTACAATGTCCGGGCACAATGATCAATGTCCAACGCCCAATGTCCACTGTCCAAGTCTCAAGTGAAAGGTCGGAAACAACGGCGTCGCAGCTCGCGCCTTTGACGCCGCCTTTGACGTTCACTTGGAACTTGGAAGTTGGACATTGGATATTGGGAGTTGATCCCCCCTGCGGTTTCCACTCCCGGTAAAGCCGCCCGTCCCAGCCTTTTTCGCTTTCGGTCTTGCCCTGCTGTCTGACCCAGACTTCCTGGCTGGATTTGCCGCGGTTGGCCAGTGCGTTCAATCACCGCGTAGCTCTTTTCGATCCGGGGTTTGTCGACCGGTTTGCCGCAGACCGACAGTTTCGTCTCAGCCGACCAGGCGGGCATCCGCAGTCGCAGGGCGAACTTGGCCGGTTTGGCCGGAGCGACCGCGATCGTGACTTTCGACTTCCACGGATATCCGGTTTCGACTTTCAGCGTCGCCTTCGTTTCTTTCAGGGCGAACTTCGCCGCCCCGCCGATGTAGAGACTCACGTAGATGTCCTCATCCGTTCGCCCGTAGGCGTATCGCCCGACGTGCGAGATCGTTCGCGAGATCGGCGGCGGGCAGCAGCACCAGTTATTGTCCCGCACATGATCCTTGTCGGTCAGCGGATTGCGGTAGTACGTCGATTTGCCGTCCAGCGCGATGCTGTGCAGCACCGCGTTGTACAGCACCCGCTCCAGTTCGTCGGCGATATCCGCATCGGCTTCAAGCTGTAGCATTCATATCGCTATCCCTTAGGTGTACACTGGTTGCAGGCCGGTTATAATACGCCTCAGGAGTTCAATATACTCCCAAACAGGAAGAACGCAAATGACACACAAAACATTGCCGCCGGCGGCGGTCGCCATCGCACTACTGTCATCCCTGGCCGCCGGTCGGGCAATGGCCGCGGTCAGCCCGACCGTCAGCGAGTATTGGGAAAGCGAATACAAACGACTGGCCGATCGCAAAGCCGCGGCCGGGGCGAATTCCGTTCCGCTGTTAAAAGACGGCAAGCCGATCCTCAAAGGTCGACCGAGTTTCCCGTATCACAACAACCATTGCATGACCTGGTGCTCCGATCGCGATCCGGCGGACATCGTGCTGAGGCGAACACGAGCCCTGCTGGGCCATGTTGTATCGCTCCGCGGCGACAATAAGCTGGCGGACATGGGCAAGCAACTGGCGGCCCTGGAGGCCAGAGGCCGAAGCGTCAAGCTCGATTCGCCCGATCGCAAGACGCTCTTTCTTGAAGTGTGCCGGCTTCGGCGGACAATCGCCATGTCAAACCCGCTGCTGAATTTTGACAAGATTATTTTCTCGGCGTGCGGAATGGGCATAGGCGTGGCGACGAACCCTAGAGTCCAGCGGGGATCGCATTGGCAGTACATGGGATTCCAGTCGATGACGATGAAAGGCGAGGGCCTGATCGTCCTGTCCGACTGGAAGTCCGGCAAACCGAGGATACGCAACGTATTCAGCAAATCCCAGCGAGCCAAACGACGATTCCACAGCGCATTCGATCTGTCGTACGACGCCAAAGACGCCGTTTACGCGGCCCAGACTTTCAGCAAAATCGACACGCCCTGGCCGATCAAGAAGACACGCGGATACGATCTCGGCGACGGTCCTACGCACGTTTTCAAGGTCCGCCTCGACGGATCGGACCCGATCAAGCTGACCGGCAAAGGCTACAGCAACGGTTTTCCCGCATGGCTGCCGGGCGGGCGGATTGTCTACGTGTGCGACTACGCCCCGAACGCAGACGGAAGCGGCTGGAACCGCAAGGCCGACCGCTGCGGCGGATGGGCCACTACGCTCTGGTCGATGAAAGCCGACGGCTCGGACGCATACGCGATCAGTTGGCACGAGTCGGCCGAATACCATCCCGTCGTCGACTACGACGGGAGAATAGTCTACTCGCGCTGGGACTACCTGGACCGAAACTGGGACTCGGCCCATCACCTGTGGACCTGTTATCCCGACGGACGCGACCCGCGGGCGCCGCACGGAAACTACCCCTACCCGCATCACAGGCTCGAAAACGGACCCAAATCCGGAGTTCGCGGCGACGGACGCGCCGCGCGACCGTGGGCCGAGATCCACATTCGCCCGATACCCGGATCGCCCGGTAAATACGTCGCGATCGCCGGCGGACACCACCGCGTACTGCCCGGCGCACCGGTCCTGATCGACACTAACATCGAAGACGATCACATGATGTCGCAGGTGCGGATCATCGCCGGAACCGATCTGCCCCACGAGGGCAGAGGCGTCGTGAGGTACAAGGCCCAGGACGAGTACTTCACCCCCTGGCCGTTGAGCGAGGACTACTACCTCATAACCAACCGCAATCGGATCCTCCTGATCGACAAGTTCGGCAACGAACTGCTGATCTGCAACTGGGACAACAAGCGCGGCGTCCCTGTTTCGCCCCGCCCACTGCGCCCGCGGCGCAGAGAAACGGTTATTCCCACGCGAACCCACCAGGGCGCCCGACGCGGCGGGGCCGGTCACAAACGGGCCACGATCTTAGTCACCGACGTGTACAACTCGGCCGACAAGTGGCCCGAGGGAACGAAGATCAAGAGCATCCGCATCCTGCAATACATTCCCAGACCGTTCAGACACACTGCGCTGCACGTGCAGAAGCGCGTAGTGCTCGGCACGGTCCCCGTAGAGTCTGACGGCAGCGCGTATTTCGAGGCCCCGATCGAGCGTTTGATCTACTTCCAGGCTCTGGACGCCGACGGCCTGGCCGTGCAGTCCATGCGATCCGGAACGTACGTGCATCCGGGCGAACAGCTCACCTGCAACGGCTGCCACGAGCGCAAGGGCGACGCCCCGGCGCGACTTGCGCAGACGCCGCTGGCGGTGAAGCGTGCTCCGTCGCCGATCGCACCGGAGGTCAGCGGGAGCAATCCGATGTCGTATCGGAAACTCGTGCACGACACCGTGTTCCAGACCAAATGCCTGCCCTGCCACAAGAAGAAGAACAAAGGCCTGCAAGACTTCACGTTCGACGGCATAGACGAATGGCACTACGACAAGAAGCCCTCCGGCCCGCTGGTCGGCTATCTGTGGCGATCTCGATCCCGAGACGGCTTTTACGACAAACCCCACGGCGCGCACCGATTCATCCCGGGCCGATTCGGAGCCCGCGAATCGAAGTTGGGCAAGCTGATGCTCGGATCCCACAGGAAGCGAATCAACAAAGAGGAGTTTCACCGGGTGATGCTCTGGCTCGACGCGAACACGGTGGTATCCAGCGCCTACCTGGACGGCCGCACAGATCCGCTCCTGGAATATGACCCTGAAAACCGAACCGGCGTGGAAAAAGACCGCCCTGCTGCGACGGAAGGCCCTCCCCGAGAGGTGTACAAGAAGGACCTCTACACCTGCGGGGCCGAGGGCTACAAGGCCTATCGCATCCCGGCGCTTGTCGTCACCAACAACGGCGTGCTGCTGGCGTTCTGCGAAGGGCGAAAAGACAACATCCGCGATCACGGCGACATTGATCTGGTGCTGCGGCGCTCGAGAGATTCGGGCAAGACCTGGAGCGACCAGGTGATCGTTCACGAAGAAGGCGGTGCTGAAAAAATCACGATCGGCAACCCGTGCCCCGTAGTCGATCGCAGCACCGGGGTGATCTGGCTGGCGTTTTGCCGCAACAACCGCCGCGTGTTCATGACCCGCAGCAGTGACGACGGAAAGACCTGGGCCAAGCCGACCGAGATCACCGCCAGCGTCAAGAAGGAGGCCTGGGGCTGGTACGCCACCGGACCGGGACACGGCATACAGCTCACTCGCGGAAAGCACAAGGGCCGGCTGGTCTTCCCCTGCGACCACGGCGAGGGCAAGATCGGCAGATCGCACGTATTCTACAGCGACGATCACGGCAAGACGTTCGTCCTCGGCCAGCCCACCGACGAGAAGATGAACGAATGCGAAGTGGCCGAACTGGCCGACGGACGCCTGCTGCTGACCATGCGAAACGGTCTGGGCAAGCTGCGCCGCGCGTTTTCGATCAGCAAAGACGGCGGCGTCACATGGTCCAAGCCCAAGGTCAACGATCAGGTCTATTGCCCGGTCTGCCAGGCGTCGATCCATCGCTATTCGTGGAAGCCGAACATCCTGCTGCATTCCGGGCCGGGCGGGCCGGACAGGCGCAACCTGACGGTCCGGGCCAGTTTCGATGAAGGCGAGACCTGGCCGGCGGCGAAGGTGATCGACCTCCAGGGCAGCGGATACAGCGATCTGGCGGTCCTGCCCGACGGCTCGATCTGCTGCCTGTTCGAATCAGGCTGGAAAAAGCCGATCGTGTTTGCCAGGTTCTCTCTGAAATCCCTTACCGCCAAGCGGTAACCGCCAAAAAAACTCTTGTCACGCCCCCTGTAAAAAACCGATAATTTCTGGAGAAGGACCAATATCAAAAGCCGAGAGTTTTCTTTTCCAGGGAGACCGCAATGACAACCCAACGGAGCCTGACGCGATCTCAGTTTTCCTTCACCCTGGCGGCATTCGCAGCGGTCGCTGTTTTGGCGGCGGTTCCGGGCGCAGGCCCCACCGAAGCCGGCTCGCTGCACATCAAGGGCTGGTGCTTCGATCGGGGCAACGCGAAGGTCATCGCCAATCCCGACATCTACGCCGACTACCGCGACAAGTATCCCGAACTGGTTGCCTCCGAGGGAGGCCAATCGCCGTGGGTCGTCGAGTTCGACGTTGACTTCCCCGCCGACGCCGAGTGGACGCTGCACGTCCGCTACGGATCGCCGGCGCCGCGGCCGGTGGAGGTCTGGATCGACAGCCGCCGCGTGGGTCAGGCCTGCGGCCGGGTGACGGGCAATCCGGCGCCGTACCCCGATCGACATCCCCGCAACGCCGAGCCCAGATTCGAAAAGGGATTCCACGGCGTGGAGTGGGAGGAAGCCTGCAAGTTTTCGGTGACCAAGGGCACGCATACGCTGAAATTCACCCGCAAGGGTCCGCCCCCCCGCCTCAGCGCGGTGAAGCTGGAATCTCCGGTCGCCTTCCCCAAAGACTGGCGGCCGCGGCGGCACAAACCGAACCTCGAAAGGATGCAGCCGAACCTGCGCCGCATATTCCTGCCGTCCGGAGCGGTGAATCCGGGAACGCTGCGGCTGGCGATAAGGGACATGACCGCCGAGTTCGGGGCGAAGTATCCCAGGGGCGGCGAATACCTCAAGCAGCTCGACGCGCTGGCCGCAAGACGGAAAGCGGTCAAAGACGACGCCTCCGAACAGGCCCTGAAGATCGAAAAGTCGCTGGCCGAACTTCAAGGCAGGATCCTCCTGGACCACCCGCTGCTGGACTTCGACAAGTTGATTTTCACCAAACGCAGTTCGTGGGGCTCTTCCCACATCTACAACAACTACGGCGCCGGCAGCGACACCGGAAACATCTGCATCCTGTCGCGGTCAGACGGCAAGGTCACAGAGGTCGCCCCGCAACTCAAGGGAGGCCTGTTCGGACAGTTCGACCTGGCGTTCGATGCGAAGAAGGTGGTCTTCGCCTACAGCAGGAACGCAAAGACCAACAACCGCATCTTCGAGATCGGCGTTGACGGCAAAGGCCTGCGCCAGATCACCCACGAAGCAGACGAGCCCGACAGGCTCAAGCGGTACAAGCACTCCAGCTACGGCAACTACTTCGACATGGACCCGTGCTACCTGCCCGACGGCAACATAATGTTCGTCTCGACGCGCTGCCGGCGGGCGGTCTCGTGCCATCCCAGCATAGTCACCGCGCTGTACGTCATGAACTCCGCGGGGTCGAACATGCGATGCCTCTCCGGCGGGCAGTTCACCGAGCTGGACCCTCGCGTGCTTGCCGACGGGCGGGTGGTCTACATGCGATGGGAGTACGTCGACAAGGGCTTCGGCAATCTCCAGAGCCTCTGGTCTGTGCGCCCCGACGGCAGCGGCGTGGACCACGTGTACAAGAACAACGTCGTCCTGCCGGCCGCCATGATCCACACGCGCAGCATTCCCGGCAGCGAGAAGCTGGTGACCATCGCCTCGGCCCACGGCGGAGCGCCGGCCGGGCCGGTGGTCATCATAGACAACCGCCGCTCACGCCGCAGCGCCGACGCGATGACCAACATCACGCCCGAGATCGCATATCCCGGCATGGGCCCGCGCGGCGGCAAGGGCGTCTTCCGACAGCCCTACCCGCTCAGTGAGAAGCTCTTTTTGGTCTCCCACGACCCGCGAGTTAAGGAATCGCGTTACGGAATCTACGTGCTTGATGCGTGGGGCAACCGCACGCTGCTCTACGGCGACCCGAAGATATCGTGCTTCCAGCCTGTGGTGCTGCGCCCGCGGCGCAGGCCGACGATTATCGCCCCGACCGAAGGCCTGGAGGACAGAAACTCCCGCAAGCCGGCGGTCATGTTCCTCCAGGACGTCTACCAGGGGATGCCCGAGATCAAGCGCGGGACGGTCAAGTATATCCGCGTGATGGAGGTCATGCCGACGACGTGGGCCCAGGCCGTCAGCAGCCCCGGAGCCGGCCAGCAGGTCGCCGCCGTAAGCTACAAGGCCGACGTCGGCAGGAAGAAAGTTCACGGGATCACGCCGGTCTACAAAGACGGATCGGCGGCCTTCATGGTCGAGCCCAACACCAACATCTTCTTCCAGGCGCTGGACGAGAACTTCATGGAAATCCAGCGAATGCGGACCTTCATC
>Ga0180430_10003390_pt1 | contig 13776 bp, 13 predicted proteins | sample SS_ome_9_FD_132999 | JGI IMG/M metagenome (GOLD analysis project Ga0180430, IMG submission 132999) | Hypersaline lake sediment archaeal communities from the Salton Sea, California, USA - SS_1_S_2 metaG | ecosystem: Environmental > Aquatic > Non-marine Saline and Alkaline > Hypersaline >... | reverse complement strand
CTAACCGATATTGTCTCGAATGTCGGAGGCCAGGCAACCTTCGATGCACTGATGAAGAATCCGCTGACCGGCGACGCGCCCGGCTACGAATACGTCAAACCGGAAGGGAATATTGACGACAAAAGCTTCAAATACATGCAGATCGTCCTGTATCAACTCCGCGGGGGGAAACGAGACGGATCGCTCAAGGTCGGTTTCGCCGACGGCTGTGTCTCAATGCCGCTTCCTTAAGCTCGGCATTTCGTCAGTCGATTGCATTCACCATTAAACTATTAAGCGTATCGATTTCTTCATGAAGATATTTTCTGGATTCCTTATTATCGCAGTTTGCTTGATCTTCGCCGGATGCGGAACGGAGACCGCCACGGACGACTACGAGGGTCCACCCTTTTACTTCTTGGTTCTCTCGGCCGACGCTGGTGATGGTGCGTATGAAAACGACGAGCTGATAAAAATCGACTCCGGCGGGATGGGGCGTTCGATGATCTTCGTCAACGATTCACCGGTCCAGGTTGTCGGTTATTGGGGAGACGCGTTCGCAATTGACGATTTCGTCGTTCCCGGGAAGAACACCATCCGCGTCGAAGGTGCCCGAACAGGCTCTTCCTACATGAAAGTCCTCCTCGTCGATTCCGATACGACGATTAACGGAGGCACGAAGTGCACCGAAGTGGTCGCCAAGTGCCGCTTCGATCCTGAAGCAGAGACCAGTACGCTCGAATTCGATGTTCCTGAAACGTTCCAGCCGTCCGCTTACGAAGAGTTCGCTCAGGACGAAGCGTTGCAGAAGGAGCTCGACAAGCAGATCGAAGAGTACATCACAACGATCGTGCAATATTTCCGTGATCTTGATCTTGAAGGACTTAACGAATTTAACGGTGAAATCCTGAAAATGAAAGACAATCCACCGTCAAGATTGTTCGAAGCCAGATACAACGGCATGCTCGCCGCCAAAAAAGAAAACGAAGAAACATATTGCAACCAAGACCTGAAACTCGACGAATTGAATTTCGATCGCAAAAAAATCCGCATCCACAAAGGTCCGAGATCCATCTTTATTTGCCGCGATATCGACGACAGCTTCGGTAGCAGGCATTTATTGGAATGCAAGGTCACCAACCAAGACGACGAACTGACTTTCTTTCATGTTACACGAATCTTGCTAATCAAGATCAACGGAAAACTCTATCGCGCCGGGCGAGGATCTACCTGGTGGTGATCGAAGTATAAAACAAAGGAACAGCCCCGTGCTTTATCGAAATCAAAACTCTCGTGCATTTCTACCGGCCACAATAATTGCGGCCGCTCTGCTTGCCATCGGCTTGTCGACTCTACCGGCACCTCATGCTCAGGCCCAAGTGACCGGCATGAAAGCGGCACCGCCTGTGCCGGTCGCCACCGGACCGACCGACGAAGATTATCGCAAACACGTCGAGGCGCTTCGCAAAAAGTTGCCGCACGACGGGTTCACGATCATCATCGAAAAACCGTTCGTCGTGATCGGCGATGATTCGCCAAAGAACGTCAAGCAGTGGGCCGAGGGCACCGTTCGCTGGGCCGTCACACAGCTCAAGAAAGATTACTTCCCGAAGAACCCCTCGCGGATTCTCGATATCTGGCTCTTCCAGAACGCGACGAGCTATTACAAGAACGCGCAGAAGATTTTCGGTTGCAAACCGACCACGCCCTACGGGTATTATTCGGACGTCGACCGGGCACTGGTGATGAATATCGCGACCGGCGGTGGAACGCTCGTGCACGAAATCGTTCATCCGTTCATGGCCGCCAACTTTCCTTATTGCCCGCCGTGGCTGAACGAAGGGATGGGCTCGCTCTACGAACAGAGCTCGTCGCGTGACGGGAAGATCGTAGGACTCACGAACTGGCGATTGGCCGGTCTGCAGAAGGCAATCCGCGCGGGTACCGTTCCGCCGTTCAAGACGCTCTGTGCGGCCGACGCTGCAAAGTTCTACAACAGAGACCCGGGCACGAACTACGCCCAGGCCCGCTACCTCTGCTACTACCTCCAACAGCGAGGCCTCCTCCGCACCTACTACCACGCCTTCCACGCCGTCCACCGCGCCGACCCAACCGGCTACGAAACACTCAAAAAGACGCTAGGTATCAAGACCGACGCCGAGATGGCGACGTTCCAGAAGCGATGGGAAGCGTGGATTTTGACGCTGCGGTTTCCGTGATCCTTTGGATCAGTGGGCAGTGTGAACATCGCTACGCCGTTTAGCTTTTAACTGAGATGCCAAAGAGGATTACACCTTGGCATGGTCTGATGGTGAGATCGATATTCAGCGAGACTACTTTCTCTTTAGTGCACTGGCCGGGGTTCGGGCCGATCAACCGCCATTGATTGCTCCTCGCGGGATCCCTCAAGATGTTTCGACCAACGTCTTTGAGCATTACTACAATATCATTGTAGAGCCTTCAGACTTAGAGATGTACTCAGATTTTCAGGCAGTCACTCCCGACACAGCTGAGCATTGGCTCCGCAACGGCAGTTCTCATCGCTCACCAGAGGGTCACGTGCATCATACTATGAGATCCAAGCTAGGTTATGTTTCTGAACCCGACGCTCACACACCTAGTTAGCTTTGGGCAGATGAACTACCCGCGGTCCTGGATCATGGGAATGTTTCGCCTATGCCGGACTTTCGCATAGCTATTGAACTGATGAATCTGATCGAAAAGAACACCGAAGGCGCACGGGCTCGAATTGTCTTTTGGTTTGACAACTGACGCCCTTTATCTCTACGAAATCCACGACCAACCTACCCCGTCGTCTCCGGCGCGGCGTCTAGGGCCATGGGGTCGTCTAGCTCTTCGGCGTCGTGGGCCGCTTCGACGACTTCTCTTCTGCTAACCAGGTAATAGACGAAACCGATTGTCGCGATAACGATCGTACAGACACGATACATCAGAGCGATAATCGTTCCTTGACCGATGGCCGTTGCAACACCGACCGCTTTGCCGACCGAGACGTAAAGCACGTTCAGCAGGGTCTCGAACGGGCCGGCCGCCAGCGGAATCGCACCGGTCGACGCGCTGAGCGAGAAGACCAACAGCGTCTCGCCATAAGGAAGCGTTGCGAAGTTGGCCGACTCCGAGTAAAGCGATTTGGCGATCAGAAAAATCCCCGTACCGACCGACGTATGTACGCCCACCGTTATTAGCGCGGCAACGACGAGTACCATCGGTTGATCGCGATATTGACGGAGCGCCTCGACCACCTTCTCGAAGATATGCCCGACCCGCGGGATGTGCTCCAGCTTGCGAACCAGCTTTCCATCCATGACGGCGGGCCACATCAGAAGACCGATACCGACCGCACCGACGGCGCTGACGGTCATCGCCACATAAAACATCGCCTGGGTTTCCGGATCGTCCAGCTTCCACAGTCCGCTAAGAATCGCCGCACCGAGGGCGACGACAAAAAGAATATAGAGTCCGATAATTCGATCGATAAAGACCGACGCGACCGACTTCGTTCGATGCTCGGGATGCTTCCGTGCGATTAGGATCGACTTGATCACGTCGCCGCCGACAACCCCGGCGGGCGCGAGATTGAACAGATAACCGATGAATCCCATCCGCAGCGCGTCGGTTAGTCGAAGCGGAATCCCGAGCGTCCAGACCAGATACCACCAGCGGATAAACGTCAGCACGGCACCGAGCATGCAACACACGGCTCCGAGAATCAAAAATCCCCAGCCGATCGTCCCTTGCGTCAAGAACGAAACGACACTCTCAGTCTGCTCGGTCGTCGAACCGGTCGGTGTATATGTTACTTTGGTCGAAACCGCCTGATAGACCAGTGCAGCGACGATCCCGAGCGACAGTCCGACATTGGCAGCCAAGAGAATGAATCGCTTATATCGCCGCAGCATACCAATCGACGGCTGATCCGCGGCCTGAGGCTCTGAATCGGCAGCAGGAGATTGGCCCGAAGAATCGGAATCGGGCGTAAGGCGTGTTGGACCCTCGTCGGGCCGTGAAGACTTGGACATAAGAAATCAATCGCTATGGCGGAATTTTGTACAGACAGTTTCACTTAATTGACAAACTGCGTATATCTTACTTAAACCCTCGAAAGGGAGAAATGCCAATTTACGCACGATCGCCCGTCAAATTTCGGAATATAGAGAATCCGCTACCGAAAGGGCGAGATAAGAGCACTTTGTCGCTCGTGGAGGGAACGGACGATTCTACACGAGAGGGATCGCAAATTCTAGCTCCGAAATGTTGAAAACACCCGAAAGGTAGGGCGATTACGGGGACATCGGTCGATTTTTCATCTTTCGCGATCGATTTCGGTAGCATTTTCAATATCAGGGTACCCCAAAAAGATTTTCACGCCACCACACCTCGGAGTCACTGGCCAATGTGTTTTATTTCCGTTATACTCTTATAATCATTGCGAGAAGTAGTTTTGTTGTGCCCTGTCAAATAGTGTACGCATGTTCACTTCTCGCCCATTGGAAGCGAAACGAAAGCAGTATGGACTCAAGCGGGTTCAGCTCTGCGCCACCGCGGTGCGGAAGATACATGGTTGCTTTTTGTAAGCGTCAGGGCACTAGCCCCGGTTTATTAAAACAACATCGATTGCCACACACCGGCGGCTAGCGCCGTGCCGCTAACTTGTGGACACCGATATGAAACCGCAATCCATCAATACAACTTTATAGAACCTATATTTGTACCATGGAGGAATCATGGCTCGTAGGACTGTTAGTCGAAGAGAGATCGCCGATCAGATTTCGGCAGCCGAAGCAGCTGAAGCGGAAGCTCCCGTAAAGAAGAAGAAAAAGGCGGCCAAAAAGAAAGCCAAGCGAACAAGCCGTTCGAAGAAAACCGTCGAAGTGCGACTGAAAGCCTTCTGGGGTGTTTTCAATCAGTCGGGCAAGCAAGTCGATCGATTCGAATATAGCGATCGCGAAGCGGCCGACGAGCGAGCCCAGGCGCTTTCGAAAACCGCCGAAACCGTACACTTCGTCCAGCTCGTTAAAGAAGTGATCAACGAATAACGCCCGGCGATACCGAACTGCCGATCGATATTCGCGGCGCTGTTGCGCGCCCACCGGTCACGATTCTAGCGGACCATTGATATCATTGAAACCGAATTTCACGCCCCCAGTCACAGGAGATTGTGCCATGCTCTCGACACGACACTTTAGATCCCTTGCACTTTTGCTGATTGTCGGCCTGCTGGTCGGCTGCGGAGGCGGCCCCGGTATTTCATCCGGCCCCGCTGTTACAACTGTCGATACCGCGAAGCTCCCGAAGGTCGATACGAACGGTTACATGCTCGACGACGATCAACTTGAAGTCTTCGCTCCCGAAGGATGGCGTCGAGGTTCGCGGACCGAACGGGCAATGGCCAAGTTCCACGCGAACAATTCGAACAACCCGATCGTTTACATCCATGTCGACGCAAGCACCAATCCGGTCAATCTGACCGAAGATGGCGCGGCCGCATTCCAACAGCAAATCGTTTCGGAATTGAACGCCGAAAAGATCAAGCCGGCAAGCCCGATCCGTATCGTCAAGGCCGGCGGCAAAATGGGCGTCTATTACACCCGTATCGGACGTGACAAAGATGGCGCGAAGATCGAACGGTTCTACGTCATCACCATCGCGAACGGAAAACGTTACACGCTCGAAATGATCGCCAAAAACATGGACCATACCGGCAGTATCAATCATGTCTGGGCGATCCTCAATGGCATGAAGTACGGCAAAGCCGCACCGGCCGAGCAACCGGCAGATACGCCCGCGATCGAAGTTCCGGCAGAAGACACACCGGCGGAGGATGCTCCTGCTGAGGATGCTCCTGCTGAGGATGCTGCCGACGCACCGGCTGAAGAGTAAGTCGACCGAACTTGATTGTTCGACGATCGAAACACGAAAAAGGCTGCGTACCGATTGATGAATCGGCGCGCAGCCTTTTTTTATGCCATCTCCCACATGCCGATTACTCTAAGAGCTCGCCACGAATCGTTACCGTCGTTCGCAAAATCGATTCGCCATGGACGCCATATAAAACATAGACTTCGAGCCAGCGAGTCACCAGCGGCGAATGCGTGGGAAGCGTGTCGACCTGACCGCGGAAGACGATGTAATTCAGTCGATCTCCGTCGTTCTTTCGATCCGTCGCAACCGGCTGAAAACGAACCTTATCGAGCGAAGGCACGCTCCGGTAACCTTCCATTTGCGGGCGAGCCCAGCGCGACAGCCGCCGCGTCAGCCCAGGCGTAACGATCGGCCGAAGTCGCGCAGCCTCGGTCGGCCAAAGCTCCGCAAGCTTCTTCGTCGCCGCCGGTTCCGTGTCGGCCGAGCACCACTTCCAAACGCGAAGCTCGGGAATGTATCCCATCTCGGGCACAAGGCAAACGTTGAGCGGAAGTTTTGAGTCTCTTAAGTCTTCTGATTCCGCCTCGGGGCGCTTCGGCGAATCGACTCGATCGTCACCTTCGGACGAACCGCAAAACACGAGAAGCATGACTAGAACGATCGGCAAGGCAACGACTCGGAACATGATCGACTCCTCCTCCGGGTTATTCAGAAATCTCGCGCTCGATCGAATCAAGATCGGCAGCGAGGAATCCCTTCTCTTCATCGTCCGTAATCTTAGCGAGCAGTGCCTTCGCTTTTTCTAAATACTGTCGCGCGGCCGCAAAGTCTTCGCTTAAGACTGCCGCACGAGCGAGCGCTTCGTACGCGTAACCTAAGAAAAAGGGCGAGAGCTTTGCGTCGACGCTAACCTTCTCACATTTCTCGCCATAAATCCGTGCAAGGTCTGCGTGCTCAGCAAGAACGTAGACGCGTGAAAGCTGCCAATAGGCGATCGACAAGTTGTCGGGCTTGCAATCCGTCCGCTGCTTCCAGTGCCATAGAGAGGCGTTCGCCAGCGCGATCATGTCTTCGACATCCTCGGCCGACCGATCCTTCTTGTCGATCAGCGTCCAACATCGATTGAAACATCCGGCCGAAAAAGCTTCGTGCACGATCTGCTTCGTTGCATCGGTCGAGAGCACATCCTTGACTTTCGAAAGGGCGGTCGCTTCATCCTCTGTTTCCGCTCCGCTCTTTGGTGCCGAATATATGATCGCAATAATAATCGCGCCAATTACCGCATACGTCTTCATAGCGTCTCTCCGCCAGACTTCATTGAAATGGTTGTTGGTTCCGATCGAAAACCGACCGAATCACCCTACCCTGATTTTCAACGTTATGCGAAAGAAATGCAAGGGTTTTCCATGATTGCAAGAAATGCGGGCGAGATTGCCACTCATTTCTTCCGGAGAGAAAGCACCTCAAGCCTGCAGAAATATCAATACGCCCTGTCGCGGCGTGCTCGAAACGCGTCGATCATCGCGCGGAAGACGAACTTCGGGTTGCCGACAAGATATCGGGCCGCTTTTTTCGGCTGCTGGGCGAGAATACCCAGCCATTCAGCGCCAAGCTTTCGCAGCCAGAGAGGCGAGCGTTTTAATTCATCGGTCCAATACGTAAAGAGCCCGCCAACACCGATCGATACCGTCGCGCCAAGCCGCTCGCAACTGGTTTCGATAAATCGCTCTTGCAGCGGATTCCCCATGCCAACCAACAACAGATCGGGGCGTGCATCCTGGACTTGAGCAATCGCACGCTCGCGGATTTCGTCCGTCGTTAGATACCCATGATGATAACCGACTTGTCGCCACCGAGGGAAAAGCTCGCGTGCCCGGGCGGCCGCCTTTTCGATACCCAGCTCGTCGCAACCTAGCAGAAAGTATCGATACTCGCGATCGGCCGACGCGGCGTAGAGCTCGGGAATCAGATCGGTTCCGTTGACGTTATCGACCATCCGGCGACCCTGAAATCGCACAGCCCAGCGAACGCCCGTCCCGTCGCCGAAGACAAGGTCGGCAGAGTTGAGCGTCTCTTTGTACGCACTATCCGTGGCGGCCGTGTTCAGCGTATGCGTATTAACGAAGAAGACGCTATGCGATCGGTCACTTTCCGAGTCGATCATCTCGCAGATACGGCCAATCGCGTCGCCGCGCGTAATATTAAGTACATCGACACCGAAAAGTCGAACGGTCGATGCGTCCTGATTGCTCTTAACAGGCTGAATCTCGGTATCCTTCACTGCCGCCCCCTTACTCCAAGTTGCAAATCCACGGAAAAAGGTTCCTGACACCTTTATTTTTAAATGAGGGTTCGATTCATGTTCTGCGATTTGAGGAACTCGGGCTGCGGGATGATTGACGGGCTGGCCGTCTCGGCCGGATGATCGGAGATCGACTCGATGCGACGAATCGCGTCGGCCGATTGCTCACGCTGCGACTGCAGAATAAGCTTGTCGATCGCGGGCGTCAGTCGTCCAAGATCGGCCTTGGCAAGCTGAAGGTTCGTGCCCACTTCTCTTCCCTGCTGCGCCCCGACGGGTGTAATCAGCGGTGAGTAAAGAATGACGGGCAAACTTTCATAGCGAGGTTCTTCCTTGATCCGTTTCGTCAGCAGATAACCGTCGATCATCGGCATTTCGACATCGGAAACGACAATGTGACAGATCTCGCCAACAGGTCGCTTGGGTGTCACCTGCCGATCGAGCCAATTCAAGGCATCTTGCCCGTTGTCGAAACAAATCACTTGCGAGTATCCACGCTTCGACAGCGTATCGATGATCGCCTCTCGAACATTGGGTGCATCTTCGGCAACTAAGACTTTGATCTTCTCGCGCGGAATACCCAGCGGATTGTATCGACCGTCCGCTTTTTCATATTGATCGGTCACCTCGGCCATAATCGAGACGAAGTCGAGCATCATCATCGATCGACCCGCGTGCTTAGCGGTCGACGTCACTACGACACGCGACATCCAGGAGGTCGGCGGCAGGGGCGTGAACGTTTCCTGGCAAACCTGAACGACTCGATCAACCAAAAAGACCATGTGCTGACCCTCGATTTCGGTCAGAATCATCTCGGTCTCCGGAGCGTCGCTATCACCGCGAATTCCCAAATGCTCGGCTAACGAGACACAAGGAACGATTTCGCCGCGAAGCTTCAGAACGCATCGAATCGATCGCTCGTTCTGTTCGGCGGTATCAGCCAGATCCATTGGCAACACATCTCGAACATGGGCGACATCGACACTAAACAGATGTCCCGCCACTTCAAAAGCCAAAACATCACGAACATCGATCGAATGATCGACTTCGGTCTCGCAAGGCGTGTGCATAATTATAGGTGTGACATTCATGGATCTACCTCGAATTTTCAAAATTCCGAAAATTTGTGTCCATTTTCGGCCAATTTCGGCGTTTTTTCGCCTTAAGGTCGGCCGTTAGCGTGTCGGCGGCACCCTGTAAAACGGTTGATGGCAACTATATGTTAGATTCCTAGGGCTGCGACACTCATCGGTAAGATCTTGCTATTAAGCTACTTACGTCAAGCAAAGCGATTCATAGGATGTGATCGTAAGGGGGGAAGTTTTTAAGGTAGGAGTGCGAATCTGTAGGAGGTTCCCCTTAAAAATAGCTTACATTGGACGACATTTCGCAATATTTTCCGCGAAAGTCAAGATTTCGCCAATGCCCCTTTTCATATCAAGCGAATAGTATATAATTGCCGGTCTTGCCGTTTTCTGCGCGGAGCGGCTACCATAGTATTTGCATTTTTCGCCCACTGTCGACGCACCGCCGATCGTTATGGGCGATGGTTACATAGAACGAATTCATTACTAGTCGAACGAGTAAGAATCATGCCAAAGCAAAAAACACACAAAGGGACTAAGAAGCGATTTCGCTTGACGGCCAAGGGCAAAGCGAAGCACCGCCAAAGCGGTACGAGCCACCTTGCCGTTCGTATGTCGCACAAGCGCAAGCGAAACCTCCGTGGTACCGCCTGTGTCGATGAAGTCGACGCAAAGAAGATCCGCGAAGCGCTGGCTGGCAACAGCTATTAATCGCTCGGGCTGCGACAGGCAGTAAACCAACGTACATTATCGAATCCGTCGGGACGGGCAACAAAACGCTTTTCTCACTTACGTGCTACCACACGAACCTCGAAGTTCGGGAAAGCACGAATGTCGACGAAAAGGGCCTCGATCTCGTGAAATGAAGTAGAAAGTGGAGAATCTATCATGCGCACAATCAAAGGTGCAGCTCGTAACAAGGCGAAACGACGCCTTTTCCGTAAAGCCAAGGGTTATCGCGGCGGTCGAGGCAAGCTTTTGCGTACCGTCAAGGAAACGCTCGTCCGCGCCGAAGCATACGCATATCGCGATCGTCGGGTCCGAAAGCGTGACTTCCGCCGACTTTGGATCGTCCGTATCAACGCGGCGTGCCGTGCCCATGGCATTCGTTACAGCCAATTCATCAATGGCCTGAAGAAGGCGAATATCGATCTGAATCGCAAGATGCTCTCCGAGCTCGCGATCCACGATCCCGAAGCGTTTGCCGCAATCGTCGAACTGGCCAAGCAGGCGCTGTAGACGATTCCAGTGGTCCAAACCAGACTGCACACGTCCAATTAAAACCGCGCCGGCGAGCCTTTTGTCGGCGCGGTTTGTCAGTTTATAAGTGGCTAGTGGCTATAAGCTAGTGGCCAGTTGTTGGAAATGTCGAGCTTCGTACAGATGCGAAGGAAGATGAACGATGACGATCAACGAATTTCTTGAAGCACTCGATCAATTGGCAACAGCGGCCGAGACGGCATTCCAGTCGGCGACAGACGACGAAGCGGTCGAGGCGGCTCGAATCGAGTTCATGGGCGCGAAAAAAGGAAAGCTCCGCGCGGTCCAGCAAGGCCTGGGCAAGGTCGACAAGGCCGACAAACCGGCGGCAGGCAAAGGATTCAATCAAACGAAACAGCGCGTCGAGGCGGCATTCCAGGCCGCGACCGATCGACTGGCGTCGGCCGGTGCTGAAGAGGCTGCGGCAGCGACGGACCCGACGATTCCCGGCATTCAGCCGGCGATCGGACATCTGCATCCGCTGACCCAGACGATCCTCGAGATCTCGGACATTATGGGACGACTCGGTTTCTCGATCGCCGAAGGTCCGGAAATCGAAGACCGATTCCACAACTTCGAGGCACTCAACATTCCGCTCGAGCATCCGGCCCGTGATCCGCTGGATAATTTCTACCTGTCGGCCGCAAAGAAGTCGGTCTCGGCCGAGGAAGGCTGGCTGCTGCGAAGCCAAACGTCGACGGTCCAAATCCGCGTAATGGAAAACACACCGCCGCCGGTACGAATCGTTTCGCTTGGCCGCGTTTACCGACCGGATACGCCAGACAAAACCCACGTGCCGATGTTCCATCAGATCGAAGGCTTGATGATCGACACGGACGTTACGATGGCGGACCTGAAGAGCGTGCTACGGTTGTTCGGCATGGCATACTTCGAGGACGACGTCCATATCCGTTTCCGCCCGTCGTTCTTCCCGTTCACCGAACCGAGCGTCGAGATGGACATGACCTGGGGCGACGGTTGGGTCGAGATGGGCGGCGCCGGCATGGTCGATCCGAACGTGCTGCGAGCCGTCGGCTACGATCCGGAAGAGGTAACCGGCTTCGCGTTCGGACTAGGTATCGAGCGAATGTGCGCCCGGCGTCATGGCATTACCGACATCCGCGAGTTCTATAAGAACGACGTGCGGTTCTTGCATCAGTTTAGGTAATGGGCAGTGGGCAGTGGGCAGTGGGCAGTGGGCAGTGGGCAGTGAATACGAAGATTGCACTCCTGCTGTTTGAAACTTTTGAAACAACGCAAAACACTTAATCATATAATATAACCGAGGCTTCGAGATGATCGTTTCCTGGAAATGGCTGGCCGAGTACGTGCCGCTGAACATGACCCGCGAAAAACTCGAACACGAACTGATGATGTCCGGGCTCAATCACGAGGGGACGGAAGAGTTCGACGACGACTGGGGAATCGACCTGGAAGTGACGAGCAATCGCCCCGACTGCTTGGGACACCTGGGCGTTGCGCGCGAGACGGCGGCCCTGTTCGACGAGACGCTTTCTATCCCGCAAATTACGCTCGACGAAAGCGGCCCGGCGATCGAGGCCGCCACGTCCGTCGAGATCGAATGCCCGGACCTGTGCTATCGCTACACGGCACGGCTGATTCGCGGCGTGAAGATTGGCCCGTCGCCCGAGTGGATGCAAGAGCGACTGCTAACGCTTGGTATTCAACCGATCAACAACATCGTTGACATCTCGAACTACGTGATGATGGAAAACGGGCAACCGCTTCACGCTTTCGATTTCGGCAAGCTAGAGGACGGAAAAATCGTGGTTCGCCGCCCCTCCAAGGGCGAAAAGATCGAAGCGATCGACCACAAAGAATACGAGCTACACAAAGACATGTGCATGATTTGCGACGGGAAGTCCCCGGTCGCGATAGGTGGTGTCATGGGTGGCGCCGGAACCGAGATTTCAAGCGAGACGGTCGACGTGCTGGTCGAGGCGGCCGACTTCGATCCGATTTCGGTCCGAACGACCGCCCGCGCATTGAGTCTGCATAGCGATAGCTCATTCCGCTTCGAGCGCCGCGTCGACCCCGAGGGCATCGATTGGGCGAGTCGCCGCTGCTGCCAGCTCATCTTGGAACTGGCCGGCGGAACGCTCTGCAAGGGCGTCATCGACGTCGGTCCCGCGCAGCCTCCACGAGAGCCGGTCACGCTACGCCTGTCGCAAATCCCGCGAATCCTGGGCATCGACGTGCCGACGGACAAAATCTGCGAGATCCTCGAAAGCCTGGGAATCAAGGTCAACGATTGCAGCGAAACGGAAGTTACCGCAACGCCGCCGACATGGCGACGCGACTTGACACGCGAGGTCGACCTGGTCGAAGAGATCGCGCGGATCTTCGGTTACGACAAAATCCCAGAGGACGTCGGCGTGCGAATGGCGGCGTCAGCTCGCCGGCCGCAAGACCGAGTGATCGAGAAGGTACGGAGCGTCATGACAGCTGCGGGCATCGACGAAGCGATGACCTATAGCGCCATCAAAGCCGAAGACGCCCAGCTACCGAGCCCCTGGACCAACGCCGAGTCGCTTCAAAGCATCGCACCGATCATCGAAGGCGCCGATCAACTTCGGTTGACACTCGTGCCCAGCCTGCTTGCCGTCCGACGCCACAACGAGAAACTGGCGAATCCGCGGATCGAGCTGTTCGAAACGGCGAAGATCTACCTACCGCAAGCCGACAAGCTTCCCGCCGAACCGGTGATGCTCGGCATAACAAGCGGTCGCGATTATCGCGAACTGCTGGGCGTCATCGAGAGCCTCGTCGCGCTCGTCGCACCATCGTCGCGTCTCGATGCGGCCGCGGCCGATTGGTCGCTGCTCGATCCGACCGAGTCGTGCCGACTCATGCTCGCGGGCGAGCTACTCGGATTCATCGGCCGACCGACGGCGGAAACGGCCGACCGGTTCGGACTTCGCACGCCAACGGTCGTTGCGGAGATCGACGTCGACCTGCTCTGCCGACACGCCGAGCTGATTTCGCGAACGCGGCCGCTATCGCAGTTCCCGCCGATCGCGCGCGACCTGAACCTTGAAGTGACCGACGCGATCCACTGGTCCGATATCGCACAGACGGTACATCGCGAGTGCGGCGAGCTGTTCGAATCGCTCGAATACCTCGACACCTACCGCGACGCCGAGCGACTGGGACCGGGCAAGAAGCGAATTCTTCTCTCGTTCACGCTGCGAAGCGATGACAAAACGATGACGAATGTCGAAGCGGACGAGATTCGCGATCGCGTCG
>Ga0180430_10003389_pt1 | contig 13777 bp, 8 predicted proteins | sample SS_ome_9_FD_132999 | JGI IMG/M metagenome (GOLD analysis project Ga0180430, IMG submission 132999) | Hypersaline lake sediment archaeal communities from the Salton Sea, California, USA - SS_1_S_2 metaG | ecosystem: Environmental > Aquatic > Non-marine Saline and Alkaline > Hypersaline > Sediment... | reverse complement strand
GCCCGCCCCCGGCAGACCAGGAAACACCCGGTCGCCCAGGCACTCAGGGAATGTAGCCGTCCGAGGGTCCGCTTCACCTAGAGAGACCACGAGGGGCACGGTATGCGCGCAGTCAAAATCCTAGAGCGTGTCTTGATCACGATTCCTATCATGTTCGGCGTCGCCGTGATGGTTTTCTTCTTCATGCGGCTCACGCCGGGCGACCCGGTGGATATCATGATGGGCCAGGGCGGCGCCGTCGGCATCGGGGAGATCGAGAACCTCCGGCGCGAGTTCAATCTAGACAAGCCCTTGCACGTCCAGCTTTGGCTGTTCTTCAAGGATGCCGTCCAGGGCGACCTCGGATACTCGTACGTCCAGAAGCGCCCGGTGCGAGAGCTTATCGCACAGCGGTTGCCGGCCACCATTGAGCTTGCCGGCGGGGCGATGCTCTTCGCCCTGCTGCTCGCCATCCCCATCGGCATCATATCGGCCGTCAAGCAGAACTCACTCATCGACCAATTCAGCATGGCCAGCGCTTTCGTCGGCACGTCCATGCCCGCCTTCTGGCTGGGCATCGTGATGATCCTCCTCTTTGCCGTCCGGCTGCGCTGGCTTCCGGTGCAGGGACGCGTGAGCTTCGACGCCATGCTGGAGGAGGTCACCGGCTTCTACGTCCTGGACAGCATCATCACCGGGAACAGGGCAGCCTTGATAAGCAGTCTGAAACACTTGATCCTCCCGTCGGTGACCCTAGGAGCGACGGTGGCGGCCATCGTGGCGCGCGTCTTGCGCTCCAGTATGGTGGAGATACTGAGACAGGACTACATCACCCTGGCGCGCGCGAAGGGGCAGACGGAGACCCTGGTGGTCATGAAGCACGCCCTCCGGAACGCCCTGATCCCCACGGTGACCGTCGTCGGGCTCCAGGTGGGCTCCCTCCTGGGCGGGAATATGATCGTCGAGACGGTCTTTGGCTGGCCGGGCCTCGGAAGGATGGTGGTATCAGCCATCTTCAACCGGGATTTCCCCCTGATCCAGGGTACGGTGATGGTTTATGCCTTCACCTACGTCATAGCCAATCTGATCGTGGATGTGCTCTATACGTACCTGAATCCGAGGATTACCCTGTGAAGCTCAGTCACCTCTGCTCTGAGGCGGGGGGCCGTCGGAAGCTTGGTGGCTTCGGAACGCTTGTGAGTGGCCGCTCTGTTCTCAAGGTCGAACAAGGAAGAACTGCCGAGGAGGCGTATGGACCTACCAACCGCAGCTGAGAGACCTGCTGAGGGCGTCGTGCGTGCGTGGGACGTGCGGCTGCGCCTGCTGGGAAGCAACCTGGCCTACCTGGTGGGGGGCCTGCGGACCCGCCCGTTGGCCGCTCTGGGCGGCGTGGTCGTACTCGTGTACATCCTCGCTGCCATCTTCGCTCCCATCATCACAGCCCACGATCCGACGCGCGGCAACCTACGACTCCGCTTCCAGCCGCCGATGTGGCTCGAAGGCGGCGAGGCAGCCCACCCCCTAGGCACGGACGGACAAGGCCGCGATCTGTTGACCCGCATTATCTACGGGTCCCGAATCTCGCTCCTCGTCGGTCTCCTGGCCGTGGGCATCTCGGTTGCCGTCGGGACAGCGCTGGGTGCCCTCGCCGGGTACTATCGGGGCATCCTAGACAACGTAGTCTCCCGCTTCGCGGATTTGCTGCTCGCCTTCCCCTACCTGATCTTCGCCATCGCGGTGATGGCTTTTATGGGCCCGGGCTTCGTCAATTTGATTCTGGCGCTGACGTTCAAGGGTTGGGTGGAGTTCTTCCGACTGGTGCGTGGGGAGATGCTTGCAGAGAAGACGAAAGAGTACGTCTCGGCAGCCAAGGTCGTGGGGCAGCCCCCACTGACCATCGTCGTCAGTGAGATCCTCCCCAACATCATCCAATCCGTCTTCGTATTGGCCACCCTGAGAACTGGCTACATGATCATCATGGAGGCGAGCCTGAGTTTCCTGGGCCTCGGCATCCAACCCCCGACGCCGGCGTGGGGATCCATGGTAGCCGCCGGGCGGGACTACCTGCTCACCGCCTGGTGGGCCTCCACGATACCTGGGGTCGCCATTCTGCTGCTTGTCCTCTCCATCAACGTGCTCGGCGAGGGACTGCGGGACATCCTGGATCCTCGCTTGAGACTGGAGTGACACCATGATGACCTATGCAAATGACCTCGCACTGGGGGAAGAGCTGCACGATCGACCGGTGCTGCGCTTGCTGCAAGATGAGGATATCATCCAGATCCATGATGGCGGACTGCGTCTACTGAGAGAAACCGGCGTGGTGATACGAGATCGTGAGGTCGTGGCGCGCCTGAGCGGATCCGGTGCCCGGGTTCAGATCCAGAGCGGCGCTGCGCGCGTGACGATCCCCAGCGATCTGGTGGTACAGTCTCTGACCAAGGCCCCATCCTCCGTCACCCTCTATGACCGCCTCGGCGAGGAGGCGATGGTCCTGGGCAGCGGCAGATTCCACGCGCGGAGCTCGAGCGGCGCCACGGCCGTCTTCGATCTCGAGACCGGCGAGCCAAGGGAACCCACTTCAGTAGACGCGGCCAATGCAGTGCGTGTCGCCGATCTTCTACCCAACGTGCAGGGCGTCAGTACAATGGCCGTCCAACCGGCAGACGTGCCCCCCAGCACGGTCGACGTTCACACCGTCCGCATCGCCCTACTCAACACCCTCAAGCCCCTGGGGCACGTCTGCCTCAACGAGGATCTGATCGAGCCCGTCCTGTCCATGGTCGCAGCGACGGTGGGTGGGGACGCGCATCTCACAGCCCGTCCCACACTGACCGCGCTCGCCGAGTCCACGTCGCCGCTCCAGTACGTCTCCAGCCAGATGGCGGTACTTAGAGCGTTTGCGTCGCGCCGATTACCGCTGACGCTCCACGCCCACCCGATGGCGGGGCTCACAGCGCCCGTAACTCTGGCAGGTGAGCTGGTCGTGACCCATGCCGAGGTCCTGGCCCTGGTCACCATGGCGCAGTTGGTCCATCCGGGCACCCCGGTCGTCTACGGCATGTCCTCGTCCGTCCCGGACATGCGCACTGCCGCCAACCTCTCCGGCGCCCCGGAGATCGGATTGATGGGCTCGGCGGTGGCACAGCTCGCCCAGCACTGCGGCCTGCCCTGCGTGATGAGTAGCGGCAGTGACGCCCACCTCCCCGGCGCGCAGAGCGTGATGGAGCGACTGATGACCCTCCTGCCTCCGGCCCTCGCTGGTGTCGATCTAGTCAATCTCTCCACGCTGGAGACGAAGATGTCGTTCAGCTTGGAGCAGTTGGTGATCGATGATCTAGTGGTTAGCATGGTCCAGCGGTATCTCCGCGGCATCGGTGTGGGTGAGCAAACCCTGGCGGTCGACGTGATTCAGCAGATAGGGCCCGGGGGAACCTTCGTCTCGGCCGACCATACGTTCCAGCACTACCGAGACGAGCTCTTCACCAGCGAGCTGCTTGAGCATCATCCGCGCGCCATGTCGCCCGCCGGCGGTGCGCAGAATCTGGTGGCGCGCGCCCGGGAGCGCGTGGAGGAGTTGCTGGAACGTCACGAGCCCCCTCCCCTGCCCCCGGACGTCATCAAGGAGCTGGATGCCATCGTTGAGGAAGTCAAGAGAAGGGACGGTTCCGCATGAGAGACAATGGCAGCAGAGGATCGTCCATCCGCGGCGGGGCGCCCACCCGGTCGGCAGAGACATCCGCCCCGCTCCTGGAGTTGGAGAACCTGACGACGGTCTTTCCCACCCAGCGCGGCCTGGTGCGGGCGGTGGACGGGCTGAGCTTCCGCCTGAACAAGGGTGAGAGGCTCGGCATTGTTGGAGAATCCGGTTCCGGGAAGAGCGTCACACTCCTGTCCATCCTCCGGCTTGTGCCCCATCCCGGCAGGATCGAGGACGGTACGATCTGGTACGGCGAGGAGAACGTGCTCGGTATCTCGCGGCGGGAGATGCGTCAGATTCGGGGCCGGGACGTCGCTATGGTCTTCCAGGATCCCATGACGACGCTCAACCCTGCATTCCGGGTCGGCCATCAGATCCAGGAATCCCTCCGCATCCACCACATCGTGCCGCGCTCCAAAGGGCTCCTATCGCGCATCTTCAACGGTAGGGCGAAAGAGGATGAGTGGCACCGCGTGTTAGAGGCGATGACGGACGTGGGTATTCCGGCCCCCTCGGACAACGCGCTGCGCTATCCCCACCAGTTCAGCGGCGGCATGCAGCAGCGGGTGTTGGCCGCCATCGCCCTGGCCTGCGAGCCGCGGATCCTCCTGGCTGACGAGCCGACAACGGCCCTGGACGTGACCATCCAGGCCCAGATCCTCGACCTGCTAAACCGGATCAACGAGGAGCACGGGACCGCCATTGTCCTCGTGACGCACAACCTGGCCGTAGTAGCCGAGTTCTGCGAGACCATCATCGTCCTCTACGCCGGACAGCTCATGGAGAAGGGCTCGGTGGATCAGATCATCGGGGATCCCAGACATCCCTACACGCAGGGTCTCCTGGCCTGCCTGCCCAAGATCAGCGAGGGACGGGAGAAAATCATGCCCATCCCTGGCCTGGTCCCTGACCTGGCGAAGCTCCCTCCAGGGTGTCCCTTCTTCCCCCGCTGCGAAAGGGCAACGCCCGAGTGCTCGGAGGTGGAGCGGATCCCACTGAAGCCGTTGGAGGATGGGCGATTGGTACGTTGTTTGACCTGCTAGGGGCTAGGAGCGACCGTCCCTGCTGAGCAAGGAGGATGACTTGTTGAGAGAACCTCTGGTCGAAGCGCGAGGCATCAAGAAGTACTTCCCAATTCGGCACAGCTTACTGATCAAGCTGCTGGCCGGGCGGGAGGATCAGTGGGTCAAGGCGGTGGATGGCGTCGACCTAACGATCTACCCCGGGGAAGCGCTCGGCCTGGTCGGGGAGTCTGGGTGCGGGAAGACGACGCTGGGCCGAGTCCTGACCCGTCTGTATGAGCCCACGGCCGGCGAGGTCCTCTTTCGCAATCGCTGTGGAAACGGCGCGGGAACGGATGCAGTGGTCCTCGAGGACGCCGCGCAGGTCAAACAGGATATACCCCCTGAGGGCCTCAGCTTCTACCGCATGACCCAGATCATCTTCCAGAATCCCTACTCATCCCTGAACCCGAGGAAGACTGTGCGGCAGATCGTCTCCGTTCCCCTCCGAAACCGCGGCATCAGGGGATTCGCTGCGCAGGAGGCCGAGGTCCGTCGACTGCTCCGCCGAGTGGGGATTCCGCACCAGAAGATCGATGCCTATCCCCACCAGTTTAGCGGCGGGCAGCGTCAGCGCATCGGGATTGCCCGCGCCCTGGCGATGCGGCCCCGGTTTATCGTCTGCGACGAGCCTGTCTCAGCCCTGGACGTCTCCATTCAAGCCCAGGTCATCAACCTGCTGGATGAGCTTCAGGAGGAGTTCAATCTGACGTATCTCTTCATCGCGCACGACCTCAGCGTCGTGCACTACGTCAGCGACCGCGTAGCGATTATGTACCTGGGGAAGATCGTGGAGGTCGGACCGACGGACGTGGTGTTCCAGAACCCGATTCACCCGTATACCCAGGCGCTGATGGCGGCGGTTCCGTCGGTGGACAAGGAACACCGACGCGAGCGCATCATTCTCGAGGGCTCCGTGCCGAGCCCTATCGATCCGCCCTCGGGCTGCCGGTTCCACACGCGGTGCTTCGTCCGTCAGGCTGGTAGACGCTGCGTCGAGGAGGAACCGGCTCTGGTTCAGATCGGGGAGGAGCACTGGGTAGCATGTCACGGTTGCCAGTGACGACCACCGCGGTCTGCCGGCACCCGCCGGGAGGCACAGGCCGAACCCGTGGCACCCCACAGCTCTCGGGGGATCAGGATGGGCCCGGCCAGGCTAGAGATGGCACATAGATCCAGCAACGGTCCAATGGTGCTCACCCTTTGCGGCGACCACCACGCTATGGGGCGGCAGCACGGCGAGCAAGTCCGTGCGCACCGTGAACGAATTCACGAGGCTGTTCGGGCGCGGCTCGCCGAAGCAGACGGGCATCCCCGCAAGGATGCCCACTTCCAGACCCTGGTACGGGAGACGCGCCGGGTCCTGCAGCAGTACAGCGCGGCTTCGGCGGCCTTTGTCCGCGGTCAGGCCGAGGCCTTAGATCTAGAGCCAGACGTGCTGCTGCGTTACGCCCTGGTGTCCTATGTGCGCGACGACCTGCTGGCACGCGCAGCTCAAGGGGCGGAGGCGTGCACCACCTGGGCAGCCACCGGCTCCGCGACAGCCGACGGACAGGCCATCCTGGCCAAGAACCGCGACTATGGGCCCGAGCACTTGCCGCTCCAGACGGTGAGTTTCATCCAACCCTCAGACGGCTACGGCTACGTGTCCGTCGGCAGCGCAGCGAGTCCGGCCGTCTACTGCGGAGGTATCAACGAGGCTGGCCTCGCCGTGGCCGACACCCACGTCACCTCACGGTCCATCGGGCCCGGGCTTCCGGACTTCGTCCTGATGATGGAAGTCCTTGAGCACAAGCGAACCGTCAGGGGCGCGGTGGACTACATACGTTCGGTGCCTCGCCTGGGGCGGAACAACCTGGTCCTGGCCGACGCGCAAGGAGAGACGGCGGTATTCGAGAGCGGGCATACGGCATTCGCCCTCTTCAGCACCCGCAGGGGCGCGCTGGTCAACACGAATCACCGCATCAGCCCGTTGCTCCGGAAGGACGTCGTGGACCTTGAACCTCCGAAGGTGAGGGGGAACTCTCTCCGCCGCTACGAACGGGTCTCCAAAGCCCTCGAGGCGAATGACGGCGCGATTGACGTCGGCTTCGCCCAGGACCTCATGGCCAGCCACGATCCGCCCCTCGGTTCTGTGTGCCGGCACCCCCTGGAGGGCTGTGAGTCGCAGACCATTGCAGGCTGCGTCTTCCTTCCGGCCGAGCGCACCCTACTCTTCTGCCACGGGCTCCCCTGCCAGGGGACGTATCGAACCTTCGACCTCAACAAAGGCGGTGATGAGCGGTGACCTTGGAGCAGATGACCATTTGCGGCGGCGGGAACGGGGCCCAGACCCTGGCAGCGGTGGCAAGCCACAACTTGGCGTGCAACGTCAATGTCTACGCCCCCTTCGCCGACGAGGCCGACAGGCTGCGGGCTGGGATAGCTTCCCACGGCCGGATCGAAACGAAGGGAGCCGTGAAGGCCCAAGGCCGTCCGCGGCGTATCAGCGCGGATCCGGAGGACGTCCTACCCGGTTCCGACCTGGTGGTTCTGGTGCTCCCAGCCTTCGCTCACGAGCCCACCCTCCGCGCTGTGGTGCCCTTTATGGACGAGGGAGCGGCCGTCGGTGCGATACCCGCCCGTGGGGGCCTGGATTTCTGCGCGGCCAGGACATTGGAGGAGCTCCATAGGGAGGACGTGACGGTGTTCGGGCTGCAGACCCTTCCCTGGGCGTGTCGCATCCAAGCGTACGGCCGCATCGTGCACGTTCTCGGGGTGAAGGAGACGGTCGATGCTGCGACACGGCCGACTTCCTCATTGAGTCGTATCGTGCCCGAGCTCGAGCGCATGCTGGGCGTGCCGGTGGGGAAGGCCGGCAACTTGCTGGCCCTGACGCTCGCCAACACGGGACAAATCATCCACCCGGGGATCATGTACGACCTCTTCCGGGCCTGGGACGGGGAGGTTTTTGATGAAGCGGACATACCCCTCTTCTACCAGGGTTTGAGCCCTGATGGCGCAGCTGTCCTGGGCAGGCTGAGCGAGGAGATTCAAGCCATCTGTCTGGGGCTCGGCGGCTGCGGACTGGATCTCTCCAGCGTTCGCGATCTGAAGACCTGGTTGGTTCGGTCTTACCGGGATGCCATCGCGGATGACTCATCGCTCTGGAGCGCCTTCGTGACCAACCGGGCCTACGCTAGTCTACGCGCGCCGGTGCAGGAGGTGGCTCCGGGGGAGTTCGCCCCTGCCTTCTCCGCGCGGTACCTGGCGGAGGACGTGCCCTACGGGCTGATGGTCAGTCAAGCCATCGCGGACCTGGCGGGGGTGGAGACGCCGGTGATGGACGAGGTGGTGGCGTGGGCACTTGACCGCCTGGGGGAGCGCGCCGTCGACGACGCCCGCACGCCCCAGGCCTACGGGCTGGAGGACTTGGATGATCTGCTCGCCTTCGCCGCAGAATCATAGGACGGAGGTGTCCTAGTGGCCGCCTTAGCGGTTGCGTCAGGCACCGTCGGGTATGGAAACCCGACCTGCCGCAGCACGACCACCGATGTAGGGCAGGTTTCCATACCTGCCGCCTCGAGCCTCCTTCCCCCTCGCGGGAATCCCAACCCGTTCGTAGTCGCCGCTTTGGCGGGTGCGTCAACGTCCTTAACGGGCTATGCACCCCGTGGGCCTCAGCCAACCACGCGAGCGACCAAAGCCGCTGCCCTCACAGGCAGCTTCGCTCCCAGCACCAAACCTGAGTTGCTTAAGACTCATGAGATCTGGAAGGCCATCTCGAACGTGGGACGCCCTTGGCAAGCGTCCACCATACACTGTGATACGCCTGGTCCACAAGCACTCGAAACCAATGCATAGGAGGCAGTACAGTGAGTACTGAGACAGAAACACTCGACAGACGGCGGCGCGTATTGGCCGGGTCCATCGGAGACTGCGTACATTCACTGGGCGTGGAGACCTTCGCCGAGTGGATGGAGGACAGGGGCGAGGGGTACATGGCTGTCAAGCTGGGCCCGGCGGTCGCCATCGATGATGTCGTCAACAAGGTCCGCGAATCGCGGCCCGAGGTAGTCGCCATATCGATGCGCCTCGGCGATCTCCACGTCGACAGACTCATCGGGGAGTTCATCACAAAGGCTGCCCGATTCGATCTACTCCCCGAGCAAAGCGGCATTCGCTATGCCTTCGGAGGGCTGCGGCCCGCCGCGAATCTGGTGCGCGCCATGACGGGCCTCCCCATCCTGGAGGACAAGTTCTCCCCACTGGACGATCGTCACTTCGATCTGGAGGAGATTGCGGAGAACTACAGCGACATCGCCGCCTTCCAGGGTTTCTTCGACCTGGTCGTCGACGACTACATCGGGATGGAAGAGCTGGAGGCCTTCGCCCAGGGCGAGCTCGTGGTGGTGCAGTCCAAGGAGCATACGTGGTCCGATCACCTCCTGGAGCGCGTCCAGCAGGTCCGCGCGCGGGAGGGCCGTCCCATCATCCGGGCCCATATCGGCGTGGCCGCCGACAGCATCGAGCCCACCATTGACGCCGTCGAGAGGATGGCCGAGGCCCGCTGCCTGGAGATCGTATCCCTGGCGCCGGACCAACCCTCCCAGGAGTACCTGGCCAAGTTCGTGCGCGGCGAGGAGGATCCTGACAAGTATCTGAAGGGCCAGGGCGGCGTACCCATCCGAGCCGAGGAGGACCTGATCCGCCTCAAGGAGGCGACCCGGCGCGGCAACTACCCTATGACGCGCATCTACTCCGGCACCGACGAGCTGGTGGAGCTGGCAAAGCTCTTCGAGGGCGCGTTGAACATGCCGTTCCCGGCGGTGCCCATCTTTTTCTATAACGAACTGGACGGCCGCGGCCCCATCTCCATCCGCGACAGCTTCGACGAGCACTTCGAGGTGATGCGCTGGTGGGCCGAGCGGGGGAAGGCCCTGGAGATCAACGATCCCCACCAGTGGCAGCTGCGGAACAGCACCGACGACCTGCTCGTCACCGACCACGTCATCGCCGGCGTGGTGGCCCTCAAGGTCGGCATCCGCGACTACGTCATGCAGATGATGTACGACCTGCCGCCCGGCGCCTCGGGGCTGAACGATCTGGCCAAATTCCAGGCCGCCTACGAGTTGATAGAGCCCCTCACGCGCCATCACGACTTCCACATCATTAAGGAGACCCGCGGCGGGCTCTCCGATTTCCCACCAAACCTGGACCGCGCCAAGGGTCACCTGGCGGTCTCCACGTACTGGCAGATGTATATCGAGCCGGACATCGTCCACGTCGTCAGCTTCTCGGAGGCCCACCACGAGGCTAAGGCCCAGGACGTGATCGAGAGCTGCGACATCGTCAAGCAGGTCTTCGAGGATTTCTACAAGGATGACCGCCCCGACGTCTGGTCTGATCCGCGGCTTCTCCATCGGAAGCAGGAGCTGAAACAGGGCGCGATGTATAACATCCTCCACCTGGCCCTCCTGGCCGGCTACGAGGGCCCCGTTACCGTCGACAACTTCTTCGAGTGGGCCGTACCGCCCGCCGAGGCCGAGGCGCGGGAGGACCCGTTGCTGCGGGAGCAGAACTATGAGACGATGCTCCTCAGCTTCATCGACGAAGCTAGCTACCCGACGCGACGCTGTGGGATGATCAGCGCCGACACACTGGAGTTGGCCCTCCAGACCGGGCTACTTCAAGCTCCGCAGATCACCGTGCTCGACAAGCGGTACGAGATGGTGGGGAAGTGCCGGACCAAGATCGTCAACGGCGGCTGCGTCATCGAAGAGTTCAATGGGGTCAAAGTCAAGGATGAGTTCGAACGCGTCGACATGGTCCGCGCCCGGAGTCCCTGGTTCTTCGACAAGTCCATCAGCCGCGCCGACGAAGATCTCTATATCACGGAGACGGCCGAGGCCGTGGATGAGAACGTGGTCGAGGAGGCCCGACGGAGTATCGGGATCTATGACCCGGAGGAGCTGGAGGATAAGCGTGTGCTGGTCGTCGACTTCGGCAGCACGTTCTCCAAGATTGGCATCTTCGACACGAAGACCGAGGAGTTCCATCTGGAGTACGTGCCGACGATTGTCGAGGATCTACGTCTGTCCCTCGCCAACGGCCTGGGCATCCAGGATGCGTGCGAGCAAGCGGACGATTGGGAGCCGCTGGCCCGTGAGATGGAGCAGTTCGACATCAAGCTCCCCTGCTCAAGCGCCAAAGGCGGACTCAAGATGGTCACCGTCGCCCTGACCGCCGAGGAGAGCGGCTTTGCGTCAGATCTGGCGGCCCTCACCGCTGGTGCGAAGCTCCTGGGCAGCTATGATGGGAAACTGACCGATGAACAAGTACGGGCCATCTACGAGGAGGATCGACCGGAGATCATCCTCCAGGCCGGCGGAGTGGATCACGGCGGCGACACAGAGACGCAGCTCCACAACGCCCACCTGCTGGCCAAGTACTCGAAGGCAGCTACGTACGCACGCTACGGCGTGCCAGTGATCTACGCCGGCAATCAAGATGTCCGCGGCGAGGTAGAGCGCATTTACCGGCGCGAGGGTGTGGACATCCGTCTGACGCCCAACGTCATGCCCGAGGTGAACACGTTCCACATCGAGGCGGTCAACGAGGCGATCCGCGAGCTCTTCCAGACCATCATTATCCGCGGCAAGGGGTTCGACGTGGTCGAGAAGTACATGAGCGCTCCGTTCATCCCCACGCCGCGAGCGGCCTTCCGGGGCATCAACCTCCTGGCCAAAGGATACGGCGAAGAAGAGGGCCTGGGGAACATGATGGCCCTTGACATCGGCGGCGCGACGACGGACTTCTACTCCAACGTCAGCGACAACCCCCTCTACGCTTACGAGGGCCGCGACCCACTGCGCAAGGTCAAACGGACGATCCTCAAGACGCCGAACACTCCCCTGGCGTACCGCCGGGTGGAGGGCAAGTATGGCCTGGCCTACGACGCAGAGAACGTCAAGGAGCTAGAGCGGTTCCAGGACGGCTCGATGAAGGGTGACCTGGAGACCTTCCTGTTGGAGGAGTACCCAAGCTTCAAACCTGTCGATGATGACTTCGGCGGGTTCGTCGCCCGGCACGACGGTCGACTCGACATCGACCTGGATCGTTACCTGAGCTACCTGACCGCCAATCCGCACGCCCTTCCAGCATCCGAGGAAGAGAACGCCGTCCGGTCTTTCCTGGCCAAGGAGATCATGGCGGCCACGACCGGACGAAACCTGGGGTACATCAAGGAGACCGACACCTACTTCCTCCAGTATGGTGTCAACTTCTTCAACCAACCCTGCTCCACGCTGCTCATCGGAGGCACGATCTATCATAAGTGCAAGGAGGACGGCGACTACGGGCGCGACCTGCAGCTCATCGCCGAGGGAACCCAGTACAACGCCGACCAGAGCTTGATCCTCCGCCCACGCGGGGAGGTGCTATTGGACGCGAACTACATGGTCTCCATCGTCGGCGGGTTGTACGGGCGGGTCGACCCAGAACGGGCGCTGCGGATGCTGAAGAAGAACCTACTCCATCTGGAGGTCTAGGCCGCACCAGCGCTTGCACGACTCAGGCTCGACAAGGTGTCTCGCACGCCAACACGTGCGGGGCACCTTTTTCGTTGACATCACGCCGAACCGAGGCTACACTGGTTGCCAGCAAGGCGGGCAGCGGGAGCGAGCATCATGCGGCGTCCTGACGGGCCTCGGACGGCATCGCACCACGCGCAATGAAACGGTAGAGACGGGAGGAAGATCCATGGCACAACCACTGTGGGACGACGAGTCGAAGCTCGAGATCGTGGAGGCCCTGGGCGAGATGAAGGAGCCAGTCACGCTCCTCCTCTTTGTGGAGACGGGGGAGCACTGTGAGGCGTGTGAGACGCAGCAGGCTCTGCTGGAGATGCTCGCCGACCTCTCCGACCAACTCGCCCTTGAGGTGCACGATCTTGACGAGGATACCGAGGTCGCGGCCCAGTACGGCGTTGACCTGGCTCCCGCCACAGTCCCCCTCGGCGCGCTGGATCACGGCATCCGCTTCTACGGTCTGACAGCGGGCCAGGAGTTCTCGTCGCTTCTCCACGCGGTTCTGATGATCTCCCACGGTTCCTCGGGGCTTGACCCCGGACTCGACCATCTGGTGGAGGCCATCGACGTCCCGGTGGACCTGAAGGTCTTCGTCACCCTCACCTGTCCCTACTGCCCCAAGATGGTCCACGTAGCGAACCAGTTTGCCTACGCCAACGATCAGATCCGGGCTCAGATGATTGAGGCGTCCGAGTTCATGGAATTGGCCCAGACGTACGGTGTCGAGGGCGTGCCACGCACGGTCATCAACGATACGACTGCCATCGAGGGCGCGCAACCGCCGCAGTCCTTCTATATGTCGCTCCTCCAGGTCATAGACCCGGAGGCGTACCAACGGATCGAGGCGGAGATCCGTCAGGAGGAGGGGCTCCGCGCAGTCGTGGATCTGGACGAGAGTCGCGTCTACGACGTCGTCATCGTTGGCGGCGGGCCCGCGGGCCTCTCCGCGGCCCTCTATGCAGCACGCAAGGACCTGAACGTAGGGCTGGTGGCGATGAAGCTCGGCGGCCAACTCCTCTACACGGCCCAGGTGGACAACTACCTGGGCCTCCCCGGCGTCGGCGGAACGGAGCTGCTGCAGCGATTCCAGTTTCACGCCGAGTCCTATCCTTTGGCCGAGCTGTTGGGCGTCACCGTCACGGATGTGGAGCAAGCGCACGGCGGCTTTCTGGTCCATACTGACGACGGCCGCAAGATCGGCGCCCACGCCGTGATTTACTGCGCGGGCAAGGAGTACACGCGCCTTGGGGTACCGAACGAGGAGCGATTCATCGGGCGCGGCATCGCTTTCTGCGCCACGTGCGATGCACCTCTGTATCGGGGACGGCGTGTTGCAGTGGTCGGCGGCGGGAACTCGGCTCTCACCGCAGTGCGCGATCTGCTGAGCTTCGCCTCGGAGATCCACCTCATCCACCGTCGAGACGAGTTCAGCGCCGACGCGGCTCTGGTGGAGGAGGTCCAGGGCCATC
>Ga0180430_10003386_pt1 | contig 13783 bp, 12 predicted proteins | sample SS_ome_9_FD_132999 | JGI IMG/M metagenome (GOLD analysis project Ga0180430, IMG submission 132999) | Hypersaline lake sediment archaeal communities from the Salton Sea, California, USA - SS_1_S_2 metaG | ecosystem: Environmental > Aquatic > Non-marine Saline and Alkaline > Hypersaline >... | reverse complement strand
ATGCCTGATCCGCAGAAGATCGACCGGGTGGAAGAACCGTTCGTCAAAGCGACGATGATGGTGCCGAACGACTTTGTCGGAGCGGTCATGGAACTGTGCCAGGGCAAGCGCGGCCAGTTTATCGATATGCAGTACCTTGATGCGAACCGCGTCAGCATTGTCTACGAAATTCCGCTTGCGGAAATCGTCTACGAGTTTTTCGATCAGCTTAAATCAAATACGAAAGGCTATGCGTCATTTGATTACGAACTCATCGGATATAAACCGTCCAAGCTCGTGAAAATGGATATTATGCTGAACGGCGAAAAAATCGATGCCCTTTCCTTTATCGTTCACCGCGATTATGCGTATGAACGGGGAAAAGTTATTGTCGAAAAGCTGAAGGAACTCATTCCGCGCCAGCAGTTTGAAGTGCCTGTCCAGGCAGCCATCGGCACAAAAATTGTCGCCCGTTCAACCATCAAAGCCATGCGCAAAAACGTTTTGGCGAAGTGCTACGGCGGGGATATTTCCAGAAAACGCAAACTGCTCGAAAAGCAAAAGGGAGGAAAGCGAAGAATGAAACAGGTCGGCTCTGTCGAAGTTCCGCAGGAAGCCTTTATGGCAGTCCTGAAAATGGACGACAGCAGCCCGAAATCATAATCATGAGCTGCCGCAGCGTAACACACTGCGGCTTCTTCCTGTAAAAGAAGGTGAAAACAATGAAAGCAGCATATATCCATATTCCGTTTTGCGAGCACATTTGCCATTATTGCGACTTCAACAAGTTTTTTATTCAATCTCAGCCTGTTGATGAATATTTGCGTTCTTTAGAGAAGGAAATGGCCAATTCAATGGAAGCGGCCGGACATCCGGAGCTGAAAACGATCTTTATCGGGGGAGGAACGCCGACATCGCTGTCGGAAGCGCAGCTTGAGCGGCTTCTTGATTCCATTCATCGCGTTTTGAAACCGTCCGAAAGCCTTGCCGAATTTGCAGTGGAAGCCAATCCCGACGATTTATCGGCTGAAAAGCTGGAGGTTTTAAAAGCCGCCGGTGTAGACAGGCTGAGCTTTGGCGTACAGACGTTTGAAGACGAGCTGCTAAAAAAAATCGGCAGAGTCCACGAGCAAAAAGACGTACTCGTTTCCTTTGAAAGAGCGCGAAACGCGGGGTTCGATAATATCAGCCTTGACCTGATGTTCGGTCTGCCAGGACAAACCATCGGCCACTTCGCTTCATCGCTCGATACGGCGCTTGCCCTCGGGGCTGAACATTATTCGGTCTATTCGCTGATCGTCGAGCCGAAAACCGTTTTTTATAACTTGATGAAAAAGGGCCGGCTTCACCTGCCTCCGCAGGATCAGGAAGCAGAAATGTACGAACTTGTGATGCGGAAAATGGAAGAAGCGGGCATCGGCCAATACGAAATCAGCAACTACGCCAAAAAAGGATATGAGAGCAAACATAACCTCACATATTGGAACAATGAGGAGTATTTCGGTTTGGGCGCGGGCGCGCACGGCTATATCAATGGTGAAAGAACGGTAAATGCCGGCCCTGTTAAACATTATATCGACCTGATTAAGCAGTCAGGTTTTCCTTATAAAGAAAAACACAGGGTTACAAAAAATGAACAGATTGAAGAAGAAATGTTTCTCGGTCTTCGAAAAACCGCGGGAGTAGACAAAGAACACTTTTTCCAAAAATACGGAAGAACTGTTGACGATCTCTTCCCGAAAGTGCTCCGTTCGCTGGAAGAAACAGGGCTGATTGTGAACACGAGCAAAAACGTATTTTTAACACATAATGGAAAACTGTTAGGGAATGAAGTGTTTCAAGCATTCCTGGGTGAGTTATAATTGACATTTTGATTTTGGTTTGGTAATTTTGATATACAATTAGCACTCAGTTGTGTCGAGTGCTAACAGGGGTGATATGGATGTTAACAAATCGTCAGCTGTTAATCTTACAGGTTATCGTCAACGATTTCATTCGTTCAGCTCAGCCGGTAGGATCAAGAACGCTTTCCAAAAAGGAAGATATCACATTCAGCTCAGCAACGATCAGAAACGAAATGGCTGACTTGGAAGAGCTCGGTTTTATTGAAAAAACCCACTCATCTTCAGGCCGGATTCCTTCTGAAAAAGGCTATCGCTATTATGTCGATCATCTGCTTTCACCCGGAAAGCTGTCAAAAACGGACTTGAACATTATTCATTCGGTTTTCAAAGAAAAAATCTTTGAACTCGAAAAAGCGGTGCAGAAGTCGGCTCAAGTGCTGTCTGATCTGACAAATTATACATCGATTGTCCTCGGTCCGAGACTGAGCGAAAATCATCTCAAACAGATCCAGATTGTGCCGATTCAGCCTAAGAAGGCCGTTGCCATTCTAGTAACGAATACCGGCCATGTCGAGAATAAAACGATCAACTTTCCGGCGGAGGTCAATCTTTCCGATCTCGAAAAGCTGGTGAATATATTAAATGAACGCCTTAGAGGCGTGCCGATCTCAGAGCTGAAAGACAGGATTTTCAAAGAGGTCGTCATCTTCTTAAAGTCGCATATCCAAAATTACGATACGATTTTACACGGGCTCGGCGCAACGCTGGATTCATCTGTTCAAACCGACCGGCTGTTTTTCGGCGGCAAGATTAATATGCTGAATCAGCCCGAATTTCACGATATTGACAGAGTGAAATCGCTATTGTCGCTCATTGAGAAAGAACAGGAGCTTCTCCGGCTCTTTCAGTCGACTGAGTCCGGAATTACCATTAAAATCGGCAAGGAAAACGACTATGAAGAAATGGAAAACTGCAGCCTGATTACCGCGACATACACGGTCGGTTCAAAACAGATCGGCTCCATCGCGGTCATCGGGCCGACGCGCATGGACTACTCCCGCGTCGTCGGTTTGCTTCAGCACGTATCATCTGACTTGTCAAAAGCGTTGACAAGTTTGTATGATGGGTAAGGCAGTACCTGAAAACAAAACAGAAGGGAGAAATCCCTTCTTTATCATGAAACTCATCCTTTAAGGGAGGTGAACACAGATGGCAGAAGAGAAACAAACTGAAGAGCTAAACGAACAAGAGGAACTGAACGAGACAGAAGCGGAGACAGCCGAAGCCGAACAAACGGCTGCTGAAGCTGATGCCCCGGCAGAAGACACGCAAACAGAAATGCTTGAAAAACAACTAAAAGAACTTCAAGAACGTCTTGAAGAAAAAGAAAATAAACTTTTACGTGTTCAGGCGGACTTTGAAAACTACAAACGACGCGCACGCCTTGACCTTGAGGCTGCTGAAAAGTACCGTTCCCAGCGCATCATCAGCGATTTGCTGCCGGCGCTTGACAACTTTGAACGCGCGCTACAGATCGATCCTGACAACGAGCAGACGAAAAGCCTGCTTCAAGGGATGGAAATGGTGCACCGTCAAATTTTGGAGGCTCTTAAAAATGAAGGAGTTGAACAGATTCCTTCAGTCGGAGAGCAATTTGACCCGAACATGCACCAGGCTGTTATGCAGGTCGAGGATGAAGCGTACGAATCAAACGCAGTCGTTGAGGAACTGCAAAAAGGCTATAAACTTAAGGACCGGGTGATCCGTCCTTCTATGGTAAAAGTCAACCAATAACTACATAGCAGGAGGTAAAAATCATGAGCAAAGTAATCGGAATCGACTTGGGAACAACGAACTCATGCGTTGCAGTGCTTGAAGGCGGAGAGCCGAAAGTCATCCCAAATCCAGAAGGAGCCCGCACGACTCCTTCGGTTGTTGCATTTAAAAACGGAGAGCGCCAGGTGGGTGAAGTGGCGAAACGCCAGTCCATCACGAATCCGAACACGATCATGTCGGTCAAGCGCCACATGGGCACGGACTATACAGTTGAAATCGAAGGCAAAAAGTACACGCCGCAAGAAGTGTCTGCCATCATCCTTCAGCATTTGAAATCATATGCTGAAAGCTATTTAGGCGAAACTGTATCTAAAGCCGTAATCACAGTTCCTGCATACTTCAATGATGCAGAACGTCAAGCGACAAAGGATGCCGGTAAAATCGCCGGACTTGAAGTTGAGCGGATCATCAACGAGCCGACTGCAGCTGCGCTTGCATACGGTCTGGATAAGACGGAAGAAGATCAGACGATCCTCGTCTACGACCTTGGCGGCGGTACATTCGACGTTTCCATCCTTGAATTGGGAGACGGCGTATTCGAAGTTCGTTCTACAGCGGGTGACAACCGCCTTGGAGGAGACGACTTTGACCAAGTGATCATCGATCATCTCGTCTCAGAATTCAAGAAAGAAAACGGCATTGATCTTTCTAAAGATAAAATGGCGCTTCAGCGCTTAAAAGATGCGGCTGAGAAAGCGAAAAAAGACCTTTCCGGCGTATCTTCTACGCAAATTTCGCTGCCGTTTATCACAGCCGGTGACGCAGGTCCGCTGCACCTTGAATTGACACTGACCCGCGCGAAGTTTGAAGAGCTGTCTTCACACTTGGTAGAGCGCACAATGGGTCCAGTCCGCCAGGCTCTTCAAGATGCGGGGCTTTCTGCAAGCGAAATCGACAAAGTAATTCTTGTCGGCGGATCAACACGTATTCCTGCCGTTCAGGAAGCGATCAAAAAAGAAACTGGAAAAGAAGCGCATAAAGGCGTCAACCCTGACGAAGTCGTAGCCCTTGGTGCAGCCATTCAAGGCGGCGTCATCACAGGCGATGTCAAAGATGTTGTCCTTCTGGACGTAACTCCGCTGTCACTTGGTATCGAAACAATGGGCGGCGTTTTCACGAAGCTGATTGACCGCAACACGACAATCCCGACAAGCAAGTCCCAAGTGTTCTCAACAGCGGCTGACAACCAAACAGCGGTTGACATCCACGTGCTCCAAGGTGAGCGCCCGATGGCTGCCGACAACAAAACGCTCGGACGCTTCCAGCTTACAGATATTCCGCCGGCTCCTCGCGGCGTACCGCAAATCGAAGTGTCATTTGACATCGATAAGAATGGTATCGTCAACGTCAGCGCGAAAGATCTGGGTAACGGCAAAGAGCAAAACATCACGATCAAATCTTCTTCAGGTCTTTCTGACGAGGAAATCGAACGCATGGTGAAAGAAGCTGAAGAAAACGCCGAAGCGGATGAGAAGAAAAAAGAAGAAATCGAGCTTCGCAACGAAGCGGATCAGCTTGTCTTCACAACTGAAAAAACGCTGAAAGATCTTGAAGGCAAAGCCGATGAAGCGCAAGTGAAAAAAGCGAATGATGCAAAAGACGCGTTAAAAGCTGCGATCGAGAAAAATGACCTTGATGAAATCAAGGCGAAAAAAGATGAGCTGCAAGCGATCGTCCAAGAGCTTTCAATGAAGCTTTACGAAGAAGCTGCAAAACAGGCTCAGGCTCAGCAAGACGGCGGCGCCGGCGCTAAAAAAGCCGACGACAATGTCGTTGACGCTGAATATGAAGAAGTAAACGACGACAAAGATCAAAAATAATTGAAATAAAATGTGCTGTGCTTACCCCGGTTTGCACAGCACATGACCTTACAGGCGATGAAAGTCAAAGTCAGGATCTCTTGACTTTGACTTTTTTCTTCCTAAAGGACAAAAGGAATTGAAAAAACATAATTTGAAATGATACAATCTAATTTATGTGAGAAAATCGGGAGTGTGAAGAGATGAGTAAGCGTGATTACTATGAGGTGCTTGGGGTAGGTAAGAGCGCTTCTAAAGATGAGATTAAAAAAGCTTACCGCAAGCTTTCTAAAAAATATCACCCGGACATCAACAAAGAAGCCGGAGCGGATGAAAAATTCAAAGAAGTCAAAGAAGCCTATGAAACACTTTCTGATGACCAAAAACGGGCCCATTACGACCAGTTTGGCCACACCGATCCAAATCAGGGATTTGGCGGCGGAGGTTTCGGCGGCGGCGACTTCGGCGGCTTTGGGTTTGACGATATTTTCTCAAGCATTTTCGGAGGCGGCGCAAGGCGGAGAGACCCGAATGCCCCGAGGCAGGGCGCCGATCTGCAGTATACGATGACACTGTCATTTGAAGAAGCGGCCTTCGGAAAAGAGACGACGATCGAAATTCCGCGTGAAGAAACATGTGAAACATGCAGCGGCTCAGGCGCGAAACCGGGAACAAAGCCGGAAACCTGTTCACACTGCGGCGGCTCTGGCCAGCTGAACATGGAGCAGTCGACTCCGTTCGGAAAAGTTGTCAACAGAAGAGTATGTCATTACTGTAATGGAACGGGTAAGCAAATTAAGCACAAATGTTCAACTTGCGGCGGTACAGGGAAAGTGAAAAAACGCAAGAAAATCAATGTCACCATCCCGGCGGGTGTGGATGACGGCCAGCAGCTTCGAGTATCCGGACAGGGTGAACCGGGGATCAACGGCGGTCCGTCAGGTGACTTATTCGTCGTTTTCCGCGTCCAAGAACACGAATTTTTCGAGCGCGATGGCGACGATATTTACTGCGAAATGCCGCTGACATTTGCACAGGCTGCGCTCGGGGACGAAATCGAAGTGCCTACTCTTCACGGTAAAGTAAAATTAAAAGTGCCGGCGGGCACGCAGACAGGCACCAAGTTCCGTTTAAAAGGAAAAGGCGTTGCCAACGTACGCGGGTACGGTCAAGGCGATCAGCACATCGTCGTCCGCGTCGTGACACCGACGAATTTAACAGAAAACCAGAAAAATATTCTCCGCGAATTTGCAGAAGTGAGCGGAAATATGCCGGATGAACAGGAAATGAGTTTTTTCGATAAAGTAAAGCGCGCCTTTAAAGGCGATTAATGATTGGATGAGGAGTTGGTAGTATGAAATGGTCCGAAATCTGCATTCACACGACACATGAAGCGGTTGAGCCCATCTCGAATATTTTGCATGAAGCTGGTGCGAGTGGAGTCGTAATTGAAGATCCGCTTGATTTAATTAAAGAGCGTGAGAATGTATACGGAGAAATCTACCAGCTCGACCCCAATGATTACCCTGATGAAGGAGTCATCATTAAAGCGTATCTCCCGATCAACAGCTTTTTGGGAGAGACCGTAGAAGGAATCAAGGAAACCATCAATAATCTGCTGCTGTATGATATTGACCTCGGACGGAACAAAATCACCATCAGCGAGGTTAACGAAGAAGAATGGGCGACAGCATGGAAAAAATATTATCATCCCGTAAAAATTTCCGAGAAGTTTACGATTGTTCCGACATGGGAAGAGTACACACCGGTTCATACGGATGAGCTCATCATCGAGATGGACCCGGGAATGGCGTTCGGAACAGGCACACACCCGACAACCGTACTTTGCATACAGGCGCTCGAAAGGTATGTGAAAGAAGGGGATTCGGTCGTGGATGTCGGAACGGGAACAGGCATTTTGAGCATTGCATCAGCCATGCTTCGCGCCAAACAGGTTGAAGGATATGATCTCGATCCTGTAGCCGTGGAAAGCGCCCGCTTGAACTCCAAGCTCAATAAAGTCAGCGATCATATCGAGATCAAGCAAAATAATCTGCTTGACGGCGTCGAAGGGGAAAAAGACGTCATCGTCGCCAACATCCTGGCCGAGGTCATCTTGCGCTTTACGGATCAGGCATACAGCCTGTTGAAAGACGGCGGTTATTTCATTACTTCGGGAATCATTCAGCAGAAAAAACAGGAAGTCAAAGATGCACTGGTGAAAGAAGGCTTTACGATCGTCGAGGTTCTTTCAATGGAGGACTGGGTCAGCATCATCGCTAAAAAATAATCGTTAGTAGGTGTGACAAGCGTATGCAACGATATTTTATCGAACAATCAAAACAAGAGGTCACGGCCGCACCTGTGTTCTCGATCAAAGGCGAAGACGTTCATCACATTGCGACCGTGATGAGGATGTCTCCCGGAGACGAGGTCATTTGCTGTGCAAAAGACGGCCATGAAGCGAACTGCCGGATCGAGTCCGTCACAAAAGAAGAGGTTTTATTGAGCGTAATCGAATGGACGGGGAAAACACGCGAACTGCCCGTCCAGATCCATATTGCAAACGGCCTTCCAAAAGGAGATAAGCTGGAATGGATCATTCAAAAAGGGACAGAGCTCGGTGCAAGCTCGTTTATTCCTTTTCAGGCATCACGCTCCGTTGTTAAACTTGATGAAAAAAAGGCAAAGAAAAAGCGGGAAAGGTGGGCGAAAATCGCCAAGGAAGCCGCAGAACAGTCCCACAGAAACACGATTCCCGATGTGGCGCCGGTTCACACGTTTCAACGTTTGCTTGAGAGCCTTGAGGACTTCGATAAATGTGTCGTTGCATACGAAGAGTCATCAAAGCAAGGCGAGACGAGCCGGTTTCAATCCGTGCTCAAAAGCCTGCCGGAAGGATCATCCGTGCTCATGGTGTTTGGTCCTGAAGGCGGATTTTCAGAAGATGAAATTGAGGCGCTTAAAGAAAAAGGAGCCCTCGCCTGCGGGCTCGGTCCGCGGATCTTAAGGGCGGAAACAGCTCCGCTGTACGCGTTGGCGGCAGTTTCTTATCATACAGAGTTACTAAGAGGTGAATAACAATGGCAACCGTTGCATTTCATACACTTGGCTGCAAGGTCAACCATTATGAAACAGAAGCAATTTGGCAGCTTTTCAAAGAAGCCGGCTACGAAAGAAAAGAATTCGAAAGTTCGGCGGACGTATACGTCATTAATACATGCACCGTCACAAATACAGGTGATAAAAAAAGCCGCCAGGTGATCAGACGGGCGATCCGCCAAAATCCTGACGCCGTCATTTGTGTGACAGGGTGCTACGCCCAGACTTCCCCGGCGGAAATCATGGCGATCCCGGGCGTTGATATCGTCGTCGGTACGCAGGACCGTGAAAAAATGCTCGGCTATATTAAGCAGTACCAGGAAGAAAGACAGCCGATTAACGGCGTCAGCAATATTATGAAAGCAAGAGTGTTTGAGGAGCTTGATGTTCCTGCATTTACCGACAGAACACGTGCTTCATTGAAAATTCAAGAAGGCTGCAACAATTTCTGCACATTCTGCATCATTCCGTGGGCGCGCGGCCTGCTTCGTTCCCGCGACCCTGAGGAAGTCATCCGCCAGGCGCAGCAGCTCGTTGATGCCGGCTATAAAGAAATCGTTTTAACCGGTATTCACACCGGCGGTTATGGAGAAGATATGAAAGACTACAACTTTGCACAGCTGTTGAAAGAACTGGACAGCCGTGTGAAAGGTCTGAAACGAATCCGTATCTCTTCAATCGAAGCGAGCCAAATTACAGACGAAGTGATTGAAGTGCTTGACCGCTCAGACAAGATCGTCAGACACCTTCACATTCCGCTTCAATCCGGCTCAAACAGCGTTTTAAAACGGATGAGACGAAAGTATACGATGGAGTTTTTCGCTGACAGGCTGACGAAACTCAAAAAAGCTCTTCCGGGGCTCGCAGTCACTTCTGATGTGATCGTCGGCTTCCCGGGGGAAACGGAAGAAGAATTCATGGAGACGTACAACTTTATTAAAGAACACAAGTTTTCCGAGCTCCACGTCTTCCCGTACAGCAAACGGACCGGAACTCCAGCAGCACGCATGGATGGCCAGGTTGACGAGAACGTGAAAAACGAAAGAGTTCACAAACTGATCGCTCTTTCAGATCAGCTTGCGAAAGAATACGCATCAGATTATGAAGGCGATGTTCTGGAAATCATTCCGGAAGAGCCGTTCACGGAAACGGGCGAAGACAATCTGCTTGTCGGCTACACGGACAACTATATGAAGGTCGTTTTCGAAGGTTCCGAAGACCTGATCGGCCAGCTTGTTAAAGTGAAGATCTTAAAAGCCGGCTATCCGTACAATAAAGGCCAGTTCGTCCGCGTCGCCGAAGACGACGTCCATGAAAACATCCGCTTATCGTCATAAATGATCAATTTAGCCGGTTCACGAAAAAGGTGTTCCGGCTTTTTTTGCGAATATCATAAAAGACAACCACTTGAAAAGGAGGCGTGACGATGACAAAACAAATTGCGCGAATGATCGATCACACGCTATTGAAGCCTGATGCTGTCACATCCGAAATCGAAGCGCTTTGCAAAGAAGCACGTGTATACGATTTTGCTTCCGTTTGCGTCAACCCTTGCTGGGTAAAGCTGTGCGCCGAGCTTCTTAAAGATTCAGAAGTGAAAGTGTGCACGGTTATCGGCTTTCCTTTAGGTGCGGCGTCTCCGGAAACAAAAGCCTTTGAAACCAGGCAGGCGATTGCAGACGGGGCCGGTGAAGTTGATATGGTGATCAACATCGGTGCATTAAAAGACCGCGATACCCGAACCGTGGAGCATGACATCAGAGCGGTGACAGACGCGGCAGACGGCAAAGCTCTCGTAAAAGTCATCATAGAGACCTCACTGTTGACGGATGAAGAAAAAAGGCACGCTTGTGAACTGGCCGTAAAAGCCGGCGCCGACTTTGTCAAAACATCGAGCGGTTTTTCCGGCGGCGGTGCGACAGTTCAGGATATAAAACTGATGCGGGAAGCTGTCGGACCTGTTATCGGCGTTAAAGCATCAGGGGGCGTCCGCGATAAGGAAAGCGCCCTTGCCATGGTTGAAGCCGGAGCGACGAGAATCGGAGCAAGCGCAGGCGTGTCGATTGTCAAAGGCTTAACAGCGGATGAAGACTACTAATCAACAAAAACCAGGCGTTTACCGGGCCTGGTTTTTGTTTGGAATGAGAAACATGATCAGCGAATGAAACAGATTTGAGAGCGGCAGAAACAATAGGGATGTGACGACGTTGAAGAGCAGGCTGAAATGGGCAATCTGCTGAGCGGGGCTTTCAGACAGTCCGGAGATAAAGCCTGTTATTGATGAGAGCAGGGGGTATACAGCTGCTACACCGATGACATTAAACAGCACATGGGCATAAGCCGTTTGCCTGGCCGCAGCTCCGCCTTTGAAGGACGCCATCACGGCTGTGATGCATGTCCCGATATTGGAGCCGAGAACAACGCTCATCGCTTCGGTCAAACCGACGACACCTTGATCCATAAAGCTCATCAGGATGCCGACACACGCCGAACTGGAATGAATCATCGCGGTCAACACCGTGCCGATGATTAAGGCGTAAAGCGGTGAATTTTCAGCAAGCTGCACAATATAAGCGCCCGAGTCTAGCTGTGACAACGGCACGGCAAGCCGGCTAAAGCCGCTGATACAGAAAAAAATAACACCCAAGCCGATCATGCTTACGCCCACTTGCCGAAAAGGGGATTTTCCGGCCATGAAAAGAACCGCACCTGCGGCAAAGAGGGCAAAAATCAAAAATTCCAGCTTCACCGCCAAAAATTCCGTTGTGAAGGTGGACCCGATGTTTGTTCCCAAAATGAGCGGAATCGAACGTTTAAATGAAAGGGCGCCTACCGAGACAAAGCCAATGACGATCACCATAAATGCCGAGCTGCTTTGCAAAACCCCCGTAAATACAATGCTGACCAAAAAGGCTTTCACCGGATGATCCGTGAAAAACAGCAGCCGCTTTTCGATTTTTTCAAATGTCAGTGAAATCAAGCCTTTTCTCAGCATGCTCATGCCTTTGAGAAAAAGAACGATCAATAATATGAATAAGATCAAGATTATCATCAGTTTTTCGAACAGCCTCCTTTATAAATATATACAGACAAGCTGCCGAAATCATGACTGAACAATAAAACGATTCTCCTTGGTTGACCTTACCGGAGGCTTATATTATAATGTCAAAGTACATGTTTATATGTATGTCTTTTTTTAAAGCAGTCGATTGGTGTATTCGGAGGGAGGGAAAGAGAATGTCAAAAACGGTCGTTAGAAAAAACGAATCGCTTGAAGATGCTCTTCGTCGCTTCAAACGCAGTGTATCAAAGACAGGTACTTTGCAGGAAGCAAGAAAGCGTGAATTTTATGAAAAACCTAGCGTAAGACGCAAGAAAAAGTCTGAAGCTGCAAGAAAGCGCAAATACTAAAAGAGGGTGGATTTATGAGTCTTCTTGAGCGGCTGAATCAAGATATGAAGCTCTATATGAAAAACCGTGAGAAAGACAAACTGACTGTCATTCGCATGGTCAAAGCTTCGCTTCAAAACGAAGCAATCAAGCTTAAGAAAGACAGGCTGACCGATGATGAAGAACTGACTGTTCTTTCTCGTGAATTAAAACAGCGTAAAGACTCCCTCCATGAATTTTCAAACGCTAATCGTTCAGATTTAGTAGATAAAGTTCAAAAAGAGTTAGACATTCTGGAAGCTTATATGCCTGAACAGCTGACGGAAGAAGAGCTGCTCGGCATCGTCAATGAGACGATCGCCGAAGTCGGCGCCTCTTCAAAAGCGGATATGGGCAAAGTGATGAGCGCTATCATGCCGAAAGTCAAAGGCAAGGCGGACGGCGGTCTCGTCAATAAGCTTGTCAGCAAACAACTGTCTTAAGAAAAAGACGCCTTTAAGCAATTAAAGGCGTCTTTTTTTGTGCGTGTTCATACAATAGAAAAGTAGTAGAAAGATGAAACCTTTGCTACATTTATAACGTATGTAATGTTAATGATAATAGGGGAAGGAGGTCTCAGACATCGTTGCTGCTGAAAAAATTCAGAATTTTTGTTGCTCTGGCCAGCGGTTTTGTTTTATTCTTATTACTAGGCGTTCATTTGACCGTGAAAGCGGATGGAGATACAGTGTATGTCATTCCGATCGAAGAAACGGTTGAAAAAGGGCTTTCAAAATTTCTTGAGCGTTCTTTTCAAGAAGCGGAAGATATGAATGCCAAACATATCATACTCGATATCAATACCCCCGGCGGAGCGGTCGATGCAGTCCTTGACATGGCTGATACGATACATAACTCCGACATTCCGGTGACCGCTTATGTGAATAGAAGGGCTCTGTCCGCAGGCGCTTACCTCGCCTTGAATGCAGACGATATTTATATGGCGCCCGGCGGGAAAATGGGAGCTGCCGCGATCATTGACACGCAGGGAAATGCCGCTGATAAAAAGTCGGAATCTCTGTGGCTCGCTGAAATGGAAGACGCAGCCAAAAAAAACGGACGTGATCCGAAATACGCTCTCGCGATGGCCGATGCGGATGTCGATGCTAAAGAAGTTGGGGCGCCGAAGGGCGAGCTGCTCACATTAAGCCCTGACAAAGCGCTGGAAGTCGGCTATTCCGAAGGCACAGTTTCGAGCCTTGATGATCTTTTGAAAAAGCTGAACTTGAAGGATGCCAAAATCGAGCGTTCCGAGGTGAGCTTCGCCGAAAAGGTGGCCCGGTTCATCACGCATCCGGTCGTGATTCCGATTCTCCTTTCAATCGGAAGTCTCGGGCTGATTGTCGAGCTTTATTCGCCTGGTTTTGGGATCCCCGGCTTTATGGGACTCTCCGCGCTGCTGCTCTTTTTCTACGGTCATCTCGTCGCCGGGCTTGCCGGAATGGAAACGATCCTTCTGTTTGCAGCAGGCATTATTTTAATCATTTTAGAGATTTTTTTGCCGGGCGGAATAGCAGGGATTGCCGGCCTGATCGCGATTGTTGCGAGCCTCTTTTTAGCATCGGGAAGCTTTAAGGTCATGGCCGTCTCCATTTTGATTGCAACTGCTGTTTCTATAGCGGCATCCATTCTATTAACAAGGGTGTTGGGGAAGCGTATGAAATTTTTTAAAAAATTGATCTTAACCGACTCGACAAGCACGGAAAGCGGATATGTGTCAAATGAAAGCCGGCGCGATTTAATTGGTAAAACCGGCGTCACGTTTACACCGCTCAGACCGTCCGGAACGGTCAT